>Ga0308159_1002588_pt1 | contig 20484 bp, 15 predicted proteins | sample PhyCR1_FD_201040 | JGI IMG/M metagenome (GOLD analysis project Ga0308159, IMG submission 201040) | Phyllosphere microbial communities from UC Gill Tract Community Farm, Albany, California, United States - DLSLC.R1 | ecosystem: Host-associated > Plants > Phyllosphere > Unclassified | place: USA... | reverse complement strand
CTCACAAAAAACGCCTCTCCCTCATCCCAACCCGCTTCAACCGCCAACGCCGCGAAGTCTGCTTCATGCCCGAGGGCGCCACTGAACCAGTCTTCGTCCCGTGGGAATCGCTGTCCGCTTGGATCATCGAAGCCAAAGGCGCCACACAATTCGGCATCCATCGCCAATACGGCATGGGCATCGGTTTCTACCAAGGCGAAACCCTCATAAGCCAGGAATTCCAATGCGCCGGCCTGGAGCTCGCGATCAGCCACTGGGAGGCGATCCGCGGCTACATGGAATACGAGGTCAACGACCTCAAATCCATCCAGGATTTGCAAGACCTGCAAGGCCCGGACGATCCGCCTCACGAAGGCCTGCACACCTTCCGCAATGCCCGCGCGCGGATGCATCAGCAGATCCGTGAAGGCCGGCGCTCGCGGTTGTCGGGTTTCTTCTGGTACCTGTATCACGTCATGACGTTATGGACGATTCCCAATCGCCTGGTGGAATGGGAAGTGCGCCGACTGGAAAGAATCGGCAAACAGGCGCTGCCCGAAGTTATGCGCGAATGGTCCGAGCCGCTGCCCGAAGAGCAATGGGCCAAGCCCAGCGAAGAGCTGTTGCGACTGAGTAAACAGGTGCGGCAGATACACAAGCGCCAGCCGCATCGGCCGATTACGCAGATTTTTGCTGAGGTTTGCAGGGACTGACGGGGCGGTGCCGACAGGCGATCGCAGTACAAATGTGGGAGCGAGCCTGCTCGCGAAGGGGCCGCTCGACCAGCGCAAAAATCTGCGGGCTCGCGCTCTGCTAGAATCCGCCCCATTCATTGCCAGAGACCCTCCCATGAGCGAGCCGATTCGTCTGACCCAATACAGCCACGGCGCCGGTTGCGGCTGCAAGATTTCCCCGCAGGTGCTGGAAGTGATTCTGGCCGGCAGTGGCGCACAGAACCTCGACCCCAAACTGTGGGTCGGCAATGCCTCGCGTGATGACGCGGCGGTGTACGAGATCGATGCCGAGCGCGGTGTGGTGTCGACCACGGATTTTTTCATGCCGATCGTCGATGACCCGTTCGACTTCGGCCGCATCGCCGCGACCAACGCGATCAGCGATATCTATGCGATGGGCGGCGATCCGCTGATGGCGATCGCGATCCTCGGCTGGCCGGTCAACGTGCTGGCGCCGGAAGTGGCGCGGGAAGTGATTCGCGGTGGCCGTTCGGTGTGCGACGCGGCGGGCATCCCGCTTGCCGGCGGGCATTCGATCGATGCGCCCGAACCGATTTTCGGCCTCGCGGTGACCGGTCTGGTGGAAAAGCGCCACATGAAGCGCAACGACACCGCCACCGCCGGTTGCCTGTTGTACCTGACCAAACCGCTGGGCATCGGCATCCTCACCACCGCCGAGAAAAAGGGCAAGCTGCGCGCCGCCGACGTCGGCGTGGCCCGTGACTGGATGTGCACCCTGAACAAACCCGGCAGCCGTTTCGGCAAACTCGCCGGCGTTACCGCGATGACCGACGTCACCGGTTTTGGCCTGCTCGGGCATCTGGTGGAAATGGCGTACGGCAGCCAGCTCACCGCGCGCATCGCCTATGACCGCGTGCCGCGTCTGGACAGCGTCGAGTATTACCTCGATCAGGGTTGCGTGCCCGGCGGCACCTTGCGCAATTTCGACAGCTACGCGAAACAGGTCGGCCGCGTCCAGGAGCTGCACAAACGCGTGCTGTGCGATCCGCAAACCAGCGGTGGTCTGCTGATCGCCGTGACGCCAGAGGGCAACGAGGAATTCCTCGCAGTCGCCGCCGAACTGGGCCTGAGCCTTGAGCCAATCGGCGAACTGGTCGAGCGACAGACGAACGCAGTCGAGGTGATTTGATGCTCCGCGACTGCACCGACTACCGCGACATTTTCCTCAACGACCGGCCGCTGATGGACGCTCGCGCGCCGGTCGAGTTTCACAAGGGCGCGTTTCCCGGCGTGGTCAACCTGCCGCTGATGAACGACGCCGAGCGGCAAAAAATCGGCACGTGCTACAAGCAGCACGGCCAGCAGGCGGCCATCGAGCTGGGCCATCAGTTGGTGTCCGGCGCGGTGAAGGCCGAGCGTATCCAGGCCTGGGCCGATTTTGCCCGGGCGCATCCTGATGGTTATCTCTATTGTTTTCGTGGCGGCCTGCGCTCGCAGATCACCCAGCAATGGCTGCGCGACGAGGCCGGCATCGACTATCCGCGCGTCGGTGGCGGCTACAAGGCGATGCGCAGTTTTCTCATCGACACCCTTGAACAGGCCATCGCCCAGTGCGATTTCGTTTTGCTCGGTGGCATGACCGGCACCGGCAAGACCGAAGTGCTGGTGCAGCTGCGCAATGGCCTGGACCTGGAAGGGCACGCCAATCATCGCGGTTCGAGCTTCGGCAAACGCGCGACCGGGCAGCCGTCGAACATCGATTTCGAAAACCGTCTGGCCATCGACATCCTGAAAAAACGCGATGCCGGTATCGAGCAGTTCGTGCTTGAGGACGAGAGCCGGGTGGTCGGCAGCTGCGCCTTGCCGTTGCCGCTGTATCAGGGCATGCAACAATACCCGATGGTCTGGCTGGAGGACCGTTTCGAGGATCGCGTCGAGCGGATCCTGCGTGATTACGTCACCGATCTGGCGGCGGAATTTTCAGCGGTACACGGCGAGGAGGGTTTCACGCTGTTCGCCGAACGCTTGCTCGAAAGTCTCAACAACGTACAGAAACGTGTGGGCGGCGAGCGCCATCGACGCTTGTTGCTGTTGATGGAAGACGCACTGGCCGAGCAGGCCCGCAGCGGCGCGGTGGACCTGCATCGCGGCTGGATCGAAGGTTTGCTGCGCGAGTATTACGACCCGATGTATGTGTTCCAGCGCGAGAAGAAGGGCGGGCGGATCGAGTTTGCCGGGGAGCGGGGGGCGGTGATCGAGTATCTGCGTGGGCGGGTGAATCAGACGGTCTGATGGCGCTTTTGCTGGCCCCATCGCGGGCAAGCCCGCTCCCACAGGTATTGTGGGCGTACAGGTCATTCATACACACCCTCGTACCCTGTGGGAGCTGGCTTGCCAGCGATAGGGCAAGATCAGGCGATACCAAAATCAGGTCGGGCAAGTGTCCTTGCCGTTGTCCAGCCCCTGCTTGTAGCTATGGCTCTGCAAACTGGCCTTGCCGTTGTGCCAGGTCAGGGTCAGCACATACAGCGAGTCGAAATCATTGCCCTCCCAGTCCTCGGTGATGTTCTGTTTCTTGCCGACCGCGTTGCCCGCGACCTTGTTGATCAGCTCCGGCAGATAACCGTGTGACCAGGCGGTGTAGATCGTCGAGTTGTGGTACTTCTCGTCCAGCAGTTCGCGGGCCAGGTCACTGGTGTCATTGGCCGAGAACTCGATGTTCACCGGCAGGCCGAGCTTGATCGCGGCGGGGCTGATGGTCATCAACGGGCGAATGTAGCTGTAGGAATTGTCCAGCTCGCCTTCCTCGACATTGCGCGTCGGATTGGCGGCGAACACGTAATCGGCCTTGCCGAATTTTTCCGGCAACAGCGTCGACAGGTCGATGGCGCGGTTCAGGCCCTGGCAGTTCAACTGACCCAGGCCGCCTTCGGGTTTCTCGGCGTGGCGCAGGAACACCAAAGTCTGCGTGCCGTCCGCCGGCTGCGCGCGACTCTCGCTGGATTCCAGCGACAGCGCCAGCGCAGTCACGGCCAGCAGCGAGGGCAGGGCCACGTATGCACGGTGTTTGAATCGTTTGGCGAAACGCACAAGGTTCGTCATGAAATAAAAAGTTCTTCAGCAAATTCAGTTAGGGCTGACAAACCTTTACACCGCGGGCTGCCGGCGCCGGGTGTTTTCCATGTCGTGAACAGCTTCCTCTGCAAAAACGCATAGCTCAGAGTCATCGAGCGGCCGTTTGGTTCGATTCGGCCCGCCGCGCGGCACTTTAACGGCAAATTTTGCGAGCTTGAGCGCAGGTTAGCGACAGGATGTTACGGTTCGTGTAGGCGCTGCAGCGGGCCTGTTTTATGATCGGCTTCTAATTTGTGACTGGATGCTTCCCATGACCGATCTGTCCGCATTCCCGATCACCCAGAAATGGCCGGCGCAGTACCCTGACTGGATTCAGCTCTATTCCCTGCCGACGCCCAATGGCGTGAAAGTCTCGATCATGCTCGAAGAAATCGGTCTGCCGTACGAGCCGCACCGCGTCGGTTTCGACACCAACGACCAGACCTCGCCAGCGTTTCTGTCGCTGAACCCGAACAACAAGATCCCGGCGATCCTCGATCCGCATGGCCCTGGCGACCAGCCGTTGCCGCTGTTCGAGTCCGGCGCCATCCTGATCTATCTGGCCGACAAAAGCGGCCAGTTGCTGGCTCAGGAAGGCGCGCTGCGTTACGAGACGATCCAGTGGCTGATGTTCCAGATGGGCGGGATCGGCCCGATGTTCGGCCAACTCGGTTTCTTCAACAAATTTGCCGGCAAGGATTACGAAGACAAGCGCCCGCGCGACCGTTACGTCGATGAAAGCAAGCGCCTGCTCAACGTCTTGAATACGCGCCTGGAAGGACGTGACTGGATCATGGGCGAGCGTTACACGATCGCCGATATCGCGACGTTCCCGTGGGTGCGCAACCTGATCGGCTTTTATGAGGCGGGTGATCTGGTGGGCATTCAGAACTTCCCCAATGTCACGCGGGTGCTGGAGCGGTTTGTCGCCCGTCCTGCTGTTGTTCGTGGCCTGAGCATTCCTGCGTAACTTTGCGGTGCACACATATCCCATGTGGGAGCTGGCTTGCCAGCGATGGGGCCGGCACAGTCGACATAAAGGGGCGACTGACTTGACGCCATCGCTGGCAAGCCAGCTCCCACAAGGAATGAGGTGTGTTCTGAAGATTATTGCGAACCCGGTAACGCTCTCTTGATTGATCCAGGTTTGTACCCCAACACCCGCAAGGCATAAGCTTCGCCCCCTACGACTTTCGTCTCACCCGCCGTTTTCAGGAAAGGCCCCATGTCCAGTCAGTTCCCCGAAGCACGTCCCCGCCGTCTGCGCCGCAATGCGAGCCTGCGCAGTCTGTTCCAGGAAACCGAGTTCAGCCTGAACGATCTGGTATTGCCGATCTTCGTCGAAGAAGACATTGACGACTTCGTGCCGATCACCAGCATGCCCGGTGTGCAGCGCATTCCCGAGCGCAAGCTGGCCAGCGAAATCGAGCGTTACGCGCGCGCCGGGATCAAGTCGGTGATGACTTTCGGCGTCTCGCATCATCTGGACAGCAACGGCAGCGACACCTGGCGTGAAGACGGCCTGGTTTCGCGCATGTCGCGCATCGCCAAGGACGCCGTGCCGGAAATGATCGTGATGTCCGACACCTGCTTCTGCGAATACACCGATCACGGCCACTGCGGCGTGATGCACAACCATGAAGTCGACAACGACCAGACCCTGATCAACCTCGGCAAACAAGCGGTGGCGGCGGCGCGTGCCGGTGCCGACGTGATCGCGCCATCAGCCGCGATGGACGGCCAGGTGCGCGCGATTCGTCAGGCGCTGGACGCGGCCGGGTTCACCCAGATTCCGATCATGGCCTACTCGACCAAGTTCGCTTCGGCGCTTTATGGCCCGTTCCGCGAGGCCGGTGGCAGCGCGCTGAAGGGCGACCGCAAAAGCTATCAGATGAACCCGATGAACCGCCGCGAAGCCCTGCGCGAGTCGCTGCTCGACGAGCAGGAAGGCGCCGATGCGTTGATGGTCAAACCGGCCGGCGCCTACCTCGACATCATCCGCGACATCCGTCAGGCGTCGAATCTGCCGCTGGCGGCGTATCAGGTCAGTGGCGAGTACGCGATGATCAAGTTTGGCGCCCAGGCCGGCGCCATCGATGAAGATCGCGTAGTGCGGGAAAGCCTCGGCGCGATCAAGCGCGCGGGTGCGGATCTGATCTTTACCTACTTCGCGATGGATCTGGCGCTGGCCGGGATCTGAGCAACACCGCATAACCTGTGGGAGCTGGCTTGCCAGCGATGGCGTCGGCACAGTCAAAATCATGCTGACTGATCTACCGCTATCGCTGGCAAGCCAGCTCCCACAGGATTCATGGTGTTCCTTGTCAGGTGCAGTTGAAGAACGGCCGGATCCCGTGATCGTGGAAGTACCGTTCGATCACCTTCGGATCGGCACTGTTTTCAGCAATCGCCACATACGTGTCCGGGCGCAGCAGGTAGAACCCGTTACGCGCCAACCCCGCCGTTTCAAACGCCGGGCGCCAGTCGAACACATGCAGGGGCAAATGATGTTCAGTGCACCAGTCGATCATTTCGTCGCTGGTGTCGCCGTACACATGCACCTGCCAGCACGGCTGGCGCAGCGGTTCGTAATTATCCCCCTCACCATCATGAGCCCACGGCAAGCGATCACCGCCATGGACATGCCCGGCTGCGCCTGAACTCAGCGGCATGCCGCGATAGTTGAGGGTGACCTGCGAGACGGTACGAAAGAGGAATTCGCGACTGGCTTCGAACGAGGCCATTTTCGGGATCAGAAACGGCGCCACACGCATGCGCAGCAAATCCGCCAGCCGGCCCTCGGCGGTGACGAAGCTGAAGACCTTGTCGGTGGTCGACACCAGGCGCCGGGCGAAGGCGATGCGTTCGGTTTCGTAGCTGTCGAGCAGGTTTGCCTCGGCGCCGCCGCTGAGCACGGCGGCAAGCTTCCAGGCCAGATTGATCGCGTCGCCGATCCCGGTGTTCATGCCCTGACCACCGGCCGGGCTGTGCACATGCGCGGCGTCACCGAGCAGAAACGTGCGGCCACTGCGAAAGTGCTCGGCGACACGATGATGCACACGGTAGGTCGAGAACCAGTGGACGTCTTCGATGTGCACCTTCAGATGCTCGATGGCGCGGCGGCTGACGTCGCTGAATTGCAGGGTTTCGGCGCGATCCGCACGCTCATCGCGCACGGTGCCGATCAACCGTGCGTGGCCGGCGCCGGCCAACGGGAATACCGCGAGAAAGTCCGCTTCGTCGAGGTCCAGGTGCAGCTCGCCATTCATTGCCGGGCCGCTGGCCTTGACGTCCGCGACATAGAAAATCTGCTGATAGGTGCCACCGGGGAAACCGGTGTCGAGGCTCTTGCGCACCACCGAGCGGGCGCCATCACAGCCTGCGAGGTAGCAGGCCTGACAGATTTCCTGCTCGCCGTTGGGCAGGCGCAGATGTGCGGTAAGGCCGTCGCCAGTTTCTGCAAAACTTTCCAGCGTGGTGTCGCGCTCGACCGCAACGCCATAGTCTTCGAGGCGCTCGATCAACAGCCGTTCGTGTTCATCCTGCGGGAAAATTTCGACGAAGGCGTACGGCGTCAGGCCTTCGCCGATGCGCTTGAGCGGCAGCTGCGCGAGTGGTTTGCCGTTGACCCAGAAATTCGCCGCCGCGACCCGATGGCCGTTGCGCACGATGGTCTCGCTCAGGTCCAGTTGCCGGTACAGCTCCAGCGTGCGCGCCTGCACCGCCAGCGCCCGCGAAGTAGTGCCGGGGGCTGAAGTTTTATCGATGATCCGCGCTCGCAAGCCGAGCTTGCTCAGCCACAGGGCCAGCACCAGCCCGGTGGGGCCGGCGCCGATGATCAGAACGTCGCTGCGGTTCATGGCGCTGTCCTCCCTCGTGGTTGCTGTGGAGCAAGTATGGATCAGCGGGGGAGGGAGGCGAGTCTGGTCGGCTGGACGGGGTCGAAGAGGACGCTGTCCTGGCGTATGACGGGGAGTGTGTGGCGCGAATGAGGTCCGGGCCCCTCATCGGAACGCCGCCCGCCCAGCCCTCTCCCGAGCGAGAGGGAGCCGATCGGGGGCTTTTCAAGTCCTGAGTCCGGCTGGATATGTCAGGCCGGCGCAAATCGCAAACACACCTCGGTCAAGTCCCCTCTCCCTCTGGGAGAGGGCTAGGGTGAGGGGCTGTTGATCTTCCGGGGCGGTCAGAAATCAATCGTCCCGGACAACTTCGCCACTCGCGGTTCACCCTGCGTCAGGTAGCCGCCCTGAGCTGATTCCCAGTAGCGCTTGTTCGCCAGATTCTCCACGCCAAAGCGCAACGTCACGTCCTTCTCCGACACCTTGAACGCATACCGCGCGCCGGCGTCGAAGCGGTTCCAGGTCGGCAGGCTGAGGTTGTTCGCTGCATCGGCGTATTGACCGCCGGTGCGCAGCATCCGCGCGTTCAACGCGACACCTTGCAGGCCGGGCACATCCCAGTCGGCGCCGGCGTTGAACTGGAAGGTCGGCACGCCGATCGCGTGATTGCCATCGCTGGCGCCGTTGAGGGTGTTTTTCAGTTCGGTGTCCATCAGCGTCAGGCCGCTGATCAGGCGCAGGCCCTGAATCGGCTCGCCGAACACATTCATTTCCACGCCCTTGTTGACCTGCTCGCCTTCGCGCACGTAGGTGCAGGTGCTGGCGCTGTTGATTTCGCAGTAGCCATCGCTCGGTTGCTCGATGCGATAGACACCCAGGCTCGCGCCGTAGGTGCCCATGTCAACCTTGACCCCGACTTCGGTCTGCTTGGAGCGCGCCGGTGCGTAGACTTCGTTGCCGTTGGTCACCCGGAAGCCGCCGGAGCTGGTCGGCGAGGTCGGGCCCTGCGCGAGGCCTTCGATATGGTTGGCGTAGAACGACACGTGATCCCACGGCTTGAACACCACGCCATATACCGGTGTGGTGATCGATTCGTCGTAGCTCGACTTTCGACCGCCGCTGCCCCAACTGGCGTAGTTGTAGCCTTGCACCACCAGTTGCTGACGACGCAGACCGGCGGTGACCAGCAGGCGATCATCGAAGAAGCCGAGGGTGTCGGACAGCGCCACGCTGCGGTTGAAGGTCTTGCCGACGATGCCCGGATCATTCAGGTCGCCACCGGCAAAGTTGCCGACCGGCGCCGGGGTGGTGATCGGGTGATCGATGTTGTTGGCGTAGCGGGTCAGGTCGAAATCATAGGCGCTGCGCTGTTCAGCCCAGATACCGGTCAGGCCGAAGTTGAGTTTGTGGCTGACCGGGCCGGTGTTGAATTTGCCGTTGAGGCCGGCCATGACACTGGTGTTGTCCTCATCATGGGGCACGAACGAGCCGGTGGTGAACGACGCGCCGCTATTGCCCACCAGAGTGGTCGAGTTGTAGCGCCCGACTTCGCGGGTGTGTTTGGCGCCGCCGGAGGCGTACGCGGTCCAGTTGTCGTTGAGGTCGTACTCGGCGCGGAGCATGCCGAAGGTGTCTTCGATCTCGGTAAAGCCCCATTTCGGCGCGTAGTTGGTGTCGGCCGATGGCGCGTCCGGCAGGTGCGTGGCGGTGCCGAGGTTGACCGAGCTGCGGCCACCGTTGACGCGTTCCTTCTGGTACGCGAAATCACCGGACAGGCGCAGCGCATCGCCGCGGTAGTCGAGGCCGATGGCGAAGAGTTTCGAGCGCTGGTTTTCGTGGTCGATGCCGGTGTCGCCTTCGCGCTGGGACAGGTTGATTCGCGCGCCGAAGCGATTGTCTGCGCCGAAGCGCTGGCCGATGTCGAAGTGGTGACCGATGCGGCCTTCACTGTTGATGTCGGTGGTGTAGCGGCGCAGCGGCTCGTCAGCGGCGCGTTTGGGTTGCAGGTTGACGCCGCCGCCGATACCGGAGCCGGTCGGGGTCACGCCGTTGATGAAGGCGTTCGGGCCTTTGAACACTTCCACGCGCTCAAGAGCGTCGGTGGAAATGATCTGCCGCGGCAACACGCCGTACAGGCCGTTATAGGAAATGTCGTCGCCGTTGAGGGGCAGGCCGCGGATCATGAACACCTGGGCCTGGTTGGAGAAACCCGAGGCCTGGCGTACCGAGGCATCGTTGAGCAGCACGTCGGCGACGTTTTCCGCCTGTTGATCCTGAATCAGTTGCTCGGTGTAGGAGGCGGCGCTGAACGGCACGTCCATCATGTCCTGATTGCCCAGCACGCCCAACTGGCCGCCGCGGGCGACTTGCCCACCGGCGTAAACCGGCGGCAGGGCATTCGGTGCCGGAGCCTGGGCATTGACGTTGACGTCGTCGAGCACCAGCGCTTTGTTGTCGCCTTCGGCGGCGTAAGCGGTAACGGTCAGGGAGCACAGCAGGGCGAGCAGCGTCGGGCGAAAAGGCACGCTGAGTCGGGCTGGAGTGGGCATGTTCGATTCCTGGAGGCGCGCGGCCGGTTGGAAAAAATAAGGGCGGCGCGGGAACTCCTTGCGCTAATACGACTCCAGGCGCGAATGATAGGGTTTCGCAGTAACGTTTTGCAATCAGTATGTCAGCGCCGGTCGCGGCCCACGTTTTGACGGCGATTGTGTATGGTGGTGGCGCCTCAACGGACTGGATACCGCAACATGCACACCCCTCGCTTACTGATCACCCTCGCGGCTTTGCTGGCACTGGCCGGTTGCGCCAGCCAGCGCGGCGGCGAACCGCCGCCACGCCCGCCCGCCGAGGTAAAAGCCGAAATCGTCCGGCTGCTGCCGACGAAAATCCCCGATCGGCAGGGCTGGGCCACCGACATTTACGCCGCCTTCGCCGCGCAGGACATCAGCCCGACCACACAAAATCTGTGTTCGGTGCTGGCCGTGGCTGAGCAGGAGTCGACCTTTCAGGCCGACCCGAAAGTCCCGGGCCTGGGCAAGATCGCCCGTGACGAAATCGACCGCCGCGCCGCCAAAGTGCACATCCCCAGCCTGCTGGTCAGCGGTGCCCTGCAAGTGCGTTCGCCCAACGGCAAAAGCTACAGCGAACGCCTGAATGCGGCGCGCAGCGAGAAAGAGCTGAGTGCGATTTTCGATGATTTCATTGGCATGGTGCCGATGGGCCGCACCTTGTTTGGCGGCTTCAACCCGGTGCACACCGGCGGACCGATGCAGGTCAGCATCGAATTTGCCGAACAGCACGCCAAGGATTACCCGTACCCGGTGGACGGCACGATCCGCCGCGAAGTGTTCAGTCGGCGCGGCGGCATGTACTTCGGTATCGCCCATTTGCTCGGTTACCCGGTCAGTTACCGCGAGCCGTTGTACCGCTTCGCCGATTTCAATGCCGGTTGGTACGCCAGCCGCAACGCCGCGTTCCAGAACGCCGTGAGCCGCGCTTCGGGCATCCCGCTGGCGCTTGATGGCGACCTGATCCGCTATGACTCGATCATGCCCGGCGGCACGGAACTGGCGGTGCGCGCACTCGGCAAATCACTGGGCATGCGCAACCCGAGCATTCGCGATCAACTGGAGAAGGGCAAAAGCCTGGAATTCGAAGAGACCAAACTCTACAAGCGGGTTTTTGAACTGGCCGAGCAGGCTGAAGGCAAGCCATTGCCGCGGGCGGTGTTGCCGGGGATTGTGCTGCAAAGTCCGAAGATCACTCGCAAACTCACTACCGCGTGGTTCGCCAAGCGTGTGGACGAGCGCTACAAACGCTGCGTGGCCAAGGCCGGGTAAAACCGCCAGACATAAAAAACCCGGCTGAGGGAGCCGGGTTTTTCTGCGGTGTTGCGCGTGACGCCATTCATTCAAGCGTTGCGCAGTTCGTTCAAGCGATCAGCACCGCCTTCTGCAACAGTGTTGCCTTGCAGACGATCCGAACCATCAGCGGCGACGGTGTTGCCTTGCAGACGATCGGAGCCATCAGCGGCGACGGTGTTGCCTTGCAGGCGATCCGAACCATCAGCGGCGACGGTGTTGCCTTGCAGACGATCGGAGCCATCAGCGGCGACGGTGTTGCCCTGCAGACGATCCGAGCCATCAGCGGCGACGGTGTTGCCTTGCAGACGATCCGAGCCATCAGCGGCGACGGTGTTGCCTTGCAGACGATCAGAGCCATCAGCGGCGACGGTATTGCCTTGCAGACGATCGGAGCCATCGGCGGCGACGGTGTTGCCTTGCAGACGATCGGAGCCATCGGCGGCGACGGTGTTGCCCTGCAGACGATCGGAGCCATCAGCGGCGACAGCGTTCTGGTACAGGCGATCCGAGCCGTCGGCGGCGATCAGCGTGTGGGCCGGGGTAGCGGCAAAAGCGTTAACTGCGAAAACCGAGAAAGCGATGCTGAGAAGAGTCTGGCGTTTCATGATGGTGTGCTCCGGGGTGTTGTTGGTTGGTATGGAGCAGATGTTACGCCCGGAATTTTTTCTGAGAACTTCATTGCCGTGATGGTGAACATCGACGCCGATGATGGTAGCTGAAAGCCGCGGGATAGAGCCTTAAAGCACCTTCACGGCGCGGCCGATTGCCTGAATCGGCCCGGTCGGTTTGCCGATCGGCGAGCCATTGGCGCCCTCCAGCGTCAGCTCGAACAGCTGGTTCGGTTGCAGCGGCGGCAGTTTATCCAGCGGCACCGACAAGGCCTCGCCCGGTTTGACCAGCCCCAGCGACACCGGCCCTTGCCAGCCGTCCGCTTTGGTCCAGAACTCCAGGGCCTTGTCTGCCGGTACTTCGACCACGCCGAGCGGAATCAGCTGAATCTCGCGCGAGTTGCTGGCCTGGATCACCCAGCCCGGTGCCTTGTCCTGCGGCGCCACCAGCACCACCAGATAGCTTGGTTTCGGCGGGGTCTGGGTCAATAGGATAGTGCCCAATATCAAGGTCGCAGCAAGGCCTGCCGCACTCAAGCCGCGCCACAGTGGCAACCGATTCCACCACGACGTTGCCGGGGTCTTGTGCGTGAGACGATTGAGGCTGCGTTCGATGCGCGGCCACAGCAGGGCCGATGGTTGCTGCGGTTCGGCCAGATCGGTCAGCTCCAGCAGGCGCCGCTCCCAGGCGTCCACCGCCGCGCGCAGCTCGGGCTCGTTGGGCAAGCGTCGCTGCACCTCGATCCGCTGCTCGAACGACAGCGTGCCGAGCACGTATTCGCTGGCCAGTTCATCACGTTCCTGCGCCGATTCGCCGCTCATCCCATGCACTCCCGCAACGCATTGAGGCTGCGCTTGAGCCACGCTTTGACGGTGCCCAGCGGCGTGCCGAGGCGCGCCGAAATCTGCGCGTGGCTGTAGCCATCGACATACGCATGCACAATGCAGGTGCGCCGTTGCGGCTCCAATTGTTCCAGGCAACGATGGATGCGCGCCGAATGTGCGGCGGCATCGAAGCCGTCATCTTCAGCCGCCACTTCATGCTCGGCGCTGAACGGCGTTTCGCGACGGTGATCGCGCAACAGGTTCAGCGCCAGATGCCGGGTCACGCTGAACATCCAGCCACGCGCCGAACCGCGAGCCGGATCAAACCCCGCCGCGCCGTTCCAGATCTTGATGAAAGCTTCATGAACGATGTCCTCCGCCAGTGCCGTGTCGCGCACCAGCCGCTTGGCCACGCCGAGCAGGCGCGGACCTTCCTGCACATACAGATCGTGCAGGGCCGCACGCTCGCCGCGGGCACAGGCGGCGAGACGGGCTGGGTAATCGAAATCGGCTTCGGCTAAAGGCATGGTGTGCAATCTAGCTGACATTCGAGCAAACACCACAAAACCCTGTGGGAGCGGGCTTGCCCGCGATGGCGTCGTGTCAGCAGAAAATATTTCACTGACCCACCGGAATCGCGGGCAAGCCCGCTCCCACAGGATATGCCGCGCAGGAAGAAAATCAGCTCGCCGCCCAGAAGATGTAATCCGCCTGGTACTTCACCACTTCCTGTTTGCCCTTGTTCGCCGTCGTGCAGGCGCTGGCCGGGGCTACGCCGCCCTTGAGCGCGACGCGCTGGATGTAGCTCACGCCGCTCATCGCGCCTTTGCCTTCAGCCGGGTTGGCCTTGACCAGCTGATAAGGCAGGTTGCCCGGGCTCGAAGGCGCCACCGCCAATTGCGTGCCAGTGACTTTCGAACCGTCCTTGGCCTGCCAGGTCGCTGGCGGGCCGAAGTAGGTGCCGACTTGCTTGCCGCTGCGGTCATTGAGCACGGCTTTCGGGCCGACGAAGGTCCACTCGGTCTGGCCGGCCATGTTCGGCTTGTCGCGGCACTCATAAGTGATCTCGCCGACGCCGGTGGTTTCCATGGCGATCTTGTGGCCGTCCGGCACTTTGATGGTGTCGGGATAACTGCTCTGGGCAAAAGTCGTCGAGGTGACGGCGAGCAAACCGGTGAAGCCAATCAGCTGGGTGATGTTCATCCGATGATTCTCCGAAAAGGGTAGAGCGCTGACAGCACAAAAGTGGGCTGTTACAGGGACTACCCGTGGCGGAGGCGATTGGATGCAGTGCCTGAAATTTTTTTGCTCACCTTGTAACTTGTGGGAGCTGGCTTGCCAGCGATAGCGGTGGGTCAGAGGCGGCAATGTCAGCTGACACGACGCCATCGCTGGCAAGCCAGCTCCCACAGGAATTTTCAGCGGTCTTGAGGGCGGAGGCGTTGAGGAGTTCCTGGGTATAAGGGTGTTGCGGTGCGGCGAAAATTTCCCGCGACGATCCTTGCTCCACCACCTTGCCATCCTTGATCACCATCAAGTCATGCGCCAGCGCATGCACCACCGCCAGGTCATGGCTGATGAACAGATACGTCAGCCCGTGTTTGATCTGCAACTGCCGCAACAGCTCCACCACCTGCTTTTGCACGGTGCGGTCCAGTGCCGAGGTCGGTTCGTCGAGCAGGATCAGCGCCGGTTCCAGCACCAGCGCGCGGGCGATGGAGATGCGTTGGCGCTGGCCGCCGGAAAATTCATGGGGATAGCGATGGCGGCTGTGCGGGTCGAGGCCGACCTCTTCGAGCACGCGAATCACCGCGGCTTCACGCTCGGCTTCGGTACCGATGCCATGGGTCAGCAAGCCCTCGGCAATGATCTGCTGCACCGACATGCGCGGGCTGAGGCTGCCGAACGGGTCCTGAAACACCACCTGAATCTGCCGCCGCAACGGCCGCATCAAGCGCTGGTTGAGCAGGCTCAGTTGCTTGTTGCCGAAACGGATGTTGCCCTCGGATTCGACCAGACGCAGGATCGCCTGGCCCAGGGTCGACTTGCCCGAACCCGACTCGCCAACGATGCCCAAAGTCTTGCCGCGTTGCAGGGTAAAACTGACCCCGTCCACGGCTTTGATGTAGTCCTGCTGGCGGCTGAACAAGGGTTTGGGCAAAGGAAACCAGACCTTCAGATCATCAACCTCGAGCAGGTTGTGCTCGTACTGACTGGGCACCGGCGCGCCGCTCGGCTCGGCCTCGATCAGCAGGCGGCTGTAAGGATGCTGCGGCGCGTTGAACAGCGTTGCGCAATCGGCCTGTTCAACGATCTCGCCGTGACGCATCACGCACACGCGCTGCGCGATGCGTCGAACCAGATTGAGGTCGTGGCTGATCAGCAGCAACGACATGCCGAGGCGTTGCTGCAACTCGATCAGCAGTTCGAGAATCTTCTGCTGCACCGTGACGTCGAGCGCCGTGGTCGGCTCATCGGCGATCAACAACTCCGGCTCGTTGGCCAGCGCCATGGCGATCATCACCCGTTGCCGTTGTCCGCCGGAGAGCTGATGCGGATAGGCCTTCAAACGCTGCAACGGTTGGCGAATGCCGACCAGTTCCAACAGCTCCAGCGTGCGTGCGCGGGCCGCGCGGCCCTTGAGGCCTTTGTGAATTTCCAGTACTTCGCTGATCTGCCGTTGCACCGTGTGCAGCGGGTTGAGCGAGGTCATTGGCTCCTGGAAGATCATCGCGATGCGATTGCCACGCAAGCCGCGCATCTGCTGCTCGCTGGCGTGCAGCAAATCCACGCCGTTGTAGCGGATCGAACCGCTGCTGCTGAGGTTTTTCTCCGGCAGCAAGCGCAGGATCGAATGCGCCGTCACCGATTTGCCCGAGCCGGATTCACCGACCAATGCCAGGCACTCGCCACGGCGAATATCAAGGTTGACCCCGTGCACCACGGGCTGCCCGGCGAACGCCACGCGCAGGTCGCGAATTTCAATCAGGTTGTCAGTCATGTCAGCTCCGGGGATCGAACGCATCGCGGCAGGCCTCACCAATAAAAACCAACAAGGACAAAATCAACGCCAAGGCGAAAAACGCCGTCAGCCCCAGCCACGGCGCCTGTAGATTGCGCTTGGCCTGACCGATCAGCTCTCCCAGCGAGGCGGTGCCGGCGGGCATGCCGAAACCGAGAAAATCCAGCGCGGTCAGGGTGGCAATGGCGCCGGTGAGAATGAACGGCAGGTAGGTGAGGGTGGAGGTCATGGCGTTGGGCAGGATGTGTCGACGCATCAGTTCGTTGTCGGTCAGGCCCAGTGCCCGCGCGGCTTTGACGTATTCGAGATTGCGCCCACGGAGGAACTCGGCGCGCACCACATCGACCAGCGCCAGCCAGGAAAACAGCGCCATGATCCCCAGCAACCACCAGAAACTCGGCGAGACGAAACCGGACAGAATGATCAGCAGGTACAGCACCGGCAGCCCCGACCAGATCTCCAGTACACGTTGCCCGAGCAGATCGACCCAACCGCCGTAATAACCCTGCAACGCCCCGGCAACGATGCCGATCAACGCACTGATGGCGGTGAGGATCAACGCAAACAGAATCGAAATCCGCGTGCCGAAAATCACCCGCGCCAGCACATCGCGGGCCTGATCATCGGTGCCCAGCCAATTGCTCGCCGAGGGTGGACTGGGTGCAGGTTCGGCAAGGTCGTAATTGACCGTGTCGTAGCTGAACGGGATCGGCGGAAACAGCATCCAGCCGCCCTGATCCTCGATCAGCTTGTGTACGTAATTGCTGGCGTAATCCGGCTGAAACGGCAACTCGCCACCGAAATCGGTTTCCTGATAATCGCTGAGAATCGGAAAGTAGAAAGCGTCGTGGTAGCGGATCACCAGCGGCTTGTCGTTGGCAATCAACTCGCCACCCAGGCAAATCAGGCACAGGCCGATAAACAGCCACAGCGACCAGCGTCCACGGCGGTTGGCCTTGAACTGCGCGACGCGGCGCCGGCCCAGAGGAGACAGTGTGAACATCAGGCAGCCCTCGCCGAAAAGTCGATGCGCGGATCGAGCAGGGTGTAGCAGAGATCGCCAATCAGCTTGATCAACAGGCCGAACAGGGTGAACAGAAACAGCGCGCCGAACACCACCGGGTAGTCGCGCGACACCGCCGCTTCGTAGCTCATCCGGCCGAGGCCGTCGAGGTTGAAGATGGTTTCGATCAGCAGCGAGCCGGCGAAGAACACCTCGATCAGCGCCGACGGCACCCCGGCCACCACCAGCAGCATGGCGTTGCGAAACACGTGGCCATAGAGCACGCGGCGCTCGGTCAGGCCTTTGGCCCGCGCGGTGATCACGTACTGGCGGCTGATCTCGTTGAGAAAGCTGTTCTTGGTCAGAATGGTCAGGGTGGCGAAGCCGCCGATCACCAGCGCGGTGACCGGCAACACCAGATGCCAGAGGTAATCGCCGAGCTTGCCCAGCGTGCTCAGTTGGTCGAAGTCGTCCGAGACCAGCCCCTGCACTGGAAACCAGTTGACGTAGCTGCCACCGGCGAACACCACGATCAGCAGAATGGCAAAAAGAAACGCCGGCATCGCATAGCCGACGATGATTGCCGTGCTGCTCCAGACATCAAACGCGCTGCCGTTTCTGATTGCCTTGCGAATGCCCAGCGGGATCGAAATCAGGTACGTGATCAGCGTCGCCCACAAGCCCAGCGACAGCGACACCGGCAGCTTCTGCACGATCAGGTCCGTGACCTTGGCGCCGCGAAAGAAACTGCTGCCCAGATCCAGCTGCGCGTAGTTTTTCAGCATCAGCCACAGGCGTTCATGCAGCGGTTTGTCGAAGCCGTAATGGTGTTTGATTTCTTCGATCAGCGCCGGGTCCAGACCACGGCTGCTGCGGCCCGCGCCACCCACCGCCGCGACTTCGCCGCCACCGCCCATGCTGTGCCCGCCGAAGCCTTGCAGGCGTGCGATCGCTTGCTCCACCGGCCCCCCCGGCGCGGCCTGCACGATCAAAAAATTCACCACCAGAATGCACAGCAATGTGGGGATGATCAGCAGCAAGCGACGACTCAGATAACGCAACATGTCACTGGCCTCCCGCGAGCTGAGCGCGCATCTGCTGGGTGGTCAGCGGCCTGGCCGAGACTTCCCACCAGGTGTTGAGGCCTTCGTCGTACGCCGGTTGCACGGCCGGCATGCCGAAGCGGTTCTGATACACCGTCGGCGTGCCTTTGGAGTAGTAGTTGGGAATCATGTAGTAACCCCATTGCAGCACCCGGTCGAGGGCGCGAGCGTAATGCACCATGGCTTGGCGGCTGTTGGCCTGGACCAGTCCGTCGATCAGTTGATCGACCGCCGGATCGGCCAGCACCATCGAGTTCGAACTGCCGACTTGCGTGGCACTTTGCGAGCCATACAGGCTGTACAACTCGCGGCCCGGGGAGACGATCGGATCGCCACTGCGCGGGAAAGCGCAGACGATCATGTCGTAGTCGCGGGCGTTGAGACGGTTGATGTATTGCGCCGAATCGATGCGCCGCAGATTGAGGGTGATGCCGATCTGCGCGAGGGTGCGTTTGAACGGCAGCAACATCCGATCAAAACCGCCCTGACCGTCAAGAAACGTGAATTCCAGCGGCTCACCGGCAGCGTTGACCAGGCGATTGTGTTGCGGCGTCCAGCCGGCTTCGGCGAGCAGCTTCAGCGCGTGCAATTGCTTGTCGCGGATGTAGCCGCTGCCGTCGGTTTTCGGCGCTTCATACACCGTGGTGAAAACCTCATCGGGGACCTTGCCGCGCAGCGGTTCGAGGATCTGCAATTCCTCGGCGTCGGGCAGGGCGGTGGCGGCCATTTCACTCTTCGGCCAGAAGCTGTTCTGGCGCACGTAGAAACCCCGCATCATCTGCTTGTTGGTCCATTCGAAATCCCACAACAGGCTGATCGCCTGACGCACGCGGCGATCCTTGAAGATCGGGTTTTGCAGGTTGAACACGAAGCCTTGCGCGGCGGTGGGTTTTTCCGGGGCGAGGATCGCTTGCTGCAAACGCCCGTCGCGCAGGGCCGGGCTGTCGTAGCCGACGACGTAACCGGACGAGGAAAACTCGCGGTTGTAGTCGAACGCGCCGGCCTGCAACAGCTGCCGGGCGACGTCGGTGTCTCCATAGAAATTCACCGTCAGCGTGTCGAAGTTGTACATGCCGCGACTGACCGGCAGGTCCTTGCCCCACCAGTCCGGGTCGCGCTGGAAACTGATGCTGCGCCCGGCGTCGACCTTGCTCACCCGGTACGGCCCGCTGCCGAGCGGCGGCTCGAAACCGCCGCCGTTGGCGAAATCGCGGGTTTTCCACCAGTGTTCGGGCACCACGCGCATCGTCGCCAGATCCAGCGCCAGCGTGCGGTTGAGGTTGTTCTTGAAGGTGAAACGGACTTGTTGCGGGCCTTCGATCAGCACGTCCTGCACATCGGCGTACTGCTGGCGATAACTGAGGCTGCCCTTGGTCATCAGCAGGTTGAAGGTGTAGCGCACATCTTCGGCGGTGATCGGCGTGCCGTCGGCAAAACGCGCCTTGGGGTTGAGGGTGAAACGCACCCAGAGCCCGTCGCGATCGCGCTCGATCTGCTCGGCGACCAGGCCGTAAACGGTGTAGGGCTCATCGAGCGAGCGGAACGCCAGTGGCGCGTACACCCAGTCGTTGACCTGCACCACGGAAATGCCCTGATCGGCATACGGAGTGATGTAGTTGTACTGGCCGATCTCCATCGACGCGCGGCTGAGCGAACCGCCCTTGGGCGCCGTGGGATCGACGAAATCGAAATGCTGGAAATTCGCCGGATACTTCGGCGCCTCGCCGTACACCGTCAGCGCATGGCTGCCGGCGGCCAGCGCCGAGGCGCCGGAGCACAGCAGCGCACTGCCGAACAGCAGGGCTGCGATGTTGCGCATGAATCTCATGAAGTCACTCCCCAAAATCCCTGAATGGTCACGGAACCCTTGTGGGAGCTGGCTTGCCAGCGATAGCGGTGAGTCAGTCAACATTCAATTCACTGACAAACCGCCATCGCTGGCAAGCCAGCTCCCACAGGGTTTTGCGGTGCTCGTTCTTTAGAAGTGGTAAGTCATGCGCGCAAACAAGGTGCGCCCCAGCGGGTCGGTGTAGCGCGGGTCATAGCCGCTCTGGAAGTTGTAGGCCTGGTTGGAAAACGGCGGGTTGCGGTCGAAGACGTTCTTCATCCCGGCATCGACATCCAGCACCTTGTTGAAGGTGTAGCCGGCCGACAGGTCCCACACCGAATACGAGGCCACGCGCGAATGGGTGTCGCGGTCGTAGTCGTTATAACCAGTGGTGAAGCGGTTGGTCAGCGCTGCCCGCGCCGCACCGAGGCTCCAGCTGCCGGTGAGGTTGTGCTTCCAGCGCGCGATCACGCCGTCACCCTGAAAGTCGCCGACCTTGTCGGTGAACGGGCCTTTGATGGTGCTCTGGAAGTCGTACTCATCGACATAAGTGCCTTGCAGGCCGAGGCCAAACTGACCGTACGGCGTATTCGGGAAGCGATAGT
>Ga0308159_1002586_pt1 | contig 20505 bp, 19 predicted proteins | sample PhyCR1_FD_201040 | JGI IMG/M metagenome (GOLD analysis project Ga0308159, IMG submission 201040) | Phyllosphere microbial communities from UC Gill Tract Community Farm, Albany, California, United States - DLSLC.R1 | ecosystem: Host-associated > Plants > Phyllosphere > Unclassified | place: USA... | reverse complement strand
TGATAGCTTTGTCGAAGCGCAGAAACACAAAAGCCCCGCTAGTGCGGGGCTTTTGTTTGAATCTTGGCGGGAAACCAGGGATTCGAACCCTGGAGACGCTATTAACGTCCGCCGGTTTTCAAGACCGCTTTGTAAACTCAGCCTGGCTGGTACCTTGACGGTCGTCGGCGTTCCATTACTCGCCGCCACCGATCAAGCTACAGGTCGCATAGTACAAGGGGAGCGCTTGTAGTTTGGGAACCTTTTTTTGCCATTCGCGGCGTTCTGTCGAGTAAACATAAACTACCGAAAGACCATGAAAGTCATGTACCGGTTTTGGCCGATTCTGTTGAAAACAGTCGGCCTCGGTTCCCACGGCAGAAAAGTACGCATCGGAGATTGAATTCTTACTTTTGGCTAAGGCTTCCGGGCTTAGATTTTACATAGCAACGAGCATAAATGGCGTTTTTCCCGGTCAATTTCCGGGCACTCTGAGCGTAGCGAATTTTTCAACATTATCGGCCAAAACCAGTCAGTGACCACCTGAAAAGAAGTGCTTGGAACACGCCTCATTGTCAGCTTGCTTTAGCTCTAGACTCAGCTAGAGTCAATTTCTGCCAAATACCACATAAAAAGGTGTCCTGGCTTATCCAAATTCGCGCTTCTAATCAGAAAATTTCTCAAACCGCCGCAGGAGTGTGCATATGACTGCTATAAGACTTACCTATCTAGAAGGTCAATCTTTTACCGCGTCCGCGCTTGCAATCGTAAGTGGAGCGAGCCTCCTGCAGCCAAACCAGATATTTAAGGCCGGCAAACGCGCGGAAGTCACTGATGAGTCAGGACAAATCGCCAGACTTTCGCCTTCAGCAGAACTGACAATTATTGATAGTCCATATGGCTTACGCCCAGAATACTATGGAGAGGTCGCCTTTATTGGTGTTTCGCCCATGGGTCCCAAATATAGAACTTCATGCTGGTTCGCCGCATATGCAGGTACCGCAGACGTGCTAATTAAGCCAAGTGCAGTGCCAAATCAAGATGAGTATCTTGTGTTTCGGGGGGCTATCGTCATTACAGAGTTTGATACAAATGGACGCCCATATGGAATTTGCTTTGTTAATGAGGGTGAAAAACTAACCCTGGCGTTCGATGACTCTAAAAGTGGCACCGACCGCTACTCTGTAGTTTCAAGGGGGGCAATATCAAATACAGAAAATGACTCTTTCACAAACTCGTATCTAGACTCAAGAAATTGGCGATAAGCTTTAATAAAATAATCAAAGGGAGCCAAGCTATGCTTGGTTGGCGAGAACGCAGGTCATATCAAGCACTGCCTTGAAAAGTTGCGACAGCAGCGACCTCAGACGTTCTCGCCTATCCTTTAGTGGAGTACTTAAGTCTTGACCTAAGCACACATATTGAATACTAAATGTACATCTCATCGTAATGAGCATGATGGAGGTTTCTTAATGACTTCACCCCATTTACGTACCAGCAAACCTCCCCCATTTCAACACCAACGTCATGCATCCATGGACTTGACGAGCACAAATCAGAATCCTCTCTGCTTTCCTTGAGCGGGCAAACTTCTATATAAGGACAGCTTAAATCATGGGGACTTTCATTCAATTTGCTAGTATTATTAAAGCTCGCATCTTTTGAAAGATGAAGTTGTGAAAATTGTACCGCGCACTGCAGGGTAGAAACAGCACCGATAGTAGCTTGTGGAAGGTCCGCTACACCATTCCCCATCCAATACAGCTCAGCCTTCTCATCTGCGAATTCATCGGATTTTTTTTGAAGAATGCATCTTGGAGGCAAATCTTCGTTTTGAATTATACTTTCAAGCACCTGACGAGTTAATGGTTCACGTAGGAACGCCAATTCAAAAAAAGGATCTTTTTCTCTTTTAACAATGGCACCTGTGACCAAATCATCCAACATTCTCAACCCCTCCCTGACCGCCGTGCCTTTAAAGGTAGTACTCAGAAGCAGGTTAATTACTTCTTTATATCTAGAGAATGTCTCTTGATGCCCTTTAGCGACGTCTGACGCGAACGCATCAAATATTTCTTCACCCAGTTTAAGTGCAAGCGTGGCGGCTTTCAGCCCCCAAGATGGAATCTCGTTTTGCAGAGCCAATGTGCCGATTCTAACCAATTCAGAAACGGAGCAAGGCCTCCCCACAAGATACTCCACAATAGGACGATAGAATCTGTATGGAAGCGGGGGCGTGGAGTAATCCAAAAGCATACCGTTTTTTCCAGTTATTGCATTACGAACCTGCCTTTCAATCTCATATGCAATTCCTTCCGTGATTATATTATAACCAACATTTTCGATTACTTTTACCCTATCAACACCCCCCAGTTTAAATTTAACTTTGACGCCTAAAATATTGCATGGATCGGAAGGATCATCTGTTTCTTCTACGGACTCAATAGTTTCAAAAGAAAACTCACTTAAAAACCCTTCTTCTTCAATTTTATCAGTATTCCCAATTATCCTATAATAATCCTTTTCAAAATTAACAAGCTTGACTTTATCAATACCGCTGTAAATTTTACCTTGGCGAATATAGTGCCCATCTGCGTTCGTCCCAGTTGCAAATACTTGCAAAGCAACCAGCCTATTCTTTAGCATTTGAATACCCGCCGCAGTAGAAAAATTATGCAGCTGATGGATATACTCATGCACTTGCAACCCTAATACTTCTTGAACCACCTCAACATCCAGCGCAACTAAAGCATCGTCAAGAAGTTTAAGATCTGCCGTATGTGGAAAAGTAGTGAACAAAGCGTTATTTTTGTAACTTGCGAGCGCACTGTATTGCAATCCGTCGTTTTCCATTTAATTCTCCCAGTGTGAGTTGACACTCAACATTCTAAATTAATCCATAGGGTACGCCTCTTAAATAGAAGCTCGCGCAGTATCAATATCACCAGTTTAGCGCGAATGCAGCACCCCGCTATAACCGACCACTCAAAACTTTCGTATGACAATAGTGTTCCGGATACTCGTGGTACAAATAATACATTAGACGAGAAGGCATTCTTTTGAACAAGCTCTCCTTTCGGTCGTAGGACATTGTCTGAAACCAGTATGGAGTTAGGTATTGAACCCATCCGTGCGTCAGTCATGGTCGTTCAGGACCATTGAATTCGGCATTTTATTGATTACCTGAGGCTTCCCGCGACCTAAAACCCCCTCGAATATGCCCTAATTTTGCCCTAAACATCTTCTCCACTGCCGCTGCTAGCTATTCTGAAGCACAACCGTTTAACTCGACCACTGCTATGCTGAGTTTTTTCGGAGGAGCAGCATGATATGTCAGGGGATTATTCGCTCGCAGACCTGCTTGAGAGGATGTACGAAAACCAGCTCGCACTCGAAGCGGCGTTGATGGAGCTAACTCTTCAAAGCGAGGCACAAGGAGCGACGAAGGTCGGCGACAACGTCCGTGGTTCTCTATACGTGATCGGTGAAAATTCAGGTCACATTAAGCAGGCGCTGGCGAGGCTACGAAGCAATGGCCTGTGAGGTATCGTACTGGTGCCGCTAGGACAAAATACTAGAGCACACTCGCCCCCATACCTATGGCCGACCTGCCATACCGTGGACGATGATCAGCCCGGTGAAGGCCCTGACATAAGCAGTAGAAAAAAATCTGGTCGTGTGCGAGCACTTTAGGTACGGATAGTCTAGAAATGCTTAGCTAATTCACCTATTGTCAACGAGACTGATCGCGACAGTCATAAAATGTGGTCTAACCCACTTGACACGACAGTCTCTGATTTCAATGAAAAGCCTAGGGAAGCGTACTATTTCAATTATGGATATTCAATTTGAAACTACCAGATAGCGCATCAAGTTTCGCTGAGTCAGTAATCGCTGACAGTCGGAACCTAATTAGCCGAGGGTTATGGGAGATACCGACGTTTCGATTTGAGAGTTGGATAAATCAGTTTGTAGGTCCAGAAGAAGAGTTTTTTGCATCGTGCTTACTGGACCACCTGATATTTCGTACATCCTCTCAATTTGAAGCAGGTCTAAAAGCACTTTTTCGTAGCAACCTGCAAGGGAGAATTTTTGCGGGCAGTTCTGACGAAGAGCTGATGATTAAATTGGCAGGTCGGATTGAAACCAAGTTACGTGTGGTCCCGGTCATTGCTGAAGACGATCCGCCAACTAAATCTGGCCCTCTAGTCTTACGACGTCTTCAAAGGATTATGCATATTAGGCACAAGTGGATTTGTTGGCCGTGGCAAGCTGCCACAAAAATCCGGAATAACGAAATAAACACAGTGATATTTGTTGACGATTTTCTAGGTTCTGGCCAACAGTTTGAAACTTTCTTTAACCAGTGGGAATTTAGCCAACTACTTGAAAATACAAAATATTACTATGCTTCTGTTGTAGCTCATCAAAGCGGCTTAAGTCACCTAAAAAAGACCTTCCCTTACCTAGAGGTTATATCAGCAGAGCAGCTTGACATATCTCACGATTTTTTCTCTGACGATGTATGGAGTCGCCTAGGACAGGGTACGATTTCAGCTACAGAAGCAAAAAACTGGTATCTAACATTTGCGAAAGAAAAAGGTCTGATTCCCAAAAGTACTGGGGCTTTTGGAACAGGTAGCCTTTCTCTAGCATTTGGATTCAGTCATTCAACGCCAAATAACTCGCTTCCGATTTTTTGGTATGAGAACGAAACAACAGGCTGGCAGCCTTTATTGGAGCGCTAAAAAATGATACACAAACTGCCTGAAATCTTCTCAAAAAATCGAAACGAGGAAACTAAGGAAGACAACTGGTCTGACTTCGTTGTACCGGGTTTTTTAAAAGATCTTGAAATAAAATCACAGAGCAAAGCTATAGTTATAGTTGGTGGACGTGGAACAGGAAAGACAACTCTACTTCGATATTTTTGCCATGCAACTCAATTTTCTTCCAGAAGACCAACCCTGCCTGAAAATATATTAAGCCATATTGGCCTGTACTGGAGAGCCGACACCAATTTTCTTAACTCCTTCGCTGGAGGAGAGCAAACTCCAGAAATATGGCGATCAGCATTTGAGCATATGCTTGCTTGCGAATTTGGCAAAGAAATCATTCGCGCGCTGAAAAATTTGAATTGCAATCCCGAGAGACAAGAAAAATTCGGACTTGCAGAAAGCCTGAATATTGCAGTACTGAGAGATTTCGATGAAACTCTGGGTGAGACTATCGCTGATCTCGAAAAAAACTTACAACGAAGTCGTACTAGGCTCGCAATGTGGGTCAATAACTTAGACACCTGCCCACGCCCCGTATTCCTTCCTGCTGATGCTTTCCTTAGAGCTCTCATAGGTACTTTAAAAGATCAATTACCATATTTATCAGAGTCGACATTTGGCATTTTCATTGATGAGTATGAAAACCTAAGAGATGAACAGCAGCGCTTCATAAATGGATTATTGAAGCACGGATCTCCACCATTAATTTACAACATTGCGCTCAAACCAAAGGGCTGGCATACAAAACAAACAATCGGTGGAGAATCCATTCAGGAAATATCTGACTACCGGGTCATAGATTTAGAATCGTATATTGCGAAAGACTTTGACGTCTTCGCAGCCGAGCTTCTTTTCTTCCGCTTAGCTGAGCACGAACCAGAACTTCAAAACAAACTACCAATTGTACCCGAGCACCTCAGGTCCATTGAACATATACATGAAAGATATGACAACCCTAAATACAGGGAAACTATTCTTAGCGCGGCTGAGCAAATGCTACCTCGTGTGTCATTACGGGCAGCATCCATCGAGATATTAACAGATACAAAACTTCTCGAACGCCTCACGAGTAAGATCCGTTCGGCGCTACAAAGAAAGGGCAGCGAGTTAGAAGCCGAAAATTTTATAGATATTCAACACCCGGAAGTCTCGGTAATCATGCCTGCTCTACTTAGTCGAGATCGCGAAAATGCCGATGCACTTCTTAAAGAATTAATAGACTTCAAAAGTGGTATAGGGACGAGACTCTCGTCCAAAGGCACCCTTGTTTCAAATAATTTATTTGGCTGCATAAATTCAATTTATATAGATGCTAGGCGCACATCAATATTATTTTCTGGCTTTACCGTCCTTACAATGATCGCAAGAGGGAACGTACGACATTTATTAGAGTTAATCCATAGAATCTTCAAAGAGTATAAACCTTCAGAAGATGAAGTTCTCCCCGTAGTTCCGCCACCTGTACAAGCTCACGCAATATATATGGCTAGCGAGTCAATTCTTAACACTGTTAGCGGATTTGGAACCTTCGGACCACAGCTATATGGTTTAGCATTGTGCCTTGGCTCTATTTTTAGGCTGCGTCATAGAAGCGAAAAGCAGAGCGAGCCTGAAATTAATCATTTTACTATTGCCGCGGGAGAGTTAAGCGAAAAACTTAATCGTTATCTTCTTGAGGCAGAAAAATGGTCGGTACTTTTTCTCTCAAGAGAAACAAAAATGAAAACTCTTGGAGTAATTGGTTTAGATTACACACTTAACCCAATTTTTTCGCCATACTTTCAAATATCATATAGAAAAAAGAGAAGCCTCCACTTCAATACATCTCAGCTTTTACAAATGTTTGAAGGCGACCAACAGGTAAGAGATGCATTAGTAAGAGAACTTGGAAAACAAGATATTAGCGAACCAGAACAAATTGATCTGTTCGGTGAGGCACACTATGAATGATGGAAGAGATGGTGAATACTTATTTACCTCAAAAACATCACTAGAAGCTCCCGCAACCTTAAAAGGCGTGGATGTCGCATTCGTGGGAGGGGAGGTCGACGAGCGAGGGACCGAGAGTATCGCCGCACTTAGAAATGAGGCAAAGAAAGTTTTCCACTTACGATTTGATGCAGCGAATCAGCAAGCCTACATCGACGACAAACCGGTATTAAGAGATGCCTTATCCAAAATACTCAACAGTAAAAATCGTATTATCCTAGACTCCACCACACTTGGACTAGGGGAGATTTTACAAGTATTACTAGTAGCAAAAAGATTAAAAATGCCTACTATTGAGTTCTTGTATGCGGAGCCAAAACGATATACGAGAAGAGAAGGCGCAGTTGATTTCCGCATGAGGGATTTCAGCCTTACGCAAAACTGTCACTTTCGATCAGTTCAGGGTTTTGCTTCTGAATACGATCCATCCATGAGGGCAGCCCATGTTTTCCTTCTAGGCTTTGAAGCTGGAAGAATACGCAATGCGATCGAACAACGTGGAGACTATGACCCGGCAAAATACCGTTTTCAAATGGTTATTGGAGTTCCAGCCTTTCAAACTGGCTGGGAATCTAACACTATTCGCCCGCATTTAGCTGTATTGGAAGATTTAGATATAACAGAAAGATCCATCATGTACTGTCAAGCAAACTCTATAAGGGAGTCCTATTTGACACTCTGGAGTTTATATCGACAACTAGGGGATGAGAGGGGATGTTTTTTTGTTTCACCACTTGGAACAAAGCCGCACGCCGTAGGAGCGGCACTTTTTCTTTTGGAGACCAAAGGAAACGAAATATCCACCTCACTCTATTATGATCATCCAGAGCGCGTGATCAAGAGGAGCACTGAGATTGCTGCTTGGCATCATGTAATAGTACACCTGAAACACTAATTTTTTGCGCCCATTACAACGCAATTTTCATATCCAGAACACCGTCGAGGGTGATAAAATTTGCTCCTACGCCATGCGCGATACTGGTTAAATCTCCACGCCCCTCCTGACTAACAAGATATTCAAAGACCCTATCTGAATAGGTAGGGTCTACCCTAAGCATCAAAATACAGTCTGTTATTATTACAGAACCTGATGTAACCCTCCAAACTTTCTCGCTAAGATTGCGCCCTACCCTAGCAATGAGAATATCACCAACCTCTGCATAAACGAAGGAGCAATTTTTAAGCAAGCGCTTACCGGTTACAAACTTTTTCGGCACACTAACCCTGTCACTTGTAAAGTCAGTTGTATGCAAAACATTTAAACCACTACTTTTTCGCTCAACAGAACTAAACGTACCTCTTTTTAAAACCCTAACTACATCTCTAATACTTATCTGTCGCTTTGCGCTTTCCATTCTCCTTGAGGCCAAATAAGAATAATCGAGCCGCAAACTTGCCTTTTCTGACGGCAACTCTATCACATCAGAAAGTTTTCCATCAGCTTCCAACCTTTGAATCTGAATAGACTCTGACGCAGATAAACTTTTTGACAAAACCATAATATGCGCTTTGGCATCTGTATTACGAAATATTCGCCTTGGAAGTTCTACAATTCTCTCTATTCGATGCGTCGCAGTTAGCGTCTTTCTAAGAGTGGAAAACTTTTCCCCCGCGATTATTCCATCCGGCAGAATAAGCCCTAATTTACCACCTACTTTAAGAAACCTCAGATTTTGCGCAATGAATAGAACCTCAGCTGGAACCCCCCCAAACTTTGGCAATATGCTTTGTAGTCCGGCTTCCTCTAAGATTTCTGCGAAATGCTTTCTCCATCTAGGCCGAACATACGGAGGATTACACAATGCAGAGTCGAAAGTTCCGAACCCAACACCAATTTTCTTATCCAGCCCGTGCTCCAGTGCATCCCCTACATGATGTTGTATTAAGTCTTTCGCGAAGCTTAACGGCAAACGCCCTTCAGAGTCCGCATCAATATCTACAGTGAAAAATTTTGCGCTTACCCACTTTTGGGTTGCCTCTCGAATAAGTGCACCATCACCGACCCCCAACTCTATTACCGTAGTGGGGGTTTCAATCGACATAGACTTAATGAGAAGACCAGCAACTTCTTGCGCCGTATAATATCGACCTAGATGATCTGACGTTTTTGGTGGCCGCAGTAATTGCATATGGACTTCATTTTACCTAAAAAACGTGCGAACGAGAGATCGCGGATCGGACAATTCGCCCCTCAACACGAAACGATGAGGCGGTTCGGTAGCATTATTTTGCCTGACAGCATATTCCACTGTTCGACTTAATGCGAGTCTCTCACCATCGTGGCAAGGCCATTAAATTAGCCTTCATTGGGTAAGGTATCGTAAATTTTAAAACAATCCTCCCAACGAGGCTGGCGTCTAATTCAAAACCACCAATTCGTGGCTGGTCTCTGCCCTGCCGTTGGTTCGTGGTGCTGTAGCGGATGCCTAGCGTCTCGCAGTGAAAACCCTCAAACACCTGCCGGATGTCCGGGTGATCGTTGATGCTGACCATCACTTTACCTTTGCATCTCCGCATGAAGTCGGCCATCCGCTCGTAGTTCTCGAACTTAAAGTCCACGCCATAGCCCGCCGTCTGCCAGTAAGGCGGATCCATGTAGTGGAAGGTATGTGCACGGTCGTAGCGCTCAGCGCAGTCCAGCCAGGGCAGGTTCTCAACGTAGGTGCCGGACAGACGCTGCCATGCTGCAGAGAGGTTCTCCTCAATCCGCAGCAGGTTGATGGCCGGGCCGGTGGTGGCGGTACTGAATGTTTGCCCGGTCACCTTGCCGGCGAAGGCATGATGCTGCAGATAGAAAAATCGCGCGGCGCGCTGGATGTCGGTGAGGGTTTCGGGGCGGGTCATCTTCTGCCACTCGAACACCTGCCGAGAACTGAGCGCCCATTTGAACTGGCGCACGAACTCCTCCAGGTGGTTCTGCACGACGCAGTATAGCGTCACCAAGTCGCCGTTGATGTCGTTGAGGACTTCAACCGGCGCGGCCTGGGGACGCATGAAGTAGAACGCGGTGCCGCCGGCGAAGACTTCGACGTAGCATTCGTGGGGTGGGAAGAGCGGGATAAGGCGGTCGGCCAGGCGACGTTTGCCGCCCATCCAAGGGATGATGGGTGTGGACATAAAAAGCAAGACCTTTACTGTATGGATAAACAGTTCTAGGCTCGCTCCGCTTTGTGCACGAAGCAGGAGCCTTGGCTGGACTTGCAGGGACGTTCTGCGGGGAAGGTGGCCGGGCTGGATGTTGACGCATCCTGCCCGGCCGCTCCTTTTACTTCGGTATAGAAACTTCTTTTGCGTAGGCCTGACAGGCCCGCAGGGCAATCAATCCTTGGTCGCCGGCATCGGTGATTCCGATAATTCGTTGAGCATGCGCTGGGTCAAGTTGGGCTCTTGTGGAACCATGATCCACGCGGCCGGTAGCGGTGGTGGTTGGCACTGAGCAGTTGCTGGTGGCGTCGGTGGTGGCGAGTACGACTGACAGCCGCAGATCAGCAGTAGCCAGGCGATCACGCAGACGAGCTTGCTTGGTTTGCTCATCGGTCAATTCCTTGTAGTGGGTTTCATCGTCGTTCCGCAGGCGTTGCTCAAGGGCGAAGCGCTTGTCCCGCTCGTTGCGCTGCTGGGCAGCAGCAGCCCGGGATAACTCGCCGAGGGTGTCGGCGTGCAACCTGGCCTGGCGCTCCAACTGCTGACCGTAACGCCAACCTTGAGCGGTCCAGGCCAAGGCAGCAGACCCAGTTGCCAACATCACCAGCAACATGCTGACCACCACGAGCCGGTATTGCGGGGGGATCAGGTCGAAGAGACGCATAACACCGCCCTCGCCCTACCCCACAACTGCAGCCGATCTTCCAGTCCGTTGAGCCCGCCATTGATCCGGCGGGTGATGGTGTTGAACTGATCTTGATCCGCGAGTGCGTTCAACCCGTTCACAGACCAGAACCACGCTGCCGATTCCGCCGCCCATTGCGGCTGCTCGAGCAGCTCCGGCGTTAGTAGCAATCGATCATCACCGAACAACGCCAGACTGCACCGCAGGTAGTTGTCGTGACCGGTGATTTGGATCAGCCCACGGCCGCGATAGCGTTGACCGTCACCGTCGGCTGCAGACGTGTTCCCTAGCTTTGCAGCCAGAGCCCCGGTGTCGTATTTGCTGAGGTATTGATCGCTCCCCAATTCACGCACGTACTGCAGTTGGCCGGACTCATGGCCGACCTGGGCCAGGAATGCCGCCTGACGCTTCGGCGTGGCGATCTTGCGGTTGGTCATGGCCGCGTTCAGCGCGGATACAAAAACGCCCGCTTTGCGGCGGGCGTTGGGCATGATGCTTTGAAGTTGCTGCACAGTGATGGACATCGATTTTTCCCAGGCAAAAAATGCCGCTCGATGGCGGCAAATGGTGAGATGGGTGCAGCCAGTTACAGGACTTTTACCTCCTTAGTTTTTTTCGTCTTCTTGGCTTTGGCTTTGGCTTTGGCTTTGGCTTTGGCTTTGGCTTTGGCCTTGCCTTTCTTGCCGCCATTGCACTCAACGGTGGTCGACCAGCCGGCCTGGGTGAATACCTGCTCCACCGAGTCGACCAAGTACTCACCATCGATGCCAGTTTTGAAGCCGGTGGCGTATACCGACCGCTCGGCAAACAGATCGGTACGCCCAGGCATTTCAAGACGAACGCCTGCAGAAGATCGATTGAAGGCGGTCAGGCGGGCCTTAGCGGCCTGGGCCGCAGCGGTCTTGTTGGGGTAGATATGACGGTCTGTGTGCACCGCCGGCAGCCCGTCGGGCGCATCCGTGTTGTCCAGGCTGATCAGCTTCAGCTCACCGCTTTTCTTGTCCTGGTGCTTGGTGGCCACCGCCTTGTGCGTGTTGCGATCGCCTAAGCGGAATTGCCACCGACTGACATCGGCGGGCGTGATGGTGACGGCGCCGAAGGCCTTGCCGCTTGCACTGGTGCCGCCGTCGCGGGTCATGACAATCAACTTCCCATCGGCCACCTTGGCCGTACAGTCGTGCTGCTTGGCAATGCGGGTGATGAAGTTGAAATCAGACTCGCTGAGCTGGTCAGCCCGGGGCACGTTCGTGGAGACGTTGCACACCGGCGTCCAGCCGTTGCGGGCAGCCACGTCGGCCACGATCTTGGACAGTGGCACATCTTCCCAGCTACCGCTGCGCACCGTCTTTCCGGTACCGCGCATGTCGCCGGCTTTGCCGCGCACGACGATGGTGTTAGGCGGACCGGATATCTCGACCTCATCCACCATATAACGGCCCAGCCGCACCATGGACGTTTCGGCATAGCCCAGGTAGACCTCAATGCCGGCGCCGCGCTTGGGCAGCGCCACGGCGCTGTCGCGGTCATCGATACGCAACTCGAAGTCGTCCGACTCCATGCCAGGTTTGTCAGTGGTTTTCAGCAGTAACAGGCGGTCATTGATCAGCGCGGTAATGTCTTTACCGTCTGCAACGACACGAAAGCGAGGGGTCATGGTTCACCCAGCTACCCCGCCAACGCGGGGGAATGTTGGCGGCCGTTACGCGTAACGGAAGGAAAGGACAGCCAGGCCTGGCTAATCCCAAAGCATCACAAGTTCTTCAGTTGGTGCCGGCATGTCCGGCAGGACAATCACCACACCAGCTCGGTACGGCTGAACCTCATCGGCCAGCCCCTGATTGGCATCGAGCACGGCCTCCACCGTGCCGCTCAGATGGCCATAGTAGTTGTGACAGATGGTGTCCAACAGATCACCGTCAGACGTTCTGCATGTCGTCGCCATAGCGTACAAACTCCAGGGTAAAGCCTTGCTTACGCGGGATGCCGCCGCCCAGCAGCGCGCTTTGTTCTTCCTCGACACTGGTCATGGGCTGCAACTTGCCCCCCAGGGTTCGCAGGGTGTCCAGTTGCTTGATGCCGCCCCTGAAGCCCGGGAAGATGGCGCCCTTCAACGTCAGCTTTTCGTCACCCATACCGATAGCTTGCTGGGCTGGTCGACGCGTCAGGCGCTCCTGAGAGGCCCAGCGGAAAGCTGTCGAGCGCCGCAATTCATCGAAGGCCGCTGTGTCCAGGTTGAAGAAGTACGGCTGCTGTTTCGGATCACGCGGCTGCATGATCATCAGGTGCGGGAAGGGCTTCACCGCCTCCGGCGCCGGTGTGGCATCAGCAGCAAAGGCCCCAGTCGGGAGAATGCCCGACAGCGAGGGGCTGACCTTGCCGGCGATGCTGTTGATCGCCGTCGCCGCCCGCCCCGCCTGTTCCTTCAGCGCACCCAAGCGCTCATCAATCTGAGACGCCGCCCGGGTGGCTGCGCTGTACACCGAGACCACCTGGCCAACCTTCGCCTGAGCCGCTGTCACCCCACGCATAACGCGCTGCAGCTTTTCGCCAACGGCCGGTCCCACAAACGGAATGCCTTCCAACTCCGAGGCTGCGCCGCTGAGTTCACTGATCGCCCCGTCTACCGGCGCGATCATCCCATCCAGGCTACGGCGACCAGTCTCACCCGCCGCCGCCAGGGACTTCACGCTTGATTGCAGCTGCTCCATGTAGCCCATAAATCCCCCAGGTCAAAGATGCGCGTCGTCGTAGAGCTTGCGGCTTTCCAGCTGCTGTGTGATTTCGCGCTGTTGCTGCGCGATATAAGGCTGCAGTTCACGGGCGAGCTGCGCCGGATCCTTCACATCCCCCTGCACGGTCACCTGAATAGGCGCGCTGATATCAACCTTCTGCTCGATCTTCGGCGCCGGCGGTGTCGGCGGTGTCGGCGGTACCGCCATCATCGACACAGCCGCTGGGGTACTCGAGGTCGGTTGTGAGGCCAGCGAGCGCACCACGTCACCACTCACTGGCCCTGGCGTTTTCACCGCCGCAGGCATCAACAGCGGGCCAGTGCCCTTGGGCGCAAAGGACGTCGCGATACAGCCCATCACGGGCGGGATGTCCTTGCCGGCATTAGTCATCATCAGCGGCCCGGCGTCCGGCATTTTCTTCAGCCCATCATCGCCACCGAAGAATGACTTACCCAAATACCCGCCCAGAGCGTCGCCACCCAGGCTGCCCAAGTAAGCACCCACAAACCCACCGACCATCGTGCCGATTATCGGCACCGCCGATCCAATCGCCGCACCGGCCGCAGCGCCGGCGAGCGTACCCGCCAAACCGCCTGCCGCTTCGCCGTAGCCTTCAGCCTTTTCATCCTGCGTCGTGGCGTTGTCGTAGGTGTCCTTGATCTTGAAACCAGCCTCAATAACCGCCAACGCGCCGATCCCCTTTAGCACCGTACGGTCCCTTCCGCGATTACCGTCTTTGCCACCTTTACCGCCACCGTCCACACCGCCATCCAAGCCACCCAATCCGCCTGCAGGAAGGTTGGTCACGATGACCTTTTGAGGGATATTTGGGTTGCCCATCAGCGAACCACGGCCGACGTTCAGTAGTCCCCGGCCAATCTTCAGCGCGCTCAAGGCCGCGCCCAGCGTGACAGCACCGGCCGCCACGCCGGCAATCACCGCCGTAACAGGCTGGTACTTGTTAGCCAGGTCAGCCAACGCATAGCCGACCTTACCCAAGCCATCGGCCACCTTGTCGGTCAGCGGGCGCAGGCCGTCACCCAGACTGATCATGGACGCCTCCATGCCCGCCGTGGCAGCCGACCATTTGCGATTGGAGGTCTCCCGAGCCTTGGCCGCGTCGGCCTCGATCTTGGTTTTGCCATCGGTGTCCTTGATCGTGACCATGTCGGCCTTGATCTTGTCGCCGTATTTGATCTGCGCGAGCAAACCCGCACTGGCGCTCTGATCGCTGACGATGTTGGCCAGGCCCGCGGCATCAGTCAGGGCCACCATGGCCTGCTGTTCCTCGGCGCTGCCGTCAGCTGCCGCCTTGATCTTGGCCTTTAGGCCCTCGATCTTCTTGGCCTTCGCCGGATCCTGACGCTTGATCATTTCCTGACTGAGCATGATGAAAGCGTCAACCGGGTTGGCGGCCTTGCCGCTTTTCGTCGCAGCCAGGATCGAGCCGGCCAGGTCGTAACCTTCCTTGGCAAAGCGCTCCTGGCTGGTACTGCTGATCACCGCGTTCAACAGATTGTTCATGTTGGTCGCAGCGGCCGCAGAGTCCTGCGTTTGCGAGTATTGCGACTGCAAGCTGGCCCCCAGAAAGCGCACCGCCTCCGGGCCTTCCATGCCCAGGCGCTTGATGTTACCGAGCATGGACGGCAGATACCGGGCCATGTCCTTGGGACCGAAGGCGCCGATATCCCCGGCTGCAGCTACCTGGCCCAGCATGCCGGCCATGTCCTCTTTCTTGACCCCGGCCTCCTTGAACGAGTTGATCAAGGTGGCAATGGTTTCGGCTTCCATGCCCTGCCCATCGATCAGATCGGCAATCTGGCCGGCATAGGCACTGGCTTCCTGCCAATCAACACCCTTTTCGATCAGGCCACCCACCGCCTTGGCGAGCAGTTGACGGCTCATGCCCTTGTCGTCCGCAATGGTCGAGACCATCGCAGTCATCTTGCCTTCGTCATCTGTGCCGGCTGTGTGCGCCCACAGCGACATCTGGCGCATTTGCGCCTGATAGTCGCCTGATATCTTGGTGGGGATAGCGACCGCCGCTGACAGCGCCGTCGCCTGGCCGAGCGAACTTTTCAGCCCGTCCTTACCCTGCTTGATTTGAGTGTGGCCGAGCGCCTTTAGCTCAGCCCCACGGGCCACCTGGCCCAGTTTCTGGTACTCGTTGCGCAACTTACCGACCTCCACACCCTGGTCCTTGAGGGTTCTGAGGTTGGTCTCCAACTTTTTCAGCAGGCCGTCAGCCGAGGCTGAGCCGGTGTCATGGGCTTTTTTCCACTCATCACGCAGGCGGATGGTGTCGCCAATGGTGCTTTGCAGTACCCGGGCCTTGGTGCCCTGGTCACTGAGTTTCTTGATGCGCCCTTCAACATCCTTGAAGGCAGCGCCGACGGTCGAACTGATAGCACCGCCGATGACGACGCCAAGCGCCAGGTTGTTCGCCATGGGGTCACTCCGAAAAGGTCCAGGCGGCTCACTCCTTGAGCCACCAGATCATCGTTGAGAAAGACATAGACTCGATCTCGCTGGCCGAGAAAGACATTTCCCGGGCCAGCCGCTGAGCCAGCTTCCTCTGTATTTCTTCGTTAAACCCGGTCTTCGCGCACCAGGCGAAAATAGGCGGCCTGCAGGCGCTTGTAATCACGCACGCTCAGTTCCCCCAGATCGTTTGGCCCTGCATCCGTCAGGCTAGCGAACAGGATCATTTCGCTTTGCTCCTCATCGTCCGGGGCGGCTTTGGTCGCGGCACGAACCTCGCGAACGGTTGGGGAACGCATGGTCAGCTGATCAGTTTCGATCTGATTGACCTTGACGATCTTGGACAGCTTGATGGTTGCCGAGTCAGCGGTGATCGTCAGCCATTCCGGAATTTTGTTGATGTCTTGAGGCATGGGTATTTTCCTTAAAGGCCGAGGTCGCGGCGAACAGCTGCCAGTTGGTCAACGCCGTTGATAACGCGAACCGCGTTAACAGGATCGATTTCAAACATACGCACGCCAGCGACTTCCAGCTTGTAGTAACTGACGCTGACGGCGTACTTGAATTCAGCGTCGCCGCCCGGCTTCCACTCACCTGGGTCCAGCTCCGAGACCATCCCGCGAATGGTGGCGACGACTGCGGTAGTTGCCCCCTTCTGTCCCTTGAACGAGCCGCGGAATACGGCGTTGAACGCGGTCTGATCAGCCAGGCCAAAGAACTTCATCGCCTCACGGCGCACACCTTTGGTGCTGAAAGACGCCTCCAGCTTTTCCATGCCCTGGTCCATATCGATGGGGGCATCCATGCCACCGCCCTGGTACTCGCCGGTTTTGATCTTCAGCTTGGGCAAGCTCAAGGTGGGCACGTCGCCGGCGAAGCTCATGCCGTCGACAAACATGTTCATCATGAACAACGTTTGGGGAATCATGGACATTGCGAAGCCTCCTTAGGCTTTGGTTTCGATGACTTCGGTGATCCACTGATTCGTGACTTCAACGAGGAAAGTGGGGTTCTCAGCCGGCGGCACGTCGGTGAAACGGATGCGCCAATAGACTTTGCCCTGCTCCAGCTGACTGGCAGTGTTCAGCTCGTCGTCCGGGAACACTTCGAAGTTGATCACCGCGCCCTGCTTTTTCAGGTCGCGCATGAAGTTTTCCAGGCCTTCGGTCACATCGCTGACGTAGGTCTTGGTGATCGAGCGGTCAACCGCCCACTTGTGCCCGTAAAGGATCGCGTCCATGACGATATCCTGGGTACGCACACGCGTGACAAAGGCCCACTTCGGATCGCTGGAACAGGTGCGGTTGCCCCACAGGCGGTAGCCGTCGTCACGGATAATCGTGGTGATGTTCGCGTTGTTGAGCAGGTTGGCCCGGCACGTCGCGTCACCGTCGAGGAATTCGATAGGCCGCGTGGTGCCGGTGATGCCGACAAACTCCTTGTTCGACGGCGAGGCCCAGAAGCCGTATTCGTTATCGGTCCAGGCAAAAAGGCCTGCCACCCAAGCGGAGGCCGGGGCATCAATGGTCTCGCTGAGAACGGTGTCCCAGGTCTGAACACCCGGATCGACCAGAAAAACGCGCTTACTGCCGAAGTTTTTGGCGTAGGCAATGGCCGCCTCGTCGGTAGTGTTTGGGCCGTCGACGATGGCCAGGCCGCGCAACTTGCCGGCGAGTGCATCCATCGACGTGGCGACCGCCTGGGTCGCACTGTGACCTGGGGCGATCAGCAAACGGGGCTGAGCATTGAAACGGCTCTTACCGTCCAGCAGCGCCTGCATGCCAGTACGCTGTCCGTCAGCCAGAACGCCGCCGATGATGGCCGAGGTCTGCAGGGCTGGAGTTGCCAGCTTCTCGACACCACACGCCACGATCACGGCCTTGGCGCGCATGTAGATCGCCTTGATCGACTTAGTGATCGCCGCGTCTTCGCCCCAGGCCGCCACCGCTTCGCTTTCGCGGGTAATCAGCAGCACCTGGTTAGGCTTGGCCGTCACCTTCGGTCCAAGGGTAAAGGTGTCGCACAGACCGATAATCGAGGACGACGGCAGCGAGATAGTACGTGCGCCGGTGTCCACGTTGGTGACGGTCACACCGTGAAAGAAACTCATAGGGCAATCTCCAGGAACGAAAAAGCCCCGCATAAGCGAGGCTGTGGGGAATATCCGTTGTTGCGCGTAATGGAAAAGAAAACGCCCCGTCAGTGCGGGCCGTTATTCTGTTTGGGCGGCAATCCAGGCCGGTGCTACAGGACGATTCTCGATATCCGGAAAGTCAGGCGATTGCGGCCAATCGCGCAGCGCCTGCATGTACACCAGCAGGGCGCCGAACTGATCATCTGACAGCGTGGTACCACCACCAATTTCTTGCTGATCACGGTGCCGCTCGCGCAGCCACATGGCTGACTGCAATTGAGCGTCCCGCCACTTTCTCCCGGCGCTCGCCAGGTCGTCAGCAGTTGGCGGCAATGGGTCACCAAGAAACGGAACCCCGTGCTCATCAGCAACAATCACCTTCCCACTAGACTCGCCTGCCAGTAAATCAGTGCGCTCGCTTGCGGTGATTTCAACCCGATCCGTCGGGATGTGAGAATGCAGATCAGAGTCGTAAAACCCACCGGTAGACTTGCTGTAAAAAATCATATTCAGTATCCAACCGTGATCCATCTAACGACTTGCGCAGCATCGTCGTTAGCGATCGTAATCGTCGATAAAGTGCGCGCAGTGACGTTAGTCCCTGACTGCGTTGTGCCGCCCGTAATTCGATTAATGGACCCTGTGACGCCTTCCCAAAAGTTTGCAGCAGGAAAAGCAATCGACATTGTCGCCACGGCGGCGGTGTCTTGGGCCATCGAAAGAGCCCCCCACTGAATGATCAAACCACCCATCCAGCTTGGGAAAGTGATGTAACCATTCGCGCCCGGCGAGAACTTAAAGCCGAGCCGCAGCTTTTTCGGGGTAGCCATGACCGAGTCATTTTCGCTATCGAGCATTTGCGCAGCAGTGGCGACCTTTGCCGTTCCCTGATTGTTCTCGGTCGCCTGCGCTGCCAAAGGCACCAATGCCGCAATATCAATGTTTCCCTGATTGATCGGCGCGTTCCAGGCCTTTATGCACCAAATCACCGCGAGACTACGCGGGCGGTTTTCGGTAGCTGTTCGAACGACTCTAGAAGCATCGAAAGACACGCTCGTTAAACGCGCCCCACCGTTAGTAAAGTTTCCTGCTTCACTTACGGCAGTAAAGGGACCGCTAGGCGTAACAGAGGCGGCATCATTCCGAACCCCACCGACGTTACCCAAAATATTCTGCATTGCATCCAGCTGATAACTACCAATGGCCCGACCGACATCGACCCCACGCCCATGGTCCCAACCCCGCAGGAACTCACCGCGCGACTCAGGCAGACGGAAGTTTCCGGCGCCTTCATCGCCCTTGTTGAATGCCCCGCCCAGGAACGTGACCAGGTCAGGATAAGCCGCTGCACTCTTAACGCTGCCATCCAGTTCCAGAAAGCCCGGAGCTACCTTGTTCACGGGAAATGCAATCACTGATCCCACCGGCAACGCCGAGGCCTGGGCAATCATTGCCGTGATTTGGTCCTTGGTGTACGTGTCGGTGATCCCATACCCCGCCAACGTGGTCGGGTTCGAACCTGACACGAATACGCCACGGTCATTGACCGTGACCTTGGTGTAGGTGCCAGCAGGCTTGTTTGCCGGCAGAAGGCCGTTAACCGCCTCATCGACATACTGACGCGTCGCCAGCACCACTGCTGGATCGATTTTCAGCTGAATATTCGACGTGCCGCTGGTGATGATGTGCATCCGCACCACCTGGTTACGCCCCGACCCTTGAGCGAGCAACGGCTTATAGCTCGGCGGCACATTAGCCACCGCGCTAAACACACCGTCCTTGTCCTCCAGGGCGAGCTCGCGGATATGCCAGCCGCCAACGTCGGGCGGTAACACCACCTCTGCAATCAGAACATTGGCGTCAGTGGGAGAAACCCGCAGCTGATTGAGCTGCGCCCGGTAGACCTGGTTGATCAGCTTCGTTTGCGTCGGGCTGGGCACGGGATCGGCGCCGTTCGCGTCACCGATCAACATGTAGCGCGGCTCCCACGGAACGCCGAGGGCATCGCAGTTGGTTTTCTTGGCGGCCCCCAGCGTGGTGATCATGCCGCCGAAAATAGAGTTTTTATCAACCATGTGGGTACACATCCAGTTCGTCTAGGGTGTATTCGCTAACGCCCGTATAGCCCTGAATCACTACGTCGATATCGGGGTTAGTCCAGGGGTATACGTCGATCTCGTCGCCGTCATAAACAGCGAAGCCGGTATAGGCGTCCAAGCGCGTTTCAAGCGTGATGTCGAGCCCGGTCATATGCCGGCTTACGGGCTTGGCGTCGTCAATCAGGCGCTCAAGCTCGCTGAACATTTCTTCAGTGATGCCGGTATCGAGTACGCCAACCCTAAGGGCGAACGTCGCCGGCGGGCCTTCGGGCACCGTCTGCCACCACTCGATCACCTCCAGCAGGTAGCCAAGCGGCTCCACCACGCGGCGCAGTGCGCCAATGGTTCCTTTGCGGGAGTGGATGTAAAACGAAGCCCGTATGGCATTGCGCTTGGCCGCCTCCGTCCAGCGGTCGTCCCAGCGATCAACAGACCAGGCCCACGCAAGGTGGGGCAGCAAATGAACGGGGCACGTCGTAGGGTT
>Ga0308159_1002585_pt1 | contig 20510 bp, 19 predicted proteins | sample PhyCR1_FD_201040 | JGI IMG/M metagenome (GOLD analysis project Ga0308159, IMG submission 201040) | Phyllosphere microbial communities from UC Gill Tract Community Farm, Albany, California, United States - DLSLC.R1 | ecosystem: Host-associated > Plants > Phyllosphere > Unclassified | place: USA... | reverse complement strand
CGAGGATGTTCACGAGCAGCTCGGTGTCGCTGCTGGTGTTGAGGTGACGGCGGTCCTTGTGGAAGAGCTCGGTCGTCAGCTCGCGCGTGTTCGTGAGGTTGCCGTTGTGCACGAGCACGATGCCGTACGGCGCGTTGACGTAGAAGGGCTGCGCCTCTTCTTCGTTCGACGCGGTGCCCTTGGTGGCGTAGCGAACGTGACCCAGGCCGATGTCACCGAGCAGGGCGCGCATGTCGCGCGTGCGGAAGGCCTCGCGGACCTGTCCGCGGGCCTTGTGGATGTGGAAGACGCCGCTGGACTCGGCCGTGGCCATGCCCGTGGAGTCCTGCCCCCGGTGCTGGAGGAGCAGGAGCGCGTCGTAGATCTCCTGGTTGACCGGGCCCTGCCCGGCCATGCCGACGATGCCGCACATGGGGTGTCAGACTGCTCCGTTCGCCGGGTGCCCGGCATCCGCGTAGGTTCCGACCAGGCGCACGGCCCCTCCGTCGACGCCCTTCGCTCCCTGTTCGTAATCGCCCTCGGGGCGAGCGCCCTCGCGGACGACGCCGACCTGCCACGTGGCGATGCCATCGGCCTGCAACGCGGCGGTCGCGGCCTCTGCGACCTCGGGCGAGACGACGGCGAGGAAGCCGATGCCGAGGTTCCACGTGCCCTCGGTCGCGGTGAGCTCGAGTCCGCCCATGTCGGCGAGGACACGGAACACCGGCGAGGGGCTCCACGTCGAACGGTCGACATCGACCCAGGTCTGCTGCGGGAGGACGCGCGCGAGGTTCGCGGCGATGCCGCCGCCGGTCACGTGGCTGAGCGAGTGGATGCCGCTGCCCACCGCTGCGTCGTCGAGCAGCCGCAGCAGCGGCGAGGTGTACAGCCGCGTGGGCTCGAGCAGCGCTTCGCCCCAGGTGCCGCCGAGCTCGGCGGAGGCCGCGCCGTAGGCGATCCCCGCGCCGGTGATGATGTGGCGCACCAGCGAGTAGCCGTTGGAGTGCAGGCCGCTGGAGGCGAGGGCGAGCACCACGTCGCCCGCGCGGACGCGGTCGGCACCGAGCATGCGGTCGGCCTCGACGACACCGGTCGCCGCACCCGCGACGTCGTAGTCGTCGATGCCGAGCAGGCCCGGGTGCTCCGCGGTCTCGCCGCCGACGAGCGCGGTTCCGGTCAGGGAGCAGCCGCGCGCGATGCCCGCGACGATGTCGGCGATGCGCTGAGGTACGACCTTGCCGCACGCGATGTAGTCGGTCATGAACAGCGGACGGGCGCCGACCACGACGATGTCGTCGACGACCATGCCGACGAGGTCTTCGCCGATGGTGTCGTGCTTGTCGATGGCCTGGGCGATCGCGACCTTCGTGCCGACGCCGTCGGTACTGGTCGCGAGCAGGGGCCGCGTGTAGTCGCGGAGCGCGGAGGCGTCGAAGAGTCCGGCGAAACCGCCCACCCCACCGAGCACCTCGGGCCCATGCGTGCGACGCACGGCCGACTTCATCAGTTCGACGGCGAGATCTCCGGCGGCGGTATCGACGCCTGCGGCGGAGTACGGGTTTTCGTGGGGAGCGGAAGCCACCGCAACAGACTACCCGGGGCGGACACGCGCGGGCACCGCCTCCCGACGCAAGGCCCATCCCCCAGGTCGTTGCCGCTCCCTACAATGACGCCATGACGGGCGGCCAGCCGGAGTGGGTGATCCGCGAGGACGCGGCACAGACGGTGCTCGTCGCGCTCTATCTGCGCCAGGTTCTCGGCATCCGCTCCCCCGAAGAACTCCCCGCGCTGCGACGCGTCCCTCCTCCCTGGGTGGATCAGCGGACGGATGCCGAGCACGCCCAGCTCGAACGCGAATGGCGCGAGTACTGGGCGATGACGGTGGAGCCCCAGGCGCACCCCTCCCCCGTCCCCCTCGAGTTGATCGAGGGGTTCGAGTCGCTCGTCACCCTTCCCGTCGCGGGGGCCGGGACGCTGCGCGCGGCCATCCGGGCGCACGCGGACGACGCCGTCGACTTCGCCCGGCTGGCGCACGACCGTTACGCGCGCGAGGCCGCAGCGCGACCCGGGGTGTCGTACCGCGCATACGCGAGCGCGATCGCCGCGCACGAGCGGGCCGTGGGCCGGCGGGCGCACTCGTTCGAGCTGAACGTGCAGGTGCTTCCGCTGGCTCAGCGGGGAGTGTGGTGGATCGGCTCGCTCACGGTGGCGGTGACCGACGGTCTCCGCGGCGACGTCGCGGCCTTCGACACCGCCATCCACCCGATCATCGCCGAGCTCGCCTGACGGCGTCGCTTCAGACGCCGTGCCGCTCGTGCTCGACGGCGACCTGGCGGGTGCGACCGCCGACGGTGCGCTCGAAGATCAGCGCGACGACCGCGCCGGCCGCGACGCCCAGCACCACGAAGATGAGCGCCGTGAAGCCGAAGACCTGCATCTGCGAATAGACGACCTGCGTATAGGGGCTGATGTCGGAGCCGTCGATGAAGACGGTGAGCAGAAGAGCGATCAGGATGCCGGCGAATGCCCCGGCCGCCAGGAACACGCCGTACTTCGGGGCGCGACGAACCGTCAGCGTCTGTCGCTCATCGCGCACGGGGGACGATTCTCGGGGGGCGGGCTGCTCGGCCATACGCCTATTGTCCCACCGCTCGGGGATCCCCGGGGCGAGAAGGCGCGGGCGTCGAGACACCGGGTCAGACGGCGGGCGGAGCGGTGGACCCGCGGACGATGAGCTCGGAGGGCAGCACGGTGTCGGCGATCGGCGCCGACCCGGTCATGGACTGCAGCAGCAGGTCGACGGCGAGGGCTCCGGAGCGGGCGATGGGCATGCGCACCGTCGTCAGGCTGGGAGTCACCGCGCCGGCGAGATCGATGTCGTCGATGCCGACGATGCTGACGTCGTCGGGGCACGCGCGCCCGAGCTCGGCCATGCCGGCCTCGAGGCCCAGAGCCACGAGGTCGTTGTAGGCGATCACGGCGGTGGCCCCGGTCGCGACGGCGGCCGCTGAGGCCGCTCTCCCGCCCTGGATCGACGCGGCGTTGTGGCTGAGGCGCGACAGTCGGATGCCGAAACGCTCGCACGCCCGCTCGACGGCACCGGCACGCTGCTCGTCCGCCCACGAGCCGTGCGGGCCCGAAGCGTAGGCGATGTGGGAGTGACCGAGGGCGGAGAGGTGCTCGACCGCCTGGACGGGTCCGCGCTCCGCGTCCATGACGACGCAGACCGCTCCGTCGAGCACACGGTTGACGACGACGTGCGGGGTGTCGCCGACGAGTGCGAGAACCTCGCGCTCGGGGAGGCGGGGCGAGCAGAGGAGCACTCCGTCGGTACGCGCGGCGAGCTCGATGCTCTCGCGCTCTCGGCGGAGGTCTTCGTCGGCGTCGAACAGCACGATCCGGTGACGACCGTGCCACGCCTGCGCCTGGATGGCCTTGAGCAGGGTCGCGTACACGGGGTTGGCGGCATCCGGGACGATCACCGCGATCGTGCGGGTGCCGATGCTCGCCTGCGGCGCGGCGTACCCCAGCTCGACGGCGGCACGGCGGACGCGGTCGAGGGTCGCGGGGGCCAGGCGATCGGGCTCGCCGAACGCGCGCGACGCGGTCGCGATCGAGACGCCCGCGTGCTTGGCCACCTCGGTGAGATTCGCCGCCATGTCCACCCCTGTCCTGACGTCCCATCATCGCGCATCGCCCGATGTAAACGCTTGACAAGTTTGTACAAACCTCGCAAACTGCTTTCATGCCGATCATCGCCGATCTCTCCCGGTCGACCGCCGCCGTGCCGACGGGAACCCGCTCGTGAGCGCTCGACTGCAGCGCGGTACCGCGAACGCCACCGTCACCCCGGGTGGGGCCGGCATCCTGCACCTGGGCCTCGGGAGCTTCCACCGCGCCCATCAGGCGGTCTACACCGCGGCCGCCCTGCGTGCCGAAGCCGGGGACTGGGGCATCGTCGGCGTCGCCTCACGCTCGCGCCGTGTCGTCGACGCCCTGCACGCGCAAGACCACCTGTACGCCGTCGCCACGATCTCGCCCGAGGGCACCTCGCTGGTCGTCCCCGGCGTGCACACCGACTCGTACGTCGCCGCCGACGACCCCGCCCGGGTCGTGGACGACCTCGCCGATCCGCGGATCCGCATCGCGACGCTGACCGTCACCGAGAACGGGTACAGCTACTCCAACGCCACGCAGCACCTCGACGTCGGCGACCCGATCGTGGCGAGCGATCTGCGCGGGGGCGACCCCCGTTCGACCATCGGGCAGCTCGCTCGCGGGCTCCAGCGCCGCGCCGCCGCGGGCGGTGCGCCGATCTCGATCCTCAGCTGCGACAACCTGCTCTCGAACGGATCGCACACCGAGAAGCTCGTGCGCGACTTCGTGCGGGAGCTTCCGGATGCCGAGGGCGCCGACGTCCTCGCCTACCTCGACCGGGCCGTCACCTTCCCCTCGAGCATGGTCGACCGCATCGTCCCCTCGACGACGCCGGAGCTCACCGATCGCGTCACCACCCTGCTGGGCGTGCGCGACGACATCCCCGTGCCCGCCGAGCCGTTCACGATGTGGGCGATCGAAGACCGCTTCGCCGGGGGACGCCCCGCCTGGGAGGCCGGCGGCGCCGTCTTCACCGACGAGGTGGGCGCCTACGAGCAGCTGAAGGTGCGGCTACTCAACGGCACGCACTCCCTCATCGCGTACCTGGGCGCCTTGCGCGGGGCGGCGACCATCCCGGATGCGATCGCCCTGCCCGACGTGGAGTCCGCCGCAGCGGCCATCCTGCGCCTGGAGTACGAGCCCTCGGTGACGGCACCGGCGGGCGTCGACATCGCGCAGTACGAACGCGACCTGTTCTCGCGCTGGGGCAACAGCGCGCTCGGACACCGCACCAGCCAGGTGGGGTCGGACGGCTCGGTCAAGCTCGGCCAGCGCATCCCCGGACCCGTGCTCCACGCGCTCGAGAACGGCTCCTTCCCCCACCTCATCGCCCTCACCGTGGCGGCCTACCTCGCCTGCGTCGCCCCTCCCGCGGGATTCGACCCAGGCCCGCACGCGGCCGCGATGACCGACCCGGCGCGCGAGCGGCTGACGGCCGTCGCGCCCCGCGACGGACGCGACCTCGCCGCTCGGGCGATCGTCGACCTGCAGCTCTTCGGCGAGGAGCTCGCCCACCGCACCGCTTTCGTCGACCGCGTCGGCGACCTCCTCGACACGATCGTCACGCGCGGCGTCGACCGCGCGATCGCCGACAGCCTGTCGGCATCCGACGCTCTGGCATCGACCACCCTCTGACCACCCGGCGCCCCTCGGGCGCTTCGACACGAAGGAGACGCGATGAAGCTTCTCGCGATCCACGCCGCGGAGGACATCCGCTGGGAAGACCGACCGGACCCCGAACCCGGCGAGGGCGAAGTGCGCCTCCGCGTGCGCTACGTCGGAATCTGCGGATCCGACCTGCACTATTACTTCCACGGCAAGAACGGCGAGTACGCCGTCCGGGAACCCCTGACCCCCGGCCACGAACTGTCGGCGGTCGTCGACCTCGACCCCTCGGGGCGACTCGCCCCCGGGACACCCGTGACGGTCCACCCCGCGCGTTTCGGACCCTCGACGCCCGGCCTCGAAGAGCGTCCCCACCTGCGCGCGGGCGGCGACTACCTCGGCAGCGCCGCGGGGTTCCCGCACCGCCAGGGCGGGGCCGCCGAGCTCCTCGTCGTCGAGGAGCACATGATCCGGGTGCTCCCCGAGGGGCTGCCGCTCCAGCGCGCCGCGCTCGCCGAGCCCCTCGCGGTCGCCCTCCACGCGGTGGGCCTCGCGGGAGACCTCGCCGGAAAGCGCGCCCTCGTCATCGGCGCCGGTCCCATCGGGCTGCTCGCGGTCGCGGCCGCCGTCCACGCGGGCGCCTCGGTCGTCGGTGCGAGCGACGTCCGCCCCGAGCCCCTCGAACGCGCCCGGGCGCTCGGCGCGACCGAGACCTTCCTCGTGGGCACCGACGCGATCGATCCCGAGTCCTTCGACGTGGTCCTCGAGTGCTCCGGTGTCGGCGTGGCCCTGACCCAGGCCGTCCGCGCCGCCCGCCGAGCGGGCACCGTCGTCCAGGTCGGCATGCTCCCCGACGCCGAGATCGGCGTGAACCTCGCGCCGATGCTCGGCAAGGAGCTGACCCTGCGCGGCGCGTTCCGCTTCTCGACCGAGATCGACGACGCGATCGCGCTGCTGGCCTCCAGCGCCGCCCTCGACGCGGTCGTCTCGCACGTCGTCCCCGCCTCCGACGCCGTGAGCGCGCTCGCCACGGCGCGGGACTCCTCGGCATCCGCCAAGGTCCTTCTCTCCCTCTGACACCCGACACATCATCACTACGAAGGAGTAATCCGATGAGCAGCTCTTCCGCCCCCGGCGTCGACGCGTCGACGCCGCCGCCCGTCGCCAAACGATCCGTCGGCGACCTCGCCCGCGCCGCGGTATCGGGCTGGCTCGGCACCGCGCTGGAGTTCATGGACTTCCAGCTCTACTCGCTGGCCGCCGCCCTCGTCTTCAGCCAGATCTTCTTCGCCGGCGGCGACGCGGCCATGGCGGTCGTGCTGGCGATGGCGACCTACGGCGTGGGCTACGTCGCCCGCCCGGTCGGCGCGTTCTTCTTCGCCCGCATCGGCGACAAGATCGGCCGCAAGCAGGTGCTCTTCTACACGATCCTGCTCATGGGCGCCGCGACCACGCTCATCGGCGTGCTGCCCACGTACGAGCAGGTCGGCATCCTGGCCCCGATCCTGCTGGTCGTCCTGCGCCTCGCCCAGGGCTTCGGCGCCGGCGCCGAGATCTCGGGCGCGGGCGTCATGCTCGCCGAGTACGCGCCCGACAACCGTCGCGGAATCGTCGCCTCGCTCGTCGCGCTCGGCACCAACTGCGGAACGCTCTTCGCCTCGGGCATCTGGGCGATCCTGCTGGCCGTGATGATGGAGAGCGACGTCATCGCGTGGGGCTGGCGCATCCCGTTCATCGGCAGCGCCGTCATCATGCTCTTCGCCCTGTGGGTGCGTTTCAACCTCAAGGAGAGCCCCGTCTTCGAAGAGCGCACCGACGTCGTCGACGGAAAGGCGCTCTCGCGCGCCGAGCTGCAGAAGGTCGCCACCGAGACGAACGACATCCGCACGCTCGAGTCGCTGCAGAAGAAGCCGCTCAAGGCCGTTCTCGTGTCGTTCTTCCTGCGCTTCGGTCAGGCCGGAAACTCCGGCATCGTGCAGACGTACCTCATCTCGTTCATCACGATCACCCTCGCGATCTCGAAAGAGGTCGGTCCCGAGATCGTCATCGTCTCGTCGCTGATCGGGTTCATCACGATCCCCCTCGTCGGCTTCCTCGGCGACAGGTTCGGCCGTCGCCGGATGTACATCGTGATGTCGGCGCTGTCGCTGCTGCTCATCGTTCCGACGCTGCTGCTGATCAACTCGCGGGAGGTGGGAGCGATCTTCGTCGGCTACGCGCTCATCCACAACATCTCGGTGCTGGGGCTGGCCTCGATGGAGAACATCACGATCCCCGAGATCTTCGGCGCACGCAACCGCTACACGCTCACCGCCGTCGTCCGCGAGATCGCGGCCATCGTCGCGACGGGCATCGGTCCGGTCGTCGCCGCCGCGTGGGTGGCCGCGGCCACCGGCAGCATCGTGCCGATCATGGTGCTCATGGGCGTCTTCACCGCCTCGGCCCTGGTCGCCGCGATCGTCGCCCCCGAGTGGACCGGTCGCGATCTGCGGGACCCCCGTCCCGCGATGTGAACCGCGGGGCGTTTCGCCCCGCACCCCGGGCGGGCTCGTGACGGCGAGTCCGCCCGGCATCCCTCTTCGTCGGTGCGTGCGATCCGCCTGTCGCGCGTGACCCCGGGGCCACGCGAGACGCCCCGGGGTCATATTCAGCGCCCCACCCCGCCACGCACCCCCGCCCCGCCTCCCGCTTCGACAGGAAAGACCCCGCATGAGCATCGCCTCGGTCGACGTCATCGTCACCAGCCCCGGCCGCAACTTCGTCACCCTCAAGGTCACCACCAGCGACGGCATCGTCGGCTGGGGTGACGCCACGCTGAACGGCCGCGAGCTGTCGGTGGCGTCGTACCTCTCCGACCACCTCGCCTCGACGCTCGTCGGCCGCGACGAGGATCGCATCGAAGACACCTGGCAGTACCTCTACCGGGGCGCGTACTGGCGGCGCGGACCGGTGACGATGGCCGCCATCGCCGCGGTCGACATGGCCCTGTGGGACATCAAGGCGAAGAAGGCCGGCATGCCGCTGTACCAGCTGCTCGGCGGGGCCAGCCGCGACGGCGTCCGGGTCTACGCGCACGCCTCGGGCACCGATATGGCGGCCCTGTCGAACGCGATCACCGGCTACCGCGAGCTCGGATTCACCGCCGTCCGCGTGCAGACCGGCGTCCCCGGCCTGGGCCAGATCTACGGTGTCTCGGCCGCCGGCCCGGGTGTGCGCTACGACTACGAACCCGCGAAGCGCTCGGGCGACCGCCCGGCCGAGGAGCAGTGGGACACCCGCCAGTACCTCAACCACATGCCCGGGGTGTTCGCGCAGATCCGCGAGGAGTTCGGCACCGACCTGCGCCTTCTGCACGACGGCCACCACCGCATGACCCCCATCGAGGCCGCGCGCTTCGCCAAAGACATCGAGCCCTACGACCTGTTCTGGCTCGAAGACGCCACCCCCGGCGAGGACCAGGCTGCGCTCCGCCTCATCCGTCAGCACTCCACCACCCCGCTCGCGATCGGCGAGGTCTTCAACACCGTGTACGACTATCAGACGCTCATCACCGAGCGCCTGATCGACTACGTGCGCTCCGCTGTGACCCACACCGGCGGCATCACGGCGATGAAGAAGATCCTCGACTTCGCCGCGATCTACGGCATCCGCTCCGGCATCCACGGCCCGACCGACATCTCGCCCGTCGGCATGGCCGCCGCTCTTCACCTCGACCTCGCGATCCACAACTTCGGCATCCAGGAGTACATGCCGCACAACGAGCAAACGCTGGAGGTGTTCCAGACCTCGTTCACCTTCGACAAGGGGTTCCTGCACCCCGGCGACCAGCCCGGACTCGGCGTCGAGCTCGACGAAGAAGCCGCAAGCGCCTTCGCGTACACGAAGGCGTACCTGCCCGTGAACCGCCTGCTCGATGGGACGGTCCATGACTGGTGAACTGCCCGCCCGCACCCTCTCGTCCAAGCTCGTCGTCGTCGCCCGGGCAGCCTCCGCCGCGGACTACGGGGCGGTGCTCGACGCCCTCGCCGAGGGCGGGGTGCAGAGCGTCGAGCTGACGCTCACGACCCCCGGCACCTTCGACGCGTTCTCTGCGCTGCGGTCCTCGTTCGACGGCGATCTCGGCATCGGCACGGTCACGAGCCTCGAACAGCTGGAGCGCGCGATCGAGGTGGGCGCCGACTACGTCGTGACGCCGATCACCTCCTCCGCGCTCGTGGAGCGCGCGGTGGATGCCGGCATCCCGATCATCCCCGGCGGTCTCACCCCGACCGAGCTGTTCGCGTCCTGGTCGGCGGGCGCCTCGGCGGTGAAGGTGTTCCCGGCCGGTCAGGTCGGCCCCGGGTATCTGAAAGACCTGCGCGGACCGTTCCCCGACATCGCCGTCGTCCCCTCGGGAGGAGTGGATGCCGACTCCGCGGCCGCCTGGCTCGCGGCGGGCGCCGTGGCGGTCAGCGTCGGCGGCCCCCTGCTCGGCGACGCGTTCCGTGGCGGCGACCTGGGCGCGCTGCGCGACCGGGCCCAGCGGTTCGTCGCCGTGTGCGCGGGTTCCGACCGCCCCGCGGGGCAGCCCGCATGACCCGCGTCGTCACGCTCGGCGAGACCATGGCGCTCGCCCGCACCACCGAGGTCGGCTCGCTCCGCCACGCGGCGGGACTCGCCCTGGGCATCGGAGGGGCGGAGAGCAACGTCGCCGTCGGCCTGTGCCGGCTCGGGGTCGACACCTCGTGGCTGGGCCGCGTCGGCGACGATCCGCTCGGCGAGCGCATCGCGCGCGAACTGCGCGCCGAGGACCTCGACGTGCGCGCGCCCGTCGACACCGAGGCACCGACGGGCCTCATGCTCAAGGAGCGTCCGTCCGCGGCATCCACCGCCGTGCACTACTACCGCCGCGGTTCGGCGGGCTCGCGCCTCTCGCCGAGCGACATTCCCCCGGGGTGGATCGAAGAAGCCGACCTGCTCCACGTGACCGGCATCACGCCGCTGCTGTCCGACACCGCGCGCGCCGCGGTGGGCGCGGCCGTGGAGCGTGCCCACGATGCCGGCGTCGCGGTGAGTTTCGACGTGAACTACCGCTCGGCCCTCGCGAGTCCCACCGTCGCGGGACCGATCCTGCGCGAGATCGCCGAGCGCGCGACGATCGTGTTCGGCGGGACCGAGGAGTTCGCACTGATGACCCCGGATGCCGCCGAGTCGCTCCTCGCTGAAGGAGTGGCGCAGGTGGTGGTCAAGCGCGGCCCCGACGGTGCGGCGGTCTTCACCGCCCACGGCGCCGCCGAAGCTCCCGGCTTCGCCATCGACCCGCTCGACACCGTCGGTGCGGGCGACGCCTTCGTCGCGGGCTACCTCAGCGCCCACCTCGAGGGCCTCGACATCGCCGAGGCGCTCGTGCGTGCCAACGCCTGCGGGGCCATGGCCTGCCTCGTGCCGGGCGACTGGGAAGCGGCGCCCACGCGACGAGAACTGGAGCGGTTCCTCGCCGGCGGGGATCCGGTCCGGCGCTGACGCGGACCGCGGGCGGACGCGGCGGGCGCGGGGCGGCCGCCCGCGGCGACGACCGAAGACGCATCCGGTCGGCGAGGACGCGTTCGTGTGGGAGGAATCGCCTGCGTCCTCGGCAAATGCATGCGGACTCGGCGGAGTGCCCCGAGGCGCCCCCGGCTACGGTCGCAGGGGCAGCAGCGCGCTCAGGTCGGCACGGACGCCGGAGGCGACGATGCGGCCGGCGGTCACGGCATCCGCCCAGTGCTCCTCGCCCGTGGCGACGGAGATCCAGGTCGCGGCGTCGGTCTCGACCACGTTCGGGGGCGTCCCGCGCGTGTGTCTCGGCCCCTCGATCACCTGGACGGCGCCGAAGGGCGGCACGCGCATCTCGACCGAGTTGCCGGGGGCCTTCTCGACCAGCAGCTGCAGGAGGTACCGCACGGCCGTGGCGGTCGCGGGGCGCGGAGCGTCTCCGGCGGCGACGGCGGCGAGGGCCGCGCGGCCGTCTCCGGTCTCGATACGGCGGGGAGGCATGGCATCCACGGTACCTCCGGAGCCCACGGGCCCGTCGAGTGTCCACGACATGCCGTGCTCGACGGGTCGGTCGCGGCGTGTCCTGGACACTCAACCGGTGCCCCCGCGCTCGGTAGGCTGGCCGCGTGAGAATCCTGGTCCTCGGTTCGGGCGCGCGTGAGCACGCCATCATCCTCGCCCTGCGCTCCGAAGAGGAGTCGCACGCGATCTTCGCCGCCCCCGGCAACGCCGGCATCGCTCGCGAGGCGCACCTGGTCGACCTCGATCCGATGGATCCCACCGCGGTCCTGACTTTCGCGAAGAGCGAGGCGATCGACCTCGTCGTCGTCGGCCCCGAGGCGCCCCTGGTCGCCGGTGTCGCCGATCCGCTGCGCGCGCACGGCATCCCGGTGTTCGGCCCGGGCAAGGCCGCCGCGCAGCTCGAGGGCTCGAAGACCTACGCCAAGCGGATCATGGATGCCGCGGGCGTCCCCACCGGCGGATCGGTGCGCGCGCACGACCTCGCCACCGTCGAGGCCGCCCTCGACCGGTTCGGCGCCCCCTACGTCGTCAAGGCCGACGGCCTGGCGGCGGGCAAGGGCGTCATCGTGACCTCCGACCGCAACGCTGCTCTCGCCCACGCCGAGAGCTACCTGCCGAGCGGTGCCGTGCTGATCGAGGAGTTCCTCTCGGGCCCCGAAGTCTCGCTGTTCTTCCTCAGCGACGGCGACCACGTCGCCCCGCTCAGCCCCGCCCAGGACTTCAAACGCCTGCGCGACGGCGACGAGGGCCCCAACACCGGCGGCATGGGCGCGTACTCTCCGCTGCCGTGGCTGACGGAGCGTTTCGGCGGCGAGGACGAGTTCGTCGCGCACGTCACCCGCGACATCGCCGAGCCCGTCATCCGGCAGATGGATGCCGAGGGCACCCCGTTCATCGGACTGCTCTACGCGGGGCTCATCCTCACCGAGCAGGGCGTGAAGGTCATCGAGTTCAACGCCCGCTTCGGCGACCCCGAGACCCAGGTCGTCCTCCCCCGCCTCATCGACCCCCTGTCGCGTCTGCTGCTGGCCGCCGCCTCGGGCACGCTCGAGGACGAGCCGCGTCCCGCCTTCGCCGAGGCGACCGCCGTCACCGTCGTGCTCGCGAGCGAGGGCTACCCCGAAGCCCCGCTCACCGGTCGCGTGCTCACGGGTGTCGACGAGGCCGAAGAGGTCGACGGCGTACACGTCGCCCACGCCGCCACCGCGCTGCGCGACGGCGAGCTCGTCGCGACGGGCGGTCGCGTGCTCAGCGTCGTCGCCACCGGCACGACCTTCGGTGAAGCGCGCGAGGGCGCCTACGCCGGGCTCGAGCGCATCGGCCTCGAGGGCGGGCAGTACCGCACCGACATCGCCGCGCGGGTGGCGCAGGCCTGAGGTTCACCCCGCGCGCTGCGGGAACGGAGGACGGAGTCCGCGGCATCCATCCTCCGTAACCCGGATCTCCTCCCGCCAGCGGTGCGGATCACCCCGTAGCCTCGAGCGATGAGTTCGACCGCGTACGACGCCCGGGCCGACGAGTACATCGCGGCCCTCGGATCGATGGATGCCGTGCACCCGGTCGACCGGAGCATCGTCGACGCCTGGACCGCCTCGGTCACGGGCCCGGTGCTCGACGCGGGGTGCGGACCCGGGCACTGGACGGCGCACCTCGCCGCGCAGGGCCTGGACGTGCGGGGTGTCGACCTCGCGCCGCGGTTCGTCGAGCACGCGCGGGCGGTGCATGCCGGCATCCGGTTCGATGTCGACACGATCGACGATCTGCAGGCCGCCGACGGGGAGTTCGGCGGGATCCTGTCGTGGTTCTCGACAATCCACCACGAACCGACGCGCATCGACCTCCCCCTGCGGGAGTTCGCCCGCACGCTGCGCCCGGGCGGCCGGCTGCTGCTCGGCTTCTTCGTCGGCGCGGAGGTGGAGGCGTTCGACCACGCCATCGTCCGCGCCTACCGTTGGCCCGCGGCGGAGCTGGGGCGGAGAGCGGATGCCGCGGGCTTCGACGTCGTCGAGACCCACGTCCGCGAGACGCGGGGCGAGCGGCCGGTGGGGGCGCTGGTGGGCGAGCGGCGGGCGTGATCACCGCCCACCTTGCGACGGCCCGCATCGAGGACGTGCCCGCCGTCGCGGCCTTTCAGACCCTCGCCTGGCAGCAGACCTACCGCGGGGTGGTCGACGACGCCCTGCTCGACGTGCCCGTCAGCGATCGCGTCGATCGATGGGCGCAGCGGATCCGTTCCGCGTCGCGGAGCGTGACGATCGCGTGGGCGGACGGCGTGATCGTCGGAGTCGCCAGCACCTCCGTCGACGATCCCCCTCGAGCCGGGCTTCCGCGGCGCGAACTGAACACGCTGTATCTGCGTCAGGATGCACAGGGAGTGGGACTCGGGTCGCGCCTCCTGCGCGCCGCGATCGGCGACGACGCGGCACATCTCCTCGTCTTCGAGGTCAACGAGCGTGCGCAACGGTTCTACGAGCGTCACGGCTTCGCGCCCGTGGGCGGGACACATCTCGACCCCGGCACCGGGCTCGACGAGCGGCGATGGGTTCGGCCGAGCCGGGTTGCTCTCCCGCACCAACACGAGTGAGCGCGCCCACGCACCCGGCGTCGCGCGCGGCTCCGCTCACTCCTGCGGAGGTCGCCAGGCCCGCACCTGATCGATCGCGGCGCGCCAGCCCCAGACGCTGACGGTGACGCCGATGCCGTGGTCGACGAAGTTGTTCGGCAGCGCGGTCGGGACGACGGGGGTGTTCGCCACGATCTCGAGCAGACCGTCGGTGAACAGGTTCTTCCCCACGAGAGCCTGGGCGACGACGGCATGCCCCTCCACATCGCTCGCCCGCGGCGGCGCCTCCCCGCGCCACGGGAGCACACCGGCGACGAACGCCGATCGACTGACGGGCCCCGACCGCTTCAGCGCCACGACGTGCAGGGCGCCCCACGCGGCGTCCTCGAGGGGCACGGCGATCACGTCGCCCTCGTGCATCGTCGCGGTCGTGCGCGGGCGGTGGGGAAGAACGCGCTGGCGGGCCATCCCCTCATCCTGCCGCGAGAACACGCGTGTATGTGCGCGGGCTCTCGAACCGGCGCCCGCTCTGGCCGCTTCACGATCCCACGTGACGAAACCGCCGCTCATCGCGTCTCCATAGTGTTCCGCCCCGCGGATCCCCGAACCGCCCGGCCGGCGCGCCCCCCATCTCCGCGTCGGCCGGGTGTCGCGGCCTCCCGCGCGCACCCGGAAACGGCGAACGCCGCCGCCCCTCGACGGGGACGGCGGCGTTCGGCGGGTCACTCGCCCGCGGCAGCCGGAGCGGCCTGAGCCGGAGCCGCGTCGCGCGGGGCACCGTGCGGGCGGATCACCGACGGCCGACGCATGAAGAGCACCGCGACGAGGCCGAGGGCGATCACGATGATCGGCAGCGTGAGCGACTGGCCCATCGCCTGCGAGAAGCCGTCGACAACCTGCGGCGGAAGCGCTCCCCCGCCGAAGCTGGCCGACGCGTCTGCGGCACCGGGCAGGTTCGCCTCGAGACGCGCCTGCATGAAAGCAGCTATGGATGCCGAGCCGATGACCGACCCGACGGTGCGGGTGGTGTTGTAGATGCCGGCGCCGGCACCCGCCTGGCGCGGCGGGAGGTTGCGCGTCGCGGTCGTCGCGAGCGGACCCCACATGCCGGCGTTTCCGATGCCCATGAACACCGAGGGGATGAGGAACATCCAGATCGGCGCGTCGTTCAGGATCAGCGCGACGTAGAGACCGAGCGACCCGCCGACCAGCAGCAGACCGGGCACGAGCAGGAAGCGCGGGTCGGTGCGGTCGAGGAGCTTGCCCGCGAACGGCGCCAGCACGCCCGACAGGATCGCCAGCGGCACGAGCAGCAGCGCCGACTCGGTCGGAGTCAATCCGCGGGCCAGCTGCAGGTAGAACATCTGCGGCAGGGCCATGCTCGTCACGGTGAAGCCCACCGCCGCGATCGCGAGGTTCGCGATCGAGAAGTTGCGGTCGCGGAACAGGTCGAGAGGAACGAGCGGCTCGCCCGTACTGCGCGCCTGCGTCCAGACGAACACCGCCATGACCACGACGCCGGCGGCGACCATCGCCCAGATCCACGCGGCCCACGAGTAGTGCTCGCCCTCTTGCAGACCGAACACGATGAGGAACAGACCCACCGCGCTCAGCACGACGCCGAGGATGTCGAACTTGTGCGCGGTCCGCGGCAGCTGCGGCACGAGGATGACGGCGGCGACGAAACCGATGATGCCGACGGGGATGTTGATGAAGAAGATCCACTCCCAGCCGAGGCCGTCCACCAGCAGGCCGCCGGCGAGGGGGCCGACGAGGGTGGCGACACCGGCGGTGGCGCCCCACAGGCCCATCGCCGCGCCGCGGTTCTGCGGCGGGAAGGTGCGGGTGATGACGGCCATCGTCTGCGGCGTCATCATCGCCGCTCCGAGACCCTGCACGGCGCGCGCGGCGATCAGCACCTCGAGCGAGGGAGCCAGACCGCACGCGAGCGAGGCGAGGGTGAACAGCGCCAGACCCGTGAGGTAGATGTTCTTCGGACCGAAGCGGTCGCCGAGGCGGCCGGTGATGAGCAGCGGCACGGCGTAGGTCAGCAGGTAGGCGCTGGTGACCCACACGACGTTGTCGAGGTTGTTGGTGTCGGGGTCGAGAGCGGCCTTGATCGCGGGGTTCGCGACCGAGACGATCGTGGTGTCGACGAGGATCATGAAGAACCCGATGACCAGTGCCCAGAGGGCGGGCCAGGGGCTGCGTTCGTGGGTCTGGTGCGACCCGGTACGGGTGGATGCCGCGGAGGCGGCGCGAGAGTCGGTCATGCTGTGGTCTCCTTTGAGACGCGGTATTTCTTCGTGATGTGTTCGGGGATCTCGGCGATGCCCCAGGGGAGGGAGCGATCGGCGAGGCGCGCACGCAGGGAGTCCTGCCACGCGAGTTCGGCGTCGAGCAGAGCGGCCTGCCGCTGCAGCTCGACGAGGAATTGCTCGGGGGTTGTCCGCTCGGCCGCGAGCTCGAGGCCCGCTCGATGCTCCTCGACCGACGCGACGAGCAGGGCCCGACGCCGGTCGAGAAGGTCGATGACCTCGTCGCGATCGAGGTTGTGGGCCTCGGACAGGGCGACGCGAAACTCGGTCGCCCGGTCGATCTGGGGGAGCTCCGCGCGCACCCATTCTTCGACCGCCCGATGGCCGGCATCCCGAAGCGTGTACGTGGTGCGCTCGGGGCGGTTGCCGTCGCGATCGACGCCGACCTCTGCGAGCAGCCCGTCCCGCTCGAGGCGCGCGACCGTGTGATAGATCGTGCCCTTCTGCAGCGGCACGAGGCGATCGTCACGGCGCTCCTTGAGCAGGCGCACGAGCTCGTAGGTGTGCATGTCGGCCTCGCGGAGCGTCGCCAGGATCATGGCGGCGACGGGGGTGAGGCGGCTGGTCTCCGGCATCCGTCCTCCTCATGGTCCGTGTCGACTAGTCCACATGGACTATACGCCGGTTCCCCGTCTGACGCGAACGCGCGCAGATGAACGTCGAGTGTCCAGAACACGCCGCGCATGGGCGAGCCCGTGCGGTGTGTTCTGGACACTCGACGGCAGGGCAGAACGAGACCAACCACAGAACACGCCGCGCCCGTCGAGGGGCGCGGCGTGTTCGAGAGCGGTCCCGGATGCCGGGGGTCAGGCCTTCGGGGAGTCGCCGGATGCCTTCTCGGGCGCCTGCTCAGCCGGAGCAGGTACCGGGACGCGGGGCTGACGCCAGCGGATCGGGATGCCGAAGATGCCGCGCTGGTTCGGCTCCTCGACCTCCAGCCCGTAGTGGGCACCGATCGAGTCGCGCAGCTGGGCGCGCTCGGCCTTGTCGTAGGCGCGCATCTCACGACGGAACGCGGTGACGGTGGCCCAGCAGATCGCGAGCAGCACGAGGCTGAACGGCAGGGCGATGCTGATCGCCGCCGTCTGCAGGGCCTGGAGCCCTCCTGCCAGCAGCAGGGCGAACGCGATGAGCGATGTCGCGAGAGTGAAGAAGACGCGAACCCAGCGCTTGGGCTCCTCTTCCCCACCGGTGGCGATCATGCCCATGACGAGCGCACCCGAGTCGGCCGAGGTGACGAAGAAGATGCCGATGAGGATGAGGAAGCCGACCGAGAGGAACACGGTCCCCGGCACGCCCTGCAGCATCTGGAAGAGGGCCGTCGAGACGTTCACCGCTCCGTCGGCTCCGATCAGCTGCACCGTGCCCGTCAGCTCTCCGTAGATCGCGGTGCCGCCCAGGACGGTGAACCACAGGATGCCCACGAGAGTGGGCACCAGGATCACGCCGGTGACGAATTCGCGCACCGTGCGACCGCGGGAGATGCGCGCGATGAAGATGCCGACGAAGGGGGCCCACGAGATCCACCAGCCCCAGTAGAAGGCGGTCCACGCGCCCTGCCAGGCCACGCCGTCTTCACCGGAGTACGCGCTCGTCGTGAACGACAGGCTCACGAAGTTCTGGATGTAGTTTCCGATCGACTGCACGACGTCGCGCAGCAGGAACTCGGTGGGACCGGCGAACAGCAGGTACAGCATGAGCACGCCCGCGAGCACGAGGTTGATGTTCGACAGCCACTTCATGCCCTTGCCGACGCCCGACAGTACCGAGAACAGCACGAACGCCGTGATAATGCCGACGATGATCGCGTCGCTGATGACCGAGGGCGTCACCAGGTTCAGGTAGTCGAGACCCGCGCTGATCTGGATGACGCCGAGACCCAGGGAGGTCGCGACGCCGAACAGCGTGCCGACCAGGGCCGCGACGTCGACCGCGTTGCCCCACCCACCCTGCACGAGACGCGCTCCGAGCAGCGGCTCCAGCGCCCAGCGGATCGTGCGCGGGCGCTTGCGGCGGTGGAAGGCGTAGGCCAGTGCCAGACCGATCACGACGTAGATCGACCACGCGTGCACGCCCCAGTGCAGGAAGGTCTGCGACATCGCCTGCTGGGCGAGCTGGTTGGGCGTGCCCTCGACACCGGGGCGCGGGTCGGCGAAGTGGCTGAGCGGCTCGCTCACGCCGTAGAAGACGAGGCCGATTCCCATGCCTGCGGCGAACAGCAACGAGAACCACGACATGGTCGAGAACTCGGGCTCGTCGTCGTCCTGACCGAGCTTGATGTTGCCGAACCGGCTGAAGCCCATCGCGAGCGCGAAGACGACGAAGAACGCCGCGATCAACACGTAGTACCAGTTGAACGACGAGACGATGAAGGTCTGCACGGCGCCGAACGTCGCTTCGGCAGCGGCCGGGAAGATCATCGCGAAGGCGATGAAGGCCCCCGCGATGGCGGCGGCGGGCCAGAAGACCCAGCCGCGGATGGTCTTGTGGCGACTACCCAGATGAGGGTCGATGTTCACCGCGGTATCAGGGGCTGCCTCGGTCATTCCATCGAGGGTAGTCAGCGGGGTCGCCGCGCGCGGGGGGCAGGCGCTCCAGCGGGCGTTGTGACACAATCCGCGCCGGTGCGGGCCGCGCACACCCGCAATAATGAGCGGGTGACCACCGCTCCCCCGCTCGAGCTCCTCGGCTTCCGCCACATCTACTCCGGCAAGGTCCGCGACCTCTACGTGCCGGTCGGCACCGCCGAGGGCGAGACCCCCGCGCACCTCCTCGTCGTCGCCAGCGACCGCGTGAGCGCTTTCGATCGCGTGCTGTCTCCCGGCATCCCGGACAAGGGCGAGCTCCTCACGACGCTGAGCCTGTGGTGGTTCGACCAGCTCGCGGGCGCCGACGGCGGTCGCTCGATCCCGAACCACCTCGTGGCCGACCACGCTCTGGCGGGCGACGAGACGGTCGCCCTGATCCCGGATGCCGTGCAGGGACGCTCGATGCTCGTCCGGTCCCTCGACATGCAGCCGATCGAGTGCGTCGTGCGCGGCTACCTCACCGGCTCGGGCTGGGCGGAGTACCGGGCCGAGGGCACGGTCTGCGGCATCCCCCTGCCCGAGGGTCTGAACGACGGCGACCGGCTGCCGGAACCGCTGTACACCCCCGCGTTCAAAGCCCCCTTGGGCGAGCACGACGAGAACATCACCTTCGAGCGTTCGGTCGAGCTGGTCGGGGCCGAGACGGCGGCGGCCCTGCGCGATCTGTCGCTCGAGATCTACCGCCGCGCGGCCGCGACGGCCGAAGCCCGCGGGCTGATCCTCGCCGACACGAAGTTCGAGTTCGGCTACGACGACGACGGCGTGCTGACCCTGGCCGACGAGGTGCTCACCTCGGACTCGTCTCGATACTGGGATGCCGAAGCCTGGCGCACCGGCTCCACTCCCGCAGAGCGCATGGCGAGCTTCGACAAGCAGATCGTGCGCAACTGGCTCGCGCAGAACTGGGACAAGCAGGGCGAGCCGCCGGCCCTCCCCGCCGAGATCGTCGAGCGCACCCGCGACCGCTACGCCGAGCTGCTGCGCCTGCTGACCGCCGCCTGATCCGCCCCTTCTCGAGACCGCATCCGTTCGCCGACACCGCACCGCATCGTCGACGAACCGGCGCGTTCTCGCCGAGCGGGTACGGTCTCGGCATCCACCCCACCTGAGGAGACACATGTTCCGCTGGAAGCTGCACGGCAACGGGCGCACCGTCGAACCCGGGGCCGTCGTGGCCCCCGGCGAGCGCCTCAACTGGGGCGCGACGATCGCGATCGGGCTCCAGCACGTGATCGCGATGTTCGGCGCCACCTTCCTGGTGCCGGTGCTCACCGGCTTCCCGGTGTCGACGACGCTGCTGTTCTCGGGCGTGGGCACCCTGCTGTTCCTGCTCGTGACGAAGAACCGGCTCCCCAGCTACCTGGGCTCGTCGTTCGCGTTCATCGCGCCGATCACGGCGGCCACGACCACCGCGGGCACCGGTTCGGCGCTGGCGGGCATCGTCGCCGTCGGCGTTCTGCTCGCGGTCATCGGCTTCATCGTGCAGTTCGTGGGTCTCGGCTGGGTCGACAAGGTCATGCCGCCGGTGGTCGCCGGGGCCATCGTGGCCCTGATCGGCTTCAACCTCGCCCCGGTCGCGTGGTCGAACTTCAAGGTGCAGCCGCTGCCCGGCACGATCACCCTGATCGCCGTCATCGTGTTCAGCGTGCTGTTCCGCGGCTTCCTCGGGCGGATCTCGATCTTCCTCGGCGTCATCGTCGGCTACGTCGCGACGGTGCTCATCCAGGCCGGCACGGGTGAGAAGCTGATCGATTTCGACGCCGT
>Ga0308159_1002584_pt1 | contig 20522 bp, 11 predicted proteins | sample PhyCR1_FD_201040 | JGI IMG/M metagenome (GOLD analysis project Ga0308159, IMG submission 201040) | Phyllosphere microbial communities from UC Gill Tract Community Farm, Albany, California, United States - DLSLC.R1 | ecosystem: Host-associated > Plants > Phyllosphere > Unclassified | place: USA... | reverse complement strand
CTACCGCCTCGACGTAATCGTCGAAGTGGTCGGTCCCTTCCGGGAAGTAGGCGAGGTCCTGGTCGGGCAGGTTGATGTGCCACTTGCGCATGTCCTGCTTGGCCAGTTCGATGAAGAACGTACCGATCGCGTTGCCCACCCCGCGCGAGCCCGAGTGCAGCATCACCCACACCCGCGCCTCCTCGTCGAGGCACAGCTCGATGAAGTGGTTGCCGGTGCCGAGCGTGCCCAGGTGCACGAGGTTGTTGGTGTTCTTCAGGCGCGGGTGTCGTTCGCACAAGCGCTCGAAGCGCACCGCGAGTGTCGCCCAGGCCTCGACGATGCCGGCGGGCGGTGCGCCCCACGAACCATCGTCGCGCTTGCCTCGCCCCACCGACCGGCCGTGCGGCACTGCCTGCTCGATGGCGGAGCGGATGGCCTCGAGGCTGTCGGGCAGGTCGTGCGCCATCAGCGAGGTGCGCGCGGCCATCATGCCGCAGCCGATGTCGACGCCAACGGCCGCCGGGATCACCGCGCCCTTGGTCGGGATCACCGAGCCCACCGTCGCGCCGATGCCGACATGGACGTCGGGCATGGCGGCGACGTGGCGGAACACGAAGGGCATCTTCGCCGCGCGGGCGAGCTGCTCGTGCGCGCCGTCGTCGACGGGCACGCCGCGGGTCCACATCTTGATCGGCACGCCGCCCTCGACCTGCCGCAATTCGAAACTGGTGTCGGTCATGGCCGATCTCCTGAAACCTGTGTGCGGCGAAATGGAGGCGGCCGGCCCATTCCGGCCGCCCCGCTTTCGCCTGCTGTTGCCGGGTTGTTCGACCGACCCGGCGAAAGGGTAATTGCAGGGGGCGTGCCAAATGGCGGGTCTTGCCGCGAAATTTCGGCGAAACCGCGCAAATCCGCCGTTTGTCGATGGAAGGATAGTTCGAGCGGTCAAAGCGTGAAAGCATAATTTGTATATCAGCATATAAGCCATTATCAATCGGGCGCATGAAACCGCTTACCGTCATCGGCTTTATCGGCTCCACGCTCGATGCCTCCAAGTTCGGCCCTTCGCGCTGGATGAAGTGGCGTCCCTCGGTGGCGCTGACGATGCACGAGGACTTGCGTGTCGATCGCTTCGTGATGATCCACGGCACCGCGCACGTCCGCCTTGCTGAATACGTCAGCGAAGACATCGCCGCCGTCTCGCCCGAAACCACGGTCGAACGCCACGTCATCGACTTCGCCGACGCCTGGGATTTCGAGGAAGTCTACGGCAAGCTGCTCGACTTCACGCGTACCCTGCCGCTCGACCCCGAGACCGAGGACGTGCTCGTCCACATCACCACCGGCACCCACGTCGCGCAGATCTGCCTGTTCCTGCTGACCGAGGCGCACTACCTGCCCGGCCGCCTGCTCCAGACGCAGCCGAGCCGCCGCACTGACGGCACCGCGCCGGGCAGTTGGAGCGTGATCGACCTCGACCTGTCGCGCTATGATTCCATCGCCACCCGCTTCGCGCAGGAAAGCGCGACCAGCGCCTCGTTCCTGAAATCCGGGATCGAGACGCGCAACCGGGCCTTCAACGCAATGATCGACGAGATCGAGCAGGTCGCCTCGCGCACCGGCGCGCCGATCCTGCTGATGGGCCCGACCGGCGCGGGCAAGAGCCAGCTTGCCCGGCGCATTCACGATCTCAAGAAGCTCAAGCGCCAGGTCGCCGGCGCCTTCGTCGAGGTCAACTGCGCCACCTTGCGCGGGGACGGCGCGATGTCCGCGCTGTTCGGGCACAGGAAGGGCGCCTTCACCGGCGCCGCCACCGAGCGCGCGGGCCTGCTGCGCAGTGCCGATGGGGGCATGCTGTTCCTCGACGAGATCGGCGAACTGGGCCTCGACGAACAGGCGATGATCCTGCGCGCCATCGAGGACAAGCGCTTCCTCCCCATGGGCGCCGACGCCGAAGTCGGCAGCGACTTCCAGCTCCTCGCCGGCACCAACCGCGACCTGGCGCGCTGCGTCGCCGAGGGGACCTTCCGCGAGGACCTCTACGCCCGCCTCAACCTGTGGACTTTCGCGCTGCCCGGCCTCGCCCAGCGGCGTGAGGACATCGAGCCCAACCTCGACTACGAACTCGACCGCCATGCCGAGCGCGAGGGAACGCGCGTCTCGTTCAACAAGGAAGCCCGCGCCCGTTTCCTCGGTTTTGCTGCCTCCCCGGCGGCAGGCTGGAACGGCAACTTCCGCGACCTCGCCGCCAGCGTCACCCGCATGGCGACGTTCGCCCCCAAGGGCCGCATCGACATCGCGACGGTCGACAACGAAGTGGTCAGGCTCCAGCGCCTGTGGTCCGGCAGCGCCGAGCGCGGAGACGGCCTGGAGGCGGTCCTGAACGCCGACCAACTCGCCGAAATCGATCCGTTCGACCGCGTCCAGCTGGCCTACGCCGTCGAAGTCTGCCGCGAGAGCGCATCCCTGTCCGAAGCCGGCCGCCGCCTGTTCGCGGCCTCGCGCGAACGCCGCGCCAGCACCAACGACGCCGACCGCCTGCGCAAATACCTCGCCCGGTTCGGAGTGGATTTCGCGATGCTGCGGTAATACGCCCGATTGCGCGCTACATCTGCATCGGGCTCAATGGCGGCAATCTCATGCCGGCGGCGGCAGAGGAAACGTGGCAGCGCCGCCACGGCGATTGCAACAAAGACCGCGTTGCTCCTGGCTCTGCTGCGCAAACTGGCCCGGAGGCCGAAGCCGTGCTGGCCAACAACAGCGGCGCCGACAACGCACGGACGATCGGCGGCCCAGCCCGCCCATGTTCGACCACGGACTCGTGCGCATCGATGCCCGGTGAAGTCACGCTGATCGAAATCGACGCTGGATATCGAAGACAAGCGCACTAGCGATAATGCACGCTATCGCTAGTGCGCTTGTCTTCGATATCCAATCCATGCAATCTCGATCGCATGACCACGCTTGCCACGCCCGCGATCTTCAATGCCGTTCCCGCCATCCGCGCCGACGTGCTCGACGCCGCCCGGCGGGCGATGAGCGAAAATTCGTGGCGGGCGCTTCGTGCCGACCTCAAGGTCTTCTCGCAGTGGGCCGCCGCCAACGCCTTCGCCAGCCTTCCCGCGCTGCCCGAGACCGTCGCAAGGTTCCTGCGCGATCAGGCCGATGCCGGAAAGAAGGCGGCCACGCTGGCCCGCTATGCCAGTTCGATCGGGCGGGCGCACGCGCTGGCCGATCTGCCCGACCCGACGCGGGCGCAGCTGGTGCGCCTCGAACTGAAGGCCCAGCGCCGCGCCCTGGGTGTGCGCCAGAAACAGGCGCGCGGCCTGCGCTTCCGCGGCGAAGTGGCGGACCCGCTCGCCGCCGCCGGGCCGGTGGGCGTCTGCGCCGAGGCCATGCTCGCCGCCGCGCCGGACAACCTGCAGGGCCTGCGCGACCGTGCGCTGCTGTCGCTGGCCTTCGACACCGGCTTGCGCCGCTCGGAAATCGTCGCGATCCGCTGGGCCCACGTCGAGAAAGGCACCGCCGGCGCCGGCCGGCTGTTCGTGCCGCGCAGCAAGTCCGACCAGGAGGGAGCGGGCGCCTACGCCTTCCTGTCGATCCGCACGATGACGGCGCTGGCGGCTTGGCGCGAAGCCTCGGGCGTGTCCGAGGGCGCCGTGTTCCGCCGCCTGCACCGCACGCGCGACAAGGCGGGGGCGGATATCTGGACCACCGGCGCGGGCATCAGCGCGCAGTCGGTCACGCTGGTCTACCGCGCCCTGCTCGACGCCGCGCGCACGCTGGGCCTGCTGGGCGACATCGCGCAAGCCGACTTCGAGCATTGGCGCCAGTCGCTGACCGCCCACTCCACCCGTGTCGGACTGACGCAGGACCTGTTCGCGAGCGGGCAGGACCTCGCCGGCATCATGCAGGCGCTGCGCTGGAAAAGCCCGCAGCAGCCTGCCCGATATGCGCAGGCGCTGAGTGTGGAGGCGAACGCGGCGGCGAAGGTGGTGGGGAAGTTATAGTCAGCCCGCCGGCCATAGCGGGGCGGAATCGAGACTTGCGCGCAGCCGCTGCTGCAGGTCGGTGCCCACCCGCCGAAAGCCCATCAACCTTGCAGCACCGCGCACGAGATCTTCGGCGCTGCTGCCTGGACTGTCCTCCTCTGCGATCCTGAGGGCAGCCCGGATTTCCATTGGCGACAGGGCATCCGCTTTCGCCGTCGCACCGGATTCCGCCGAGCGATCTCGCACGGGTGGTTCCTGGCCCTGTTCGTGCGTGAACCAGAAGTCATCTCGCAGCCGCAGATCGCCGTTGCCGCGCATCGCATGATGCAGCGCCGCCGTCGTGGCAGCGACGATGCGGCTGCCGGCACTTTTGCGGCCGAAGGACGAGGCGACGCGGCGCGCGACTTCGTCTGTACAAATCGGCCCTTCGATCTGCACGATCTTCAGGACCAGTGGCGCCAGGAGGCCGAGCGGCGTTTCGTGGGGCTCGTAGGATACCGCGATCGGAACATCGGCGCGGACATAGGCGGGCATCAACCGCGAAGATGGCTCGGGCAATTGCACGTCCGTCAGGTCGAAAGCCGGCTCGCTTGCTGCTGCCTTGTGCGTTCCGGCGTTGGCGCCGGGTATGGATACGGCGCTTCCGCCCGCGTCATGCGCCTTTGCCAGAGCATCGCGCAACCGTTCGATTTCAGTGGCACGGTTATAGAACCAGTCAGTGCTCCAGATGCGGTGGAAACGCCAGCCCAGGTGTTCGAGCACGTCCTGCCGCAAGCGATCGCGCTCCCTTGCCCAGAGCGCCGAGTGGTACGCCGCGCCGTCACACTCGACAGCCAGCAGGTACTTGCCCGGTTGGTCCGGGTGACGCACGCCGATGTCGATGCGAAAGCCTGCCGAACCGACTTGCGGATCGGCGAGGTAGCCCAGCGATCGGATGACGTCGGCAACGTCTTCCTCGAGCGGGGAATCCGCATCGGCTCCGGTCGCCTGCGGATCGTCGATCCGGCCTGACTTCGCATAGTCCAGGTAGCGCTTGAGGATGCGCGGGCCATCGCGTGCGGCACGGCTGACATCGAGATCGCCGGGATCGAACGACGCAAAGACCTCGCAGCGCAGGCGCGCGCGCGTGAAAAGGACGTTGAGCCGGCGTTCGCCGCCCTCGCCGTTGACCGGGCCGAAGCTGGCGCCGATCATCCTGCCGCCCGGCGTCACCGGCCCATAACCCACGCTGATGAGGATGACGTCGCGTTCGTCGCCCTGGACGTTTTCGATGTTCTTGACGAACAGGTCTTCCGACCGGCCTTCGCGCAGGAAATCGTCGAGCGCGGGATCGCTGCGTCGCCCGATTTCGAGCAGTTCGTTGATGGCGTTCTTCTGCGCGTGGCTGAACGTCACGATGCCCAGCGACAGCTCGGGCGTGGCCTTGGCATGTTCGGCAACGCGCCGCACGATGTTTTCGCCCTCGATCCGGTTATCGCGCCGACCGCCCTTGTCGTAGACGCCGTCGACGCGCGTGAAGATCAGGCCATAGGCGGGATCCTTTTCCAGCGGCGACGGCGGGAGGACCAGTTCGTGGTCGTAGAACTCGGCGTTCGATACCCGCATCAGTGACGGGTCGCGTGAGCGGTAGTGCCACTTGAGCATTCGCGATGGCAGCCCGCGCGCTTCGCACAAGGTCAGGATGCTTTCCATCTCGCCCGCCGAAGCGGCACCTAACAGAAGATCGCCGTCGCCTTCCTCGTCTTCGTCCTGGTCTACCTGACCACCATCGGCGAGCAGTCGATCGAAGAAGGATGACGGAGGAAGCTGCTTCTGGTCGCCCACCACGACGATCTGCGAAGCTCGCGCGATCGCGCCGAGGGCGTCCTCGGGGCGGATCTGGCTGGCCTCGTCGATGACCAGCAGGTCGAATTTGATCTGGCCCGGCGTCAGGTACTGGGCAACCGAGATCGGGCTCATCAGCATCACCGGCTTGACCCGCTGGAGCGCCGTGCCGGCCCTGGCGAAAAGCTGCCGGATGGCCAGATGGCGTCGACGCTTGCCAATCTCTCCGCGGATAACCGCCATTTCACCTTGAGCGCCTTGCGGCAGCTGATCGAGATGCGCCGAGCGGATCGCAGTGACGTTGTCGGTGAACAGCGACCGTTCCAGTCCGGCAAAATCACGGACGAGCTTGTGCCTGTCGGTGCCCCTCAGTTCCGCAAGGCGCGGGTTTTCAATCACGGCCCGGTTCCAGAGATGTTCGGCCCGCGCGAATTGGAGCTCTACGCTTGCCCGGCCGGCATCGAGTTCGCCGCAGTCCATGCTCTCGGTCAGCGCGGCCAGCCCGAGGCTTTGAAGTTCCGCGCGCAGGCGCAGCAGCGCGGTCCAGTCCGAATAGGCTTCCAGCCCCAGCGCCAGTCGTTCGCCCGCGGCGGCGGTTTCGGACAGGTCCGTCGATGCTGCGATGTTCGCCAGTCCCGTGGGATCGAGGTCCAACGGTTCGAAGGCTTTCGCGATCGCGGGCGCGGCGGTCCGGGCACGATCAAGTGCAGCCGCCATCTCAGCCAGTGGCCCGGGCCGGGAAGCCAGGTCGACTAGAAGATGCGGGCTTGCTCGATAAGCCCCGCCTACAGCCTTGTCGCACCATGCGGAGACCAGCGACAGGTTCGCAAACGCCGTCTTCTCGCCGCGCCAGGCTGCGCCCAGAACGCCGGCGAGAAACGGCTCGTCCGGCGTCCACTCTCGCCGCAGGCTTTGCACGGCGGCAAGCTGGTCGACAAGTTCGAGCCGGTCGTCCGCACGCTTGGGCAAAGCGTCCTTGAGCATCCCGCCTAGGGTCCGCGACGCGGAACGATAATCCGATCCCCAGCGCGCGAAAAGCGATCCTGTCCCGGCGACGATGGCCACGCGCAACGGCATCACGTCGCTGTGAAATGCCTGTTCGACGAACGCTGCGCAGGCAGCATCGTAAGCGGTTTTCCATTCGCTAGCCGCGCGCAGGGCGGAGGCTAGGCGTTCAGTATCCGGGCACGCGATCAGCGCCCGCGCGGTTGCGACATCGCCAGCCTCAAGGCCACCGAGCCGCGAAAGCAGATCCGCGACGTTGTCCACTTCGGCAAGCGAGCGTGGCTGATCGAGCGCAGCGGCTGCCAGCGGCGCATCGAGCGCCGCGCGCAAATCACGGGCGATTTGCACTGCCTTGTCGAGATCGGCGCGGATCCGCGACAGGGCCACGGGCTGGATGTCGAGCCGGCGCACGGCGGACAGGGGATGGTCGGCGGGGCGCCCGGTCTTGGTGATGGCGCGGCCGTAATCATCCAGCAGCACGCAAGCATTCTGCGTCTGCGCGCGTGTCAGATCTGAAAGGCGTTCCGACGTAAAACGCGGCGGCGGCGTTCCCGCGCCCATGAAGCGTGCCTGGATGCCGAGCAATGAAAACGCAGTCTCACCGCTGGCACCGATCGGCGCATGCAGCGCGGCGGCATCGGCATTGAGGCGGTCGCGCGCGGCCAGCAGGTCCTGCGGTTCCCCCGGCATGTCCGGGACCGCCTGCCCTGCCGCCAGCGTCCTGCCCAGCTCCGCCAGCACGGCTTTCTTGTTGGCAGTCTTGGAATGCAGTTCGAGCGTGAGGTCTCGCAGGCCCACTTTCACGAGACGATCGTGCACGACCGAAAGCGCAGCCATCTTCTCGGCCACGAACAGCACCGTCTTGCCTTCCCACGCGGCGGTGGCGAGGATGTTGGTGATCGTCTGGCTCTTGCCCGTGCCGGGAGGTCCCTGCACGACGAGATTGCGGCCAGACCGGACCTCCTCGATTACTTTGGCCTGGCTGGCATCGGCATCGACGACGTGGAGAATCTTCTCGGGCGGCAGCACCGCGTCGAGCCGGTCCTGGGCGGCGAAGGTCGGTTCGTCGCGTCCATAGCCTTCGTAAAGAAGGCCCCTCGTCAGCCCGTGGGTTTCAAGCGCATTCTCGGGCCAGGCCTTGAGCTCCAGGTCCTTGTACATCATGATCTTGGCGAACGAGAAGAACCCGAGCTGAATAGCGTTGCGATCGATTTTCCAGCCCGGCCGGTTGCTGACGACTTCCTCGACAAGTTGGAAATAGGCCTCCGGGGTCCAATCGTCCTCGAGGCTTTCGATTTCAGGCAGCTTGAGTCCGAAATCGTCCTGCCACCGCTGTTGCAGGGGTAGGTTGGTGACCATGTCGTCGTCGCGCAGGCGTAGATCGTAAGTCGAGGTCTTCTGGTTGCGATCCAGCTTCACCGGCAGCAGCACCAGAGGCGCTTCTCGTGCGACGGCGGAATTCTTGTCCTCAAACCAGGTGACGAAACCCAGCGCGAGGTAGAGGATGTTGATGCCCTGCTCTTCCTCGGCCGTCTGCGCCTCGCGCGCGATCTTCAGCAGGCGCTTGGCGAGGCTGTCCGGGCCCATGCGGGTTTCCAAATGATTGTCGGTGTAGCGATCGCCGCCAACCTCGCCATCATCCTCTGAGGCAAGATGCAATTCATCGGCGTCGCCCTTGTCCCGGCCCAACGCAAGAAACCGCATGGCCCGGCCAGACCGCAGCAGCGATGCGACGTCCTGCGAGCGTTCGTTGACCACGTTGACGACGTTGCTTCGGGTATTGGCCCGATTGACGTGGATGAGGCGATTGCGGGTGCCGGTTTCGACGAGGCGCTTGCGTGTGTCGTCGATTAGCTTCTGTATCTTGATGCCCTCGGCCCCGTCCATGCCCGCCCGCTTCCCTTGCCGTCCAAGTTTCGCCCATCACGATACGCGTACAGGCAAGAAATCCATCAATAACTTCAAAGGCGTGAACGTAAAGCTGCTTGATGCGAACGCTGGCCGTGATCGCCTGTTAACGAGACTTACGCTGCTCGACTCCCGAGAAGTCGGCGTTCTCATGGCAACGGACTGCACGCATAGGCGACGATCCTGGCGCGAGCAGTTTCGTCAGCGTTTGCTGCCCGGCTCGGCAAGGCCGGCCAGGATGCGTTCAAAACAAGCCTTCACGTCATCCGCATCGTGATTGTGTTCAAGCCGGCGCAGGCGAAAATGAACATGCGCCATTTTCTGGTAGTAGGTCGTGAAAGCGGGATTGAGGATCGCGCCGACGGCGGCGCTCACGAGTGGAACTGCCTTAGCGGCCGCTTCGGCGGTGATGGTAGGAAGCAGGCGGGGCACAACCGTGCGCACCATCGCTTCAAGTGTCTTGCCGCGCAGTGCGATCCTGGCCCCGAACAGGCCAGTGTCAACATCGTCGTCGTCGACCAACGGACCTCCCAAGCCGAACACGCCGATGCATTGCAACCGGACATCCTCCTCGAGAATATTTTCGCCATGACTTATGGCGATCTCCTGGATGGATCGCAGGATCAATGTAGTGGTCACGCTCAGATCCAGGGCCAGAGTGCCGAGGCCTCCCATCCCTCCGACCGCGCCGCTCACAGAAGAAGCGACCTGGTGCCAGCGCTCGCCGGAGCATTTCGCAAGCAGGGTATTCAGATAGCTGCGCGATTCCGGTTCGGCCTGCGTTCCTGCCGCTGCGGCATAAGCTGTACGAAGCGCAGCATCGGTCGCTTGCGCGACGGCAGCCTGCCAGCCATCCGGCACCTTGCTCAGCGCGCCCTCGATCTTGTCGCCAAGCATGTTCGAGAACTTGACGATCGGGCCGCTCGCTTCCCGGTAGATCTTTGCAATGGCACCTAGCTCGGCGATTTCCTCGTCGTTGAAAGCGGCGCAGGAATTTCCAAGTGTCATCATTCCATCCTCATTGAAGCATTGCCGCCCCATTGCCGCCATTACACGCTCGCTGCGACGTTTTCGGTCGCACATTCTTCTTGGTCAGGCTCTCCCGCCCACAGCAGCGCAAATTCGACCGGGGGTCAGGCGGTCTCATCTCAACACATCGAACAGGATGTGCCCGATAGTAGCGGCCAGCAGAACGGCCAGCAGGATCATCAGAAGATGCCCTTGGGCAGCCGAAGCCTTCGCCGTTTCTTGGACCTCCTCGCGCATGGCGCGCACTGCCTCCAGCAATTGCGCACTGCGTTCGGCCGAAGCTGCCGCAGCCTCCGACAATCGATCGCCCTTGGCGACGGCTGCGAACTCGGCGTGTAGCCCATCTTCAAGCGAGCCGAGCTTCTCCAGAACTGCTTTGGCGGTCTTTCCGACTTTTACGACATTGTCATCGGTATCACTCAGGTCCGCGCCAAGGCGTTTTAATTCGTCGTGGCTATCTTTCGCCCGCATCGAGAGATCGCCCAGCACCTTGCGCACAGGGTCGAGCGGTGCGGCTAAAACGCGATCGAGGAGCGCGGACAACTCCCGCTCCTTCTTCACGACCGCGTCCGGTGGCGTGTCGAATTTTGCAAGTTCCAGGGATTGCAGCAGGGGTTCGCTTGTCGTCATTGTTTGATCATACCGCTTATTCGCGTCCAGACGCTTTCATGGGATTTTCGCAGCATCGAGGCAAAGACCAGTTGCTCGAACGCCGCAACGGCATCCGGCGCTTCCAGCACGCCGTCATAGGCCTTTTCGACCGCCTTCTCGTATTCCTCCGCCAGCAGCGCCGTAAATTGCCGGCTCAGATCCACTTCCTCCTGGATGAAGCGTTCGGCCTGCGCGTGCGCGTGCCTGCACTCGGCGATTTTTCCTTCGATCCGCGCGGCGGCGGAGCGTTCCATCGCCATATATTGCCTTGTCTCGATCGATTGCATTTCAAGACGGTGGCATTCGGCCAGCATCTCACGCCGTACGGCCTTGGCATGGGCCGTAATTTCCAGCGTCAATTGCGTGGAAACGTCCTCTACAAAGGCGAGGTGTGCTGCGGAGAATGCCGCGATATCCTTTTTGTATTGGCTGCCTGGCCCAGTCTGGACGTAATATTTTATCCAGTATCCTTCCAGAGTGCTTCTTATTTCGGAAAAGGCGCGATCAGCGGCCTTTTCAACATCCGGCACTTGCAAATTGCCGGTGCCCTTGTGCACGCGCTCCCAGAAATTCGGAGCAGCGCTGACGGCTTGCTTGAAAAGGTCTTCACAGGCATCCTCGTCTTTCTTGTCTCTATCCTTGATCAGAGCGGCGCGCACGATTTTCGGGATTTGCGCTTCGAGAAAATACATGCCCTCGCCGATCGCGCTTAAAAGCGGATCGGTCAGCCGAACGGGCCCTTTCGTCGTCAATACTTGCTTTGCCGTTTCGGACCGCCAAGCCTGAGCCCATTTGCCAAGCTGATCCCCCGGAGCCGCGGCCCCCTTCGCGATGGCGGCGTCTGTCAGGCCAGCGATTTCGGCCTGCTGAATTTTCAACTGATCGCCCTGCTTCGCAAGTTGTGCATCAAGTTGCGCAATGCCCTTGTTGCGCCGGCCGAGAGCATCCTGAAGACGCTTCTGATCCTTCTCGATTTCGTCCAGGCGGCCGGCATGGACCTTGGCGACAAGAACGTGTGCATCCAATGCGCCTTCCAGGCGGCTCATCGGCGTGCTGGATTTTGCGATATCCTGGCGCAGGCCCTGCATCAGATCCTCCATCATCTCCTTCAGGGGAGTGTTGTGCAGGTCTGCCGCTCCCTTCCAGGAGTCTCCGAATTCCAACGGATAATACAGCTCGGGCGCCTGGGCGGCGTGATCCAGCGTGCGAAACCGCTGGATCTGCCCGATGAGCCGCTCGCGATATGCGGCAGCGTCACCCACGCATCCCGTTTCGCTTGCGAATTCGCGAACGCTGGCAGGCGTGAACGAATATGTCGTCACCACACGGAAACGGCGGGGGCTGAGCTGCCAGTCGGCAATTCCAGGCAATTCCAGCTGATCGGCCATTAGGAAAGACAAGTCGTCGCCACGGCCCACCAGCAGGATCAGGTCCGCATTCGGGACCAGGCTTTCGGCGATACGCGCGACGAACCTTCGCTCGTTGGCGTTGGCAGCCTCTGCCCCCGGCAGGTCCAGCACGCGAGTGCCGCGAACTCCCGGGGCTGCTTCGTCGAAATAACGCGCCGGGATTTCGACATCGCACAGATGCGCCGCAAGCGCGGCGCCATCGCTCTCCATCACGGTCCGCAGGTGTGCGAATTTGTCCCGGGCCTCATCGTCTGCATCACAGTGCCATGTCTCGCGGCCCCACCGGATTCCCCAGCGGTCATTGCGGCTGCGCCGATATTCCATGGGCAGTGCGGTCGCCGAGTTGCCGGCCTTGCGGCCGCCCCGCAAGACGTTCGACACCGCGCTCATCGCATCGGGCCGCACCCCCAGGAGATGCAGGATCAGCGTACTCTTGCCCACCTGCGTCCGGCCGAAGACCACGGTATACGCATCTTCGCGCCGTTCTCCCAGATGACGGCGAACGCCGGGTGACAGGCGCGCCACGAAACGATCGTAGGCAGCGAACGCCCACTTGAGCGAAATTTCCGCCTGGATTTTCGCGGCGCCTGCATCCGGCTTGGACGTGTCCTGCATCGGCCGTCTACACGCGCAGAGATGACACGTGATAGTCGCTGTCTTCCAGACCATCCGCAAATTCCTCGCGAAGCTGCTGGGCGACGGCGATCGCGTGGACGATCCGGTCCTTTTTATCCAAGCTGTTGGAAATGCGGTAACGCCCGCGGAGCTTTGCTTCCAGATAGGTGCGCATGCTTTCCATCGTATCGTCGTAGGCGTCCATGTACTGGCGGTGCCGGAATTCGCCGACGCGCTGCAACATGCCGAGCGCGCTGACGCGGTTGGCACGATCGGACAGCCTGATTTCCTGGAACATGCTTATGGTGAGATAGCCGGCAGCGACGATCGCCGTTCCCGTCAGGAACACAGGGTTTGTCAGGAGCCCCGCAGCGGCCTTCGTCGAAACGGCGACGCCGAGCGTTTGGGCCATTCCTGGCATTCCCGATTCATCGGATGGAGCCTCATCAGGACCAACATCGCCATTACCGACTTCGGGTGCCGCCGGATCAATCGCCTGTTCGCCAAGTTCGGCAACGTCTACCGCCAGGATCGTCGCCGCGACGATCCTCATCAGACTGCGCGCATTGTCGGCGGCTGGGCCAAGATTAGCGAGAGCGGACTCCAGCGGATTGAACGCGAGCGGAGCCTCGGCCTGACCCGTCCGGGGTGTGAGGGGCATAGCGCTGGCAACACGCGTCCGTTCCAGCGTAAAAGCCGGCAGCATCTTGAGCGCGTCCTCAAGGCCAACGGGCCTTTTACCCAAACCCTCTTGTTCTTTATCTGGTTCTTTATCTGGAAACAGCGTGACGAGGGCATGCGCGGGAGAGTTTTGAGCCTTGACGTCGCCTTTCCCAGCCCATGGAATGACCTCGTATTCCTGCCCGCTCGACGAATCGTGCACCGTCAACGCCTTCGCTTTCTCCGGTTGTCCCAGCAACTGCGGATTCAGGATTTTTTCGATAGGCGTCTTGAGCGCCGCGGCCACCAGCGGCGCCAGTGTGCCGGCGTGTTTGTCGGCTTGGGCAACGGCAGCCTTGAGCTTGATGATACGCTCCGATTCCCCCTTGAAGAAGCTTGCAACATTGTTCTTTAAACCCTCGAACTCCGCCGCGAGGTGTTTCTCCATCCACTTAACGGCCTCGTCTGTGTGTACGGCAACGGCCCTGCCGATTTGCGTGTCGTATTTCCCGCGCAGAGCCGCGACGGCACGATCAAATATCTCGAGATCCCCGCGCAAAAAGTCTGTCTGCGCATTTTCCTCTTCATGAGTGGCAAGAACGATCCGCAACCGCTGGTTTAAGCCTTTCAAGGCCTGCTTCAAATCCCGTCTCACCAGGTCGCTCAACGCCGAGCGCCAGAGATCCTGGGTGCCGCCGCCGGATTCCAGGACGAACTGTTCGATTTTCTCCTTCAGCTCCTCGCGCCATTTGCGAGTGTACTCCGGGTCGTCGGCCAGGCCGATGCACTGGACCCGCCTTGCAGGAACGCCGAAGGCTTCCGCCGCGCGCGCTTCCAGATCGCCCAGGCGCTCCGCGTCGTCCCGGATGCCCTCGGTCTTGGTGACGACGACCACCGGCGCCAGATCGCCGACGGCTGCGCTGATGGCATCGCGAGCCAGATCGCTCTGATCGCGGGCGAGGCGGGTCTCGTCCGTCACGATGATCGAGCCGCTGGCCCCTGCGAGCGCCGCGCGCATGGTCGCCTGCCAGGTTTCATTGTCGCGGGTCCGGGCCTCGTACCCCGGGAGCAGCAGCCAGCCCTTGCGATCGCCCAGGTTCAGTTTTCCCGGCACGCGCAGTTCGACGAGCAGTTCCTCGGCATTACCCTCGCTGCACGCACGCTGGAATTCCTGCTGGGCCTCCTTGACGGTCCTGGTGCCGTCAAGGAGCGGTACGCGCACGACCTGGCGGCGATCGACGATTTTCTCAAGTTTCCAGACGAAACCCTCCGCCGGTGCGGTCGGCTCGCCTTCGGTGATCAGGATCGAATACACCTCGCCGCGCCCCTCGTTGGGCTTGAGCCATGCGGCATCCTCCCCATCGAGATCATACAGGGACTTGATGAGGGTCGTCTTGCCGGCTCCTTGCGTGCCGGCGATGGCAAGCAGCGAATACTGGCCAAGCTTCTGGCACAGGAGCAGGCGGCGCATGATAGGGCGGAAGACCTCCTCGACGCTCTCCCCCTCATCATTGATCGGGCAGTCCACGACGGCGTCGGCGGCCGCGACGATATTGGCCAAGGCTTGGTAGAGGCGGGGCAGCAGCAGTTCCGGGGCGGACACATCAATCTCCTGAAAAGGGGTATCGGATCGGCAATATCTTGAAAGCTTGGCAAGACGGCAAAAACGGTCATGGCTTCACAGGAAGCCGAACTCGCGCCGCGCCGAAGGCGAAAATCCTGGGCAAGTCCGGATCGACCATGCCCTGTTCCGCCAGATCAACCAGCGCACGGCCCGTTTCAAAATGCGGATTTACGCCGATCAGCGGCTCTGGCCAGAACTTGCCGCTGCGATAGATCGCATCGACTTGCGAGCGGATGTCATCCGCCCGGATCGTCGTAAACGAGCGGGCAAAAGCCTCGTAGCGGCCGACTAGGTCGGTATCGAGTTCGAAAACGTTCATGCCCGCTGTTCTTTCATCGATCCTGCTGCCAGGCCTGCTATCATGCCGCCAGCATGACCGGCATCCGTGACAATTCCGGTCGTACCCATATCCATCACACCGAGCCCAGCGCCAGCAGCACGCGCTCCTTCATCACGTTGCGCAACGCCTCGGGCGCCGCGATCCTGATGTCGCCGCCCCAGGTGAACAGGTGTTCGGCGATTTCGCGCAGGCCGCCGCTGCGGAATTTCACGAGGAGTTCGTCGCCGTCCATCTCCAGGGTCTGACCCGGGTGGAAACGCCAGTGGCGGGCGCGGTCTACGGCGCTGGGGCCGACGCGCAGGACGATGTCGTGGTCGTCCTCGCGCCAGATGCCGAAGCTGCCCGCCAGCCAGGTGTCGAGGTCCCATTCGTCGGGCGCGCAGCCGGCGTGGTTGGAGGGGCGCGGGTCGGTCATACGGTCCAGGCGGTAGAACACCGGCTGCTGTTCGGGCTTGCCTTCGCGCGGGGGAAAGCGGCCCAGCAGGTACGTCGTGGGACCGTGGATCAGGCCGTAGGGGATGACCCGGCGCCATTTCGGCGTCTCGCCATCGTCCGGCGTATACTCGAACTCGACGCAGGTGCCCGCCAGGATCGCGCCCTGCACCACGCCGATCGCCTCGGGCGTGGCGTCGAGCAGCGGGCCGGCGGTGATGCGGCTGCGCTGGAGCCGGACCAGGGCGTCGAGATCGGGAGCGAGACGGGCGCGCTCGCGGTCGTCGAGCGCGGATTTCACCTTTGCGAGCAGGCTTTCGAGGTGCCCGGCATGGCCAGATCCTTCGGAGCGGCGGGCAGACGCCTCGGTCTGGAGGGCGGCGACTTCCTCGGCGTTGGGGCGGGTGTAGACGCGGCGCAGCGAGCCGCGGATGAAGAAGCGCTTGGTGCGGTCGTCCACCCGCTCGTCGATGTCGAACTCCTCGCGCAGCGTGTCGCGCAGGCGTTCGGCGGTGCGGCGGTTGACGCCCAGCGCGTCGGCCATCTCGTCGAGCGTCAGGCCCTCGCTGGACTCGGACAGCAAGTAGACAAGCGTCAGCGCGCGGCGCAGCTTGCCCATGCGCGGCCGGGCGCCAGCTTCGATCTCGTCATTGTCCGTCATGAAGCCCCCGCTGTGACCGGAATTGTCATTCTTAGAACTGCCGCGCCTTAAAGAAAGGTAATCATTTCAAGAAGAAGACAACGGCGATAAATTTCGACGGCGCTGCCTGCTGGCCGTGAGCGCGTAGTGACCCGGCGGATACTGACGAAGTAGCCCGCGAAACCAAGGGTTTTTGCTTGGATATGTGCCTGTTTCACCTCGTGCAGCAAGTATCGAGCAGCGTATGTCCGGCGGGAGCAGGCACCCGAGGTTACAGAATTTTAATCGTCGCCTACCGCGCCCTTCTCTCTCAAGTACGCCTCATCCTCCAGGGTAATCCGGGGAAAATACGGATATTTTTCAAGCCGATTCCTTGGAAACAGACCGTCGCCGACGAAGATCGTCCGTGGGGCAGCGGACGCGTCGGCATTAGGGGGTTATCCGATATGAAATCCGCAAGGTCTGCGGCGCTTGCGCTGTGCCTGGGCTTGGTGCTGCCGGTGGCGCTGGCCGGGTGTGACAAGGTCGCGCCGTCGGCCACCGACGCGCAGCCGGCCGCGCAACCGGATGCGCCCAAGGGGCTGGCGGGCGTGCGCGCCGCCATCGTCGCGCGCAATTTCGGCGAGGCGGTGGATCTCGCCGCTGCCGAGGTGAAAGCACACCCGAAGGACCCCGCCGCCCACTTCGAACAGGCCCGCGCCGAGGCGCTGGCCGGCAACGAAGGCCGCGCGCTCGATGCGCTGGACCACGCGATCGCACTGGGCCTGCCCGACGCGGCGCGCGCGCTCGAAGACCCCGCCTTCGCGCAGATCAGCGGGTCCGACAGGTTCGCGGTGCTGCTCGACCGGGCGAGCCCGGTGGCGGGCGATGCCCCGGCCCGGGCCCCCACCCGCACCGTGGTCGCCGGATCGCCGCGCGGCCGTGCGGGCGACGGCGTCTCGATCCGCGAGACGGCCGGCGGCGGCACCCATATCCAGGCCGGTGACGTCGTTCTCGACACCGACTTCTGACGCTTTTTCCCACTCCTCACTGACAGGACCGTTTTACGCGATGAGCGATCGTGCTTGCCTGCGCGCCTGGTTGCGCGCGTCCGCCTTCTGCCTGGCGCCGTTGATGGCCACCTCCCCCTCCCCGGCCCTCGCCGACAGTGTGCAGGGCAACGGCCGCGCGATGATCACCAAGGACGCCGAATCCGTGCGCAACCTGGCGACCCTGGAGGCGAAACGCGACATCGTGCGCTCCATGCTGATCGTCACGATCGGCGCTGATCGTCTGCGCGAAGCGACGCCCGACATCATGGACGGCATGGCCGGGCAGGTGCGCGACGACATGATCTCGGCCCAGACCTCCGAGCGGGTCGGCAAAGAGTTCCTCGTCCACCTCACCGCCGACATCGACCAGGCCTGGTTCCGCACGATGCTGTCGAACTACGGCCTCGACAGCGCCTCGCAGCGCGCGGACGGCAACCGGCAGATCATCCTGGTCTACCTCGACCGCGACGACGGCACCGCCACCGACCTGTCCGCCCCCGCCGAAGTCGAGATCGCATACGACCGCAGCACCGGCGCCTCGTTCTCCGACACCTCCAGCGTCACCGCATCGTCGAAGGAGGCGGGCGGCTCCAGCTACCGCAGCGCGTCGGGGTCGAGCAGCGCATCCTCGGGCGCGCAGCGCACCGCCGTTTCGGGCGCGTACAAGCAGCGCGGCGCATCGTCCTACGGCGCGTCGGGACAGGGCGGGTCGGTCGCCGGATCGGCGCGCGGAGCGGCTGCGGGGGCTTATGCGGGCAGTTCGGCCAGCGGCTATTCCAACCGCGCCTCCAGCGCCTCGGCGACCAAGGCATCGAGCGCCTATGCCGCGTCCGCGTCTTTCGCCGACCGCACCAACGTGCAGGCCGAAGTGCACGACGATGTCTCCTACCGCGCCCATGTGGTCTACCAGACACCGCCCAGAAGCATCGACGCAGATTCGATCCGCGACGGCCTGGGCAATGCGCTGATCCAGTACGACGTGAAAGTGGGGGAAGCCTGGCAGGCGCTGTCCGCTTATTATCCGAGCGGCGTTCCGCGCTACAACGACCTCAAGAAAGACCCCAGCTACGGCGGCTTCCTGAACAGCCTCAAGGCCCGCAACACCCCGTTCTTCCTGGGCGGCACGTTCGCCGTCACGCAGGAAGGGCGCGATGCGGCGAGCGGGATGTCGCGCTGTTCGGGCAGCTTCAACGGCAATGCCGCCGCCAGCGGGGACGGGGCGACGCTGGGCGCGGTGCAGGCGGCGAGCGTGTCGCTCGGCTCCAGCCCCGAGAACTGCGCGGCCGTGCTGACCGGGAAGATGGCGCAGGCCGCCGCCGCGCAGATCGGCCCGCAGATCCAGAAGCACTGGCGCGAACGGGCGCGGGCCAGCGTCGGCCAGGACACCCGACAGGAAGCGGACTACACGCTGGTCCTGCGCGCGGCGAAGCTGGACATGGGGCTGCAGCAGGATCTGCTCGATGCGATCGCCTCCACTCCCGGCGCGCAGATGCAGGCGTTCGTATCCTCGGGCGCGAGCGAGCTACGGCTGACGGTGCGTTATGCCGGCGCCACGCCGCTGCAGTTCGCGCTGTTCCAGCAGCTGCGCGCGCGGCCCGCCTTCGCCGCGATGCAGTCCAGCGTGGACGGCCGCGCGATTACGCTGTGCCTGTCCACCTGCGGCGGGGTGTGAGGGCATGAAGGCTGCTTTCCTGCGCGCCGCCGCGCTCGCGGCGACCGTGCCGATGCCTGCTTTCGCGCAGGACGCCCAACCGGCGGATGCGGGCGCCCCGTGGCTCTGGGCGGCTCCAGCCATTTACGGTTTCGAGGGCGGGGTGTGCGAGCCCGGCACCTCTGCGAGCCCTGCGCCCGCAGCAGGCGCCGCCATGGTCGATCCCCTGTTCTGCCCGCAACTTGCCATCGAGCAGCGGGCCGCTTTCGGCACTGCCTTCGCCCGGGCGGTCGGAGCCGCCTTCCGCAACGTCGAGCCGACCTTCGGCGCGCATCTTCCCGCCGGGGCGACGGCCACGGCGCGGCTGCGCGGCACGCTCGCGGTCTCGCTGCGGCTGACCCGCGCCGCGCTGCATACCGTCGCCAAGCCTGCCGGGGTGGTCGATGCCTACACCCCGATCACGCTGACGCTGGACATCACCAACCCGGCCACCGGCGAGGTGGTCTTCACCCGCACCCGCAACGACGTGGCGCAGGGCGTGCAGTCCGCTGATGACGTGGCGGCGGATATGGCCCGCCAGTTCCCGGAGCATCTCAACACCGCCATCCACACGCTGGTGAGTGAAGCCGCCGCCGCCTTCCGCCCCTACGCACAGACCGCCAAGGTGCTGGGCGAAGTGACGCTGGCGAAGGGCGAGACCGGCCATGTCATCGACAAGGGCCGGGGCGCCGGCCTGCGCGCGGGCGACGGGATCAACGGCGATGGCAAGGTGCTGTACGCCGGGCCCGACTATGCCGTGGTCCAGGCCCAGCTCGGCGACTATCGCACCGGACAGGTTCTTTCGCGCACCGCCACCGCCCCCGTCGAGACGCTGGCGCGGCCCAGCGTGCTGACCGTGGTGGACGGCGCGCCGCAGGGTTACTCCCCGGTCTGGCTCGGCCAGATCGTCGAGGATACGCTGGGCAGCGGCAGCGCGCTTGCCCCGGTTCCGGTCAATGCCGCCTTCTCGGCCCTGCGCATCATGGCGCTGGACGGAGCCGGAGCCGATCTCGCGCCCGACGCGCGCAGCCTGCCCGATTACGTGGCGAGCGTGCGCACGGTGCTGCTCGATTCCTCCACCCGCCCCAGCGAGATTCCCGGCGTCGCCATGGACCATCACGAGGCTTATGCCTTCGTGACGCTGGTGGACGCCTCGGGCCGCGCGGTCGGTACGTGGCAGGGGCATAGCGTGCTCGAGGACAAGGTGAGCCGGGGCATCCGCCTCTCGGCCTCGCAGCGCCACGACGCGGTCCTGCGCAATGCGCTGGAGGATGCGGCCAAGGCCATGTCGTCGTTCCGTCCGCAGCCGCGCTTCGTGCCGCTGGCGGGCAAGGGCGGGGCGATGGTGATGGCCGACACCGCCGGCGCGGCGGGCCTCGGCCAGACCCTGCCGGTGCTGCGCCCCGCAGGCCGCTTTCCCGGCGTGGCGGGCGCCGTCATGGTGCCGGTGGGCGCAGTCACCACGCGCGAGGCGGTGGCGGGCGGGCTGTCCGTGGCCGATGCCGGCGTCGTCCCGCTCGTGCTGCGCGGCGGCGAAGTGGTGGCGCTGGAAGCCTCGGGCGTGCCGGCGACGATGCGCCAGACGGTCGGCCAGTGCCTCGGTGCGGGCGGCACGCCCGCGCTCGACGATCGCGGTCAGCTGGCGATGCCCGCCTATTCCGCCGCCGCGCCCGTGCTGCTGGCCGGGCGC
>Ga0308159_1002580_pt1 | contig 20544 bp, 15 predicted proteins | sample PhyCR1_FD_201040 | JGI IMG/M metagenome (GOLD analysis project Ga0308159, IMG submission 201040) | Phyllosphere microbial communities from UC Gill Tract Community Farm, Albany, California, United States - DLSLC.R1 | ecosystem: Host-associated > Plants > Phyllosphere > Unclassified | place: USA... | reverse complement strand
GTGACGACCAGCGTGGCTTTGCGCCCCGCGGCGACGATCAGCGCGGCTTCGGCGCGCGCCGCGACGGCGACGGCTACGGCCGCAAGCAGGGCTTCGGCGAGCCCGCACGCGGTGGTTTCGGCGGCGGCCGCGGTGGTGATTTCGGCGGTGGCCGCGGCGGCGATTTCGCACCGCGCAAGCCGGCCTTCTCGAAGCCGGGCGCGGGCGCCGGCAAGCCGTCCTTCGCTCCGCACGACGCGCGCAAGCGCCCGGCGCGTCCGGCCCGCTGAGCGGGGGGCGTTCCGGCCGGCGGGCACCCCTGGCGCCGCCGCACCCAGCCAGCCTTCGGGCTGGCTTTTTTTCGTCCCTTGCCGCAGCGTGGAGCCTCCGCGCCGCGGGCCGAACCATAATCCCGTGGTCGAGCCACGGTATGGCGCGCGGCCTCGTCGCCGTGCTGCGTGCCGGGTGTTCGCGGTGGACCGTCGCGCCCTTTCCCCCTGGCGCCGCCGTGCCACGCGCGGGCGTATCTCGCACAAAAAAACCTCGCGCAGGCCGGGCGTGCTCCCTCCGGCCGCCCTGCATGCACGCACGGAGTGTTTCCGGATGATCCCTTCTCTTTCCCCTTCGACGGACAGCGATTTCGAACACATGTTCGACCTGGCGCCGGTGTCGCTCTGGCTGGAGGATTTCAGTGAACTGAAGACCCTGCTCGACGGCTGGCGCCGCGACGGCGTGGTCGATGCGGAAGCCTATGCGCGGGAGGACCCCGCGCGGATGCAGCGCTACGGTGCCTGCCTGAAGGTGCTGCGCGTGAACCGCCGCACCCTGGAGCTGTTCGCGGCGCCCGACCAGGAGACGCTGCTGGCCTCGCTCGACCAGGTGTTCCGGGGCGACATGTTCGAGCAGGCGATCTCCGAACTGCGGCAGCTGTGGTCGGGGTCGCTGGAGTTTTCGAACCAGACCGTCAACTACGCGCTCGACGGGCGCAGGCTCGACGTGCACATCCGGGGGCGCATCCTGCCGGGGCATGAAGACCGCTGGGACCGGGTGCTGATCTCGCTGGAGGACAACACCGAGCAGATCGGCGCGGGCGCGGCGCTGCTGCGCAGCGAGCAGTACGCGCGCGGGCTGTTCGAGAATTCGCCGGTGTCGCTCTGGGTGGAGGACTTCAGCTCCGTCAAGCGCCTGCTCGACGACGTGCGGGCGCAGGGCATCCGCGACTTCAAGACCTTCCTGAAGGTGCATCCGGAGTTCGTCACCCGCTGCATGCAGGAGATCCGCGTGATCGACGTGAACCAGCAGACGCTGGAGATGTTCGGCGCGGACAGCAAGGAGATGCTCTTCAAGCAGATCGGCAAGGTGTTCCGCGGCGAGATGCAGGAATCCTTCGCGGAGCAGTTGCTCGATCTGTGGGAGGGGCGGCTCTTCCAGCAGCGCGAGGTGGTCAACTACAGCCTGTCGGGCGAGGCGGTCTATATCCACATGCAGTTCGCCATCCTGGAGGAGCACCGGCATGACTGGTCCATGGTGCTGCTCTCGCTGGTGGACATCACCGCCCGCAAGAAGGCGGAAGCCTATCTGGAATACCTCGGCAAGCACGACGTGCTCACGCAGTTGCGCAACCGGGCGTTCTACGTGGAAGAGCTCAACCGCCTGACCCGCAAGGGGCCCTGGCCGGTTGGGGTGGTGGTGATCGACATGAACGGCCTCAAGGGCATCAACGACGATGCAGGCCACGCGGCCGGCGATGCCATGCTGCGGCGCGTGGGCGAGGTGCTGACCAAGGCGGTGGATTCTCCCGACTGCGCGGCCCGCATCGGCGGCGACGAATTCGCGCTGCTGCTGCCGGCCACCGATGAGCGCGCCACCCAGGCCCTGATCGACCGCATCGGCTCGCTGCTGGAGCTGAACAACCAGTTCTACCCGGGCCGGCCGCTCAGCCTGGCCATCGGTATGGCGATCGCCGCATCGGGCGACCAGCTCGAGGCGGCCGTGCACCGGGCCGACCAGGCCATGTATGCGGAAAAGCTGCGCTACTACCAGCAGGCGGGCATGGAGCGGCGCCGCAACTGAGCGGCCTCCGGGCCCGGCAGGCGCGGCCCGCCGGAGTCAGGCGGCCGCCGCGGTGCGGCCGATGTCGGGCCAGCGGTGGTGCAGCACGACCCAGGCCGCCAGGCCCACGCACATCATTCCCAGAGAGGCACAGGCCAGCAGCAGCGTGGAGTGCATCACCAGCGGCGCCACCACGCCGGCCACCAGGCCGTTGGCGGTGGAGCCGACGAAGGCCTGCAGCGACGAGGCCATGCCGCGCCGTTCGGGGTAGAGGTCCAGCACCAGCAGGGTCACCACGGGCACCATCAGCGCCCATCCGAAAGCGAACACCGCGATCGGCACGAGTGCCCACGACACGTGGGCCGGAAACAGCGCGTTGGCTGCCAGGTTCAGCAGCGACATCGTGAACATGATCAGGAAGCCGTGGCGGATCTGCCGCTTGGGCGCGATGCGGCCGGCCAGCCGGCCGCTGAGCCAGGCGCCGCCCATGATGCCGGAGATGGTGAGGATGAAGAACCAGAAGAACTGCGTCGGCGCCAGGTGCAGGTGCTCGCCGAGGAAGGCCGGCGCCGCGAGCACGTAGAGGAACATCCCGTTGAAGGGCACGCCGCTGGCCAGCGCAAGCAGCAGGAAGCGCGGGCTGGAGCCGAGCTGCCAGTAGCCCTGCAGCAGGTGGCGCGCGTTGATGGGCTGGCGGTGGTCCGCATGGAGCGTCTCAGGCAGCAGGCGGTAGTTGGCGATCCAGAGCGTCAGCCCGACGCCGGTGAGGAACCAGAACACGCTGTGCCAGCCGGTGTGCACGAACAGCCAGCCGCCGATGATGGGCGCGATGGCCGGCGCCACGCCGAAGTAGATGGTGACCTGGCTCATCACCTTCTGGGCCTGCGCGGGCGGGAACATGTCGCGGATGACCGCGCGCGACACCACGATGCCCGCGCCCGCGGACAGGCCCTGCAGGGCGCGGAACAGCACCAGCTGGCCGATGCTCTGCGACAGCGCGCAGCCCGCCGAGGCGAGCGTGAACACGGCGATGCCCCAGAGCACCACGGGCCGGCGGCCGAAGCTGTCGGAGAGCGCACCGTGGAACAGCGTCATGAAGGCGAAGCCGAACAGGTAGGCCGACAGCGTCTGCTGCATCTCCACGGGCGTCGCGCCGAGCGCGGCCGCGATGCCCGAGAACGCCGGGATGTAGGTGTCGATCGAAAACGGGCCGATCATGCCCAGCACGGCCAGCAGCACGGCGAGGGCCCAGCGCGGCGCGCGCCAGAGTTGGTGGGCGTCTGGATTCATGGCAGGGGAAGGGGGCGGGCCGGCCGGGCAGGCCCGCGGGGAGGCGTGCGGGACGCGGGCGGTGAGGGAACGATTATGGGGGAGGCGGCGGTCGGCTGCCTGCTGCAGGATGCCGGCTGGGGCGCCGCCTCGCCGTCAGAAAGGGCGAAGGAAGTTTGCGCATGCGCGCGGGCCTACGCCACCCGCGCGCTTCCCGCTCATCAGTGCTTGTGGGCGCCGTGGCCGGCGTGCGCCGCGTCGTGAGCCGGGGCGGCGCCCGCCGAGGCGTTGACGGCCCGCACGGGAGCCTGGACATCCACCGTCTGGCGCTTGCCGTCGGCCGTTTCCAGCACCAGTTGCAGCGGCACCGTCTCGCCGGCCTTCACCTCCTTGGGCAGGTCCATGAGCATGACGTGGTAGCCGCCCGGCTTCAGCTCCACCGCCTTGCCGGCCGGCAGTTCGAGCGCGCCCGCCGGCCGCATCCGCATGACGTTGTCCTCGAGCTTCATCTCGTGGATTTCCGCGATCGGTGCCGCGGGGGTGCGGACGCCCACGAGCTTCATCGGCTGCGGAGCGGTGATTTTCATGAATGCGCCCGTGGCCTTCTGCTGCGGGACGGTGGCGCGCACCCAGGCATCCTGGATGCTGACGGTCTGGCCGTGCGCGGCCCAGGAGAACAGTGCCGAGAAGGCGAGGAGGGACGACGTGGCGATGCGTTGCGTGGCGTGCATGGAAAAGCTCCGTGAAGGGGTGGCCGCGTGGACGGGGCGTCGGCGGGACGTGCCGTGAACCCGGTCGGAAACGGCCGAAATCGGGAAAAAAAGGGGGGGAAAAGGTCAGGCGCGTGCCGGCGGGCCCCGCGCGGGCCGGTGCGCGGTGGCGGGCATCTGCGGGCGCAGGTTCTGCGCGCCGGCGGGCCGCTCGTGCCGCGCGGCGCAGGGGAGCCGGCGGTGCAGGTCCGGCGTGCCGGGCGGGGGCAGGCTGCCTGGCAGGCAGGCGGGGCAATCGAGCGCATGCGCGTGCGGCAGGGCGGGCACGTCGCCGGCCGCGCCCGCAGCAGGCGCCCACCGCGCAACGCCGTCCGCCGAGCAGATGGTGTCCGGCAGCACGCCGCCGGCAGCGACCCAGGGCGCCAGCCCGGCCACGCCGACGGCCCACACGAAGCAGGCGAGTGCGAAGCGGCGGGCGAGGGCGCTGCAGAGGAAGGGCATGGTGCGGATGCGATTATCGTCCGCACCCGTGCCCGCGCGCGGCGCACCCTCCGCCGTGCCTGGGCGCTCCGCCTCGGCGGAGCGTCAGAGGCGCGCGGCGGCGCGCTGTTCCGCCGGCGGTATGCGCAGCTGCTGCCGGTATTTCGTCACCGTGCGGCGTGCGATGCGGATGCCCTGGCGCTCCAGTTGCCGCGCAATGTCGACGTCGGACAGCGGGCGCGTTCCGTCGTCGGCCGCGAGGATCTCCTGCACCAGCCCGCGGATGGCGGTGGGCGAGCTGTCCCGGCCGGCCGGCGTGGCCATGGCGCGCGAGAAGAAGTACTTGAGTTCGAACAGGCCGAACGGCGTCTGCATGTACTTGTTGTTCGTCACGCGCGAGATGGTGGAGACATGCGCGCCCACGTCTTCGGCGATCTCCTTGAGCGAGAGCGGGCGCATGCCGATGGGGCCGTATTCGAGGAAATGCGGCTGGCGTTTCAGGATGGCCTTGGCCACGTCCAGCACGGTGGAAAAGCGCTGCTGCACATTGCGCACCGTCCACCGGGCTTCGGCCAGCTGCGCCGTGAGATCGCGCGACGCGGCCCGGGCGCCGTCGTCGGCCGGCGCTTCGTCCGCGGAGCCGGCCGCGTCCTGCCGCGGCTGCAGCAGCTGCTGGTACTGCCGGTTCACGCGCACGCGCGGCACCACCGCCTCGTTCAGGGATACCGTCCACTGACCTCGCGCCTTGTGCGCGATGACGTCGGGCACGATGTAGGGCACCGGCTGCGCGCCGTAGCGCCAGCCCGGATGGGGGTCGAGGTGCCGCAGGCGCTCCAGCGCATCGCGCACGGCATGGGCCGGTACGTCGAGCCGCGCGGCCAGTTGCCGCATGGCCTGCGGGCCGGAGCCTTCGGCGGCCTTCTGCAGCACGGCATCGCACAGCGCCCGCTGCAGCGGGCAGGACACCGCGGGCAGCTGCAGGCGCAGGCATTCCTGCAGGTCCCGCGCGCCCACGCCGGCCGGCTCCAGCGACTGCACGGTGCGCAGCGCGGCGTGCAGCTCGTCGCCATCGGCCGGCTCCACGCCATAGTCCGCGCAGATCGATGCGAGCGGCGTGTTCAGGTAGCCGTCGTCGGTGAGCTCCTCGACGATCAGGCTGGAGAGCAGGAACTGCCGGTCGGGCAGCCGCAGCAGCCGCAATTGCGCGTGCAGGTGTTCGTGCAGCGTGGGGGTGGCGGGTTCGCGGTCCAGCACCGACAGGCCGTCGCCGCCGGCATCGTGGGACGCCCGTGCCGATGGGGCGGCGGACAGGCCCGGCCACTCGGCGGCGAGCTGGGCCGGCGGTGCGGGGGCTTCGTCCTCTTCGAGGAACGGGTTTTCGTTCATGGCGCCCATCACGCTCTGGATGAACTCGGCCGTGGGCATCTGCAGCAACTGCACCGCTTTCTGCAGACGTGGGGAGAGGTGGGGCGTCTGGGTCTGTCGGGCTCCGAGTCTGAGAGAGGGCATGGGGGAAAGGGCTCCTGCGCGCGCCAGCCGAGTCGTGGCGCCTGTAGAGGGATTTGCAAACACCGTGCCGTGTTTGTCCGACACCGAACGGATGGATACTTTTGCAACAATCTCCGCCAACTCGGGGCGACGTGCCGTAACAGATGCCATTTCGGGGAACCTGCCGATTGCCCTATGGTGCTGGGTCCGGGTTCCGCGCATCGCTTGCGCCCTCCGAACGGCGGCTGGAAGGTATTAATTGCGGAAACTATTGCATGCGCGAACACGCTGGGGCTGAAGACGGCCCGATGGCTCCTGAGTGGGGTGGAACCGAACGGTCGGAGCCGCCGGGGACCGCTGCGCGCGGCGCGTTCCTCGCCCGGTGGCTGGACCGCGCCTGGCCCTCCGGCTCGCTGCGCGCCTATCTGGTGGTCATGATCCTCGTGGCCACGCTGCCGATCGCGATGCAGCTCACCTACAAGGTGGTGTCCGAGCTGATGGATGCGCGGGAGCGCGTGCAGGCGACGCTGGGCCATTCCGCGGCGGGCCTGGCGCAGTCCGTGGCCATCGAGATCGGTTCCACGGTCGATGCGCTGACGGCGCTGTCGAGGACCGACGCGCTGCAGTCCGGCCAGGCCCCGGTGCTGGAGCGATGGCTGCGCCAGCGCCCGCCCATGCGCCCGCAGTGGCGCGGCATTTTTCTCATGGGCCCGGACGGGCGGTTGCTGTTCGACACGGCGAAGCCCCCGGGAAGCGCGCCCGCGGACGCGCCGCTCGAGGAGCTGGCGCGCAAGGCCCTGGCGACCGGCGGGGCGGTGGTGTCGGACACGCTCTGGCCGTTCGCCGGGGAATCGACGTCGGCGGTGGCCGTGCCGATCCGCATGGGCGGAGCGGAGGGCTACGTGATCGGAGCCCGGGTGGACGCCGAGGTCTGGCAGCGCCTGCTGATGCGGGTCCAGCCGCCGCCGGGCGGTTTCGTCGCGCTCGTGGATGCGCGCCAGAACGTGGTGGCCTCGGTGGGCAATCTGCTGCGCGGCCGGCAGATCTTCGCCACGGGGGCGGAGCGTGCCCAGGCCCGCCTGGGCGCGGACGGCGTGCCGGAGCCTGCCGTGGCCACCTGGCGTACGGTGGGCGCGTTCGACTGGCAGATCAGCGCGGGCATGCCCGCCGCTCCCATCGAAGCGGCGGAGCGCAACAGCATGCTCTCCGCGCTCGCCACCATGGGCCTGTGCCTGCTGCTGGGGGTGGCCCTGGCGCTGCTGGTGGCCTGGCGGATCGCGCAGCCTCTGCAGATGCTGGCCCGTGCGCAGCGGCTGCCGCCCTCGCGTCGCGTGCCGGTGCGCGAGATCGCGCTGCTGCGCGACGCGCTCTGGACGGCGCAGCGGCGCGACGCCACCGCCCACCAGCGGCTGCATGCGAAGGCCGCCGAATTCGAGGCGCTGTTCGAGAACACCCCGATCGGGCTCGCGTTCGCCGATGGCGCGGACTGCGGGCACGTGGTCTACAACCCGGTGATGCGTTCGCTGCTGGGCATGGCGGACCAGGACGACGGACGGGAGATCCCGGCGCAGGTGTTCCGCGGCGGCAAGCTGCTGTCGCCGGACGAGCAGCCGCTGCAGCGGGCCTGCCGGCTGGCGCAGCCGGTCGGTCCGATGGAACTGGAGATCCGCCTGCCCGGTCGCGCGCCGGTGTCGGTCGTGGCGAGCGCGGTGCCGCTGCTGGACGAAAGCGGCAGGCCGCGCGGCGCCCTGAGCGCCGTGACCGACATCACCGAGCTGCTGCAGGTGATGGCCCTGTGGCTCGCGGCGGACCGCAAGCGCCAGGAAAAGCAGAGCCTGATCGACCTGGCCTGCGAGGCGGGATGCGTCGGCTTCTTCGAGTACCGCTTCCGGCCGTCGGAGCTCGTGTGGACCGCGGGGCAGGCCGGACTGTTCGGGCGCGACCCGGTGGTGGACGCGGGAAACACGCCCGAGCGCGGCCTGCGGGCCTGGACCTCGCTCATGCACGCGGACGACCGGCCGCGCCTGCGCCAGGCGCTGGCGCGTGCGCTGCGCACGCGGCGGCCCCGGGCGCACCTGGAATACCGGATCGCCGCCGCGCCCGACGCGGCGCCCCGCTGGCTCTCCAGCCGGCTGCTGCTGCGCTATGGCGCCGATGGGCGCCCCGAGCAGGTGGTCGGCATCACCGTGGACGTCACCGAGCAGAAGAACGCGGAGCAGCGGCGCGCCCTGCAATCGGTGCAGGAGCAGGCGGCGCGCCGCCAGGCGGAAGCCGCCAACCGCGCCAAGGACGAATTCCTCACCATGCTGAGCCACGAACTGCGCAATCCGCTGGCGGCCATCGCGGCCGCGTCGGACGTGCTGTCCACCGGCTCCGGTGGCCCGGATACGGCGGGCCAGGCGCTCGCGATCATCCAGCGGCAGACGCAGCACCTCGCCAGCATGATGCGCGACCTGCTCGACGTCAGCCGCGTGCTGCGCGGCAGCGCCGTGCTCGCCCGCAGGCCGACCGATCTGGCCGAGCGCGTGCGCAGCGTGCGCGACGCTCTCTCCGTGGGCGGCACGATGCGCCAGCATGCGTGGACTTTCGATCTGCAGCCGGCCTGGATCCACGCGGATGCCACGCGCATCGAGCAGGTGATCGTGAACCTGCTGCAGAACGCGATCAAGTACACACCGGAAGGCCGGCACATCGACGTCAGCGTGGCCTGCGTGGAGGACGAAGCGGTGCTCTGCGTGGCCGATACCGGCGACGGCATCGACGCCGCCCTGCTGCCGCACATCTTCGACCTTTTCCGGCAGGGCGAGCGCATGCTCGACCGGCAGGACGGCGGGCTGGGCGTGGGGCTCACGCTGGTGCAGCACCTGGTCAAGCAGCATGGCGGCACGATCGAGGTGGATACCTCGGACGAGGGAACGGCGTTCACCGTGCGCTGGCCGCGCGTGGCCCCGGCCTCCGCCGCCGCCGCCGCGGGCTCCGGCGCTGCGCGGCCGCGCGGTCCTGCGCGCCGCATCGTCGTGGTGGAGGACAATGCGGACATGCTGCGTTCCGTGACGGCCTACCTGCAGGGCGAGGGGCACACGGTGCATGCGGTCGAGGACGGGCTCGACGGGCTGGTACTCATCATCGCCGAGCGGCCCGACGTGGCGATTGTCGACATCGGACTGCCCGGCGTGGACGGATACGAGGTCGCCCTGCGCGCCCGGGCCGCGGGCTACGCGGGGCGCATGGTGGCCGTCTCGGGCTACGGACAGCCGCAGGATATTTCCAAGGCGCGCAAGGCCGGCTTCGACGACTACCTCATCAAGCCGATCACGATGGAACAGTTACAAAACGCAATGGACCGTGCGTCCTGAATCCGCGCCGTCACACGCACTTACATCGGCGGCGCCAACACGCGCTGCATAACCGTCACACTACGAAAGGGTGCATCTTGGAGGTTTCATGGGTTTGGCTCTGATCGTGGACGACGACGCCGATGCGGCGGACATGCTGGCCGCGCTGTGCAGTGCCGAGGGCTACCACGCCGCCACGGCGCACACGCTGGAAGAGGCGCGCCGCAAGATGGTGCTGCAGCCTCCGGACGTGGTCCTGCTGGACCTGCACCTGCCGGACGGCAACGGCCTGTCCTTCATGAGCGAGCAGTCGCTGCGCTCCAACACCCAGGTGGTGCTGGTCACCGGGCATGCGACGCTGGAGACGTCGATCCAGGCGCTGCGGCTGGGCGCGGCCGACTATCTCGTGAAGCCGGTGAGCCTGCCGCAACTGCGCGGCGTGCTCTCGCGCGTCATGCCGCCGTCGGTGATGGCCGCCGAGATCGAGACGTGGCGCAATACGGTGGACGACACCGGCCGCTTCGGCCACCTCGTCGGGCGCTCGGCCTGCATGCGCCGGGTCTACGAGCAGATCGCGCGCGTCGCGGGCACCTCGGTGACGGTGTTCGTGACCGGCGACAGCGGCACCGGGAAGGAACTCGTGGCCCGCACGGTGCACGACCTGAGCCGGCGGCGCTCGCAGCCGTTCCTGGCGATCAACTGCGGCGCGATCTCGCCCCAGCTGATGGAAAGCGAGATCTTCGGCCACGAGAAGGGGAGCTTCACGGGGGCGGAACGCCAGCACCAGGGCTTCTTCGAGCGCGCGCACGGCGGCACGCTGTTCCTCGACGAAGTCACCGAGATGCCGATGGAGCTGCAGGTCAAGCTGCTGCGGGTGCTGGAGACCGGCACCTTCATGCGCGTGGGCTCGACCGTGGAGCGCGCGACCGACGTGCGCATCGTCGCGGCGACCAACCGCGATCCCCTGGCGGCCGTCGCGGGCGGCGCGCTGCGCGAGGACCTGTTCTACCGCCTGAACGTATTCCCGATCGAACTGCCCCCGCTGCGCGAGCGCGCCGAGGACATCGGCCTGCTCAGCGCGCATTTCCTGGCGTCCATCGCACAGAAGGAGGGGCGGGCCAGGCGGCTGGACGCCATGGCCCTGGAGCGCCTGCAGCGCTACCGCTGGCCCGGCAACGTGCGCGAGCTGCGCAACGTGCTGCAGCGCGCGTACGTGATGGCGGAAGGCGACATCATCACCGCGCAGTGGCTGCCGACGAATGGCGCGGAGGATGCCTTCGTCCCGTCTGCCGCCGCCGTGCCGGGAGGCGCCGATCCGGGCGCCGCGCACGCGTCGCAGGAGGAGGGCGGCCCGGGCGCCGCTTCCGGCCAACTGCAGGTGGAGGTGGGAACGTCGATCGCGGACGTGGAGCAGCAGCTGATCCTGCGCACGCTGCGCCACTTCGACAACCACAAGGAGCGGGCCGCCGCCGCGCTCGGCGTGAGCCTGAAGACGCTCTACAACAAGCTGAAGGCCTACGAGAGCATGTCGGCCGATTCGTCGGCGCGCTGACGCTGCGCTGCGTCCCGGCGTGCCCGCGCGGCGCGCCTGCCCTGGCGTCCCGTGCCGTGGGCTGCAACGGGAACTTCCTCTCTGATCGGGCACACCGTTTGCCCCTGTTGTTGGCGCCTGGCTGCCCCGCCAGGCGCGCCCCCTTGAGCCCGCCTCCATGGCGGGCTTTTTTTTGCGCCGGACGAATCGCCGCACGGTCGGGCACGCCGTTTGCCCCGAGGTGGGTGTGGCCCCGGCGGAACGGCCGGGCTGCAATTACTTCACTTCCACTTCCCATCCATTTCCCCTTTGAGAGGAGCGGCACATGGCCAACGAACCAACGAACGAACGCGACACGGGCAAGCAAGCACAGGCGGAAGAGGCGCTCAAGCAGGGTGCCCGCCGCACGGGCCCGGCCCGGCGCGGGTTCGCGGGTATGGATCCTGCCCGCCAGCGTGAGATCGCGTCCCTGGGCGGGCGCGCAGCCCATGCGAGCGGCAACGCCCACCAATTCACGTCGGAAGAAGCCCGCGAGGCCGGCCGCAAGAGCCACCGCAAGTCCGCAGCCGCCAACGGCGCTGCCGGCGGCACGAGCGCCGGTGCGGCATCGTCCTGATCGGCTGTGCAGGTGCCGGTCCCGGCCGCACCGACACCCGCCGACGGAATGAAAAAGCCCGCCGAAAGGCGGGCTTTTTTTCGTGCGTACCTTGCCAGGGTGCAGATTTTTTCAAGCGCAGGCGCTGGGGATTTCTTGCAGTAAAAACGCCTTTCCCAGGGCGCGCGCCGCTGCGGAACCGGTGAGGGCGGAGGGCTGCCCGTGCCGGCATGCGGAAACCCGCGATTCGATCCGCGTCGGCCTGCGAGCCCCTGAGAGGTTCGGGCCGCCGGGCCATTCCATGACCGGAAATCAGTGCTGCCGCATCACCTCCTTCTGAGAAAGGAGCACTGCCTTGAGGTCTTCCATCACGGCATCGACGCTGTGACCCATCTGCGCATGGACGATGGCGCCATCGACGACCAGGGACAACGCGCTTCCCGCCATTCCCGCGCCGCCAGCGAACAGGTGCTCCAGGACACAGGCCATCTCCTGCTTGTGGCGGCGGACGGTAGCCAGGATCTCAGGGTCTGACGAACCCAGTTCGGCCGCCGCATTGAGGAATGCCCAGCCCCGGAAGTCCGGCTGGCTGAACCAGTTTCCAAGGGTCGTGACGAGGGCCCCCAATGCTGACGCGCCGGCATCAGAGGCCTCGTTCAAGCTGTTTCTGAACCAAGCCATCCATTTTTCATGGCGGTAGTCCAGATACGCCCGGCCCAGGTCGTCCTTGCTCGCGTACTGACGGTAGTCCGTCTGGCCGAAGACGCTGGAACACGCGCGACGCGGCCAGGGTTGCACTGGCATATACGTTGGACACGCAGTGGCGCAACCGGGCCGAGTTCGCCGATGGCCGGGCGCAAGCCCAGGCCTTCCTCGAGAGAAAATGGAAGAAGGAGCTCGATTACCGGCTGATCAAAGCGCTCTGGCTGTACGGAGACCATCGCATCGCAGTCCGGTACGCCTACGAGTGGCACGATGATTCCGGCCACTGGTTCCGGTCCTATGGCAATGAGAACTGGGAATTCGCTGCCGACGGACTCATGCAACGGCGTTTTGCCTGCATCAATGCCATGCCGATCCAGGAGTCGGAGCGCAAGTTTCACTGGCCCCTGGGCCGCCGGCCCGGTGACCGTCCCGGACTGTCGGACCTTGGGCTGTGAACGAGACGCTGGCGCGGCCTGTGATGGAAGCGGCAGGCCATCCGAGCCCGGCGCGCGTGCGCCCGCGAACCGAAAAAAGGAAACCGGGAATGAAAAAAGCCGGGGCTACCTTTCGATAGCACCGGCTTTAGTAGCCTTGCGGCTGTGTGGTGGTGGGTCCTGAGTGACTCGAACACTCGACCTACGGATTAAGAGTCCGCTGCTCTACCAACTGAGCTAAGAACCCACAGTAACCTTTTAAACTGTGTCTGCATCGCTGCAGAGCCTCGAATTATGCACTACTTTTTTGCCGGTCTGCAAGAAGCCGCACAAAAAAGTTTTCGGGGCCTCACATCAGCAGGTGTTCGCCCGCGTTGTCGCCACCCAGGATCACGTAGTTGACCTTGCGCACGTCCATCAGCTTCGTGCCGCCGGAGTAGCTGATGGAACTCTGCACGTCCTGCTCCATCTCCACCAGCGTGTCGGCGAGCCGGCCCTTGATCGGTTCGAGGATGCGCTTGCCTTCCACGTGCTTGTACTCGCCCTTGTTGAAGTCGCTGGCGGAGCCGTAGTACTCCTTGTACTGCTCGCCGTCCACTTCCACCGTCTTGCCGGGCGATTCCTCGTGGCCTGCGAAGAGCGAGCCGATCATGACCATGGTGGCTCCGAACCGGATGCTCTTGGCGATGTCGCCGTGGCTGCGGATGCCGCCGTCGGCGATGATCGGCTTGGTGGCCACGCGGGCACACCACTTGAGGGCCGAGAGCTGCCAGCCGCCGGTGCCGAAGCCGGTCTTGAGCTTGGTGATGCACACCTTGCCCGGGCCCACGCCCACCTTGGTGGCGTCCGCGCCCCAGTTCTCCAGGTCGATGATGGCTTCGGGCGTGGCCACGTTGCCGGCGATCACGAAGGCCTGCGGCAGGTGCTGCTTCAGGTAGGCGATCATGGCCTTCACGGTGTCCGCATGGCCGTGGGCGATGTCGATGGTGATGTATTCGGGCGAGAGGCCTTCCGCCACCAGCCGGTCCACCGTGTCGTAGTCGGGCTGTTTCACGCCCAGCGAAATCGAGGCGAAGCAGCCGGCCGCATGCATGCCGCGCACGAATTGCACGTTGTCGAGGTCGAAGCGGTGCATGACGTAGAAGTAGCCGTTGCTGGCGAGCCAGCGGCAGATCTTCTCGTCCACCACGGTCTTCATGTTCGCGGGCACCACCGGCAGGCGGAAGGTGCGCTGCCCGAGCGTGACGCTGGCGTCGCACTCGGAGCGGCTTTCCACGCGGCACTTGCGCGGCAGCAGCAGAACATTGTCGTAGTCGAAGATTTCCATGAGATTCCAAGCTCCATCAAGGGACGCGCCGGAAGGATTTCCGGACGCGGTGGGCGCTTGGCCTGCTGTGCCGGTTCTGCGGGAGACGCCGTCCCCGCGAGGGGAGGCCGGCTCCGGACCCTGCTGTGCGCAGGCGCAAAAAAACCGGGCGGCAAGAAACTTGGGCCCGGTGACTGATTCTACCCCTGCCGCCCGCGGCCCTGCGTGGCGCGCGATTGGGGTGGTGCGGCGAAGGGTTACTTTCCAGGGATGGCACCCTCGGCAACGCACTGCGCCCGGGCCGCAGCGACCACGTTGCCGCCCGCATCCTGCACCCAGCCCACCACGCCGAGCCGTTCCACGCGGGCGCCGTCCGGGACACGCATGGGGCGCAGCTCCGACCAGCCGGCCCTGCGGGCGCCGGCGTCCGCCGTCCAGGTGCCCTGCAGCGCGTTGCGCACGATGTGCCGTTCGGCGGCATTGCCTTCCGCGCCCGCGGGCACGGTCTCGATCAGCACGAGGGTGAACGACAGGGGCGTACCCGGGCGGGCGGTTCGCGCCGCGTTGTTCGCTCGCGGTGGTGTGAACGCCATGGTGGCACCCACGTAGTCGTTCAGGGGCGGCCCCATGCCGACGCGCAGGCGGCCGGCATTGCGGCCTGCGCGGTCCGCGGGAAGCACGTCGGTGACGGCGGTATCGGTGGTGGCAGGCGGACCGCGCCGCAGGGTTTCGAGCCGCTCCAGTCCGTCGCGCGTGGCGGCGGCGGAGAGGGGGGCGTCGTCGCCCAGGCGGCCCGGCACGATCCAGTCCAGCGCAAGGGCTGAACCGCCGGGGGACGCGGCAGGTGCCTCGCCCCAGCAGCGCTCGCAGTCGGCGCTCAGGAAGCGCTCGACCAGCACGCGCGGCGGGGGCTGCCCGTCGCTCGCGCAGGCGCCGCTGAAGGCCGACGCGGGCAGCGAGGCCCCGGCGAGCAGGGCCGGCGCGATGGAGAGAAGCAAGGCGGAACGGCGGGCGAAAAAGGGGCGCATCGGCGGGTCCTGGCTGGCGGTGTGCGGTGGTCCGCGCATGTTCCCACACTCTCCGCCGCCGTGCGCCGGCCCCATGCCATCCTGCCCCGGCGCGCCGCCGGGGGCCGTCCGTTACTCGGGCTTGATGTTGGCCTTGCGCACGACTTCGCCATAGGAGGCGAGGCGGTCGGACATCATTTTCTCGAAGGCCGCGGGCGACATCTCTTCGGGCGGGATCACGCCGCGCGTCTTGAGGTTCTCGATCATCGCGGGTTCGGTCGCCGCCTTGCGGATGGCCTTGTGCAGCGTGGCGACGATGGCGGCGGGCGTGCCGGCCGGCGCGGCGATGCCGGTCCACGACGGCTGGTTCAGGTCGGGGAAGCCCAGTTCCTTGAAAGTGGGCACGTCGGGCAGCTGCGCCACGCGCGTGTCCGACGCCACGGCCAGGGCGCGCAGCTTGCCGGCCTGGATGTGCTGCAGGAACACCACCAGGTTGTCGAGTGCGAACTGCACCTCGCCCGCCAGGATGGCGGTCACGTAGGGCGAGCCGCCACGGTAGGGGATGTGCACGCCCTTGGCGTTCACGGCGAGCAGGAACGCCTCGGCGTTGATCTGGCCCATGCTGCCGGCACCGGCCGTGGCGAAGTTGACCTGGCCCGGATGGGCTTTGAGATAGGCCACGAATTCGGCGAAGGTCTTGGCGGGCACGCTCGGATGCACCACCAGCACGTTGGGCTGGCGGCCCATGATGGCGATGTTCTCGAAGTCCTTGATCGGGTCGTAGCCCAGCTTGGGCTGCACCAGCGGGTTGGCCAGGTGGCTGCTCTGCGACGAGGCCACGAGCGTGTAGCCGTCGGCCGGGGCGCGCGCCACGAATTGCGTGCCGATGGAGCCGCCCGCGCCGGGCTTGTTGTCCACCACGATCGGCACGCCCAGGATGCGGCCGAGCGCTTCGGTGTACTGGCGGGCCATCACGTCGACGGAACCGCCGGGCGGGAAGGGCACGACCAGCGTGATCGGGCGGCTGGGGTATTTGTCGCCCGAGGCGAAGGCGGGCAGTGCGGCGGCGCCGGCGAGGCCGAGGCCGGTGGCAAGCAACTGGCGGCGGGTGGCGGGGAAGGACGTGCGGTTCATGGAGGACATCTGCGGAAGGTCGATGGGAAAAAGGAGAAAAGGGGGATGGGCGCCGGCCGGATCAGCCCAGCGCGAGCAGCGTGAGCGCGAGCGCCTGGGCGCGCGGCACGAAGGTGGTGAGATCGCAGAACTCTCGCTCGCTGTGCGCGTAGCCGCCCACGGGGCCCAGGGCGCAGAGCGAAGGGATGCCCATGTTGGAGGTGATGCCGCTGTCGGCCGCGCCGCCCGTGGCCTCGCCCTCGACCTTGAACCCGATCTGTTCGGCGCAGCGCTGGTAGGTCTGCAGCAGCGCGTCGGGCGTGCGGGCCATGGGCAGGGTGCCCGTCTTGGCGACGATGCGGCCGCTGGTGCGCGGCAGCGATTCTTCCTCGATGATGGCCTGGATGCGCGCGAGCACGCCCTCCAGATCGTTGCCGGCGGTGTAGCGCAGGTCCACGTGCGCCGCGGCCAGCGGGGCGACCACGTTGGAGGCCATGCCGCCCTGGATGAAGCCCACGTTCACCGTAATGCCGGGCTCGCAGCCGTTCAGCGCATGCAGCGCCAGGATCTTGCGGGCCAGCGCGTCGATGGCACTCGCGCCCTGGGCGGGGTTGATGCCGGCGTGCGCGGCCACGCCCGACACCTCGAAATCGATGCGGTAGGACCCCTTGCGCTCGTTCACGACGTTGCCGCTGATGCGGCCCGGCTCGGCGTTGAGCACGGCGCGCGCGCCCTGCACGTGTTCGCGGATGACGGTGCGGCAGGCGGGCGATCCCACCTCTTCGTCGGCGGTGAACAGCAGGTGCACCGGGGTGGCGTTGCCGCCGAAGCGCGCCAGGGCCTCGGCCACGAAGACGTTCATCACCAGGCCCGACTTCATGTCCGCCACGCCCGGGCCGTAGGCCTTGCCGGCCTCCACGCGCCAGGGACGCTGCGCCGCCGTGCCGCGCGGGAAGACCGTGTCCATGTGCCCCATGAGCTGGTAGTGGCCCGCGGCGGCCGCGTCGCTGCCCGGCACCTTGGCCAGGATGCACTCGCCCCAGCCCGGCTCAGGGAAAGTCTGCACGGCGATGCCGGCGGCTTCCAGGCGGCCGCGCAGCACGGCGGCGACCTGGCGCACGCCTTCCTCGTGGCCGCTGCCGCTGTCGATGTTGACGACCTGGGCCAGCAGGTCTGCCATCGCCTGCTCCTGCGAGGCGAGCCAGTCGAGCAGGGGCTGGGCGGAGGCGGGAGCGGCAGGGCTGGTGTTCATGGTCGGGAAGTGTTGCAGAAAGTAAGACTGATTGAAACGAAAATTTCATAAATGATATGGCCTTGCAATAGGCGTTGCAATCGTGCCGTGCGTGCGGCGTGACGCGCCGTGCACAATCGGCGGCGAAGGCACGTCGCCCGCGCGTGGCCCGCACCCCCTCTCCACCATGCTCCTGACCGAACGGCTCGCCGCCCGCGCCGCCTCCCTGACCGCCAGCGAGCGCGCGCTGGCCGATGACCTGCTGCGCCACTATCCGGATGGCCTGCTCGATTCCGCCAGTGCCATCGCGGCACGCACGGGCACGAGCGCATCGACCGTCGTGCGGATGTTCTCCAAGCTGGGGTACGACAGCCTGGCCGAGGTGCGGCGCGAGGCGCGCACGGAAGTCACCTCGCGCCTGCAGACCGCCGCGCAGCGCGCGCCCGCCACCCTGGGCGCGCAGCGCAGCCTCTCCGAATGCGTGGACGATGCGCTGCTGCACGACCAGCACAACCTGGCGGCCACGCGCCGGGGGCTGGACATGGCTGCGTTCGAGGCGGCCGCCCGGCTGCTGGGCGAGGGCGCGGGCCGCGTGTACGTGCTGGCCGAAAAGAACAGCGCCCCGGTCGCCAGCCATCTGGCCACGCAGCTGAACATGTGCCGCCCCGGCGTGCAGGACCTGGGCGCGGGCGCGCCGTTCGCGGTGGACCGGATGCTGTGGGTGCAGCCGCAGGACGTGCTGCTGGTGTTCTCCATCCGCCGCTATTCGCGGGGCGCGCTGCTCGCGGCGCAGCATTTCCGCGCGCAGGGCGCCACGGTGGTGGCGCTCACCGACAGCGCGGTGGCGCCGATCGTGCCGCATGCCCAGCACACGCTGGTGGCGCACACCGCCAACGCATCGCCGTTCGATTCGTACACGGCGGCGTTCTTCCTGTGCAATGCGCTGGTGTCGGCGGTGGCGCAACTGCGGCACGGGGCGGTGGGCGAGGCGCTGGAGCGGCGCGATGCGCTGTGGCAGCGGTTCGAGTCCGATGCGCTGGACGGGCTGCTCACCTGAACCTTCCCACGGGGTCTGGGTGGGCGGAGGCTTGACCCTGCGGCCGGGGCAGGGAGGCCGGGTTCCTACAATGGCGGCATGCTCCCACACGATCTGTTTTCCGGCGCGCCAGCGCCTTTCGGCGCTGCCGAGCCGGGCCCCGCGGCCGCGCCGGCCCTTGCGTCGCCCCTGCTGCAGAACCTGAACGACGAGCAGCTCGCCGCCGTCACGCTGCCCGCGGGCCACGCCCTGATCCTGGCCGGCGCGGGTTCCGGCAAGACGCGCGTGCTCACCACGCGCATCGCCTGGCTGCTGCAGAACGGCCATGTCTCGCCGGGCGGCATCCTGGCCGTCACCTTCACGAACAAGGCCGCCAAGGAGATGACGGCGCGCCTCTCGGCCATGCTGCCGGTGAACGTGCGCGGCATGTGGATCGGCACCTTCCACGGCCTGTGCAACCGCCTGCTGCGCGCGCACCACAAGACGGCCGGCCTGCCGTCCACCTTCCAGATCCTGGACACGCAGGACCAGATCTCGGCCGTGAAGCGCCTGTGCAAGCAATTCAACGTGGACGAAGAACGCTTCCCGCCCAAGCAGCTCGCCTACTTCATCAGCGGCTGCAAGGAAGAAGGCCTGCGCCCGGGCGACGTGGACGCGCGCGATGCCGACGGCCGCCGCAAGGTGGAGCTCTACCAGCTCTACGAAGAGCAGTGCCAGCGCGAGGGCGTGGTGGATTTCGGCGAACTGATGCTGCGCAGCTATGAGCTGCTGCGCGACAACGACCCGATCCGCGAGCACTACCAGCGGCGCTTCCAGCACATCCTGGTGGACGAGTTCCAGGACACGAACAAGCTGCAGTACGCCTGGCTCAAGCAGATCGCGGGCGACATGGTGGACGGCCGCCTCGTCACGCACGGCAGCGTGCTGGCGGTGGGCGACGACGACCAGAGCATCTACGCCTTCCGCGGCGCGCGCGTGGGCAACATGCAGGACTTCGTGCGCGAGTTCGACGTGCGCCACCAGATCAAGCTGGAGCAGAACTACCGCAGCTACAGCAACATCCTCGATTCGGCCAACGCCCTCATCAGCCACAACAGCCGCCGCCTGGGCAAGAACCTGCGCACCACGCAGGGCCCCGGCGAGCCGGTGCGCGTCTACGAGGCGCCCACGGATCTGGCCGAGGCGCAGTGGATGGTCGACGAGATCCGCCAGCTCGCGCGCAATGACGGCTTCGAGCGCCGCGAGATCGCCGTGCTCTACCGCAGCAACGCGCAGAGCCGGGTGATCGAATCGGCGCTGTTCAATGCCGCGGTGCCGTACCGCGTGTACGGCGGCCTGCGGTTCTTCGAGCGCGCGGAAATCAAGCATGCGCTGGCCTACCTGCGCCTTCTGGAGAACCCGAACGACGACACCAGCTTCATGCGCGTGGTGAACTTCCCGCCGCGCGGCATCGGCGCACGCACGGTGGAGGTGCTGCAGGACGCGGCGCGGCAGGCCGGCTGCTCGCTGCACGATGCCGTGAGCGCCGTGCCCGGCAAGGCGGGCGCCAACCTGGGCGCGTTCGTCGCCATGGTGGATGTGATGCGCGAGCAGACGCAGGGCCAGACGCTGCGCGAGATCATCGGCCAGATGCTCGAATCGAGCGGACTGGTGGAGCACTACCGCGCCGAGAAGGAAGGCGCGGACCGGCTGGAAAACCTCGAAGAACTGATCAACGCCGCCGAGAGCTTCGTGACGCAGGAAGGCTTCGGCCGCGACGCCGTCGCGCTGCCGGTGGACGAATACGGCACCAGCCTGCGCCAGAGCCCGGCCAGCCAGGGCATCGACCCGTCGCAGCCCGTGGTGGACGAGCCCCTGCCGGGCGTGGTGGACGCCGACACCGGCGAGACGCTCTCACCCCTGGTGGCCTTCCTGACCCACGCGGCGCTGGAGGCCGGCGACAACCAGGCCCAGGCCGGCCAGGACGCCGTGCAGCTCATGACGGTGCATGCCTCCAAGGGGCTGGAGTTCGACGCCGTGTTCATCGGCGGCATGGAAGAGGGCCTGTTCCCGCACGAGAACTCGATGAGCGACCGGGACGGCCTGGAGGAAGAGCGCCGCCTGATGTACGTGGCGATCACGCGTGCGCGCAAGCGCCTCTACCTCAGCCACTCTCAGACGCGCCTGCTGCACGGGCAGACGCGCTACAACATCAAGAGCCGCTTCTTCGACGAGTTGCCCGAGGCGGCGCTGAAATGGATCACGCCCAAGCAGCAGGGCTTCGGCAGCTTCGC
>Ga0308159_1002579_pt1 | contig 20545 bp, 18 predicted proteins | sample PhyCR1_FD_201040 | JGI IMG/M metagenome (GOLD analysis project Ga0308159, IMG submission 201040) | Phyllosphere microbial communities from UC Gill Tract Community Farm, Albany, California, United States - DLSLC.R1 | ecosystem: Host-associated > Plants > Phyllosphere > Unclassified | place: USA... | reverse complement strand
GCCAGCGCCTCCGCGCCGTGCGTGTCGATCATCAGCAGCGGCCGCCCCGCCTGCCGCCCGATCTCCTCGGCGACCGCGGGCCAGTCGATCGCGCGCATCACCCGCCCGCCGGCCTGCCGCACCGCCTGCCCCGCCGCGCCGCTCAGCGCGGGCGCGCTGATGACGACGACCGGAAATCCGTCCCCATAAGGGTCTAGCTGTTCCACACCTGCTCCCCGCCGCCCGCCATGGCGGGCTTTCGATCACGGTCGCAGCTTGACCGGCCCGGCGGAGCCGCCGCCCCGCCGTCGCCATCGTCGCTGCGACCGGGATGACGTCCGGGAGTCGACGTCAGTCCGAATCGGACGCTCAGCCGAGCGCCTTGACGATCTCTTCGACCATCTTCTTCGCGTCCGCCAGCAGCATCATGGTGTTGTCGCGATAAAATAGCTCGTTATCGACACCCGCATAGCCGACGCCGCCCATCGACCGCTTGATGAACAACACCGTCTTGGCCTTTTCCACGTCGAGCACCGGCATGCCGTAAATGGGCGAGGACTTGTCGGTCTTGGCCGCCGGGTTGGTCACGTCGTTCGCGCCGATGACGAAGGCCACGTCGGTCTGCGCGAATTCGGCATTGATGTCCTCCAGCTCGAACACCTCGTCATAGGGCACGTTCGCCTCGGCCAGCAGGACGTTCATATGGCCGGGCATGCGCCCCGCGACCGGGTGAATGGCATATTTGACGCGCACGCCTTCCTTCTTGAGCAGGTCGCCCATCTCGCGCAGGACATGCTGCGCCTGCGCCACCGCCATGCCGTAACCGGGGACGATGACGACCTGTTCGGCCTGGCTCATCAGGAAGGCCGCGTCCTCCGCGCTGCCGCGCTTCCATGGCCGGTCGGTCGCCGCCGCAGCCCCGCCCCCCGCATCGCTCGCGCCGAAGCCGCCCGCGATCACGCTGACGAAGCTGCGGTTCATCGCCCGGCACATGATATAGGACAGGATCGCGCCCGAACTGCCGACCAGCGCGCCGGTCACGATCATCGCCGTATTGTGCAGCGTGAAGCCCATCGCGGCGGCGGCCCAGCCCGAATAGCTGTTCAGCATCGACACCACGACCGGCATGTCCGCGCCGCCGATAGGCACTATCAGCAGGAAGCCGATGACGAAGGACAAAAGCGTGATCGTCCAGAAGATCCACGGCGCCTGGTCGCGCGTGAACATCGCCACGAGGATGACGATCGCTCCCAGCAGCCCCGCGTTCAGCGCATGGCGGCCGGGCAGCAGGATCGGCTTGCCCCCCATATTGCCGTTGAGCTTCAGGAAGGCGATCACCGAGCCGGAAAAGGTGATCGCGCCGATCGCGACGCCCAGCGCCATCTCGACCCGGCTGACGACATGGATGCTGGCAAAGGGCTGGCCGATCATCGGGACGACCATGTCGGCGATGTCGAAGGCGACCGGGTTCAGGAAGGCGGCACAGGCGACCGCGACGGCGGCGAGTCCGACGAGCGAGTGGAAGGCCGCGACCAGCTGCGGCATCGCGGTCATCGCGATACGGCGGGCGGTAACGATGCCGATCGCCGCACCCAGGCCGATGGCGGCGAGGATCTCGAAAGCGGCCGTCCAATCGATCAACGGATCATGCGGATTGCCCGGCGGCCAGGCTTCGGACCGCATCGGCACATGCGTCACCAGCGTCGTGACGACGGCAATCGCCATGCCGATCATGCCGAAGCGGTTACCCCGCTGGCTGGTCGTCGGGCTCGACAGCCCGCGCAGCGCCAGGATGAAGCACACCCCCGCCACCAGATAAGCGAGCGAAACCCAGGGGTTCGCGGCAACGGCCTCGACCGCAGGGGCGAGCGGCGCGGGCGGCACGGGGGCGATCACGAGCGCTTCTCCTTCTTGCGGTACATGGCGAGCATCCGCTGCGTCACCGCGAAGCCGCCGAAGATGTTGATGCTGGCCAGCACCACGGCGCCCAGCCCCAGCCACTTGGCCACGCCCGAACCCGTCGCCCCAGAGGATGCGGCCGCCGCGATCAGCGCCCCGACGATGATGACCGACGAAATGGCGTTGGTCACCGCCATCAACGGCGTGTGCAGCGCGGGCGTCACCGACCAGACGACATAATAGCCGACGAAACACGCCAGCACGAAGATCGACAGGATCGATACGAAGTCCATGTTTAATCCCCTGGGGAAAGGCGGCAGGCGGCGGTGGCGAGGATATGGCCGGTCACGCCCTCGATGTTTTTCCGGATATCGATCGCTGCGATACGAAGGGTAATCAGGCCGCGATGTGCGAACCAGCGATCCCTGACCTCGTCGCGTGCCGGTCGATCGCCACGACCATGCGCTTCGCCATCCACCTCAACGACCAGTCTTGCCTCGTGACAGTAGAAGTCGGCGATATAGGGGCCTGACGGATGCTGACGCCGGAATTTGTAGCCACCGGGACGTCGGCGGAGCACCTGCCACAACGTGATTTCGGGTGCCGACATCACCCGCCGCAAACCACGCGCCCTACCGTCGATCCCTTCGTCGCCCTGTAACACCCTAATTCCTCCCCTTTAAGGGGAGGTGGCGCGCGCAGCGCGTCGGAGGGGTGTCCCCCTCTCGATAACGCGACACCCCTTCGTCAGGGCTTCGCCCTGCCACCTCCCCTTGCAGGGGAGGAATGAAGCTCACGACTGCAACCTCGGGTTCACCACCTGTCCCCCTCGGGTCAGCCGGATCGCATCGCCGATCTCCGAGTCGAGCACCGGGCGTCCGGCGTCCTTGTCCCAGAAGGCGGCCAGAAAATTGTGCAGGTTGCGCGCGAACAGCGCCGAGGCGTCGGCGGCCAGGCGGCCGGGCATGTTGCGGTAGCCGATGATCGTGACGCCGTGGCGCGTCACCACCTCGCCCGCCATCGCGCTCTCGACATTGCCGCCCGCCTCGACCGCCAGGTCGACGATGACGCTGCCCGGCCGCATCGTCGCGACCTGCGCATCCGTCACCAGCCGCGGCGCGGGGCGACCGGGGATCAGCGCGGTAGTGATGACGATGTCCTGCCTGGCGATATGCCCCGCGACCAGTTGGGCTTGGGCGGCGCGATATTCCTCGCTGGTCTCGCCCGCATAGCCGCCGGTGCCTTCGCCCTCGATCCCCGCCACGCCCTCGACGAAGATCGGCTTGGCGCCCAGCGACTGGATCTGTTCCTTCGTCGCGGAGCGGACATCGGTGGCCGACACCTGCGCGCCCAGCCGCCGCGCGGTCGCGATCGCCTGGAGCCCCGCGACGCCCACCCCCATCACGAAGACGCGCGCCGCCGGGATCGTCCCCGCCGCCGTCATCATCATCGGCAAAGCGCGGCCATAGGCGTTCGCCGCCTCCAGCACTGCCTTGTAGCCGGCCAGATTGGACTGGGACGACAATATGTCCATCGACTGGGCGCGGGTGATGCGCGGCATCAGGTCCATCGCCAGCGCCTCCAGCCCGGCGGCGGCATAGCCCGCGACCGTCTCGTGCCGCCGGAACGGATCGAAGGCCGCGACCACCCAGGCGCCCTCGCCCACACCGCGCAGCCCCTCGGCCTCGGGCGCCTGGACCGCCAGGACGATTCCCGCCCCCGCCAGCACCTCGCCACGTTCGGCCACGGTCGCGCCCGCTTGTTCGTAATCGCCATCGGCGATCCCCGCCGCCTGCCCCGCGCCGCGCTCGACCGCCAGCGTCGCGCCCAGCGCGGTCAGCTTGCGCACCGTCTCCGGCGTGGCGGCGACGCGGCTCTCGTCCCCGGCCGTCTCCCGCAGCACCGCGATATGCACGCCCATCACATCACGCGATCAGCCAGAGGACGATCGCCACCAGAATGGCGACGCCGATCGATCCCCATTTCAGCATTCCGATCATCCGATCATAGGTCGCGACATGCGCCTTCATGTCGCCGGTGCCGGTCTCGTTAGCCGCCATGATCCTCACCCTTGCTGTCGGCATGCGAAAGTGGGTCCTTCCGCATTCACCGGATCAGAAGCTTATTCACCGGCACAGGCGGATCAACCCCGAAATGGCCCACGGGTCGTTACGGCGCAAAATCGAACGCCCGGGTCGCAATATAAGACGTGCCTTTGCGTCGTGTTTCGGACATTGTCCCGAATTAACGCAGATTTTAACAAAGTTGCGCCATACAGCGGGCAACAGGGACTACGGGACGGTTTATGACGCGCAACGGCCAACGTTTGCTGCTGCTGATCGACGACGAACCTGCGCAACGGCGGCTGATTGCCGCTTTGGCGCAGCGCGGCGGCTGGCGCACGCTGTTCGCGACCGATGCCGATATGGCGGCCTCCGTCCTGGGTTCGGTACAGGGGCGCGAGTTGGACGCCGTGCTGATCGACCATTGGGCACCCGGCGCGGACGCGACCGCCCTGATCGCCGATTGCCATGCGCTTCGCCCCGAACTGCCCATCCTGATGCTGACCGCCAATGACTCGGTGGCGCAGGCGGTGGCGGCGATGCGCGCGGGCGCGACCGACTTCCTGGTCAAGCCGCTGGCCCCCGAACGCCTGCTCGGCGCGCTGGAGGCAGCGGTCGCCGCGCAGACCAGCGGCGAACTTCGCCCGCTGACCGAAAAGATCCCCGCGCTGCTCGCCTTTGACGATATCGTCGGCGACGCGCCCGAATTCCGCGCCGCGCTAGCCGTCGCCGCCAAGGCCGCGCGCGCGCGCGTGTCGGTGCTGCTGGAGGGCGAAGGCGGCGTCGGCAAGGAATCGCTGGCCGAGGCGATCCATGCCGCCTCCCCCCGCGCCGAGCGGCCGATGCTGCGCGTCAACTGCGCCGCCACCCCCGCCAACCAGCTCGACAGCATCATCTTCGGCCATGAGGAAGGCGCCTTTGCCGGCGCGTTCGAGCGGCGGATCGGCAAGATGGTCGAGGCGGATGGTTCGACCCTGTTCCTCGACGAGATTTCGGGCATGCCGCTCGACACGCAGGCGCGGCTGCTCGACATGCTCCACACCGGCGCGATCGTGCCGCTGGGCGCCCGCCACGCGCGCGAGGTCGATGTCCGCGTCATCGCCGCCTCCGACGGACGCCTGCTGGAAGCGGTCGAGGCGGGGCGGTTCCGCGAGGACCTTTATTACAAGCTCAACACCGTCCATGTCGCGATCCCGCCGCTGCGCGACCGCGCGGACGACGTGCCCGCGCTGGCAAGGCATCTGCTCGACCGGATTGCGCAACAGCCGGGGCTGCGCTGGCTGGGCATTACCGAGGACGCGCTTGACCTGCTGCGCCGCTATGACTGGCCGGGCAATGTCCGCCAGTTGCAGAACGCGCTCTTCCGCGCCGCCGTGCTGTGCGAGGGCGATGTGCTCAACGCCTCGGATTTCCCGCAGATCGCCTCGCTCGGCGACCGGCCCTCGGCGACGACCGGCGCGGCGAACGGGATGCACAATGGCGGGATCAACCTGTTCCGCCCCGACGGCAATCTGCGCCCGCTGGAGGATATCGAGGCCGATGTCATCCGCCTGGCGATCGGCCATTATCGCGGCCGCATGACCGAGGTCGCGCGGCGGCTGGGGATCGGGCGCTCGACGCTCTATCGCAAGCTGGGCGAGCTGGGCATCGACAACGCCGCCTGACCCCTCCCCCGGCGCGGCCGGAGGAGGACGCGTTCGGTCTTACCAGAGCACACCGTCGACCGGCTTCATCGGTTCGGGTGCGGGGTCGCCGATCGCCTGGAGTAGGTCGATCTCGATCGTCCGGCACATCGCGCTCAGCGGCAGGTCGTGGACCGTGTCGGAAAAGGGATCGACCAGATCGTCGCCGATCTGCAACGCGGCCAGGAACATCAGCCCCGCGATCGACGAGCCGACCGGCGTGGCGAAGCCCAGCGTCTCGACCAGCCCGATCGGCAGCAGCACGCAGAACAGCCGGGTGAAGAAGGCCGGGATGAAGCGATACTGGTTGGGCAGCGGGGTGTTCTTCAGCCGCTCCATGCCGCCCTGCGAATTGGCGATGTCGACCAGCACCGATTCCATCTGGGTCTGCTGGATGGTGTCGATCCAGCCCTTGCGACGGGCATCGTCGATCCGGCGGCCGGTGCCGTCGAGCAGCCCGTTGGCGGTGTTGGTCCGCGCCAGCGCGGGCTCCGCCTCGCCGCGCGACAGGAAGCGCAGCACCTCGGTATCGACCGGCTGCTTGCGCAACTGGCAGCGCAGGGCGTTCACATAGGCGATCTGGCGCAGCACGATCGACCGCTTCATGTCGTGCGCCTCGGGATCGGGCAGGAAGTTGCGCGCGCTGCGTGCGATGTTGCGCGAGGCGTTGATCATCAGGCCCCAGAGTTGGCGTCCTTCCCACCAGCGCTGATAGGCCGAGTTGGTGCGAAACCCCAGGAACAGCGCGAGTGCGGTGCCGAACAAGGTCAGCGGCAGCGACGGCGCCTTGAACGGCAGGACATAATAGGCGACCGTGACGATCACGTCCCAGATGAACAGCGCCAGCAGGGGACGCCATACCTCGGAAATGATGATGCGGGTGCGTGGTACGGCATCAACGATCAAATCAGGTCTCCCTTGTCATCCACGATGCGCTGCAACGCGATAATGCGCCGAATGGATGCGCGTCCGAAATAAGCGAGCGCCGCCGCGGGGAAAGGGGCGCGGCCCGCCGGAAACCAAACGTCACGAACCGGCCACAGAGTCGCCGCCGTCCGGAAGGCCATCGAAACGACGCCAAGCCGTTCTTCCGCCTTCGTTTATCCCCGACGACAGGCGCGGTGGGGCGGCGTTCGGCTCGCCGACGCTTGCCCGCCGCACGCCCGGCGGGCATGACGAAAAAATATGAGCGTCACGCCCCCGCCTCGCATCCTGATCGTCGCCGGTTCCGATTCAGGCGGGGGCGCCGGGATACAGGCGGACATCAAGACGGTGGCGATGCTCGGCGGCCATCCGATGACCGCGATCACCGCCATCACCGCACAGAACACGCTGGGCGTGCAGGCGGTCCACCCGGTGCCGACCGCGATGGTGATGGCGCAGATCGACAGCGTGCTGGCCGATATCGGCGCGGACGCGGTCAAGATCGGGATGATCGGATCGGCCGAGACCGCGCATGCGCTGGCCGACCGGCTGGAGACGCTGGACCTTCCGGTCGTATTCGATCCCGTGATGATCGCGACCAGCGGGTCGGTGCTGGCCGATGCCGATGTCATCGCCGCCTTTCGCCGGTTCCTGGGGCTGGCCGCGCTGACCACCCCCAATCTGCCCGAACTCGCCGCGCTGGGGGGCGAGGCGATGGTCCGGCACCAGACGCGCGCGCTGCTGGTCAAGGGCGGCCATGGCGAGGGCCCGGTGATCGAGGACCGGCTGGTCGCGCCCGGCGGCGAGCAACGCTGGCAGCATCCCCGGCTCGACACGCGCTCGACCCATGGCACCGGCTGTACCCTGGCCAGCGCGATCGCGACCGGGCTGGGCCAGGGCATGACGCTGGCGGATTCGGTCGACCGCGCCATCGCCTTCGTCCAGGCCGCGCTCGCCGCCGCACCGGGGCTGGGCCAGGGGCATGGCCCGATGGGGCATGGGCTGGGCATGGTCCCCTTCTATCACCTGCTCGCCGCGATCAGCCGCGAAGGCTGGGACGCCGCCGCCTTTGCGGCGCGCTGGGGGTAGACCCTTTCCTCCCCTGCAAGGGGAGGAATGGGCATCTTCCTATCCCGCTCGCACAACGATAAAGCGCCCGACATGGTCGATCACAGCTTTCCCATGCCCCTTTGCGGCGTGGACGAGGCGGGGCGCGGGCCGCTGGCGGGGCCGGTGGTCGCGGCCGCCGTCATCCTTCCCGAGCGGGACTGCCCCGGCGGCATCAACGATTCCAAGAAGCTGACCGAAAAGACCCGCGCGCGCCTCTGTGCCGAGATCCGCGCCTGCGCGGTGGTCGGCGTGGGGATCGTCCATCCCGAGGAGATCGACCGGCTCAACATCTACTGGGCGACGATGAAGGCGATGACGCTGGCGGTCGACGCGGTGGTCGAGACGCTGGGCGGCCACCCCGCGCATGTGCTGGTCGACGGCAACCGCCTGCCCAAATGGGGCTATGCCGCCACCGCGATCGTCGGGGGCGATGCCAAGTCGCTGGCGATCGGCGCGGCCTCGATCGTGGCCAAGCATGTCCGCGACGAGATGATGATCGCGGCGGCCGAGCAATGGCCCGCTTATGGCTGGCACAGCAACAAGGGGTATGGCTCGGCGACGCATCTGGCGGCGCTGCGCGAACATGGCCCCTCGCCGCTCCACCGCCGCAGCTTCGCCCCCGTGGCGCAATGTTATCTGGACCTTTGATCCCGCGATCGGACAGGGCGAGGATTTTACGGGCGACCCGAGTCGCAATCGCCACACCCCGTCCCTTGGGGGCGAAGTTATCCACACCCCCAATATCTGCCACGAAATCGCAACACGGCGCCGAATCTGGCGGAATCACGCGAGTCGCGCGTGCGAATCGCCTCTTGACGTGTGACTCATTCCGGGTGGATGCGAGGGTTCGAGGGTAGAAGGAACGTAGCATGGGGGTGATCCAGACGGTGGCAAAGCCGATCGGGACGCGGCCGGTATCGGCGCACCGCGAAAGCGACCTGCCGCTCGACCAGATCCTGATGGGCGACTGTATCGCGGCACTCCGCTCGCTGCCCGACAAGTCGGTCGACATGGTGTTCGCCGACCCCCCCTATAACCTCCAGCTCGGCGGCGAGCTGTTCCGCCCCGATGGCAGCCATGTCGACGCCGTCACCGACGCCTGGGACAAGTTCGACACCTTCGCCGCCTATGACGCCTTCACCCGCGCCTGGCTGGCGGAATGCTACCGCGTCCTCAAGGACAATGGCTCGCTCTGGGTCATCGGCAGCTATCACAACATCTTCCGCGTCGGGACCGCGGTGCAGGATCTGGGCTTCTGGATCCTCAACGACATCATCTGGCGCAAGTCCAACCCCATGCCCAACTTCAAGGGCACCCGCTTCACCAACGCGCACGAAACGCTGATCTGGGCGTCGAAGGGTGAGAAGGCCAAATACACCTTCAACTATCGCTCGATGAAGACGCTGAACGACGAGATCCAGATGCGGTCGGACTGGGAATTCCCGATCTGCGGCGGGCAGGAGCGGTTGAAGAAGGACGGGCACAAGGTCCACCCGACCCAGAAGCCCGAGGCTTTGCTCTATCGCATCCTGCTGGCCTGCACCCGGCCCGGCGACGTGATCGCGGACCCCTTCTTCGGCACGGGCACGACCGGCGCGGTGGCCAAGCGGCTGGGCCGCCGCTGGATCGGGATCGAGCGCGAGCCGACCTATTGCGCGGCCGCGATCGAGCGGATCGAGGCCGCGCTGCCGCTCGACGAAAGCGCATTGGCCACGATGCAGAGCCCCAAGGCCCAGCCCAAGGTGGCGTTCGGCACGCTGGTCGAAAATGGCTATCTGATGCCCGGCATGCCGTTGATGGATGCCAAGCGCAAATGGCGCGCGACGGTCCGCGCGGACGGCTCGCTGCTGTCCGATTGCGGGCAGGCCGGGTCGATCCACCGCCTGGGCTCGCTGCTTCAGAACCGGCCGACCTGCAATGGCTGGACCTTCTGGCATTACGAACTGGAAGGCGCGCTGAAGCCGATCGACGCGATGCGCCAGACCTGGCTGCTGGCGACGCAACCGTAAAACGATCCTCCCCGGCACGGGGAGGGGGACCACCGCAAAGCGGTGGTGGAGGGGGACCGCCGCACGGGACGACCTATGTGGCAGCCTCCCTCCGTCAGGGCTTCGCCCTGCCACCTCCCCGTGCCGGGGAGGATTTTAGGACAAGATCATGCACCTGCGCCCCATCCAGTTCGTCGATACCCCTGTGGGTCTGGAAGACGGCAGCGCCCTGCGTCTGGCGGGCGGAATGCAGTGGTTCTCGGCCTATGAGGTCCGCGAAGGAGCCAGCCGTCGCATCGTCCCCGTCGCGCGCTTCGCAGCGGAACTGGGCGGCTCGCCCCGTGCCGAGGCGCAGCATGCCGCCTTCACCGCTCCCCGTGCGCCCTGGGTGATGGGGCCGCGCACGCTGCGTTTCGACCAGCCTCAGGTCGCCGCCATCCTGAACGTCACCCCCGACAGCTTCTCCGACGGCGGCAAGCATGTCGGCGACCCCGCCGCGGCGGCGGACAGCGGCATGGCGATGGCGGCGATGGGCGCGAGCGTGATCGATCTGGGCGGCGAGTCCACTCGCCCCGGCGCGGCTACCGTGTGGGAAGGCGACGAGATCGCCCGCACCGCCCCCGTCATCGAACGGCTGGCGCGCGGCGGCGCATTGGTGTCGATCGACACGCGCAAGGCCGCCGTCATGGAGGCGGCGCTCGCGGCGGGTGCGGGCATCGTCAACGATGTCGCCGCGCTCCTGTGGGACGACCGCGCGCTGGAGGTGGTGGCCAAGGCGGGCTGCCCCGTGATCCTAATGCACTCCCCCGATCCCGGCAAGGGCGGGCATGGCCGGGTCGGTTACGGCGATGTGCTGACGGACGTGTTCGACTGGCTGGAGGCGCGGGTCGCGGCGGTGGTGGCCGCCGGGGTCGATCGGTCGCGGATCATGGTCGATCCGGGCATCGGCTTCGGCAAGTCGCTGGCCGACAATCTCGCGCTGATCAACGGGCTGGCCCTTTTCCACGGCCTGGGCTGTCCGATCATGCTGGGGGCCAGCCGCAAGCGGATGATCGGTGCGCTGTCGAACGAAGCCCCGGTCGATGCCCGGCTCGGCGGCTCGCTGGCGCTGGCGCTGAAGGGGGCGGAGGCGGGGGTGCAGCTGATCCGCGTGCACGACGTGGCCGAGACGGTGCAGGCGCTGCATGTCTGGCGCGGCCTGCGCGACCGCGCCCTGATGGGATAGCACGGGGGACAAGCCCCTCGCTTTTCGCGCCCCGAACGCCCACATAGGGGCCATGCAGCGTCCCCAGCCCCAGATTATCCGTGTCATCGACCTGGAGACGACCGGACAGGCCCCGCCCACCCACGGCGTGTGCGAGATCGGGTGGCAGGACGTGGCGCTGGGCAAGGACGGCCGTTGGGAGCTGGAGGGCGAAGGCGGCAATATCCTGGTCAATCCCGGCCGTCCGATTCCGCCGATCACCCAGGCGATCCACCATATCCTGGACGAGCAGGTCGCCGACGCCCCCTGGTGGCACGATGTCGCGCGGCGCGTGCTCGACCCCTGGCCGCGTCGCCTGGCGCTGGCGGCGCACCGCGCCGATTTCGAGCAGCAATATTGCACCCCCGCCATGACCCAGTCCGCCGACTGGATCTGCACCTGGAAATGCGCGCTGCGCCTGTGGCCCGACAGCCCCAGCTTCTCCAACCAGGTCCTGCGCTACTGGCGCAAGCCCGCCGGGCTGGTGCATGAGCGCGGCCTGCCCATCCACCGCGCCTTTCCCGACGCCTATGTCACCGCGCACCATCTGCGCGACCAGCTGAACGAGGCGGGCCTGGCGCAGCTGCTGGAATGGTCGCGCAGCCCCGGCCTGTTGCCGCGCGTCCGCTATGGCCCGGATCGCGGCAAGGACTGGCGCGAGATCGACGAGGATTCGCTGATCGGGTTCCTGACCGACCGCGACCCCGATGTCCGCTTCACCGCCGAAACCGAGATGGCGCGGCGGCAGGGCGGTGGCCATGTCGGCCGCCCCAGCCCGCAGCAAATGCTGCTGTAACGGCAGCGCAACTTCTCTGGTATCCACGACATTCCTCCGATAAGGCGTCGCGTCATGCAGGAGGGATCTCCCAAGCCGAGCGCCGATAATCCGATCGGCCGCATCCTGATCGCCGCGATGGTGACGGGGTTCATCGCGCTGATCATGGCGGCGATCGCGGCGGGCTATGCCATTCGCCAGACCAATCGGCACGGCGACTGGGTGGTCCACACCTATCAGGTCGAAAGCGTCCTGACCGAGGTGCGGCGCCTGGCCGAACAGAAGGAAACCGCGCGGCGCGGCTATATGCTGGCCGGAACGCCGGCCTTTCTGGCCAGCTTCGACCAGGCGCATGACCAGCTCATTCCGCGCCTCGCCGACCTCAAGCGCCTGACCGCCGACAACCCCGCCCAGGCGATCCCGATGCGCGCGGTCGAGCGCCGCCTGGCCGAGCTGGACGCCGCCCAGCGTGCGACCAACACGCTGGTCCAGGACGGGCTGGGGGCCGAGGCGCTGCGCCATTTCCGCGCCGACAGCGGGTTGCAGCGGATGCAGAAGCTGCGCGTGATGTTCAACCGGATGGGCCATGAGGAGCGGCGCCTGCTCCGCCTGCGCGACGGCGAACAGACCGCCAGCCGCCGCCTGTTTTCCGCCGTGGTCGGTGTCGCGGGGCTGTTGCTGGTGCTGGTCGCGGTCGTCTCGTTCCTGACCGTGCGCCGCTATACCCGCGACCTGACCCGGTCGCGCGCCGAGCTGGCCGATCTCAACGCCACGCTGGAGGAACAGGTCAAGGAACGCACCTCCGACCTCGCGCTGGCGAACGAGGAGATCCAGCGCTTCGCCTATATCGTCAGCCACGACCTGCGCTCGCCGCTGGTCAACGTGATGGGCTTCACCGCCGAGCTGTCCGCCGCGACCCAGCCGCTGGCCGCGCTGATCGACCGCGCCGAGGCGGAGGCGCCGCAGATCGTGACCGAGGAAGCCCGCCTCGCCGCGCGCGAGGACTTGCCCGAGGCGATCGGCTTCATCCGCACCTCGACCGCCAAGATGGACCGGCTGATCAACGCCATCCTGAAGCTCAGCCGCGAAGGACGCCGGGTCCTCGCGCCCGAGATGATCGCGCTCGACCAGCTGGCCGAACAGATCACCGATTCGATCCGCCATGTGATCGACGATCGCGGCGTCACCGTCACCATCGCGCGGCCGATGCCGGTGGTGGTCAGCGACCGGATCGCGCTGGAGCAGATCCTGTCCAACCTGATCGAGAATGCGACCAAATACCGCCACCCGACCCGCCCCGCCGAGGTGCATGTCTCCGCCGAGGAGACGCGCGGCCGGGTGATCGTCGCGGTGCGCGACAATGGGCGCGGCATCGACCCGCGCGATCACCAGCGCATCTTCGACCTGTTCCGCCGCTCGGGCCAGCAGGACCAGCCGGGCGAGGGCATCGGCCTGGCCCATGTCCGCGCGCTCGCCTATCGCCTGGGCGGTACGATTTCCGTCGAATCTCAACTGGGTGAAGGCGCGACCTTCTTCCTGTCGCTACCAGCCACCCTTTCCATCGAAAGCGCCTGAATGAACGACCATCGCTCTGTCGGCATCGTCATGATCGAGGACGACGAAGGCCATGCCCGCCTGATCGAGAAGAATATCCGCCGCGCGGGCATTCTGAACGACATCCGCCATTACACCGACGGCACCAGCGCGCTCGACTATCTGTTCAACGCGCCCGACGGCCCGGCGAAGAACGGCCCGGCGCTGGTCCTGCTCGACCTGAACCTGCCCGACATGAGCGGCACCGACATCCTGGCCAAGATCAAGGCGGAGGCCAGCCCGCTCAAGCGCACCCCGGTCGTCGTGCTGACCACCACCGACGACAAGGTCGAGATCCAGCGCTGCTACGACCTGGGCTGCAACGTCTATATCACCAAGCCGGTGAATTATGAGAATTTCGCCCAGGCGATCCGCCAGCTGGGCCTGTTCCTGTCGGTGATCCAGGTGCCCGAGGTCGAGGGCTGATCGCCCGCTTGCCCATGACGACCGGCGGCCCGCCCCGCATCCTCTATATCGACGACGACGATGCGCTGCGTCGGCTGGTGTCGCGCGCGCTCGGGCGGCACGGCTATGCGGTGTCGTGCGCGGCATCGGGGGACGAGGGCGTCGCGCTGGCGGCGGCGGGCGATTTCGATCTGGTCGCGGTCGACCATTATATGCCCGGCATGGACGGGCTGGAGACGCTGGCCGCGATCACCGCGCTGCCCGATCCGCCGCCGGTCGTCTATGTGACGGGCTCGGACGAGGGGCGGATCGCGGTCGCCGCGCTGAAGGCCGGGGCGGCGGACTATGTGGTGAAGACGGTCGGCGAGGATTTCTTCGCGCTGCTCGCCGCCAGCTTCGCGCAGGTGCTCGACCGCACGCGGCTGGAACGCGCCAAGGCCGTGGCCGAGGCCGAACTGCGCGCCTCCAATGCCCGGCTGGAGGCGATGCTGAGCGAGGTCAATCACCGCGTCGCCAATTCGTTGCAGCTGGTGTCGGCGATGATCGGGCTGCAGAAGGGCAGCTTGACGGATGCGCAGGCGCGCGAGGCGCTGGAGGATACGCAGCGTCGCATCCGGGCGATCGCGCAGGTGCATCGGCGGCTCTACACCGCCAACGATGTCGACCAGGTCGACCTGCGCGACTATCTGGGCGCGCTGGTCGAGGAACTGGGCGAGAGCTGGTCGCACCATAGCTGTCCACGCACTTTGACCCTGTCCGCCGAGCCGATCCGGGTGAAGACCGACCGCGCGGTGTCGATCGGGGTGATCGTGACCGAGCTGGTCACCAATGCCTGCAAATATGCCTATCCCGACCGCGCGGGCGAGGTGCGCATCTTCCTGAGCCGCGTCGAGCAGGGCTGCGAACTGGTGGTCGAGGATGACGGCTGCGGCATGGCGGTGGACCAGAAGCCGCAGGGCACCGGGCTGGGCGCCAAGCTGATCCGCGCGATGGCGCAGAGCCTCCAGACGACGCTGGATTATGACCCGAACCATGCCGGGGTCCGGGCGGTGCTGCGGATGGCGGCCTAGCGGGCCCGGCCCTTGGCCTTCGACTTCGCTCAGGCTGAACGGGGCGGGGGAACTGATGCGGTGAAACCCAACCTCCGTTCAGCCTGAGCGAAGTCGAAGGCCTCGCGCCCCCCCCCAATCCGCCGCCAGCCCTGGCGCGCGCCGTCCGGTTCAGGGCTTGCGGAACTTGTAGACGAACTGGTCGGTGCGCCCGCGAATGGCGGGGTCGAAGACGTTCTTGCTATGGTCGTCCTCGGGGTTGCGCAGGACGCGGCTCTCGCCGACGAAGCGGAAGCCGACCGACTGGACCTGGCGCTTCACATAGTCGGGGTCGATCCGGTGCGTCGTATTGGTGTCGGCCAGCCCCTTGCCCACCGTATCGGCGTGATCGATGATGACATAGGTGCCGCCCGACTTGAGCAGCTTGAACACCGCCTGGTCGAATGCGCGCAGCGCGGGCTCGCCCGCATCCTTGTTGGCGACGTCATGGTAATTCTGGACGGTCCAGAACAAATCGACCGGCTTGTCCGAAGCGGGGATGTTCACCGCCTGCACCTGCACGGTGGCGTTGGGCAGGTTCAGCGCCTGGATCGCGCCCAGCGACTTTTCGGCATAACGCTGCGCGGCGGCGGGCCAATAGGCATAGACATGCCCCTTCGGCCCGACGATGCCCGACAGAATACGGGTCCAATAGCCCTTGCCCGGCAGGTAATCGATCACCGTGTCGCCCGGCTTCACGCCCGAGAAAGCAAGGACGGCGGCCGCCTGACGCCGCGCATCGTCGCCCGTCTGCTCGGCCCGCGCCGGATCGGCGAGCGCGGCGGTGATGTAGGCCGGGACGGCGGCAGGCTTGGCGGACGCGGCAGGCTTTTGCTGCGCCACCGCGACGGTCGTCCCCGCCGCCAGCATCAGTCCCAGTGCGATCGCCTTCATGCCTGCTCTCCTAAAACTGGTCCTATTCCCTAACCGCCGTTCAGGCTGAGCGTAGTCGAAGCCCAAGGGATTCGCGTGGCCTTCGACTTCGCTCAGGCTGAACGGAGCGGGGGAATGGATAGTCCCGATTACACGTCCAGATTCGCCACGTTCAGGGCGTTGTCCTGGATGAACTCGCGTCGCGGTTCGACCACTTCGCCCATCAACCGGCTGAACACCTCGTCCGCCGCCGCGACATCGTCCGAGGTCACGCGCAGCATCGAGCGGACGGCGGGATCGAGCGTGGTTTCCCACAGCTGCTCGGCATTCATCTCGCCCAGACCCTTGTAGCGCTGGATCGCCAGCCCCTTGCGGCCCGAGGTGAGGATCGCGTCGAGCAACTGGCTGGGCCGCGCCACGCGGGTCTCGCCGCGCGCCAGCGTGGTGCTGTGGCCCTCTTCGTCGGTCGACACGACATCGGCCGAGGGCTCGGTCGCGGCGCTGCGCAGCGGCACCAGCTTGCCCGCCTGCGCGAAGCTCTCGGCCTGTTCGGCGGCCAGGCTGTGCAGCTTGCGCGCTTCGGCCGAGGCGATGAAGCTGGCCTCGACGATGTGGTGATCGGTCACGCCGCGCCACAGCCGCTCGAAATGGACGCCGCCATCCTCGGTCAGCCGCGCGGACCAGCGCGCCTCATGATCGCCCGACTCCAGACGGCGCGTGGTTTCGACCACCGTCGCCATGCGCTGCTCGCGGGTCAGCACGGGGTCGAGCGCACCCGCCAGCGCCAGCACCTCGATGATCGCGGCGTCATAGCGGCGCGGGACATAGCGCATCAGGGTACGCATCCGCCGCGCATGATCGACCAGCGCCTTCAGGTCGTTGCCCGACCGCGCGCCGCCCGGCCCCTCCAGCACCATGGTCGAGACGCCCGCCTCGACCAGATATTCGTCGAGCGCGGTGTCGTCCTTCAGATACACCTCCGACCGCCCCTTGGTCGCCTTATAGAGCGGCGGCTGGGCGATATAGAGGTGCCCGCGCTCGATCAGCTCGGGCATCTGGCGATAGAAGAAGGTCAGCAGCAGCGTGCGGATATGCGCGCCGTCGACGTCTGCGTCGGTCATGATGACGATCTTGTGGTAACGCAGCTTGTCCGCGTTGAAATCGTCGCGGCCGATGCCGGTGCCCATCGCCTGGATGAGCGTGCCGATCTCCTTGGACGAGATCATGCGGTCGAACCGCGCGCGCTCGGTGTTCAGGATCTTGCCGCGCAAGGGGAGGATCGCCTGGAAATGGCGGTTGCGCCCCTGCTTGGCCGAACCACCGGCCGAGTCACCCTCGACCAAGAAGAGTTCGGACTTGGCGGGATCGCGCTCCTGGCAATCGGCCAGCTTGCCGGGCAGCGAGGCGATGTCCATCACGCCCTTGCGCCGGGTCAGCTCGCGGGCGCGCTTGGCGGCCTCGCGCGCGGCGGCGGCGTCGATGATCTTGGCGACGATCGCGCGGGCGTTCTGCGGGTTTTCCTCCAGCCAGTCGGCCAGCTTGTCGGCGATCAGCGCCTCCAGCGGCTGGCGCACCTCGGAGGAGACCAGCTTGTCCTTGGTCTGGCTGCTGAACTTCGGATCGGGCAGCTTCACCGAGACGATCGCGGTCAAACCTTCGCGCATGTCGTCGCCGGTCAGCGTGACCTTTTCCTTCTTCAGAAGGCCCGACTTGTCGGCATAATTGTTGAGCGTGCGGGTCAGCGCCGCGCGGAAGGCCGCGATATGCGTGCCGCCGTCACGCTGCGGGATGTTGTTGGTGAAGGCGAGGACATTCTCGTAATAGCTGTCATTCCACTCCAGCGCGACGTCCATGCCGATCGCATCGCGCTGGCCATGGATGGCGATGGGTTCAGGGAAGAGCGGCGACTTGGAACGGTCCAGCCACTTCACGAAGGCGGCGATGCCACCCTCATAATAGAGCTCGACCGTCTTGGGCTCGTCATGGCGCGCATCGGTCAGGAACAGGCGGACGCCCGAGTTCAGGAAGGCGAGTTCGCGATAGCGATGCTCGAGCTTGTCGAAGTCGAACTCGGTGATCTTGAAGGTGGCGGGCGACGGCAGGAAGGTGACGCGGGTGCCCTTCTGCCCCGGCTCGGCCTTGCCGACGACCTTGAGGGGCGCGACCGCGTCGCCGTGGGCGAAGCGCATATAATGCTCCTCGCCATCGCGCCAGATGGTCAGGTCGAGGAACTCGGACAGCGCGTTGACCACCGACACGCCGACGCCGTGCAGGCCGCCCGAGACCTTGTACGCATTGTCGTCGCTGGTGTTCTCGAACTTACCGCCCGCGTGGAGCTGGGTCATGATGACCTCGGCCGCCGACACGCCTTCTTCGGGGTGGATGCCGGTCGGGATACCGCGGCCATTGTCGGTGACGCTGACCGAGCCGTCGGCGTTCAGCTGGATGTCGATGCGGTCGCAATGCCCCGCCAGCGCTTCGTCGATCGCATTGTCGCTGACCTCGAACACCATATGGTGCAGGCCCGAGCCGTCGTCGGTATCGCCGATATACATGCCCGGCCGCTTGCGCACCGCGTCGAGGCCCTTCAGCACCTTGATCGAGGAGGCGCCGTACTCATTCGTCTGGGGGGTATCTGCCATAGCGAGTATATAGGAATTCCGGCCCCCAAGGGGAAGCGAAATGGGAGGCGGCGGAACCCTTTCGCGCACCCCCGCACGCCGCCGGTCCGGGGGCGTCGAAACCGCCCGGCTGACGGGAATGTCACGCCCCGGTCGGGAGCGGGCAAGCCGCCCGCGCGTAGAATCCCCGCATCATCCGATGGGAGAGATATGATGACCGGCAGAACCCTGCTCCTGGCGACGCTGTCGACGGCCATGGCCGCGCTGCCCGTCTCGGCCCGGCCGATGGGCCGCGACTATCCCGGCTGCGACCTGGCGCAGCAGCACCGTCTGCGCGCGCCCACCGGCGGCAAGGTCCGCGACCCGCGCCAGGCGCATGTCGCGATGCGCGCCAATATCCTGGAGGCGGACATCGGCAATGCCCGCAAGGCGCGCCGCCTGTCGCAAGCCGAGGCGCAGGCCCTGTGGCACGATGTCGAGCAGGTTCGCCGCGACGCCGATCGCTTCGTGGCCCGACAGGGTTTCCTGAGCGCGGGCGAGACGGCGAGTCACGACCGCGCGCTCGACAGGGTGGCGGTGAGACTGTGCCGGTGAGGTGATGGCTCTGCGAGGCACCTTTGCCCTCCCCCATCCCCTCCCGCTTGCGGGAGGGGTGCGTTGCGGGGCGACGTTCGGTGCACGCCGATAGTGGTCCCTGCCGTTGAACCGGAGCATGCCAAGCCTCCGGCAAATTTGAGGCGGATCGACCTTCAGCGATGCCTTGCCTTCCCTCGCCCCTCGCAGAGGGGAGAGGGTTGCGTAGACTTGGTCTTTGCGAAAGCAAAGGCTTAGTCGGAGCTGGGTGAGGGGTGGGCGCTCGCTTGGCGAGCGCGCGAGCCTTTGGGCTCGCTCAACCCCTCACCCAAGCTGCGCTAGCCAGCAGGCTGGCAAGCTCCGCTAACCCTCTCCCCTGTCCAGGGGAGAGGGAAGGAAAGGCATCATAATGCCGATCCGCTCTAGAAAACGACCCGCGTCGCCTCGCCCGGCACATCGGCGAACAGCGCGGGCTCGGTCCCGGTCATCCACACCTGCCCCCGCCCGGACAGCCGCTCGAACAGCGCGGCGCGGCGGGACGGGTCGAGATGCGCCGCCACCTCGTCGAGCAGCAGCACCGGCGGCACCCCGCGCCGCTCGGTGACGAGATCGGCATGCGCCAGCACGATGCCCAGCAGCAGCGCCTTTTGCTCGCCGGTCGAACACAGCGCCGCCGCCTGTCCCTTCGCCACATGCGTCACCGCCAGGTCGGCGCGGTGCGGCCCCACCAGCGTCCGTCCCGCCGCCGCATCGCGCCTGCGCCCCATCGCCAGCGCATGGGCGAAGGCGGCCGGGTCCACCGCCTCCCCCTGCAACGCCAGCGCGGCGCGCGCGAACACGCTGTCGGGCACCTCCTCCAGCCGCTGGTCGAGCGCCGCGACCGCCGCGACGCGCGCGGCATCGACCGCCGCGCCATGCTCGACCATCCGCGCCTCCAGCGCGCTCAGCCAGTCGGGATCGACCGGGCCCTCGCTGGCGAGCAAGCGGTTGCGCTCGCGCATCGCCGCGTCATAGCGGGTCGCGTGCATCCCATGCGCCGGGGCCAGCGCCAGCACCAGCCGGTCGAGGAATCGCCGCCGCTCCGATGCGGGCTCGACGAACAGCCGGTCCATCGCCGGGGTCAGCCACAGGACCGACAGCCAGTCGGCCAGCGCATTGGCGCTCGTCCCCGCGCCCTGCACCCGCACCACCCGCCGCTCGGGCGAGGAAGCGAGCGCGCCGGTCGCGATCTCGACATCGCCGTTCAGGGTCGCGGCGACCCCGAACCCGCCCTTGCCCCCCTGCCGCGCCATCGCCGACAGCGCCGCCCGCCGCAGCCCCCGGCCCGGCGCGAGCAGCGACACCGCCTCCAGCACATTGGTCTTGCCCGCCCCATTCTCGCCGGTCAGCACGACGAACCCCGCACTGGGGTTCAGCGCGAGGTCGGCATGATTGCGGAAATCGGTGAGGATCAGGCGGGTGAGCATTGCGTCCGCCTTAGAAGGTATCGGCCTTCATTACATCCTCCCCTGCAAGGGGAGGGGGACCAGCGAAGCTGGTGGAGGGGTGTCACCCTCTCGATAGCGGGACACCCCTCCGTCAGGCCTACGGCCTGCCACCTCCCCTATAAGGAGATCATTGCAAAACCCGATTGCGGTGAACCGGGCGGGTATTTCGGATTGGCTGGGTGTCAGCGGCCCCGCCCGCTGACCAGCGGGCGGTGGATGGCGGGGTACTCGAGCTCTGGTGA
>Ga0308159_1002577_pt1 | contig 20558 bp, 19 predicted proteins | sample PhyCR1_FD_201040 | JGI IMG/M metagenome (GOLD analysis project Ga0308159, IMG submission 201040) | Phyllosphere microbial communities from UC Gill Tract Community Farm, Albany, California, United States - DLSLC.R1 | ecosystem: Host-associated > Plants > Phyllosphere > Unclassified | place: USA... | reverse complement strand
TCGACGAAGCGCTGCACCCAGCGTTCCCGCCGCGCGATGCGCCGGAACACGAACGCCACGATCGCGGTGATCACGATGGCGGCGAGTGCTCCGAGGGCGGCGGATACGCCCGCCCTCACGAAGACGTTGTCGAAGAATTCCTGCACGGATGGCTCCACTCACGGGTCACGGTTGTCGGTGTCGTGCGAACGCCGTCGTTCACCAGTACTGATCTATGCTCGCAGCTTCTCCCCCGTGCGCCGAAACCCAGCCGGGTGTCGCCCGGCAATCGTATGAACGCGCGCTGAACGTCTCGCGCCGCGATCAGGCCGCGCGGGCCGGGCGCTCACGCCTCGGCGGCGTCCCGCTCTCAGGCCTCGACGGGGTCGAGCAGCTTCAGGAACGAGCTGGGCCCGAGCGTCGTCGCCCCGAGCATCTCGACGCGTTCCACCAGCTCGCGATCGGCGGTCACCACAGTCACGACACTCGCGCCCGCGCCCGGACCGGCATCGGCATCGGCATCGGCATCGGCATCGGCATCGGCATCGGCGGATGCCAACAGCTCACCCACGGCATCCACAACCGCCTGGTCGCCATCCCGCTCGGCAACCCGCACCTCGACAGCCGGCAGCAACGCCTCACGAGCCTCATCACCCGTCCACGTCTCGGCCACACTCGAGGCCTGCCCTTCGACAACGACCACGACCCCCGGCCAGCGAACAACGCCATCGCCCAGATCGAACCCGTCCGCCGCGGCATCCTCGATGCGCGTGAGCAGGGCGGATGTCGCGCCCGCCCGATCCTTCCACCAGCCGTTCGGCCGAGACCCCACCACATTGGCGGCATCGACCACGAGCGTCGTGTGTTCGCCGAGCAGCGCGCGCAACGTCGGCCACGCCTCCTCGAAGCTCGGATGCAGCGGCAACCCCTCGACCTCGTCGACAGCCACCCACCGCAGCTCGATCGACTCGGGGTCGGCGACGACGGCCTCGAACGGCCGCACGACGTCGACGATCACGGTCGTGTAGCTCCAGAACCCGAGGTCCACGACGATAGCCGAGCGCAACCGCACGCCATCGCGGGGAACGGCAGCCTCTTCGGCCGCCTCACGCAACCCGCCGTCGACGGCCGACTCACCCTGGTGGCGAGCCCCGCCCGGCAGCGCCCAGGTGCCACCGAAGTGGCTCCACTCGGCACGGTGCTGCAGCAGCACGCCGCGCGCCGGGTCGAACACCAGCACCCCGGCAGCGCCGTAGACGCCCCAACGGCGTATGCCGCCGGGGCCTTCCACCCACGCGTCGCCGGAGTCCCGGGTCATCGCTTAGGTGCGCTTCCGCTTCTCGCGCACGCGCATGTTGACCACGATGGGCGTGCCCTCGAAGCCGTAGATCTCGCGCAGGCGACGCTGGATGTAGCGACGGTAGCCCGGGTCGAGGAACCCGGTCGTGAAGAGCACGAATGTCGGCGGGCGCGACGCCACCTGCGTGCCGAAGAGCACGCGCGGCTGCTTGCCACCGCGGACGGGGTGCGGGTGCGCCGCCGTGAGTTCGGCGAGGAACGCGTTGAACTTGCCCGTGGGGATGCGGGTGTCCCACGACTCGAGCGCGAGCTCGAGGGCGGGGACGAGCTTCTCGAGGTGGCGGCCGGTGCGCGCGGACATGTTCACGCGCGGAGCCCAGGCCACGTGGGCCAGGTCCTGTTCGATCTCGCGCTCGAGGTAGCGGCGGCGTTCGTCGTCGAGCAGGTCCCACTTGTTGAAGGCCAGCACGAGCGCACGGCCCGATTCGAGCACGAGGTCGATGATGCGGACATCCTGCTCGCTGATGGCCTGCGAGACGTCGATCATGACGACGGCGACCTCGGCCTTTTCGAGCGCGGCCGAGGTGCGCAGCGACGCATAGAAGTCGGCGCCCTGCTGCAGGTGCACGCGGCGACGAATGCCGGCGGTGTCGACGAAGCGCCACACCTTGCCGGCGATCTCGACCTGCTCGTCGACGGGGTCGCGCGTGGTGCCCGCGAGCTCGTTCACGACGACACGTTCTTCGCCGGCGGCGCGGTTCAACAGGCTCGACTTGCCCACGTTGGGGCGGCCGAGGATCGCGACGCGACGCGGCCCGCCCACTTCCTGCTTGGCCACGGCCGAGATGAGCGGCAGCTTCTCGAGCACGGTGTCGAGTAGGTCGGCGACGCCGCGGCCGTGCAAGGCCGAGACGGGCAGGGGCTCGCCCAGGCCGAGCGACCACAGCGCAGCGGCGTTGGGCTCCTGGCGCACGTCGTCGACCTTGTTGGCGACGAGGAAGACGGGTTTGCCGGCCTTGCGCAGCATGCGCACGACCTGCTCGTCGGTGCTCGTGGCCCCGACGTTGGCGTCGACCACGAACATGACCGAGTCGGCCAGGTCGATGGCGACCTCGGCCTGCATGGCGACGGACGCGTCGATGCCCTTGGCGTCGGGCTCCCAGCCGCCGGTGTCGACGAGCGAGAACGGGCGTCCGTTCCATTCGGCCTTGTAGGTGACGCGGTCGCGCGTGACGCCGGGGGTGTCCTCGACGACGGCCTCGCGGCGGCCGAGGATGCGGTTCACGAGCGCGGACTTGCCCACGTTGGGGCGGCCGACGATCGCGACGACGGGCAGCGCCGGCAGGTAGGTGATGGCGTCGGGGTCGTCGGTGACGGCCTCGAGCAGATCGAAGTCTTCGTCATCGAGGTCGTAGTCGGACAGGCCCGAGCGCAGCGCGTTGGCCCGCTGGGTGGCCAGGTCGTCGTCGAGCGTGCCGAGACGCTCGGCGAGTGAGTCGTCCGACTCCAGAGGTTCTTCGAAGTCAGCCATGGTTTTTCTCCTTGTTCGGCGGGGTGCCGCCGTTGATCACATCGACCACTGCCCGAACGGTTCCCTCGAAGTCGAGGTCCGTCGAATCCAGGGTCGTCACGCCGGGCGCAGCCGTCATGAAGTCTACGACGCGCGAGTCCGCGCTGTCGCGTTTGTGCAGTTGAGCGGCCACATCTTCGGCCGTCTGGGTGGTCACTTCGGCCGCGCGCCGGGCCATGCGGGCCTCGGGCGATGCGGTCAACAGGATGCGCACGGGGGCGTCGGGTGCCACGACGGTCGTGATGTCGCGACCCTCCACGATGATTCCGGCGGCGGGCGACGAGCGGATGATCGAGCGGAACAGCTCGGTCACGAACGCACGCACCTCGGGCACACGGGCGATATCGCTGACCACCGCGGTGACGCGGGGTTCACGGATGGCCTCGGTCACGTCGTCCTCGCCGACGCGCACGAAGTACTCCCCCGGGTTCGTGCCGATCTCGTAGTCGAAATTGACGAGAAGCGAGATCACTTGCTGGCTGTCGGCGGTGTCGCGCGACGACGCGAGGGCGAACCACGCCAGCGCGCGGTAGGCGGCACCGGTGTCGAGGTAGTCGAAGCCCAGGCGCGCGGCGGTCGCCTTGGACACGCTGGATTTGCCGCTTCCGGCGGGCCCGTCGATGGCCACGATCATGTCGGTCATAGGTCAGATACTCGCAATCCGCCAGCCGCGCGCTTCCAGATCGCGGATGGTTCGTTCTGTCACTTCGGGCAGCACCGAGATTTCGGCCAGCCCGATCTGGGCGCCGGGAGAGTGCTCCAGGCGCAGGTCTTCGATGTTCACGCCGATCTCGCCGAACTCGGTGAACAGGCGGCCCAGCTGGCCGGGGGTGTCGTCGACCATGACGACGATGCTGTCGAAGCGGCGATCCTGGCCGTGCTTGCCGGGCAGGCGGGCCACGCCCGAGTTGCCGGCGGCGATGGTTTCGGCGACACGGCGGCGCGAGCCGACGGCATCCGGATGGCGCAGGGCCTCGGTCACCTGCGCGAGATCGTCGGCGAAGGCATCCAGCACGTCGACGACGGGTGCCGCGTTGGCGCCGAGGATCTGCACCCAGAGTTCGGGGGCGCTCGACGCGATGCGCGTGGTGTCGCGCAAACCCTGCCCGGCCAGGCGCACGGCGGCGTCGGGGGCATCGCGCAGGCGTGCGGCGAGCAGGCTGGCGACGAGCTGGGGAACGTGCGAGACCAATCCGACCGAGCGGTCGTGCTCCTCGGGCGTCATCTCGACGGGCGTCGCTCCGAGGTCGAGGGCCAGGCCTTCGACGAGAGCGAGCAGATCGGTGGGGGTCTCGTGGTCGCGGCAGATCACCCAGGGTCGCCCATAGAAGAGGTCGGCGCGGGCCGAGATGGCTCCGCCGCGTTCGCGCCCGGCCATGGGATGCGAGCCGATGTAGCGCGTCAGGTCGACGCCGCGCGAGAGCAGCGTGCGGTAGGGCTCGAGTTTGATGCTGGCGACATCCGTGACGACGGCTTCGGGATGCGCGGCCAGCTCGCGTTCCACGACATCGGCCGTCACATCGGGCGGCACGCACACGACGACGATCGCCACGGGCTCGGATGCCGCAGCCGATGCGGATGCCGACGGGTCGATCTCGGTGCTCCCTGCGTCACGACCATTCGAGGCCCCCGAGTCAGTCCCGACGGCTGCGAACCCGGCCCCGTAATCGACGGCCAAACGCAGCTGCGACGGTGACGCATCGTCGAGTTCGACATCCACGCCGTTCGCCCGCAAAGCCAAACCGATGCTCGCCCCCAACAGCCCGGCCCCGACGATGCGCACGGGACCGCGCGTGCGCCCCGCCGGTTTCGTCCAGCCGTCGCCGACGAGCGCGATGCCGGTTTCGGCTGTCGCGTTGTCGCACGCCTGAGCGCTCGAGGTATCGGTCATGGTGTCTCTCAGACTCGGCGACGCGGTCTACTCGTCGGCCGAAGCATCCGTGTTCGCGTCGGCGGTGTTCGCGTCAGCGGCCTCAGCGGCGGGAGTGTCTTTCGCCGCCTGCCGCGAAATGGTGAGCAACTCGCTCATCTCTACTTTAGTCAGGTCGCGCATCTGGCCCGGGGCGAGCGTGCCGAGGTGCAGCGGGCCGAACCGGCGGCGCACCAGGTCGATGACCGGATGTCCCACCTCGTCGAGCATGCGACGCACGATGCGGTTGCGGCCAGAGTGCAGCGTCACCTCGACGAGGCTCGTACCGTCGGCCGAGGCGTCGAGCAGACGCGCCTTGTCGGCCGCGATGAAACCGTCCTCGAGGTCGAGGCCCTTGGTCAGGCGCGCGATGGTCTGCGGGGTCATGCGCCCCTCGACCTTGGCGATATACATCTTGGTCACGCCGAACGACGGGTGTGCCAGAACATGCGCCATATCGCCGTCATTCGTGAGGATCAGCAGGCCGGATGTCTCGGCATCCAGTCGCCCCACATTGAACAGTCGCTCCTCGAACTCGTCGGTGTAGCGGCTCAGGTCGGGGCGTCCACGCTCGTCGCGCAGCGAGCTGTAGATGCCGACGGGCTTGTTGAGCATGATGTATCGCTTCGAGGTGTCGGCCTGAACGGCCGTGCCGTCGACCAGGATCTCGTCTTTCTCGGGGTCGACGCGGCGCCCGGGCTCGCGCACGACCTCGCCGTTTACGCGCACGCGGCCCGCGGCGATCATGTCTTCCGAGACGCGCCGCGAGGCGACCCCCGACGACGCCATGACCTTCTGCAGGCGCACACCCGTGTGCTCGACGATGGCGGCCTTGCGCTCGGCGGCCTCGGCGTCGTATTCCTCGTCGTCTTCGTCGTAGTACTCGCCGAAGCTCGAACCGTCGAGCTCGACGTCGACCTCGGCGTCAGCGTAGTCACGGGCGTCGCCGCGTTCGGCGTCGCTCTGCTCGGCGTCTGCGTGATCCGCGTTGGTCTGCTCGGCGTCTGCGTACTCGGCGTCAGCCCGGCGGTCGTCGGCGCGGCCGGCCGTCTCGTCGTCGGTGCCGTTGTGGTCAGCGAATGTCACTGTCGAACCCTTCTGTTCCGTCGGTGAGCAGCGGCGATATGGGCGGCAGCTCGTCGATCGTGTTGATTCCGAGCTGCTCGAGGAGCAGCTCGGTCGTTCCATAGTTGATGGCGCCGGTCTCGCTGTCGGTGAAGAGCTCGGTGATGAGCCCGCGCCCGGCCAGGGTGCGCACGACCGAGTCGACGTTCACAGCGCGAATGGATGCCACCTGGCTGCGCGTGATCGGCTGGCGATAGGCGATCACGGCCAACGTTTCGAGTGCCGCCTGCGATAACCGCGACGGATTCTGCGTGAGCACGTGGTCGGTCACGATGCGGTCGTATTCCTCGCGCACGTAGAGGCGCCAGCCCCCGCCGACCTCGCGCAGCTCGAAGCCACGTTTCGGCCCGCCCATGAGCCCGTCGTAGTCGCGCACGAGCGCCGCGATCGCCTGCTTCACGGCACTGACCGGGCGGCCCACGGTGGTCGCCAGAGACACGATGCTCTGCGGCTCGTCGGCGACCATCAGGATGGCTTCGAGCGCCCGCGGCAGATCGGTGACGGGTTCGGGCGCCGACTCGGCCTGCGCTCCGGCGACGTCCGGTTCCTGCGCAGCTCGCGCTTCGGCACCGTCCGGCTGCGGCTCGAGCTGCGGCTCGGACTGCCGCTCGGCGACCTCCGACGGCTCGACAACGTCGGGCGTCGCGACATCCGCTGTCGCGTCTCGATCAATTGTCATAGTCGGCTCCAAGATTGGCCAAGTTCTCGTCGCTGAAGTGTTCCGCACTCCAGTGCACGGTCAATTCTCCCAGGGGTTCGATCTGTTCGAAACCGATCGCGGCCCGGCGGTACAACTCGAGCACCGCCAGGAAGCGCGCGATGATGACGCCCTTCTGGTCCGCTCCGGCGATGAGTTGCCGAAAGGTCTTCGGTTCTCCGTCGCGCAGCATCGCCACGATGATGGCCGCCTGCTCACGAATACTCACGAGCGGCGCATGCAAGTGGTCGAGCCCGACGGTCGGAATCTCGCGCGGCGCCATGGCCAAGGCCGCGAGGGCGGCGAAGTCGGTGGGCGTCAGCGTCCACACGAGGTCGGGCGTGCGCGCGCGGTACTTCTCTTCGAGCCGCACGGTGCGGGCGTGTCGGGATGCCTCACGCTGCAGGTTCTCCTGGAACCACTCGGAGGCCTGTTTGAACGCCCGATACTGCAGCAGGCGCGCGAACAGCAGGTCGCGGGCTTCGAGCAGCGCGACATCCTCGGCGTCGACCAGTTCGCCCTGCGGCAGCAAACCGACGACCTTCATGTCGAGCAGCGTCGCGGCGACGACCAGGAATTCGGATGCCTCGTCGAGGTCGCTGTCCGATTCGAGAGCCGACAGGTAGGCGATGAACTCGTCGGTCACTTTCGACAGCGAGATCTCGGTGATGTCGAGTTCGTGTTTGGTGATGAGCGACAGCAGCAGGTCGAACGGGCCCTCGAACCCGCTGACGGCTACGCGAAAACCGGTGTCGGCGTCGGCCGCGCTAGGCGACGGCGCCACGGGACACCAGTTCCCGGGCGAGCTGGCGGTAGGCCTTCGCGGCGGGATGTTCGGGCGCGAACTGCGTGATGGGCGTGCCGGCCACCGAGGCGTCGGGGAACTTGACGGTGCGGCCGATGACGGTGTCGAGCACATCGGTGCCGAAGGCGTCGACCACGCGCTCGAGCACCTCGCGCGAGTGCAGCGTGCGGGAGTCGTACATGGTCGCCAGGATGCCGTCGAGCTCGATCGCCGGGTTGAGGCGGTCGCGCACCTTGTCGATGGTCTCGATGAGCAGCGCCACCCCGCGCAGGGCGAAGAATTCGCATTCGAGCGGGATGAGCACGCCGTGGCTCGCGGTGAGCGCGTTGACGGTGAGCAGGCCGAGCGAGGGCTGGCAGTCGATGAGCACGACGTCGTAGTCGCCCGAGACCTTGCGCAGCACGCTGGCGAGGATCTGTTCGCGGGCGACCTCGTTGACGAGGTGCACCTCTGCGGCAGACAGGTCGATGTTGGCCGGGATGATGTCGAGGCCGGGGGTCGACGTGCGCTGGATGGCGGCGTTGGGGTCTTTCGCCGAGCCGAGCAGCAGATCGTAGATCGTGACGGCGTCGTGGGTGTTCACGCCGAGACCGGCGGACAGCGCGCCCTGCGGGTCGAAGTCGATGCACAGCACGCGGCGGCCATAGCCGGCGAGCGCAGCGCCCAGGCTGATGGTGGTCGTCGTCTTGCCGACGCCGCCCTTCTGGTTGCACAGCGAGATGATGCGGGCGGGCCCGTGCTGGGCGAGGGGCTGCGGTTCGGCGAACTCTCTCAGCGGCCGTCCGGTCGCGCCGAGCGTCGGGGTCTCGGGCATTCCATCCAGCATCTGAGTCGTGTTCTTCTTCGCCACTGGCTGAGTCCTCGTCTTTCCTCGTTCGTCGGGTCTGTCAGCAGACCGTCCGCCCCCGATTCTAGCGGGCCGGGGCGCTTCTCAGGCGGGGCCACGCCCGGCATCACCCGGGTCCGCGCCCCTACCGAGCTCGCGGATGCGCTGTGGTGTACATGTCCCGCAGCGTGTCGGCGGTGACCAGCGTGTAGATCTGCGTCGTCGCCACCGAGGAATGCCCCAGCAGCTCCTGCACGACGCGCACGTCCGCGCCGCCCTGCAGCAGGTGGGTCGCGAACGAGTGCCGCAGCGTGTGCGGTGAGACGTCCTCGGTGATGCCGGCGCGTTCGGCGGCGCGGCGGATGACGAGCCACGCGTTCTGGCGCGACACCCGCTGTCCCCGCGACCCGAGAAACAAGCCCGGCGTCGCCTGACCGCGCGCGGAGAAGATCGGCCGCGCCCGCACCAGGTAGTCGTCGATGGCCCGGCGCGCGTAGCTACCGAGAGGCACGATGCGGTCCTTGTCGCCCTTGCCGCGCAGCCGCACGATGTCCTCGTCGAACACATCGTCGACGTTGAGACTTACGGCCTCGGTCACGCGCGCGCCCGTGGCGTAGAGCAGCTCGAGCAGCGCCTTGTCGCGCAGGGCCTGCGGGTCGTCACCACCCGTCGCGTCGAGCAGCGCTTGAATCTGCTCCACCGTGAGGGCTTTGGGCAGCCGGCTGGGCAGTTTCGGGGGCGCGAGGCGCTGCGCGGCATCCGTCGTCGTCAGACCCTCGTCGACGAGGAACTTGTGAAACCCGCGCACCGACGACAGCTTGCGCGACAACGACGACGAGGCCAGCGGATGCTCCGACGGCGCGGCGAGTTCGGCCGCATAGCCTGCGGCCACAGCCTCGGTTGCGGCCTCTGGTTCGGTGATGCCCTTCTCCTCGAGCGCGTCGAGGTAGGCGCCGAGGTCGCGGCGGTAGGCGGCCACTGTGTTGGGCGACAGCCCCCGTTCGATCGAGACGTGCCGCAGATACCGGTCGAGCTCGCGCCGCAGCGTCATCTCACCGATCGGCACTGTTGCCGAGCTTCGGATGCCGCGTCCACGGCGTCCGCGCGTCGGCCAACGTGTCGAGCCCCCGCTCCTTCACGGCCAGCAGCGTCAGCACTCCGATCGTCAGCGACGGGTTCTGCACCCGGTGCGCCAGCACGGCGTCGACGACGTCGTCGAGCGGAACCCACCGCACCTCGATGTCGGCCTCCTCCTCGGTGCGCTCGAACGCCTCAGCGGTTGCTGTCACACCGCGCGCCAGGTAGACGCGAATGAGCTCATCGCTTCCCCCGGGCGAGCTTGCGAACTCCGACAGCAGGTGCCACTCGGATGCCTCGAGGTCGGCCTCCTCGGCCAACTCCCGTTGCGCGGCAACGAGCGGGTCTTCACCCTCGACGTCGAGCAGGCCCGCCGGAATTTCCCATTCGCGCACGCGCACGGGGTGCCGGTACTGCTTGATGAGCAGCACTCGGTCCTCGTCGTCGAGCGCGAGCACCGCGACGGCACCCGTGTGCTCCATGTATTCACGCGTGATCGACTCCCCCGAGTATTCGAAGACGTCTCGGCGAATGTTCCACACCTTGCCCGTGAAGGCGGTCTCGGACGACACGACCGTCACATCGGCGCGGTCGTCTGTCAGGGGCGTGTCGCTGTGGGCATCCGTCACCGGTGCCGTGCCGTGCTGTTCGTCGCCCATGGCGCTCTCCTCGTTCCCGTCCGTCGAAGAAGCCGCCTGCTCGCCGGCACCGACAACGGTGGCAGGGCGAGCAGGCGGCGTGTTCTCGTGTGCTTCGAACCTAGTCCTGGTTCACGTCGAACAGCAGGTTCGACTTCTGACGCTCGAGGGCAGCCTCGACCAGCCCGGCGAACAGCGGGTGCGCGTTGTTGGGGCGCGAACGCAGTTCGGGGTGCGCCTGGGTGCCCACGTAGTACGGGTGCACCTCGCGCGGCAGCTCGACGAATTCGACGAGGTGCCCGTCGGGGCTTGTGCCCGAGAAGACCAGGCCGGCGTCTTCGATCTGCTGGCGGTACTGGTTGTTGACTTCGTAGCGGTGGCGGTGGCGTTCCGAGATCTCGGTCGAGCCGTAGACGTCGGCGACGATTGAACCGGCGGTCAGCGCGGCCGGGTAGAGGCCGAGGCGCATGGTTCCGCCCAAGTCGCCGCCCGCGATGATCTCGACCTGTTCGGCCATGGTCGCGATCACGGGGAACTGCGTGTCGGGGTCGAACTCGGACGACGACGCTCCGGCGAGACCGGCCTCGTTGCGGGCGTATTCGATGACCATGCACTGCAGGCCGAGGCAGAGACCGAGCACGGGGATGCCCTGCTTGCGCGCGAAGTTCAGCGCGCCGAGCTTGCCCTCGATGCCGCGGATGCCGAAGCCGCCGGGCACGCAGATGCCGTCGACGTCGGCCAGGGCCTTGGCGGCGCCATCCGTCGTCTCGCATTCGTCGGACGGGATCCACTGCAGCTTCACCTTGGTGTCGTGCGCGAAACCGCCGGCTTTCAGGGCCTCGGTGACCGAGAGGTAGGCGTCGGGCAGGTCGATGTACTTGCCGACGAGTCCGATGGTGACCTCGTGTTTGGGCTCGTGCACGGCCTTCATGAGGTCGGCCCAGCCGGACCAGTCCACATTGTTCGTCTGCAGGCCCAGGTGCTCGATGATGTAGCTGTCGAGGTTCTGGTCGTGCAGCATGGTCGGGATGTCATAGATCGAGGGCACGTCGATGGCGTTGACCACGGCGTCCTCGTCGACGTCGCACATGAGCGCGATCTTCTTCTTGTTGCTGTCCGAGACGGGGCGGTCGCTGCGCAGCACGAGCGCGTCGGGCTGGATGCCGATCGAGCGCAGGGCGGCAACCGAGTGTTGCGTGGGCTTGGTCTTCTGTTCGCCCGATGCGCCCATGTAGGGCACGAGGGACACGTGCACGAAGAAGCAGTTCGCGCGGCCGAGCTCGTGGCGGATCTGGCGGGCCGATTCGATGAACGGCTGCGACTCGATGTCGCCGACCGTTCCGCCGATCTCGGTGATGATGACGTCGGGCAGCGGCTCTCCGGGGGCGGCCGGCTCGGTGGCCTGCAGCCGCATGCGGCGCTTGATCTCGTCGGTGATGTGCGGGATGACCTGGACGGTGTCGCCCAGGTATTCGCCGCGACGCTCCTTGGCGATGACGGTCGAGTAGATCTGACCGGTCGTCACGTTGGCGGCCTGGTTGAGGTTGATGTCGAGGAAGCGCTCGTAGTGCCCGATGTCCAGGTCGGTTTCGGCGCCGTCGTCGGTCACGAACACTTCGCCGTGCTGGAACGGGTTCATCGTTCCCGGGTCGACGTTCAGATAGGGGTCGAGTTTCTGCATGACGACACGCAGCCCCCGCGCCGTGAGCAGGTTGCCGAGACTCGCTGCGGTCAACCCTTTACCCAATGAAGAAACGACACCACCCGTCACAAAAATGTGCTTGGTAATGCCGTTCGATGTGCCCGCGTTAGTTTTATTCACCACGGGCTTCAACAATATCATCGACCGGCCGCCGCCGATACCGTCCACTCCCCCGGTTCGGGTCACGCGGCCTCAGTTGCCGCCGAAAACGTCGTTCAGGGTGACGGTTCGCAGCCCGCGTTCGGTGATCAGGGCGCGCAATTGGTCGAAGCGGTTCGCCACGGGCACGAAGTTCGCGTGCCCGATCACAATGTGTTGTGGCCGGAACCACTCGTTCGCGAATTGCATGATCTGGTCTTCGGTGATGCGGCCCGAGTCGCTCAGGCTGCCATACCAGAGCGTCGGAACCGTGTAGCCGATCGAGGCGGCGACCCGGTCGACGCGACCGTCGTGATAGCCGAAGGGAGGCCGAAAGTAGGGCCGCGCGTCCACACCGAAGGTCTCGCTGATGAAGTCGTGGTTCTTCTGCAGCTGAAAGATGATGCCGGCGTCGTCCAGTTTCGTCAGGGCCTGGTGCGACCACGTATGGTTCGCGATCTGCACTTGGCCGCTCTGCACAAGGGGGCGCAACAACGCGGCGTGGTCGGTCCACGGCCGGTAGAACCCGTTGACGAAAAACGTGAGCCTCGTTCCCGTCGCGGCGGCGAACTCGGCGTAACGGCGCACGGTCACGTCGTCGGCACCGTCGTCGACCGTCCACGCGAGCAGGTTCTGCTCGCCGGCCACGCCGTTGTTCGGCAGCCCGGTGATGGTGCCTCTCGGAACGGGCAGGCGCGTGATGGGCACGAAGGGTGCCGGCGTCGGTGCGGATGTGGGGGGCGCGGGCGATGCTGACGGCGCGCCCGTCGCCGTCGCCGAGGGTGCCGGCGTCGCGCTCGATCGTGGCCCCGACGTGGCCGCTCCTACCGCCTCACCGATCCCGTTACCGAATGGCTCGCCGGCGCCGTTCATCCCCCGGATGCCGCCCGGCGGCGTTGCTGCGCCGGACCCGCCTCCGCCCACACATCCGCTGAGTACCGCACTGCCCCCGAGCCCAAGCACGCCGAGCCCCAGGGCGGTCAGAACCTGCCGTCGCTCCATGTTTCCCCCGTTCCGCTGCGCCGTCTGTGGGGAAGCTTAGGCGGCACGGATGCGGGGGGCCCGGGCATTTCTCCCGCTCGCGACGGCCTGATCGGTGCACCTCACCCACAGCCCGAGTGATGCTCACGTTTGTCATCCTCCGGACCGCGCGGGGGCAAGCATCTGGCCCCGGCGAGGCCCTGTGGCGGACTCTCGCCACCGCGAAACAAAACGACGAGCCGCGCGTGAGCTGACCGGCGTGTCGCGCGGGGACGCGTCCTTAGACGCTGAGCTCTCCCGATCTAGGGCGTCGCGGCGTGCGCCATCTCGAGAAGCTCTCGCGCATGTGCGAGTCCGCTCTCGGAGTCGGCCAACCCGGACAACAGGCGGGCCATCTCGGCCGCGCGCTCGTCCCCCTCGAGCTGCCGAACGCTCGAGGCCGTTACCGACCCGTCGCTGCCCTTCACGACGCTCAAGTGGTTCTGCGCAAATGCCGCCACCTGGGCCAGGTGCGTCACGACGATAACCTGCGACGTGCGGGACAGCTCCTGCAGCCGCCGCCCGATCTCGATTGCAGCGGCTCCGCCCACTCCGGCGTCGACCTCGTCGAAGACGAATGTCGGCACGGGGTCAGTCCCGGCGATCACGACCTCGAGGGCCAGCATCACCCGGGAGAGCTCACCGCCCGACGCGCCGCGCGCGATGGGCCGCGGCTCGGTTCCCGAATGCGGCTTGAGAAGTATGGCCACAGCGTCTCGCCCGTCGGGCCCGAGGTCGTCGGTGGGCGTCACATCGACAACCAGTTGCGCCCCTGCCATGGCCAAAGCGCTGAGCTCGTCGCTCACGGCTGTTCCGAGCGCGGCAGCGGCATCTCGGCGCAGCGCGCTGAGCTGGCCGGCCAGCGCTTCGGCGATCTGCTGGTCTTCGGCGATGTCGTTCCGCAGTTGTTCGATGCGCTCATCGTCGCTGTCCAGTTCGAGCAACCGTGCGCTGCCGGTCTCGAGCAGCGCCAGGGCGTCGTCGAGCGAGGGCCCATACTTACGCACGATGCTGTTCAATTCGGCGCGCCGCTCCTGAATGATCTCGAGTTCGCGCGCCCCGTCCTCGTCGAGCCCGGCCAGGTAGCTCGACAGCTCCCCGGCGATCTCGCTCACCTGAAAACTGATGCCCTCGATCTGGCTCGCGAAGGCCGCGAGTTCGCTGTCGTGGGCCGAGGCGCGTTCGAGTTCTCGCCGCGCCCCATCGACCAACGCCACGACATCGACCGCGTCGATCGTCTCGGCCGACAGACTCTCCCGAGCGGATGCCGCGGCGATGCGCAGCTCTTCCCGGTTCGTCAGCCGTTCCGCGCGTTCGGTCAGCTGGGCGTCTTCGCCCGGCTGCGGCGCGGCCGCCTCGATCTCGGCGATGGCCAGCCGCAGGTCGTCTGCCTCGCGTTGCCGACGATCGTGCTCGTCGACGATGAGGTCCAGCTCCTGCCTGTTGGCGTTGAGCCGTCGATAGACGTGTCGATACTCCTCGAGCACGGTGTGCAGTTCTGCGCCGGCGTAGCGATCGAGGGCTTGCCTCTGCGCCGACACGGATTTCAGCCGGATCTGCTCGGACTGCCCGTGGACCACCACGAGTTGCGCTCCGACCTCGGCGAGCACGCCGACGGGAGCTCCTTGCCCACCGACGGTCGCTCGGCTGCGCCCTTCGGCGGACACGCTGCGTCCCAGCAGCAACTCCGCCCGTCCACCGTCGATGTCGTCGAGCTCGCCGCCCGCTTCTCGCACGCGTTCGGCGACGGGCCCCGTGGATGCGACGAGCCACCGCCCCTGCGTGCTGGCCTGTTTCGCGCCCGACCGCACGACACCGCTGTCGGACCGTTCGCCCAGCAACAGCCCGAGCGCCGTGACGACCATGGTCTTGCCCGCGCCGGTCTCGCCGGTGATGGCCGTGAACCCGGGCCCGAGGGGCAGTTTTGCCCGCGCGATGACTCCGAGGTCACGGATGTCGATTTCTTCGATCACGTTAGGCCGGCCCCCGCCATCCGGTCACAGGGAGTTCGAATTTGTTGACGAGTCGATCGGTGAAGGGGCCCTGGTGCAGGCGCGCCAGTCGCACGGGCGTCGACGACCTGCGCACGACGACACGCGCTCCGGGAGCGAGGTCGTGGGTGCGCCGCCCGTCGCACCACAGCACGCCCGTGCCGTCGGTGCGCTCGAGCACCTCGATGGCGAGGGGCGAGTCAGGACCGACGACGATGGGTCGAGCGAACAGGGCATGGGCGCTCAGGGGAACGAGCGTGATCGCCTCGACGGTCGGCCAGACGATGGGCCCACCCGCCGAGAAACCGTAGGCGGTGGAGCCGGTGGGCGTCGACACGACGACGCCGTCGCAGCCGAAGGAGGACAGGGGACGCCCGTCGACTTCGATGACGACCTCGAGCATGCGTTCGCGGCTCGCCTTCTCGACCGTCGCCTCGTTGAGCGCCCAGCTGCTGTAGACGACCTCGTCGCCCACCTTGACCCTCACCGAAAGCGTCATCCGCTCCTCGACGAGGTAATCGCGGGCGACGGCGCGTTTCACGGCATCCGCCAGATCGTCGCGTTCACTCTCGGCGAGGAAGCCGACGTGTCCGAGGTTCACGCCCAGCAGGGGCGCGGAGTACCCGCGCACGATCTCAGCCGCGCGCAAGATGGTTCCGTCGCCACCCAGCACGATGACGAGCTCGAGTTCGGACGGAACGATGTCGTGGTCGAGAATGGCCACGTAACCGAGGTCGGGCACACGCTCGAGAATGTCGTCTCGTTCGGCGGCGAACAGGACGGGTGTGATGTCGGCGGCGCGCAACTGTTCGACCACCTGCACGGCGGCGTCGATCGAATCGGCTCGGCCGGTGTGCGACACCACGAGGATGTACCGCTCAGAAGCGTCGGTCACGCGTTCACACTCCTGTCATGGTTGCTATGCGTTCCAACCATTCTGTCGGATTCTGGGCGACAACACCTGAACGACTCGGGGCCTCGACGCGGCGCAGCCAGATCAGGTACTCATGGTTGCCGTGGTTGCCGACGAGAGGCGATTCAGCCACGCCCACGGTGCCGAGCCCCTCATCCCAGGCGGCCCAGAGCACGTCGCACACGGCACGTTCGCGCAGCGCAGGCCGATGGACGACACCCTCTCGGATGCTTTCGCGACCAACTTCGAATTGTGGCTTCACCAGCAACAACAGGTCGGCGTCTTCGCTCACGCTGCGAACTATTGGCCCGAGCAGATGGGTCAGCGAAATGAACGACACGTCACCGACGACCACCGAGGGCCGTTCACTATCGGGGGCCATCTTCTCGACGGCCTCGGCCGACAACTCGCGGGCATTGAACCCCTCAACGACGGTCACGCGAGGATCTTGCCGAATGGTTTCTGCGAGTTGGCCGTGACCCACGTCCAGGGCGATGACCGATCGGGCTCCGCGTTCCAGCAGGACCTGCGTGAAACCACCCGTCGATGCGCCGACATCCAGCGCCGATCGTCCGGTCACGTCGACACAGAACACGTCCAACGCCGCGAGCAACTTGTGTGCCGCTCGGCTCACGTAATGATCGATGCCATCGACGGTCACGTCGTCTGCTTCTGCCACCTTGTGCGAGGCACGCAGGATGGTCGCGCCGCTCACCGAGACGAGTCCGTTGCTGATGACCTGGGCAGCCTGCGTGCGTGAACGCACGAGTCCTCGCGTCACCAACGCGACGTCGAGCCGCTCGGTCACGAGGCTCCCCCGCCGGCGGGAGAATCGCCCCCTTCGAGCACTGCGCGCAGCTCCTCGTGCACGGCGGCGTAGGCACCGGCACGATCTTCCAGGGGCCGGTCTTCGATCAAACGAAGGCGCGACACGAGTCCGTCGTCATCGCGGGTTTCGTTGGTCTCCATCACACTCACCAGCGTAGCTCTTCCGCCCCATCCGGATGCCGCAGCAGCCCGCCTGTGGACAGATTTCAGCTCTCAGCGCTGTGGAGAACCACCGTCCGCGCCCGCCCGCAACAGTCCCCGTCACGTTCGGCCGCCATCCCGACAGAGGGTGACCGCCCGGCCATCCCCACAGCAGGTGACCGCGCGCCTATCCCGACTGCGTGTGACCGCCAGGCCTTCCAGGCTGCGTCCGACCAGGCCGCCGCCTCGACGACGGCACGACCACCGCGAGCCCTCGCCGCCGAGACGGGCCGGACTGCCGTCAGGCGTACAACCGCTCCGGCACGTTCAAACCGTAGATCGCGCGCCCCGACGACCAGATCGCCTGACACGCGGCTCGCAGCAGGTCGATCCCGCCATCGCCCTCGCCGACGATCACGACATCGTTTCCCTCGATCGACACGGTCGCCGAGCCCACCGTCGCTGTCTGGCCATCCTTCGACAGTCGCGTCTCCGGATAGGGCTCGTGCAGCTGCCGCAGATCCTCGAGGATGTAGGTCGGCCGCGAGAACTTGTCCGCCGCCAGCACATGCTTCGCCTTGTCGATGCCGGTCAGCACGAGCACAGAATCGATCCCCGCCCGGTTGGCGCCCAGGATGTCGGTGTCGAGACGATCGCCGATGAACAGAGGCTTGGTCGCCCCGAAACGTGCCTTGGCTTCCTCGAAGATCGGAACCTCCGGCTTGCCGGCAACGACGGCAAGCCGCCCGATGGCAGTGTGCACAGCGGACACGAGCGTTCCATTGCCCGGAGCAATGCCCCGTGCTTGAGGGATCGTCCAGTCCGTGTTGGTCGCGATCCAGGGCAGCTTTTCGTCACGTTGCAGGGCGAAGGCGGCCTCGGCCAGCTGGGTCCATCCCACCTCGGGCGCGAATCCCTGCATCACGGCCGCGGGCGAATCCTCGGCCGACCGCGTCACGCGATAGCCGGCCTTCTCGATCTCACGCACCAACCCGTCGCCGCCCACGACCAGAATCGTCGCTCCGGGCTCGACAGTCCCAGCCAGCAACCGCACAGCAGCTTGAGGGCTGGTCACGATCTCCTCGGGAGCAACGTGCAGCCCCAATTCGTTCAGGTGCCCGGCGACAGTCGCATCGGTCCGTGACGCATTGTTGGTGATGTACCCCACGCGCACGGTTTCAGCGGCCAGATTCAAACTCTCGACAGCGTGCGGGATGGCGCCAGCCCCGGCATACACGACCCCGTCGAGATCGGCCAGCACAACGTCAACCCCATCCAGCGGAGCCCGCACGGCCTTAGTCTTCCTTCTCAGCACGACGCTCATCCTTCTCGCCCGCCGCGTCGACCACATCGCTGCCCTCAACGTCACGGTCATCGCCGTGGCGCAGGTCGTCCTCGCTCAGGCCGTCTCCGCGCTCCTCAGCGTCAACCAAGTCAACGCCGCTCTCGTCAACATCGCTCTCGTCAACATCACTCTCGTCAACATCGCTCTCGTCAACATCGCTCTCGTCAACATCGCTCTCAGCAACATCGCTCTCAGCAACATCGCTCTCAGCAACGTCACTCTCAGCAACGTCACTCTCGTCGTTGCCGGACAGCTCATCGTCACGCTCGTCATCGCCACGCAACTCAACGTCAATCAGGTCGTCTTCGCTCTCATCGACGTACGACGCATCGTTCGCGCTCACGGCGACAGGCTCCCCCGCCTCTGACAGATCGTCCTCATCACTCACGGGCGGCACGCCAGCGGATGCTTCAGAAGCGTTTTCAGCAGCGAGCTCGTCCTCGTCGCCCTCGAGCTCTTCCTCGTACACATCCATCGTCTCGGACTCGAAAACGCCACTGCGTTCGTCCAGCACCTCGGCCGCGACGATCGCGCGCTTCCGCCACACGGCGGCCTCGTCGCTGCGCTCGAGCTCCCCCAGAACTTCGGCATAGGCCGCGAACAGCTCGGGGCTCCACTCGAAGGCCTTATTCGGGTCGAGCTCGGGCACCTGCAACTCGGCAAGCGCCATGTCGGACTGCCCCAGATCCAGCCGCGCACCAGACATGGCGATCGACAGAGCCACACGCACGGCCGGTGACAGTTCGGCCCGGTCGACTGTGCGCCCGAGTTCGAGCGCCCGCTCCGGACGACCCACGCCACGCTCGGAGTCCACCATGAGGGGCAACTGGTCGTTCGACCCCGTGATGCGTCGATACGTGCGCAGTTCGCGCAACGCGAGGGCATAGTCGCCCGTCTCGTACGCGGTGATCGCGAGCGTCTCGCGCACGACACCGATGCGACCGGCTCGACGCGCTGCCGACAAGGCGTGCTGGTGAGCGCGCGTCGGGTCATCGTCGATCAGCGTTGCGGCCATGACCAGGTGACGTGCAACCCACTCCGCGTTTTCCTTGGTCAAGGTCTTCAATTCGTTGCGAGCAACACGGTCGAGATCGTCGGGCTTGACGCTGTCCGGGATGTCGGGGTCATCGTGCCGGGTACGAACCGAGCGCAGCTCCCGAGCCATTCGCTGCTCTTCGGTCAGCTCTTCTTCCTGGGCTCGTGCATCGCGGTCGCCACGAGCCGGGCGTCCGTCGCGGGTCCACAGGGAATCGTTCCCCCGGCCACGATCATCGCGCCCGCGTCCACCGTTGCGGTCGCCATAGCTCGGACGATCGGAACGGCGCGCGTCGTCGCGCCCACCCCGGTCGTCGCGTCGCGGGAATCGGTCCCCGCCACGCTGCTCTCCGCTTCCCCCTCGTGCGCCTCCGCCGAACGAACGCTCGGAGCGTTCCCCCTCGCGAGCCCCACCGAATGAACGAGGTCCGCGGCCGCCGTCGCGTGCGCCGCTCGAGCGAGGAGGACGCTGACCGTCGCGGTCACCCGCTGCGCGCTGACCATCGCGACCAGCGCCATACGAGCGCCCATCGCGCTGGCCGTCACGTGCACCGCCGCCGTAGGAGCGCTCACCGCGCCCAGCATCACGGGCGCCGCCACCGTAGGAACGCTCACCGCGCTGGCCGTCGCGTGCACCGCCACCATCCCGTGCGCCACCGCCGTACGAGCGCTCGCCGCGACCACCGTCACGCGACCCGCTTCCGTAGCTGCGTCCCGCACTCTGAACGTCGCGGTCGCCGTATGTGCGGCCAGTGCCCTGCCCGCCGCGTTCGCCGTAGGAGCGACCGGCGCCTGCACCGTCGCGTCCGGCACCGTTCGGGCGCCCTGAGCCCTGCCCGGCGCTACTTCCGCCAGAGGACCGATTTCCATCTGAGCCCTTGTACGAACGTCCGCCGCGTTGACCGTCGCGGTCACCCCACGAAGGACGGTCGGATGATCGGGGCGCGCCCTGACCGCCCGAGTACCGTTCGTTGCGATCTCCGCCTCGGCCCGCACCTGACGGGCGTTCCGACCGTTGTCCGTCACGCCCAGCTCCTGCGGCCGGGCGTTCGCTTCGACCACTGTCGCGAGACGCCCCGTAAGAACGCTCGCCTCGCTCACCGTCCCGGCCGCCCGAACCGCTCGACCGGTCGTTGCGCTGACCATCGCGGCCCGCGCCAGCGCCGTACCCACCGCGGCCGGAGTTGCTTTCGCCCCGGGCTCCATTACCCGTGCCGTAAGCGCCTGATCGTCCACCGGCGTTACCGCCGCGGTGTTCGCCGCCAGAGCGTCGTTCGCCGTCGCCTCGGTTGGTGCGATCGTTTCGTCGCTCGTTGTCTGTGTTATCGGACATAGCTCTCTCCCGAGGTGGTGTGGTCGCTGTTGAGGTGTGAATACCAGTTTGTATCATCTGGTGGTGTTAAAGCGAAAATGGCCACCCAAACGTGTTGGGTGGCCATTTTCAATGTTAAGTCCGGCGGTGTCCTACTCTCCCACAGGGTCCCCCCTGCAGTACCATCGGCGCTGAGAGTCTTAGCTTC
>Ga0308159_1002575_pt1 | contig 20561 bp, 11 predicted proteins | sample PhyCR1_FD_201040 | JGI IMG/M metagenome (GOLD analysis project Ga0308159, IMG submission 201040) | Phyllosphere microbial communities from UC Gill Tract Community Farm, Albany, California, United States - DLSLC.R1 | ecosystem: Host-associated > Plants > Phyllosphere > Unclassified | place: USA... | reverse complement strand
GGGCTGCGGCTACATCACCCGCGACAACAACCTGCACGCCAAGGCGGGCAACCTGAACGCGGCGATGAAGAAGACCGAAGGCGAGCTGATCGCCATCTTCGACTGCGACCACGTGCCGACGCGCGCCTTCCTCCAGCTGACCATCGGCTGGTTCCAGAAGGACCAGCGCCTGGCCCTGATCCAGACCCCGCACCACATGTATTCGCTCGATCCGGTGCAGCGCAACCTGGCCTCCACGCTGGGCGCGATGCCGGGCGAGGGCGACCTGTTCTATGGCGCCGTGCAGGGCGGCAACGACCTGTGGAACGCCACGTTCTTCTGCGGTTCCTGCGCGATCATCCGCCGCGAGGCGCTGATGGCGACCAACGGCTTCGCGGGCGAGACCGTGACCGAGGACGCCCATACCGCGCTCAAGCTGCAGCGCATGGGCTGGAACACCGCCTACATCAGCGCGCGCCTGTCGGCCGGCCTCGCCACCGAGCGTCTCGTCCTCCACGTCGGCCAGCGCATCCGCTGGGCGCGCGGCATGACGCAGATCATGCGCATCGACAATCCGCTGTTCGGCAAGGGCCTGAAGTGGCAGCAGCGCCTCTGCTACCTGACGGCGATGCTGCACTTCCAGTATCCGCTGCCGCGCATCGTCTTCCTGACCAGCCCGCTGGCCTACCTGATCTTCGGCCAGAACATCATCCAGGCCTCCGCCTCGCTGATCTTCGCCTACGCGATGCCGCACCTGTTCTGCTCGGCCGCCGCGAACGAGCGCACCCACGGTCCCGATCGCCCGCCGTTCTGGGGCGAAGTGTATGAAACCATTCTTGCCTTCCACCTCGTCAAGCCTACGGTCATGACCTGGTTCCAGCCGCGCAAGGGCAAGTTCAACGTGACGGACAAGGGCTCGCTGCTCGACAAGACCTATTTCGACTGGGACGTAGTGAAGCCGCACCTGATCTGCATCGGGTTCGTGGTCTTCGGCATCGCCATGTCGGTGGTGAAATGGGCGTTCTTCCCCTACATGTTCAACATCCAGACCGATACGCTGGTGCTGAACGTCGCCTGGGCCACCTTCAGCCTGATCATCCTGCTGGCGGCCGTCTCGGTCGCCCGCGAAACCCGCCAGGCCCGCGTCGACATCCGCATTCCGGTGGAACTGCCGGTCACGGCCTACCTCAACTCCGGCCACGTCGTCCCGGCGCGCACCATCGACATCTCGATGGGCGGCGCCGCGCTGCGCCTGCCGGCCGAACTGCCGACCAAGGACCGCACCGTGCGCCACGTCACCATGGCGATGGGCGACGAAGTGCTGTCGATCCCGGTCGAGACCATGCGCACCGACACGGTCAACGCCTACGTCCGCTTCGAAAAGCTCGACATTCTCGCCGGCCGCCACCTCGTGCGCGCCGTCATGGGCCGGGCCGACGCCTGGCAGCCCACGGGCGAAGTGAAGCAGGTTTCCGGCCTGCGTTCGCTCGCCGACATCATCCGGGTGGATATTGTTACCTTGAAGCGCATGCTCGGACTGAACTTCGCCGAACGCCGCGTCGTGCGCCGCGTCGACGCCGCCAAGAAGGCCGCAGCCGCCAAGCAGGCGGAGAAAGCCGCCGCCGCCGAAAAGTCCGCCTCCGCCAAGTCCTTCGCGCCGGTCGCCAAGGCTGCCGCGATCGCTTTCGCGCTGATCCTGGGCGCCGCCGGGCTGCTGTTCGGCACCGCCGAAGTGCACGCCCAGCCGGCGCGCGGCGCGGCTCCGGCCGCTGCCGTCGCCGGTGACGCCGCTGCCCCGGCCGCCGCCGGCGTGGCCGAGCGCCTGACCCTCAAGGACCTGCGCGTGACCCGCCCGATCCGCCTCCAGGGCACGCGCGGCGAAATCGGCATTCCCTTCGGCATGCGCCAGGACCGCGTCGCCACCGGCGCCGTGCTGCACCTGCAGATGGCCTGGTCGCCGGCGATGCTCGACGATCTCAGCCAGCTCGTGGTCATCGTCAACGGCGAGGTCGTGCAGACGATCCAGCTGACCCGCGCCAATTCGGCCGGCCAGGTGATCGACGTGCCGGTGAACCCGGCGCTGTTCCTGCCCGGCGACAACCAGGTCAACCTGCGCCTGATCGGCCACTACGCGCGCGACTGCGAGGACCCGTTCCACTCGTCGCTGTGGGCCAACATCAGCAACGTGCGCTCGTGGTTCGATTTCAACTACCAGCCGCTGCCCTATGGCCCCGACCTGTCGCGCCTGCCGCTGCCGTTCTTCGACAAGGGCCAGAACGTGCCGCTGCGCATGCCCTTCGTCTTCGCCGCGCAGCCCCATGCCGGCGAACTGCAGGCCGCCGCCGCCACCGCCAGCTGGCTCGGCGCGCAGGCCAGCTACCGCGGCTTCTCGTTCAAGCCGGTGGTCGGCTCGATCCCGCGCGGCAACGCCATCGTCTTCCTCAAGGGCGGCCAGTCGATCCCCGGGCTCGACATTCCCGGACCTTCGGGCGCCTCCGCCGCCGCCGTCCGCAACCCCGTCGACCCCACCGGCACGCTGCTGGTGATCATGGGCCGCAACGACGACGAACTGCGCACCGCCGCCGCCGCCATCACCCTGGGCCGGGGCGTCTTCGGCGGCCAGCGCATGTCCTTCGACGGCGTGCGCATCCCCGCCTGGCCGCGCTACGGCGCGCTGCGCTGGCTCACCACCGACAAGCCGGTGCAGCTCGGCTCGATCATGGAAGCCTATGCGCTGCAGGGCATGGGCATTCCCCCGGGCCCGCTGTCCGCGCGCTTCCGCGTCTCGCCCGACCTGTTCTTCTGGCCCCGCGCAGTGGCTGGACCGCCGCGCATCGCGCCTCGACGTGTCGATCAACGGCCAGTACCTCAAGACCCTGCCGCTGGGCGCCACCTGGTGGAGCGAGCTGTTCGGGGCCAAGGGCGCCAAGAGCTACGATTCCAACGCCTCGGTCGTGCTCCCTCGCTACAACCTGTTCGGCCAGAACGAGTTGACGATGGACTACAATCTGATCATCGCCGACAAGAAGAAGTGCACCGGCACGCTGCCCGACAACGTGCGCGTCTCGATCGATCCCACCAGCACGATCGATCTCACCAGCGCCTATCACGCGATCATGATGCCCGACCTGGCGACGTTCGCCGGCGCCGGCTTCCCCTTCACCGCGAGCCCCGACCTGGCGCAGACCACCGTGGTCGTCGCCCAGGACCCGTCGATGGCTTCGGTCGAGGCGTTCCTCACCCTGATGGGCCGCTTCGGCGATTCGACGGGCGTGCCGGTGACGGCGGTGACGGTCACGTCGACGATCGACCCCGACCAGCTTTCGACGCAGGACGTCCTCGTCGTGGGCGGGACCGGGCTTGCCGCCGCCGACATGTTCGCCAATGCCCCGGTGCGCTATGAAAACGGCCGCCTGCGCGTGGCCGAGCGGTCGGCGCTGCAGTACGTGACCTCGATGTTCGGCGGCACCCAGGAAGACGATCCGATGGCCGCGGCCCCGGTCGTCTACGATGCGCGCGGCTTCTCGGGCATCGTCAGCTTCCGCTCGCCTTATGCATCGGACCGCACCGTTGTGGCGCTGCTGGCGGATGACGGCGGCGCGCTGCCCGCGCTGGTCGAAGGCATGAACGACGTGAAGATCAACGCCGCGATCCAGGGCGACCTCGCCGTCACCCGGGGCGACGGCATGACCAGCTTCGCGATCAGCGAGCGCTACTGGGTCGGCTCGCTGCCGATCTGGATGAAACTTGCCTACTGGACGAGCCAGCGTCCCTGGTTGATGGGGCTGTTCACGCTGGCGCTGGCCGCTATCCTCGCCGGCCCCGCCTATCTCTACTTCCGCCGACAGGCCAACCGCCGCCTCGGCCGCCAGGACGACCACGCATGACCAGTCCGACGACCTTGAAGCACCCGACCGGCTCGAAGTCCAACCGCAGCCGGACGACCCGGCTGGGCATGGCCCTGCTGCTGTCCACCACCGGTATCGGCGTGGCCGGGGCGGGGCTTCCGGCCAGCGCGCAGGCGCAGGCCGCCGGGGTCGAGGCGCTGGTCAAGCAGGCGCAGTACTGGCGCTCCAAGGGGCGCGAGGACCTGGCCCAGCAGGCGCTGCGCCGTGCCCGCGCGCTCGATCCGAACAACCCGGCGCTGAAGAGCGCGCCCGCGCCCAAGCCCGCCGCCGCCAAGCCGGCCCCCAAGCCTGCCCCCAAGCCCGCGCCTGCTCCGGTGGCCCGCGCGAAGCCGGCCCCGGTCAGGGGCGCTCCCGCGCCCGCGCCCGCGCCTGCGCGCGTGGCCGCCGCCCCGCGCCCGGCCGCGCCCGTCTCCGCCGCCGACCGCGCGGGACGCGCGCGCGTCTCGGGCTTCGACGCGCTCGACGACGGCAACCTGGGTTCGGCCGCCTCGCAGTTCCAGCGGGCGCTTTCGGTCAACCGCCGCGATCCCGACGCGCTGGGCGGGCTGGGCCTCGTGCGCCTGCGCGAAGGCAGCTTCGCCGAGGCGCAGAGCCTGCTCGAACAGGCCTCGCAGGCCGGCAAGGCCAGCCAGTGGGCCGAGGGTCTCGCTTCCGCGCGGTTCTTCGCCGGGGTGGCGGAAACCCGCACGCTGATCAGCCAGAACCGCCTCAACGACGCGCAGAGCCGGGCCGAAGGGCTGATCCGCTCGGGCTACAAGGAACCGGGCCCCGCGCTCGAACTGCTCGCCGACCTCTACGAGCGGCAGGGCCGCTACGCCGATGCCGCCGACCTCTATCGCCAGGCCAGCCAGGGCGGCAGCGCGGCGGACGACAAGCGCCTGCAGCTGCGCGCCGCGCGCGGCCGCGCCCTTGCCGCCGCAGAGCGCGGCGACGACCTGGGCGCCACGCGCGAATTCCAGAGCGGCCTCGTGCTCGATCCGCGCGACCCGTGGATCCGCTACGAATTCGCCCAGTTCCAGATCAAGCGCGGCCGCGTGCCCGAAGCCGAATCGCTGATCCGCTCGCTGGCTTCCAGCGGGCAGGCCGATTCGCTCTATGCCGCCGCCCTGCTCAACAACGACCTCGGCCGCGCGAATGAGGCCGACCGGCTGATCTCGATGATCCCCGAGGCCCAGCGCACCGCGCCGATGCGCAGCCTGGCGATCAGCGTGAAGACCGATGCGGCGATCGCCCGCGCCCGGGCGCTGGCCGCCACCGGCCAGCAGGGCCAGGCGATTTCCGCCATGCGCCAGCTCGGCTCGATGGCCTCGGTCCCGGCGGGCAAGCAGGCTGCCGTCGCCAATGCGCTGTTCGACATGGGCGACACGCAGGGCGCCGCGCAAGTCGCGGAAAGCGCGATGAACGGCCAGATCACCGACATCGACGACTACGAAGGCCTGATCGGCGTCCTCGCCCGCACCGGCCGCGACGATCTCGCGCAGGTCGCGCTCCAGCGCGCCTCGCAGCTGGCCGGCTCCTCGGCGGACGGCCAGCGCGCCTATGCCCGCATCAGCGCCGGCCTCATGGTCAGCCAGGCCGACGCCGCGCGGCTCGGCGGCCGTTACGCCGAGAGCTTCGACGTGCTGCAGCAGGCCTATGCCGCCGCGCCCGACAACCCGGAGATTCTCTCCGGCCTCGCCCGGCTCTACCAGACCGGCGGCATGCCCGCGAAGGCGGCGCAGAGCTACCAGCTGGTGCTGGCCCGCAAGCCCAACGACAAGGACGCGCTGCTCGGCCTCGCCGACACTGCGCAGGCGGCCGGCGACAAGGACCTGTCGCAGCAGGCCCAGCGCCAGGTGCTGCGCTCCTACGGCCAGGATTACCGCGTGCGCATGGCGCTCGCCAACGTCGAGCGTGCGCGTGGCAACGAGCGCGCGGCGATCGGGCTGCTCAAGGATGCGCGCGAACTCTACGCCCGCCAGAACGGCGCCGGCGGCGTGGCGCTGGGCGGCAACCCCTTCGCCAACGCCGGAATGGGCGGCGGCGCTGCCGGGGGTGCGAACCCGTTCCGCGGCCAGATGCAGGCCGCCGCGCCGCAGGTGAACCCCTTCGCGCTGGGCGGCGGCACCCGTCTGCCGACCGCCTATCCGCAGGGCGCGGCCAATGCGTCGGGCTACGGCTACGGCGCACCGCAGACCGGCTACTCGGCGCAGCAGGCGGCCTATCCGGTCGGCCAGTCGGCTTACGCCGCCGCTCCGGCGGGCGCGCAGAGCGGCTTTGGCGGTTATGCCGGGCAGCAGACCTCGTTCTCCGCGCCCGACCGTTATTCGGCGGCCAGCAGCACCAGCGCCGCGCCGATGGGCGGGCAGTCCGGCTGGAACGGGCAGGATACCGGCGCCGTGGGCGCCGGCTACGGCAGCCCGCAGGTTCCCGTCGCCTATGCCGGCGATCCGGTGATGACCCAGATCCAGTCCGAGATCCAAAGCCTCGCCCAGGACAGCGGACCGCGCGTCGAGGTGCAGACCGCCTACCGCTCGCGCTCGGGCGAAACCGGCCTGTCGAAGCTCGACGAGATCAAGGGTTCGGCCAAGATTTCCACCGGCGCCGCCGGCGGCCGCGTCTTCCTCAAGGCCGAGGCCACCGTCGCCGATTCGGGCCGCCCGACCGGCTCGGGCCTCGCCCGGTTCGGCCGCAACGCCACGATCGAGGCGCAGTCCATCGTCGACGAGGTGGCCTCGCCCCTCGTCAATGCCGACAGCCAGCAGGCCTCGGGCGTCGCCTTCTCGGCGGGCTACGAGAGCGATGCGGTGCAGCTGGAGGCGGGCACCACGCCGGTCGGCATGGGCAAGACCAAGTTCGCCGGCCGCGTTGCCGTCAGCCCGGAACTGAGCCCGGGCGTGCGCGCCACCGCGTTTGCCGAGCGCAAGCCCGTCACCGATTCGGTCATCTCCTATGCCGGCACCCGCGACCCCGTCACCGGCGAACGCTGGGGCCAGGTCATGCGCGACGGCGCCGGCGCGGGCCTGTCCTACGACGAGGACGGCAGCGGCGTGTACGGCGAGGGCCGCTACTACCGCTTCCGGGGCGAGAACGTGGCCAAGAACGACGGCTTCGAAGCCAACGTCGGCGGCTACCTGCGCGCCTACAAGGACGCGCGCTCGTCGGTCACGGTGGGCCTCAACGTGAATTACCAGGGCTACGACAACAGCCAGAACTACTTCACGTATGGCCACGGCGGCTATTTCAGCCCGCAGAGCTTCATCTCGGTCGGTTTCCCGGTCAACTACACCATGGAGGACGAGCGCTTCGACGTGCGCGCGAACTTCACGCCGGGCTTCCAGAGCTACAAGCAGGACCAGACCCCGATCTATCCGACCGATCCCGCCGCGCAGGCGACGCTCGACACCCTCAAGGCCGAGAACAGCGACGTGCGTTCGTATTTCGACAGCCTGAGCAAGACCGGCTTCGCGCTCTCTGCGCAGGGATCGCTCTACTACAAGCTCAACCCGAACACCCGTATCGGCGGGGACTTGAGCTACAATACCTTCGGCAGCTACGATGAATTCCGCAGCATGCTCGGCGTGCGCCAGAGCTTCGGGAGCACAGGTAAATGAAGATGCAGGCGTTTCCCCAACCACGCCAGGGCGCCGGAGAAGTCGGCGTCGGCGGTCTCGCGCTGATGGCGATGTCGATGGCCGCGGAAATCTGCGAGGGCGTGCCCGAGGCGCAGGCGCGCGGGTTCTTCCTGGCGATCGGTCGCCGCATGGCCGAGCTGGAGCCGCTGGAAGGCGTCAACGACGCCTCGGTGCTCTGCGCCCGGATCAATGCGTTCTGGCAGGCGCTGGACTGGGGCGAGATCGAGCTGGCGGTGGGCAAGGAGGCGATCATCGTGCGCCACCGCGACCTGCCCAACCGCATCGCGCCCGATCCGCAGGGGCACTGGAATGCGATGCTGCTCGGCGTGCTGGAAGGCGCCTATGACAGCTGGTTCCGGGTTCTCGGCAGCGGCCCCACCCTGCGCACCACGGCGGAGTGGAAAGGGGACACGCTAGAGCTGCGCCATGGCCGTTGAAACAAAAGCGCTTTTTCCCGCAGTCGATCGCCGTACTTTCTCGCTGGGAATGCTCATGGCCTTCACCGCGGCCTGCAACACCGGCGGCAACCAGGGCCGCGCCCAGCAAGTGACCGATACCTTCTGGACCCTGTGGCGCGACCGTTTCGTGTCGCCCGAGGGCCGCGTGGTCGACACCGGCAACGGCCGCATCAGCCACAGCGAGGGCCAGAGCTACGGCATGATCCTGGCCCTGCACGCCGGCGACCGCGACGCGTTCGAGCGGATCGCCAAATGGACGCAGGATACTTTGGGGCGCGAGGACATGGCGCTTCATTCCTGGCGCTACGACCCGCGCGAGGCGGTGCCGGTGTCCGATCCCAACAACGCCACCGACGGCGATCTCGTGATCGCCTGGGCGCTGGCGCTGGCGGGCAAGCGGTGGTCGCAGCCGGCCTGGCTGGAGCGCGCCGCGCAGATCCGCGCGGCGATCCGCGCGCACTGCGTGGTCTCGCGCTTCGAGCGCAACCTGCTGCTGCCCGGCGTCGTCGGGTTCGCGGAAGCCGGGCTGGTGACGCTCAACCCCTCGTATTTCGTGTGGCCCGCGCTCGACCATTTCGCCAAGATCGACGGCGGCTCCACCTGGGGTCCGGTCATCCGCGACTGCGAGGCCGTGACCCGCGCCTCGCGCTTCGGCGTGCACGGCCTGCCCTGCGACTGGGTGGTGGTCACGGGCAAGAACGAGATCGCCCCCGCCCCCGCCAAGCCGCCGCGCTTCGGCTACGATGCCATCCGCATCCCGCTCTACGCCGTCGTCGGCGGCCGGACGAGCCTGGTGCAGCCGGTGGCGGACTGGTGGCGCTCGTGTCTCGCACAGCACCGCGCGATCCCCGCCTGGGTCGATGTCGTCACCGGCGAGGAGGCGAATTATCCACTGTCCAGCGGCGCCGCGGCGATCGCCGGGCGGCTGATCGGCTCGGCTGCTCCGGCGGTGCTGGACACGGACTACTTCTCGGCATCGCTGCAGATGCTGGCGCGGCTTTAGAGGCCCGGGAAGTTGGGCAGGGCTGCAGCCATCGCTGCGCTCCCGCCCTCGTCATCCCGGACCTGATCCGGGACCTTGGGCAAGGACCCGCCCACTTTGCGTTGAAACGCGGCGTGGCAGTGGCCCGGCGCGCGCTATTGCCTGAAGAGCCGCCCACGGTCCCGGATCAGGTCCGGGATGACGAGCGGGGCGGGCCCCTCAGCGCGAGCGCAGCGATATCAGCCCGAACAGGCTCAGCAGCGCCGCGCCCGAGATGTAGAGGCCGACGAACAGCACGCCGCCGCTGTCGGCCAGCCCCTGCGCGATGGCGGGAGCGAAGCCGCCGCCGAAGATGCCGCCCACGTTGAAGGCGATCGAGGCGCCGGTGTAGCGCACGCGCGGCGGGAACAGGCGGGGCAGCAGCTCGGCGATCGGGCCGTAGACGAGGCCCATGGTGAACAGCGCGAGGCACAGGAACGCGCCGATCATCCACAGCGAGCCGGCCGCGAACATCAGTCCCATCACCACGCCCAGCGCGATCGCCAGGAAGCACCCGGCCATCAGCACGCTGCGCGAACTGGTGCGGTCGGCGGCGTAGCCGGCGACGACGATGCCCACAGCCATGAACAGGATCGCGAAAAGCTGGACGCCCAGGAACGTCTGGCGGTCGTAGCCCAGGGTGCCGGTGCCGTAGCCCAGCGCGAAAGTCGTCGCGAGGTAGTAGAGCGCGAAGCAGGCGATCACCGCGAAGGTGCCGGCCACGGTCTCGCGCAGGTGGGTGCGGAACAGCTCGACCACGGGGATGGCGCGGCGCGCGTCGTCGTCGTGGGCCAGCGCCGGGCTTTCGCTCAGGCGGAAGCGGATCCACAGGCCCAGGCCCACCAGCACCGAGCTGAGCAGGAACGGGATGCGCCAGCCCCAGACCGCGAAGTCCGCGTCGCTCAACGCGGTGCTGAGGATCAGGAACAGGCCGTTGGCAGCGAGGAAGCCGACCGGCGCGCCCAGCTGCGGGAACATGCCGAAGCGGGCCTCGTAGCCGGGCGGGGCGTTCTCCACCGCCAGCAGCGCGGCGCCGCCCCACTCGCCGCCGAGGCCGAGCCCCTGGGCGAAGCGCATCAGGCACAGCAGCAGCGGCGCCAGCCAGCCGACCGACTGGTAGGTGGGCAGCACGCCGATCAGCACGGTCGCCCCGCCCATCAGCAGCAGCGAGGCCACCAGCGTCGACTTGCGGCCCACGCGGTCGCCGAAGTGGCCGAACAGGGTGGCGCCCACCGGCCGGGCGATGAAGGCGATGGCGAAGCTGGCATAGGCGGCGAGATGCTGCACCGAGGCGGAATCGGCCGGGAAGAACAGCGGCCCGAAGACCAGCGCGGCGGCGGTCGCGTAGATGTAGAAGTCGTAGAACTCGACGGCGGTGCCGACGAGGCTGGCGGTCAGGACCCGGGCGTTGCGGCGATAGACGTTACCGCCGCCCGTACCCGCCGTTCCTGCCGCCGCCGTAGTTGTCCGCGCCATTATCGCCCTTCCCCGTCTCGCTTCGAGCGCCTCCCTAACGGGAGCGGCGCTCGAAGGCGAGAGGCTTGGGGCAGGAAGTTGGCGTCAGAACCGCGCGGTCGCGCCCATCCACACGCGCGCCGGATCGATGACGAAGCCGTTGGCGGCATAGTCGATCCGCCGGTCGAGCAGGTTCTGGACGCCGGCGTGGAAGGTGAAGCCCGGCGAGACCTTGTACGATCCGCCCAGGTCGACCGTGGTGTACGAGGTGGCGAAGACGTTGGAGCCGCTGATCTGCGCTTCCGTCACGGCCTCCTTGCCCCGGTACACCGCGCGCACGAAGCCGCTCAGGCGGTCGTCCGGGCGCCAGTTGAGCGAGGCGCTGGCGGCCTGCTTGGGGGTGTCGTTCAGCGCCGCGCCGCGGTTGGTGCCCGACAGCTGCTCTGAATCGGTCAGCGTCCCGGTGGCGTTGAGGCGCAGCGTCTTGGTCAGCCGGATGTCGACCGTCGCCTCGATGCCGCGGATGCGGGCCTTGTCGACGTTGACGTAAGTGGTGGGCGCGTTGCCGATCGAGCTGAGCGGTTCGTCGGTGCACCAGGCGCCGGCCGACGCGCAGGTCACGCGGGTGATCTTGTCGTTGAAGCGGGTGTCGTAGACCGTCAGGCTCGCCTGGAGCGGCCCGCCATCGTACATCGCCACCGCCTCGAACGTGCGCGAGGTTTCGGCTTCCAGGTCGGGGTTGCCGTAGATCGTACCGCCGCGGCTGGTCTGGCCCCAGTCCGACAGCGTCTCGCGCAGGTCCGGCGCGCGGAAGCCCTGCGAGTAGCCGCCCTTGACGGTGAAGCGCTCCGTCGCGTTCCACACCGCGTAGATGCGCGGGGTCCAGTGCTTGCCGTACTGCTGGTCGTCGTCGAGACGGATGCCGCCGGTCAGGCGCAGGTTGTCGAGGATCGAAAGCTCATCCTCGGCGAACACCGCCCAGGCCTTGCGCCCGGCGCCGGTCCGGGTGGAGCCGGACAGGCGGTTGCCGGTCAGGTCGGTCAGGTCCTGGTCGGTGTAGAAGCCGCCCAGGCTCAGCATGTTGGAGGGCAGCGCCACCGACCAGATCGACTGCGCGACGGTGTTCTTGATGCGCTTGTCGCTGGTGAGGTTCTTCGAATCCTCGAACTGCACGTAGCTGTCCGAATTGGCGAAGCCCCAGCGGCCCTGGTGCGTGACCGAGCCGACCTTGCGTTCCTGCGTCTGGATCGTCTCGGTGCCTTCTGGCTCGGTGGAGGTGACTTCGACGGTCTTGCCGGCGGTGGTCGTCACTTTCTGGCGATAGTAGCCGGCCTCGACCAGGAAATCGTGGTCGCTGCCCAGCGCGAAGCCGATCTTGCCGGCCAGGCTGGTGTCCCGGCGCTCGGGCGTGCCGCCGACGACCTTGTCCTCGGTGCGGCGGTTCATCGCGCCTTGGAGCTGCAGGCCGATGCCCTTGGTGACGGGGCCGGAGAGGTAGAAGTTGGCGTCGCCGAAGTTGCCGTAGTCGCTGCCCAGCTGCATCGTGCCGTTGGCGCGAACCGAACCGTGCCATTCGGTGGCGATGCGCCGGGTGATGACGTTGACGACGCCGCCCATCGCGTCCGACCCGTAGAGCGAGGACATCGGACCGCGCACCACCTCGATGCGCTCGATCGCCTCGAGCGGGGGCAGCTGGCCGCCTTCGGAGATGTTGCCGCCGTTGGTGCGCGATTCGCGGCTGCTCAGGCGTTTGCCGTCGACGAGGATGAGCGTGTATTCCGGCGCCATGCCGCGGATCGAGATGTCGCGGCTGTTGCCCTCGCCGGTGGTCACGGTGACGCCGGAGATCTCCATCAGCGCGTCGGTGATCTCGCGGTAGGGCATGCGCTCCAGGTCCTCGCGGGTGATCACGCTGATCGAGGCGGGCGCGTCCTTCACTTCCTGCTCGCGGCTGGAGGCGGTGACGACGATCGTGGAACTCTCGGCGGCGCCTTCGGCCTCGCCGGCCAGCGCCGGCAGGTGCTGGAACGCGATGGCGAGAGCCAGCATCGCCGCGCCGCTGCGCAGCCTGTTGATGTTCGACAAGATAACCCCCTGAATTAAACGCTAATGCAAAACGATTGCATTAGCGCCTTTGACGGCGGAGCGTCGCGGGGCCAACAGTCAATATCGGATAACGACTATTCGCTTTCGGCGGCGTTCGGGCCGCCGCATGCCTCGAGCACCTGCCGGCGCACCCAGGCGGCGGCGGGATCGCGGTGGCTGCGCTCGTGCCACAGCAGCCAGTAGTCGAGGTCGCCGATGCCTTCGGGCGCGGGTCTCGTCGCCAGCTCCGCGCGGCGGGCCAGCCCTGTCACCGCGCGCGAGGGCAGGATCATGACGAGATCGCCCGCCAGCAGCATGTCCGGGGCCAGCGCGAAATAGGGCACGCTGGCGGCGACGTCGCGCGCGGCGGCGGCCTCGCCCAGCGAAACCGTGACACGGTCCAGTTCGGCGTCGCTCACCGTCAGTCCGAGGTGGGCATGGCCGAGGAATTCCTCGAGCGGCGCGGGCCCGGTGCCCGAACGGGTCAGGGGATGCCCGCCGCGCGTCACGCACAGGAAGTGATCGCGGAACAGATGCTGGCGATGAAGCTGCGACGGGTCGTGGTCCAGCCCGGAAATGGCGAAATCGATGTCGCCCTGCGCCAGCGAGCGGTGGGTGGCGTGCGTCAGCGGCAGGACGTCGATGGCGATGCCGGGTGCGAGCCGGCGCAAGGCCGCCAGCACCGGGACGATCACCGCCATGACCCCGAAATCGGTCGAGGCGATGCGGAACCGCCTTTGGATGCCTGCCGGCTCGAACGCTTTTTCGACCAGCAGCGACGAGGTGGCCGCCACCCAGTCGGCGAGCCGGCCGACCAGTTCGTCGCCGCGATGCGTGCGGGTCATGCCGGCGCCCGCGCGCACCAGCAGCGGATCGTTCAGCGCGGCCCTCAGCTTGGCGAGCGACCGGCTGACGCTGGGCTGGCTCATGCCCATCATGATGGCGGTGGCACTGACGCTCTTGGTCTTGAGCAGGAGCGCCAGGATCAGGAGAAGGTTGGGGGACAGCGCGGACATGAGGACCAGAAGTTATTGCAATATAATCGCATTAGCAATTTCACGCTTCATGCGCCACCCGGGCGGTGGTTCGGCCGCCGCCGTCATTCAGGTTCGTAGCGGCGCCAGTCCCGGCGCGACCTGCGGCGAATGTCGGCATCGCAGCTGCTGCATTTACCAATGTAGGTAATCCCGTCCCAGACCACCTTCGAGCGTATCGGCGCATGCCGGTCGAATTTGCAGCGAATGAACTGGGGAACTAGGAAAAGCACGGCGAAGCTACTCCTCATGGGCCTGGATATGGGCGAGACGATCTGCACGCAGCGCGCAGCGGCCTACGTGATGTTCCGCATACCTTGTTAACCTTCATTACAAACATTGTTAATTTTTTAAATTACTTAAGGCCGAGGGGCCGTGCGGGCGCTTTTTTCGCGCGGGTGCTCCGCTCTGCGGATACCCGGGCGCGGGTTGGACGGCCGGATCCCGGTGAAAGAGTTACCGGACTTGAGGACATCCAATAGATACCCGGGCGTGTAACCTGCTAGCCAGCGGGCTCAGCCTCACGGGAATCCAGCATTCATGACAGACCGCAACGCCGCCCAGGACCTGCCGATCGCGATCGTCGGCGGAGGCTTCAGCGGGACGCTCCTCGCCATCAACCTGCTGCGCTACGGCGTGAAGGTGGCGCTGATCGAGCGTAATTCGGCGCAGCTGGCCAAGGGTGTCGCCTTCGGCACCCGCCGGCCCGAACACCTTCTGAACGTGCGCGCCGCCAACATGAGCGCCTTTCCCGACGACGCCGGGCATTTCCTGCGCTGGATGGAATTCTCCGCCACTGACGAGGCCAACCGCTTCGTGCCGCGCCTGACCTACGGTGCATACTTGCGCGAACTGCTGGTGCAGGCGCTGGGCAAGGCGCCGGCAACTGCTCAGGTCGTCGACGGCGAGGCGCTTTCCGTGGACTTCGAACCCGGCATGGCGCGGGTGCACCTGGCCGGCGGCGATGTCGTCGAATGCCGGTCCGTGGTGCTGGCGCTGGGCAATTTCCCGCCGGTGCCGCACCCCGTCCTCCAGGACCTGCCCGCGCACCTCTACTACCCCGACCCGTGGGACGCCGCGGCGGTGACGGGGCTCGAAGGCCTCGACCACGTCCTCGTCGTGGGCAGCGGGCTGACGGCGGCGGACGTCGTGCTGTCGCTGGAAAGCTCGGGGTTCAAGGGCAAGGTGACGGTGCTGTCCCGGCGCGGCCTCAGGCCGCACAGCCATGCCGAGAGCGGGCCGGTGGTCACGCCGGTGCAGGACCCCGACAAGCGCGGCTCGCAGCTCGTGCGCGAAGTGCGGCGGCGGGCGGCCGAGGTGGGCTGGCGCGCGGCGGTCGATGCGCTGCGGCCGCACACGCAGAACATCTGGCGCCGCCATTCGCTGACCGCGCAGGCCAGCTTCCTGCGTCACCTGCGCCCCTACTGGGACGTCCACCGCCACCGTCTCGCCCCGGCCGTGGCGCAGCGTCTCCAGGACATGGAGGCGGCCGGGCGGCTACAGTACGTGGCCGGCAAGCTGGGCAGCGCCGAGGAACTGGGCGGCCGGGCGCTGGTGTCCTACCGCCCCCGCGGCGAAGAGGGCATCGCGCTGCTCGAAGTCGACCGCATCTACAACTGCGCCGGACCGGACTGCGACCTCGGCCGGGTCGACCTGCCGCTGGTGCGCGACCTGCTGGAGCGCGGCAGCATCCGCAGCGACGCCCATGCGCTGGGCGTGGACGCCGACCACCTCGGCCGCGTGCGCAGCGCCGACGGGACCGCGCAGGAACGCCTGCTCGCGGTCGGCCCGATCACCAAGGGCGAGGCCTGGGAGATCGTCGCCGTGCCCGACATCCGCCGCCAGGTATGGGGCCTCGCACGGTTTCTCGCCGACGAGCACTGGGTCGGCGGCGAGGGGCTGTAGCGCCTGCCCGTCAGCTGGCGGCGAGGGGCTCCGGCAGGGCGGCGCGGGCACCTGCGGGCAGCTCCGCCTTCGCGGTGCCGGTCCCGGCCCGGCCGCCCATTCCCGCTACGCTGCCCGGTCCCGCTACGCTGCCCAGCCCGGCAACCGCCGCGCGGGCGAGATCGGCCAGCTGGCCGGTCGGTCCGTCGAGGGCGGGGGCGGTGTGCAATACGCAGGAGACCCGGGGCAGGCCCGGCAGTCCCACATCGTCCAGCGGCGTATCGCGCAGGAACAGGCCGGTGCGACAGGTAAGCCCCAGCCCCGCCTCGACCGCCGCGCGCAGGCTGGTGAGGTTCGCCGTCTCGACGGTGATGCGATAGGGCACCCCGGCATCCTCCAGCGCCCGGATCGCGGCCTCGCGAAAGCGGCAGGGGGGCTCCAGCACCGCCAGCGGCACGGCGGGGAGGCGGGCGAGGTCCTCCTTGCCGAACCACGCCATCGGCTGGGCCGTCACCGCATGAGGATCGCCGGCGGCGGCGAAGCCCAGTACGATGTCGAGCTGGCGCCGGTCCAGCAGGTCCAGCAGCTCGGCCGTGCCCGCGACGCGCGAATAGAGCTGCGCCTCGGGGTGCAGGTCGGCGAACCGGGCGAGCACGCCGGTCAGCAGCAGTTCGGCGAAATCCTGCACCATGCCGATCCGCGCCGACCCGGCGAATTGCCCGTTGCTGACGGCCGCCACGGCCTCGTCGTGCAGGGCCAGCACCTTGCGCGCGTAATCGAGCATCAGGTCGCCATGCGCGGTCAGCGCCAGCCGCCGCCCCTCGCGGTGGAACAGCGACTGCTGCAGCAGTTCCTCGAGCCGCTTGATCTGCAGGCTCAGCGCCGACTGGGTGACGAAGACCTGCTCCGAGGCATGGAGCATCGAGCCGGTATCGACGATCGCCACGAAGCTGCGCAGGAGGTTTGTCGGGAGGTTGACGGGCATCTGCGGACTTTCATCGAATAGGGCGGCAGCGAAGGAGCCGCGTGCCGTGCCATGATGTATTCCATAATCTCAATCAAAATTGTAGAGATTATGGCGCAGGAAGCAATCCCGGAAGATACCTGTGATCCGCCCGGGCCCGTGATGAAAGTGGTGCTGGATGTTTCCGAAAACGCGCCGATCGCGAAGCGCGCAGGCTTTGGCATATCGGCGGTTCGGGAAGTCTCTGGATGCCCCGCGAGGATTCGAACCTCGATAGACGGAATCAGAATCCGTAGTCTTACCATTAGACGACGGGGCACCGGAGGGCGCCCCACTAGAGGCAGTTGTGATTCGGGTCAAGCACCTTGATTGCATGTCTGAAAGTGCGCCCCTTGCTCCTTTGCCCGCGGGGCGTTAGCATCGCGGTCAGGTGCCCGCCTATCCGGCGGGATGATATGTGAACGAGTATTGAAATCATGGCGGAGCAAGATCCGCCGGCAGCGAAAGTCGAAGTGTCGGGTCGTCCGGGACGGCGGCGAAAAGGTCGCAGGGGCAAGGCGGGTTCGCCCGGCACCTCTCCGGCCGCCGGCACAGCCAAGGGGAAGGCGCGCCCACCGGGCGGCGCGCGGGGTCCCGAGGCAGGTCCCGGGGCGGGCCCCAAGGCAGGCCCCAAGGCAGACAGAGCGCCGCGCGCAGAACAGCAGCCTCGGCTTCCTGCCGTCGCCATGGCGGGCCCTCCCTCCGCAGCAAGACCCGCGCCCGGCGCCGGGAACGGCGCGCCCGTCGCGGACGTGGCCGCTTCGAGCCCGCCGACGCCGCACGTGCCGCGCCAGTCCTATGCCGCGATCGACCTGGGCACCAACAACTGCCGCCTGCTGATCGCGCGCCCATCGGGCGAGAATTTCACCGTGATCGACGCCTTCAGCCGCGTGGTGCGGCTGGGCGAGGGGCTGGCGCAGTCGGGCCGGCTGTCCGACGCGGCGATGGAGCGCACGCTGTCGGCGCTGCGCGTCTGCGCCGACAAGCTGATGCGCCGCAACGTCTACCTCGCCCGCTCGGTGGCGACCGAGGCGTGCCGCCGCGCGTCCAACGGCCCCGAATTCATCGAGCGGGTGCGCCAGGAGACCGGCATCGCCCTCGACATCATCAGCGCCCGCGAGGAAGCGCGCCTCGCGGTGCTGGGCTGCCACGTGCTGCTGGAGGACGGCTTCGGCCCGGCGATGATCTTCGACATCGGCGGCGGCTCCACCGAACTGGTGCTGATCGAGAGCACCGGCACCGTGCCGCGCATCCTCGACTGGCAGAGCGTGCCCTGGGGCGTCGTCTCGCTGACCGAAAGCTGCGCGCCCGAAGGCGACACGCGCGACGCGCGGCTGGAACGCTACCGGCACATGCACAGCCTCGTCACCGAGAGCTTCGCGGCGTTCTCCAAGCGGGTGGGTCCGGCGCGCGAGAGCGCCAGCCAGGACGGCCCGCTGCGCCTGCTGGGCACCAGCGGCACCGTCACCACGCTCGCCAGCCTCCACCTGGAGCTTCCGCAGTACGACCGCCGCATGGTCGACGGGCTGATCGTGCCCGCCGAATCGATGCGCGACATCAGCTCGCGGCTGTCCTCGATGTCGATCGAGGAGCGCCGCGAGGTGGCCTGCATCGGGCGCGAGCGGGCGGACCTCGTGGTCGCCGGCTGCGCCATCCTGGAGGCAATCCTCGACTTGTGGCCGGCGGCGCGCCTCGGCGTGGCCGACCGGGGCATCCGCGAGGGCATCCTGCGCAGCCTGATCGCCTCGCACAGCCCGAACTCCGGGCCCCACTCCCATTCCATGCAAGGCCATGTCCACGCACCCGGCGTGCGCGAAGGCCTGAATAAAGCTATAGGTGCAAGATGAGCCGTTCAGGACGCGACCCGGGTGAGCGGCTGCGCACCGGCAAGAAACGCTCGACCAGTTCGGCGCGCTGGCTGACCCGCCAGATCAACGATCCCTACGTCAAGAAGGCCAAGGCCGACGGCTACCGCAGCCGGGCGGCCTACAAGCTGATCGAGCTGGACGAGAAGTTCGAGCTGCTCAGGGGCGTCGCCCGCGCGGTCGACCTCGGCATCGCGCCGGGCGGGTGGAGCCAGGTGCTGCGGATGAAGGCGCCCAAGGCCAGGGTGGTGGGCATCGACCTGCTGCCCACCGACCCGATCGAGGGCGTCACGATCTTCGAGATGGACTTCATGTCCGACGCCGCCCCCGCCGCGCTGCAGCAGGCGCTGGAAGGCGCCCCCGACCTCGTCCTGTCGGACATGGCGGCCAACACCGTGGGCCACAAGCAGACCGACCACCTGCGCACCATGGGGCTGGTGGAGACCGCGGCGGACTTCGCGATCCAGTACCTGGCGCCGGGCGGCACGTTCGTCGCCAAGGTGCTGGCCGGCGGCACCGACACCGCGCTGCTGTCGCTGCTCAAGCGCCATTTCACCAGCGTCAAGCACGCCAAGCCGCCCGCCAGCCGCAAGGATTCGTCCGAGTGGTACGTGATCGCCAAGGGGTTCAAGGGGCAGGCATCGGCTGAGGGGGCTGGTTGAGGGACTGGGGGCCCACGCACGCCCTCGTCATCCCGGACTTGATCCGGGACCTTGGGCAAGGGCCACGCCCACCTTGCGTTAAAACGCGGCGTAGCGGTGGTCCAGCGTGAGCTATCGCCTAAAGAACTGCCCACGGTCCCGGATCAAGTCCGGGATGACGAGGTTTTGGCTATGGGCATGACAAACCGTTTTGGCTGCACCCCATCACGTCGATCACCATCGACATGGCTGACAACCTTGAACCCCTTACCCGCCACGGAGCCATTTCGTCATCCCGGGCTCGACCCGGGACCGTGGGCAAGGGCCACGCCCACCTCGCGTTGAAACGCAGCGTAGCGGTGGCCCAGCGCAAGCTATCGCCTGAAGACGACCCAAGGTCCCGGATCAAGTCCGGGATGACGGGCAATTCTCAACGGGCTTCTCAAGACGAAAACGGCCCGCTGGCGACTCGGCGACGCCAGCGGACCGTTTTCAACCGGCAGTGCCGGATAGGTAATGTTACTGCGCTGCGGCTTCGCTCGCCTCGGGCGCGGCTTCGGCCGGAGTAGCTTCGCCTGCAGCCGGGGCAGCGGCCGGAGCCGCGTCGGCGGCGGGCAGCGGCAGGTTGGAGCCCTGGGTGTTGAGATAGGCGATGACGTTGGCGCGGTCTTCCGGCTTCGACAGGCCCGCGAAGGTCATCTTGGTGCCGGGGGCATAGGCCTTGGGGCTCTTCAGCCACTCGTTCAGCGCGTCGAACGACCAGTTGCCGCCCTTGCTCTTGAGCGCGTCGGAGAAGGCGAAGCCGCCCACGCCCTGGCCGATCGCCTCGCCTACCACGCCGTGCAGGTTCGGGCCGATGCCGTTGGCGCCGCCCGAATTGATGGTGTGGCACGAGGTGCACTTGGCGAACGTGGCCTCGCCCTTGGCGACGTCGGCGCTGGCGAGCAGCGTGGCGATCGGGGTTTCCCCGGCGCCCGCGCCTTCCTCGGCGACGCCTTCGATGGCATAGCCCGCCGTCTCCGGCGCGTGATGCTTGTCAGCCTGAAAATACATCGAGCTGGCAATAGTCAGCCCCAGGCCGACGATGCCCGCAAATAAAGTCCAGCCGGCGATAGTATTGAAACGATCGTCCATTCGTGCATGCCCCTGCGGCTTAATTAAGCTCATCCTGTGGCTTGGGGCTCTAAAGGGCGCCTTGATCCAGCGCAAGAGCCATTGCGGATATCGCCGATGCCGCCTAATCGCGCGCAAGTCATGCATGCATATCCCCAGCCCGCCATCGCCCTCGTCGGCGAAATGGAAGCCGCCGCCCTTGCCGACCCCGCCAGCGCCGTGGCGCTGCAGGGCGCGCCCGGCTGCAACGGCCACCGCGCCGCGCTCGAATACGACGAGGGCTGCCTGCCGCTGCCGTGCTTCTCGTTCGAGGACGCGCTGGACGCGGTGAAGGAAGGGCGCGCCGCCCGCGCGATCATCCCGATCGAGAATTCGCAGCACGGCCGCGTCGCCGACATCCACTTCCTGCTGCCCGAAAGCGGGCTGTCGATCGTGGGCGAGCACTTCATGTCGATCCACCATGCGCTGATGGCGCTGCCCGGCGCGAAGGGCCCGTTCTCG
>Ga0308159_1002574_pt1 | contig 20585 bp, 24 predicted proteins | sample PhyCR1_FD_201040 | JGI IMG/M metagenome (GOLD analysis project Ga0308159, IMG submission 201040) | Phyllosphere microbial communities from UC Gill Tract Community Farm, Albany, California, United States - DLSLC.R1 | ecosystem: Host-associated > Plants > Phyllosphere > Unclassified | place: USA... | reverse complement strand
GGCAAGGGCATGGCGCAGATGCTGCTCGACATGGAGATCCTGGTGCCTCAAGGCGTGGCCCAAACTGCGCGTCGTTCGCAGGGGCACGGTCCATGGGCCACATTCATTGAGCAACAGGATGCGGCATAAGCCAGCTCGACGCTGGGTTGGCGCAGGTGAGGAAGAACGTCGGTCCGCCAGTGCGGTCCAGACGCCGCCAGGTCTGCAGCTGCAGGCAACTTCACCTCTGTTCGGCGGAGCCAAGACCTGTGGCTCGCGCTGGTCTCAGGGCCCTAGCCGGGCGAGCAGCGCAAAGTTTGTGGCATGTTCTGGTGAGCGCATTGCCGCCCCGTGCGCCGGGCTGCGCGGGTCTTGAGACGACGCCGGTGGCGGGCCCACCCCTGTCTTGTTCGACAACGCCAAGACGGTCGTCATCGCGTGATACCTGCGGGGCAGGCCAGCACCGCTGGGAAATCGAGCCGTGCGAGTTCGGCGCGCGCTGCGGTTGAAGACCTTGGCTGTACCGCTCCTGCCGAGCCCAGACGAAACGCAAGGCAGTGCGCGTCAACGCCTGTCCCGAGAACACCTTCCTTGCCCACCTCGGCGCTCTCGCGCCTCACGCTCTCCGTTCTTCGGGTTGCGACCCGTGGTGCGCGGACGTGGGGACACGGAAAAGGCGTGCTGGGCGGCGTCTGCTTGCGCGGTGGATCGGTCGAGGACCTGCGTGGCGCCTGGCTTGTCAGCCATGTTCGACGGTCGGCCGCGCTCCGGTTCGCGCACGTCGAGTCAGGCGCCGTCTCGCTCGCGCTCGGTGGCCTCCAGCCGGTCGAGCACCGCTTCTGGCTGCACGTCGGCAGCGAGCTGCTTCAATTCGCTGCGGTCGGCTGCCTCGACGCCCATCTTGCGCGCCATCTCGGCCGTCAACTCGATGAGTCGGGTGATCTCGTGCTCACTCAGGAGGCTGATCTGCAGGTCCAGCTCGGCCCGGCGCTCGGCCATCGCGGCCATGCGGTTCTGGCTCACGAGCACGAAGGTCGAAATGAAGATGGCCTCGACCGACGCCACCATCGCCAGCACGACGAAGGTCGGGTCGAAACGCGGCACGCCCGGCACCCACCCGAGGTTGATGACGATCCACGCGCCATACAGCGTCAGGTGCAGATAGACAAACTTCAGGCTGCCCGCGAACGCGGTGACCGCGTCGGCCACCTTGTCCTGCCGGGAGCTCGCTTCGTAGTCGCGGCGGCGGCGCTCGACCAGCGCGGCAATGTTGCGGTCGACGACGGGGGCGACTGTGTTGCGCGTGGGGTCGGGCGCCACAGAAGCCGCGGAAGCAGTTGGCGCGGAGCGGTCAATCGTGGCCACGCGCGCCACCGCAGACCGAAGCGAGCTGCGACGCGTACAGCGCGCGGTGCCGGGCTACCGCTTCACCGTCGTCCGGAGCGCAAAGGTACATCTCGTGCCCCGGACGCTCAAGCACCCGCAGCCCGCTCGAGCGAAGCATGGCCTCCACGCCCGCATGGTTGGCAGCCCACCAATTGGTCGGGTCCCCAGCCAGGCGATGCTCGATGAAGGCCATCTTGGGCCAGCCCGACGCGAGCAGTGGGGTCCGGTCCTCAATGGCGCAGTCGGCGGTGTCGGAAGACACCGCTTCCCCTGGCAGGGTGAGGGTCTGAAACATCATGAGGCCCCGGGTCCGCTCGGCCAGCAGGTCGAGCGCCAGCAGCGGATAGCGCAGGTGATAGAACACGCCCATGAACCAGACCAGGTCGAAGCGTTCGTCGCTGCGGGCGAGGTCGTACACCTCCATCTGGCGAAACTCGACCCTGCCCTGCAGCCCCATTTCGCCGAGCGCCCAGCGGGCCTGCGCGAGGTAGTGCGGATCGACATCGATGCCCAATACCGAGGCACCGCGCCGCGCCAGCTCGAAGCTGTAGAAGCCGGCGTTGCAGCCGACGTCGAGCACGCGCCAGCCGTGCAGGTCCGCTGGCACGAAGCGGCGGATCTGCTGCCACTTGAAGTTCGGGAAGTCGCCCCCCAGAAAGTGGTGCGGCAACGTTCGCTCACCGCTGGGCAGATGGAGGTTGTGGAACCAAGGTGCCAGCGCCTCGATCTGGTGCCGTCGCGCCGCTTGGCGCTGCGCCGATACGCCCGATGCGCCCGATGCGTTAGAAGATGTCAGGTCCATGTCGAAGCTTTCAAGTCAGGGCCGCGTGCGGCGTCAGTGCAGGCACGTGGTCCTCTGCGTTCGGCGGCGCGGCAGGCGGCGGTGTGCGCCCAGCGCACGCGCCAGTTTGCGCATTCGCCGGGACGCCGGCGGCCACGTCATCGGGATGGTCGCGGCAGCGCAAAGGCAAGTCCGGTCAGAGCACGGTGCGGTCGTGCGGGGGCCGCGGTAGATCGCGGCACTGCACGCACCAGCGCACGCCGCGCTCCAGGAAAATCACATCGTGCCCGCCGCTGCACGAACCGACGCGCCGGCGCGGTGTCGAGCCGGGCCGAGCGGGCGGCCGGTGTGAGGGTGTCAAAGTCGAATCGGACATCGTCGTGCTTCCGTCCTAGAGCCGTTGGGCAAACCGTGTGCCCGCGCTGGGCGACACAGGTGCCTACCGGCACGAAGCCGCCATTCGTGCTGCGTTTGCAGCGACCCTGCCCGCGCTGTCGGCACCCGGCCGCGCCGCGCCGCGCCATGACGTCGCAGCCGGGAAGGAGGACAGCGATGCGGGGACGTTGTGGAATGCGCGGCCGGCGGCCCCGTGATGGCGCAGGAAGGATTGACTGCAGTTTTTGCATGGCGCAGCGTTCCAACGACTTCTCGATGCGACGCGGCGTTTTGCGCAAGTCGCGTTGCCCGTGGGGCGAGCCGATGCCTCTGCTGGCCAGCGCGAGCGACACTGCCTGCGAGGAAAAGGCTCTGGCGGTGGTGGCGACCTGATACACCTGCGCCATGCGCAGCGGCAGCCGTGCTTCGGTGAGCGCCTAGGTCGCCGCAGGGGTCGGTGTGACAGTGCGCGATGCACCGACTGCGCCCATTGGTGGCGCGGCGGGCACCGGCGCATGGATGCGCGACCTCATCGGCGACTTGCCACCGTGGAGAAGGCAGCCACCCGGGCCACCGACCACCCCACCCTCCATGCCAACCACGGGTTCGCCACCCTCGCGATGCACCGAGCCGCAGCGCATCAACCGGCCAGCAGCCCCCGATGGCACCGCCGTGCCGCCTCCACCGCCGCGCGCGGCTCGCTCCCAGGCTTGAATGCCCAGCCTCAGCGCGGCCAAAAATACGAGAAATCCTTAAAAAGTAACGAAGTGTGACAAAGCTGCAGGCCGACCGTGCGCTCAATACCGTTGTAGGCATCGAGCCTGCCTGTGTGTAGGCGCTTTCCTTCCTCGAGGTGCCAAAGTGCTGTATTTTTCTCGCTGCGAATGCTCGCCCATGTCTCTCAATCGGGTGCATCGCCCGTCTTGGATGAAACTTCTCTTCTCCAAGCGAGGCCTCTACAAGTGCGATTCATGTGGACGATCGCAACTTCTTCCTCGACACGCGATACGCAGCGCTCTCGTGCCGTTGAGCCAACCAGCCAACGCAAGCCGCGCCGCTGTCGAACAGCTCGAGAGCAACTAGAGCAGGTCGCCCGCCGGGGTTGGAGCGCACCGCTCACTGAGCCTCGTCGAGTTCGCGGGCAGCGCGTCCAGCCAGGCTTTCATGGAGCGCTTCGGGCAGGATCACCGCGATGCGTTCGTCCTGCGTCTCCGGCAGCCGCTTCGGATTGGCCGGTGCCTGTGGCGAACGAGGGCGTGCTCGTCAACGTCGATCATGCGCGTCGCGAAGCGGTCGACCCACTGCCCTCCGGCGTCTTCCACGGCGACAAAATGCCGGCAACGCCCAACGTGCGGCCGTCGGCTGCAGAGAATCTTGTGGGGATTTGCTTGCCGGTGCGCCCATCGGGCTCGTCGACCGCCTTGCACGGCGCGATGCAGTGCCGCGGCTTGGCCCGGACGAGTTTCAAGCGGCCCAGGCTGACGACCCCTCGCTGGGCGCGTTGTACGTCCGCATCGCGTGCTTCAGCTCCTTGATGAACCGAGGCGACAGGCCGAAAAAATGCACATCGACGACCCCGAAGTCTGGCGATGCCTCGTCGCCAAAGTCGCGCTCGGCAGGCCGCTCGACGAGGGGCGCCTCGTCGGTGGAATGAACGTGCGAGTTCGGTTCCGGCGCATCGTTGAGCGCCAGCGCGACGCCGAACCGCTTTCGATGACCTTGTGGTGCTTTGGCGCCTGGTTGTGTTCGTCCATGAGGTTGCGCGCCCAAGCGGTCGCACGCTGGCGTACCGGAGGGCAAGTGGCTGCTCGTCGCCCATGGATCCCTGTTCGCGTCGGGGTCGAAGGCCAGCGAGGCCAGCTTTGCTGAAAAAATCCAGAAAGGTGCGGGCACCTTTTCGAGCCCTCCCGCTGCACGAGAACGCGACATGAATAAAACCATCTTCGACCTGTCTCGATTTCTGGAGGCGCAGGAGACCGTCTACGCGCGTGTGCTGGATGAGCTGAGCACGGGGCACAAAGTCAGCCACTGGATGTGGTTCATCTTTCCGCAGCTTTCAGCGCTGGGTCGGAGTTCGACCGCCCGCTTCTACGGGCTTGCAGGCAAGGCCGAAGCGCGGGCGTACGGGGACCATCCAGTGCTCGGCGAGCGACTTCGAGAATGCAGCGAGCTTGTACTCGGCGTTCAAGGACGCACGGCGACGCAGATCCTGGGCTCACCGGATGATCTCAAGCTGTGCTCCTGCATGACGTTGTTCGAGGCCGCCTTGCCTGAAGAGCCGGTGTTCGGCGCCGTCCTGGGTCACTTGTACGGTGATGCACGCGACGAGCTGACGCTCGCTTTTCTACAGACGCGACACTGAACTGCAGCCGACGCACTGCCTTCACCGTTTCAATTCCACCCACGCCGGCGCATGATCACTGGCCCCTTCCAAGCCACGCACGGCGCGATCGACGCCCGCCTGTTCCATCCGCTTGGCAAGCTGGGGGCTGAGCAGCAAGTGATCGATCCGCATCCCGGCGTCTCGCGGCCACCGGTTTCGAAGGTAGCTCCAGAAGGTATAGAGCGGTGCGCGCGGTGATTGACGGTGCAGCGCGTCGGTCCAGCCCGAGTCCAGCAGTTCCTGGTACGCGGCGCGCGGCTCCGGCTGCAGCAGCGCGTTGTCCTTGAAGGACCGCGTCGCGTAGATGTCCGCGTCGGTCGGCACCACGTTGTAGTCGCCCGCCAGCACGGTCGGATGCCCCGAAGCCAGCAAGCCAGCGGCATGTGCGTTGAAGCGTTCGAACCAAGCCAGCTTGTAGGCGAACTTGGGGCCAGGCTGCGGGTTGCCATTGGGCATGTAACAGCAGCCGATCACCATGCCGTCGACGGCTGCTTCGATGTAACGCGCCTCCTTGTCGGTGGGATCGCCAGGCAAGCCGCGCCGGATCTCCAACGGCGCAGCACCTTTGGCCAGGATGGCCACACCGTTCCAGCTCTTTTGCCCCAGCACCAGCGCCTCATAGCCCATGGCGCGCAGGGCCTCTCGCGGAAACGCAGCCTCTGTGCACTTGAGCTCCTGCAAGCAGACCACGTCAGGGGCGGTGACATCCAACCAGGCGCGCAACGGCGCAATGCGCTTTCGCACATCGTTGACGTTGTAAGTGGCGATCCTCATGGTGGCCTTTCCGCGTTCTTGCGCAGGGGTCGGCGCCTGTTTGCCGCATGACGCTGGTGCGCACAGGCCCGCACAGGCCCGCACAGGCCCGCAAAGGCCCGCAAAGGCCCGCAAAGGCCCGCAAAGGCCCGCAAAGGCAATTCTGCCTCTCAGGTCAAACCATAAGCCAACGGTAGAACGATCTCTCGCAAAATTCCTCCTGCTGAAGCAGTGGCGTCCTTCCGAAGATTCGGAGCAAAGGACAGAAAAAATGCATCGTGGAGGGTCGAAATGCACGATCAATCGAAACGCCTTCGCCAAGAGTTCGGCAGTTCGGCCGCCGAGGTTCAGGAAGCGCATCACGCCATCATGCGGGCGTACAGCCGGATGGCCGTTGGACGAGGCTCAGGTCCGACGCTTGCGGAACTCGACAGAATGTCGGCGGCTGTGCAAACCAGCCAGACCGCCGGTCGCCAGTACAGCGATTACCTGAACAGTTCCGTCAGGCGCCTGTTTGCCCTGTAGCCAGCCTGCCGGCACGCCGTAGCACATCGCAGTGGCCAGCGACAATTAACTTGAGCGGTCGTGTTGCCTCACCAAGGAATGTTACCCAGCCAAGTTGTCGGCTTTGATTTCATTTTTCTAATGTCTTCCGGGCGCGCAGCGCCCCCTCCCTTGGCTTGGCCGTGCACGTTTAACGCGTGGCAACCCAAGGCAGCGCCGACCTTCTCAGTCGTCCCAAGACCAGGTCCTTGGCCTTCTCAGCCCGCCAAGCCTTGACGCGTCGCTGCAGCGTTCGCAACTGTGCCTTGGTGGGGTAGGCGTCGGGCAACATGATCCTTGGCGGTGGACGTCGGCGCATCGTCGAGCCAGCTTTCGACGACGCCCCACGCGTGTTCGAAGGGATCTGCGCGCGTTCTCCACCAGCGCTCTGGCAACGGACTCTTGCGGTGCGTCGGTCGCACCTCGCCGGCCTTCCATGCCGTCGACGAACGCCGTCACCTCCACGCTTTCAACCGATGTCATCAATGCACCGGTTGGAGAGGAAGCGAAGTCGCTCAGCATTTGCTGCGCTACCCGGATGTCTCGCAGCAGCTGCACCGGGTCGAGCTGTTCGAACTGCGCACGCAGCTTGCGTTTCACAGCATCGGACACCCGGTCGGAATCCAGCAGCCTGTTGCACGGTGTTGCCGGCGGGTAGTAGGTCTTGTGCACGCGCGCACCGTCGCGCGACTTCGACTTCAGCTTGAACGAGGGCTGGAAGAAGTTGACGTACAGCCGCGAGGCGTTGTAGAGCTGCGCCAGTGCGCGTGTCGCTGGCAATCCAGAGAGGCGTCCATAGCCGACGAGACGGCGCACGATCGAGCCGTTCTTCTGCTCGACCCAGGCTTGGTCATTCTTCCGGTACGCACGCGAACGGGTCTGCTCCAAGCCATGCGTCCGGCAATAGTCGAAGACAGTCTGGTTCATAAAGGCACTGTCGTTGTCGGTGTCCACGCCAAGCATGTCGAAGGGAAGCGCGGTACCGACGATGGACAGGGCTTCCACGATGAGCGCCTGGTTGCGAACTGGCATCGCGACGCATTCGGTCCAGCCGCTGGCGATGTCGGTGAGCGTCAAGGTAGCAAATTACGTGAGGCAACGGGTCGGCTGGGGTAGCAAAAATACTGAGTCAATGCGGCCGCTCAGAATAGTTGACGCCGGGCATTGAGGTGGTCGACGACTACATCGGCTGGTACAACGAGAAGCGGATCAAGATCTCCCTTGGCTCTCTCGGCCCTATCGAATACCGCGTGAGCCTTGGACTCACGGCATAAAACCAGTCCAACTTTTTATCCGCACCCCCGCCGGGTCAGGATTGCATGGAACTCAACATCCGCAGGATCAACCTAGCCAGTGCAGCTGTGCTTGTGATCTTCGCCATGTGGCAGCTGATATCAGCTTTGGGATGAAAAGCAGCTGGCGCTGCCCGATGCCCTCAAGACGTCCCAGCGGTCAAAGGGACCTTGAAAACTGTCAGAAGTAGCATCATACTTCTACCATCTTAAGAGTAATCGTCATGCAAACCCTCGCCAAACAAGTCTTAGAGCACGCCGCCGAGTTGCAGGAAGGCACGCCCTTGGTCGCGAAGGAATTGCTGCATCTGGGGAACCGAGCTGCGGTGGACCAGGTTCTGTCTCGCCTTGCGCAGCGCGGAGCCCTGTTGCGCGCGGGCCGTGGCATCTATGTCCAGCCTGTCGAGAACCGCTTTGGCTCCCGTGCTCCCTCAACCGCCAAGATGGTCGAGGGACTGGCCAGTCAGCGCGGTGAAACCATCGTGTCGCATGGCGCATCCGCCGCCAACGCGCTCGGGCTCACGACTCAGGTGCCGATGCGGGCCGTCTACCTGACGTCCGGCCCCAGCCGCCGTCTGAAGCTGGGCGCTCAGACCGTGGAGTTGCGGCACGCGCCGGTGTGGCAGTTGATCTTTCCTGGCCGCACTGCGGGCGATGTAGTGCGGGCGCTGGCGTGGTTGGGGCCCGAAAAGGCCGGCGCCGCGCTGCGGGCGCTGCGCGCCAAACTGCCGCCGGCCGAGATGAAAGAAGTGGCATCAGCACGGGCGCGCCTGCCGACGTGGATGGCGCAGGAGGTGAGCGCATTGGTACCGCATGGCTGAGTTCTTCGAACTCTCTGCCGAAGAGCGCTTGGAGGCGCTTGCGCAAGCCGCCGACGCATCGGGGCGCCCTCCTCACCTGCTGGAGAAAGACGTTTGGGTGGTGTGGTGCCTTCGGCACCTCTTCGCCGAGCCCTATGCGCCGCATCTCGTCTTCAAGGGTGGCACCTCCCTATCAAAAGCCTATGGCGTGATCCAGCGATTCTCCGAAGACGTGGACCTCACCTACGACATCCGCGCGATCGCCAGCGATCTGATCGGCGATGCCGGTACACCGCTCCCAGCGAGCAAGAGTCAGGAAAAGAAGTGGAGCAAGGAGATCCGCGCTCGCTTGGCTAACTGGGTGGCCAACGACGTCGTTCCTCGGCTCCAGCAAGACCTTGGGCAGCATGGCCTGCCCGCCACGGTCCGCGCCGAAGACGACAAGGTGTTCATCGACTACACGCCCTTGACCTCGGGCACAGGTTATGTCTCGTCGGCCGTCATGCTCGAATTTGGCGCGCGATCGACCGGCGAGCCCTGCGAACTGCGCTCCATTCACTGCGATGCTGCCACACAGCTGAGGGGCGTTGAGTTTCCTGAAGCGACGCCACAGGTGATGCGTGCCGAGCGGACCTTCTGGGAGAAGGCCACTGCGATTCACGTCTTCTGCGCGCAAGGGGCCTTTCGGGGCGGCAATAGGTTCGCCCGCCACTGGCATGACGTAACCCGGCTGGATGTCGCCGGCTACGCTGACTCAGCGATTGCGGACACGGCGCTGGCGAAGTCAGTGGCAGATCACAAGAGCATCTTCTTCGCGGAGAAAAACCTCGAAGGTGGGCTGATCGACTACCACGCCGCAGTCGCGGGCGGTCTTCGCCTCGTTCCGGACAAGAACGCCTTGGCAAAGCTGGCCGCCGACTACCAGCACATGCTTGACGATGGATTGTTCTTGGAGGAAGTCGAGTCGTTCGACGCCCTTCTCCTGCGTTGCCAGACCATTCAAGAGAAGGCGAATGCGGCTTGAAGGCCGAAGAACGGGTCGAGCAGTCCATCGGTCAAGGCTTCACGAAGCGATCGGTCGCACCTTTCATCGAGGGCTCGAACACCTTGACCAAACGCGGATCGGTCTGGTTCGCGACGATCGTACTTTCCACCTCCAGTACGAAGCCTGCCGCCTCCACCTCCTCGCGAACAGGTGCAGGCTCAATCCGATGCAGCAACTGGTCGACGCTCGTGCGTGTTGGATGCAAGTGGGCACATCACCGAAGGTCCGGGCTTCAACGTCTTCGCCCTGAGGGACGGCGTGGTGCACACGGCGGACCGCGGTGTTCTCGAGGGTATATCGCGTCGCACAGCGATTGAATTGTGTGATCGACTCGGCATCAAGCTGCGCGTTGCGCCGCTTACCGTGGCGGAACTGCGGGCGGCAGACGAGGTGTTCCTCACCTCCAGCAGCGGCGGCGTGCTTCCGATCGCGAAGATCGACGGCGAGCCACTGCCAGCATTCCCAGGCCCGCTGACGACAGCCTTGTATGACGGCTACTGGGCACTCCACGACGCCCCCGCGTTCAACGATCCAGTCGTCTACTGATATACGCCATACGTCAGCTTGCGGGACCGATCCAAGCGGATCGGCGCCACAAGCGGCGATTTTCGCATGCCGGTCGCTACGACCATGAAAGACCGGTGGGCCCTCATGGTCGGTTCCGAACAACCAGCGCAGCAGCGTCGCCAAGGAAGAAGAGGAAGCCTCGCAGAAGTGCGCCACGCACCTGATGTCCCTGGCGCCCGATGCGCTCTACCCCACACAGGGTGCAGGTGAGGCCGAATGAACTGCATGCGCGAGCGACGTCGCAAGCTTTACAAGTTGACCGGCTCCACAGCAGCTTGCTTTTTCAGAAGTTCGGCGACGATGCGTCTCGCGCGATTCGCGCCTGCATCAACGTGAATATCGGTCCAGGTCGCCCTTTCGCCGAACTCGAGCATGTTTCGATACTGCGCCTCAATGACGGTCCGGTCCTCGTCGAAGGTGAAAGCCGTCTGCTGGATCACCGCATCGATGTTCTCGGGCTTTTCCGGATGCTTCGTGCTGGCCATGCTCCAGAAATAATGGCACGTTTCGTCGGTCTCCGGCGTGATGCCATGGAAGCCACGCATGTGGAATCCGCCACGGTCGGGGTCGTCGATCGCGTCGGTGCCCGGCTCCACGGCTCCGGTCCAGATCCGCAGGTGGGTGACGTCGAACTCGATCTCCTGCCAGCGTTCACACTTTTCGCCGAAGGGCCATGCAGCACGGTAGGTGGGCGGCGGGGTTGAATCAGGCATCAGCCGCACCACCTTCACCTGGTCGCCTTCTGAGGTGACCTTCATCGGCGCATTCATGTGGAGCTTTGCATCGCCACCGATGGTCTGCAGATGCACGTAGCCAAGATGGCTCAGATCCAGAAGGTTGTCGTGAATCAGCTGCCATGGCGACTGGTAGTGGTAATTGCCGCTGCCAAACTTGTAGCGTGGATCGTCGTGGAACGGGTAGTCGGGCGCTTCCTTGTTCGGTGCGGCAGCCGCTTCACGCGGCATCCAGATCCAGATGATCTGATTCTTCTCGACGACGTGGTACGCCTTGACCTTCGCCTTGGACGGAATGCGTTCCTGGCCTGGGATCTCGATGCATTGGCCATTGGGTGCGTACAGCAGGCCGTGGTAGCCGCAACGCACCCCAGAGGGCTCCACGAAGCCACACGACAGCGGCAGTGAGCGGTGGCAGCAGCGATCCTCGAGAGCTGCGACCTGACCCTCGCCCGTGCGGAACAGCACCACTTTCTGGTTCAGGAATGTGCGGGCGAGCGGCTTGTCCTCGAGCTCTGACGAGAAACCCGCGACATACCACTGGTCGAGCGGGAAACGGCTTTGATCGGCAACCTTTGCGGCAGGTTGGATGGGAATACAGGTCGTGGTCATACTTTCTCCTCTTGGACAAGGTGGGTCAGAGATCGAGCACCAGCAGCGGTGTCAGCGAGCGCGAGCAGCACGGGGTGAACTGGTCGCTCGCTGCACGCTCGGCATCCGTCAGAAAGGTGTCGCGGTGGTCGGGCGTTCCTTCGAGCACGCGCGTCAGGCAGGTTCCGCACACGCCGGCTTCGCAGGAGGTAGGGACGTCGATGCCGTGCGCGGCAAGGACTTCGACGATGGTGCGGTCTGCGGGCACGTCACAGGTCAGGCCGGTGCTGGCCAGGCGGACCGTGAAGATGCCGTCGCTCGCCAGCGCCTTCACGCTGCCAGCGAAGTACTCACGGTGCAGTCGGGCCTCGAGCCAGCCATGTGCGCGTGCGGTCGCCAGCACATGGTCCATGAATCCACCCGGGCCACAGACGTAGAGGTGCGTGCTGTCTGGCGCGCCGGCCAACAACGCTGGCAGGTCCAGCCGTTGCTCGGGCATGTCATCGGCGTGCAAGGACACGAAGCGTGCGAACCCGGAGGCGCCGATCTCTTCCACGAACGCCATTCGGTTCAACGACCGACCGCAGTAGTGCATCTCAAACGTCTTGCCTTGTGCATGCAGTGCACGCGCCATCGACAGGATCGGCGTTACGCCAATGCCACCGGCCAGCAGCAGGCTGCGCGGCGCATCGGTCAGGGGAAAGTGATTGCGGGGCGGGCTCACGCGCAAGATTTGCCCGACCGCGATGTTGTCGTGCATGCCGGCCGAGCCGCCGCGCGATGCTTCTTCTCTGAGAACCGCGATGCGATAGCGGTCCTTTTCCGATGGATCGTTGCTCAGCGAATATTGCCGGACCAAGCCAGGCGCCACATGCACGTCGATGTGGGAGCCGGCGGTGAATGCCGGGAGCGTTTCGCCGTCGTGCGAAACAAGCTCGAAGCTGCAGATGCTCACTGCTTCGTTGATACGCCGGGCAACACGGACCATCAGATCATTCGTCATGGGGTTTCATCGTCTTTCGGGGGCAGTCGCCCAGCCGGCTTGGGGAAGCGCTCGCGCACATAGTTCTGAGTCGAAATCTCGACCTCGGGAAGATTGGCGTGCAGGCGGCGCAGCAGACCGAGCAGCACGTCGACCTCGTCCTTGTCGAGGACTGAGAGAAATGCGCGCTCGCGCTCCAGCGCCATGCCCATGATCTGGTCGTGCAAATGCCGGCCCTTGGCGGTCAGCACCGCAATGCGCAGGCGCCCGTCGGAGGCGTCCAGCTTGGTCCGGATGAGACCACCTTCCTGCATGCTCTTGAAGCAACGACTCACCGACCCCTTGTCCATACCGATAACGCTGGACACCTGCTGGGCCGAGACCTCGCCGTCGACCGCCAGCAGCACGAGGCAACGCCAGGTCTCGATGCCCACCTTGAAGGTGCTGAGGTATTGCTGCGAAGCGCCTCGGGACAGTTTGTTGGCGATCCACGTCAGGTACGCGGGAACGTACCTGTCGAGGTTGATGGCGTGAGGCGCAGCGCCCGTATCGGCTGCGGATGCTGTGGATTTGAGTTTGCGATTGGTCATGGACGAATGCTACGCAGCATCTCAGTGCACGGCCATTCCGACCCAGCGGTCCAGCGTCTGCGGGTCGGCGAGCAACGCTGCAGCGCCACCACTGTGCACCACGGTCCCGTGGTCCAGAATCACTGCACGCTCCGCATAGGCCAGCGCCTCATCGACCTGCTGCTCGACGATCACGACCGCAATGCCAGTCTCCTGACTGAGGTTGCGGAAGGCACCGAGCAATTCCTGCCGGATGATGGGAGCGAGCCCCTCGAGCGGCTCGTCGAGCAGCAGCAAGGAAGGACGACCCAGCAATGCACGGGCGACCGAAAGCATCTGCTGCTCGCCGCCAGAGAGCTGTGAGCCCCCATTGCGGCGCCGTTCGGCCAGCCGGGGAAACAGCGCATAGGCCTCATCCAGTGCACTGCGCGGACGCTGCTTGAGGCCCGCGACCAGGTTTTCCTCCACGGTCAGCGAAGGAAAGATGTCCCTCGTCTGCGGCACGTAGCCCAGGCCGAGCGCGGCGCGTTGGTGTGGTGCAAGCGCCGAGATGTCCTCGCCACGGAAGACGACGCGGCCACTGCGAAGCGGCACCAGGCCCATGATGGCCCGCAGTGCGGTCGTCTTGCCGACCCCGTTGCGCCCGACCATGGCCAGCCGTTCTTGCGCCTTCATTTCAAAAGACAGATCGTTCAGTACAGTTGTCGGGCCATAGCCTGCGACCACGCTGTCGATCTGGAGCATCGGTTGAGTCATCGTTCAGTTCCCGAGGTAGGCGGCTCGAACCCGGGTATCGCGTCGGATCTCGTCGGGTGTGCCATCGGCCAGCACTGCGCCTTCGGCCAGCACAAGGATGCGGTTCGCGAAGCGAAAGACCAGGTCCATGTCGTGCTCGATGATCAGCACGGCCAATTCGCGCGGCAGGGAATTCAATGCAGCCAACAGATGCGCGCCGTCGCCCTTGGGTACGCCAGCCATGGGCTCGTCCAGCAGCAGCACTTTCGGCCGCAAGGCGAGCGCCAGCGCCATCTCGATCAGGCGCTGCTCGCCATACGCGAGATCCTGTGTGGCGGTTGCCGCATGCGCTCGCAGACCGAATCGGGTCAGGATCTCCTGCGCCTCGGCCTGCAGACTCGGATAGGCGTCGACGCTGCGCCACATGCGGCCGGTCAGTCCTTCACGCTCGAACAACGCCAGCTCGATCTGCCGCTGTACAGCGAAGTGCGGTGCGAGCGTCGTGATCTGGAACGTGCGGGCGAGACCCGCGCGAACGCGTTGTGCCTGGCTCAGCCGCGTGGCGTTGTCGCCGCGCAGCCAGATCTCACCGGCGTCAGGCGCCAGAACGCCGCTGATCTGGTTCACCAGTGTGGTCTTGCCCGCGCCGTTCGGGCCGATCAGCGCGAGCCGGTCGCCGGCCTGCAGCGCGAACGACACGCCGCGGGTCACGTGCAGCCCGCCGAAGCGCTTGTCCAGCGCCTTGATCTCCAGCAACGTGCTCATCGCGTGCTCCCCGCGCGGCTTCGAATCCAGCGCCACAGCTTGGCAGGCGGCACCAGAACCACAAGCATCAGCAGCGCACCGACGACGAACAGCCAGTGATAAGGGTTGATCGAGGCCGCCGTGTGGTGTAGCAGGGTGAACACGGCGGCGCCGACGATCGCGCCCGTCAGCCGACCCGCGCCGCCAAGAATTAGCATGACCAGCACTTCGGCAGACAGTGCGAACGACAGGCTGTCCATGCCAACGACGGCGTTGGTCTGCGCCGAAAGCGCTCCGGCGGCGCCAGCGATGGCCCCCGCAGCGGTGTAGAGCACAAGCAGGCGTGAGAAGACCGGTGTGCCGAGCGCCGCCATCCGTGCGCGATTTTCGTGGATGCCGCGCACCGCGACGCCGAAAGGAGAATCGACCAGCCTGCGCGCAACGTAGAACAGTAGAACCAGCACGGCGAGCGCATAGAACGCGGCGACACGCCCCTCGAGATCGAACTCGAAACGCCCAAGCAACGGGGCCATCACGAAACCGGAGAGCCCGTCGTCGCCGCCGGTCCACGCCCTCGCCTTCTGTGCCAGGCTCAGAAGGATCTGTGAGACCGCGACGGTGAGCATCAGGAAGGTGAACCCCTGGTAGCGCAGAAGAAACGCGCCGGACAGCAAGGCCAGCGCAGCGCCTGCACCGACGCCGACCAGCAAGCCGATCAATGGATCGGGATGCAGCCGCAGGGCAAAGATCCCGGTAGCGTACGCACCGGCACCGAAGAGCGCCGCATGCCCGAGCGTTGCCAGCCCGGCCACGCCCACGACGAGGTCCAGAGAAAGCACCAACAAGGCTGTGATGAAGATCCGGGTCATCAGGCCCAGCTGATCGGGCAAAAGTGCGCATGCTGCAGCACCGAGCGCGAGCACGACGAGCGGCGCGCGCCATGCGGGTGCGCAGCGCGGCGCCTCCGCTTGCTGAGTGGGTACGACAAGCGTCGGCGTGGTGGTGATGGTGTTCATCGCTTGAGCAGCCCGTTGGGACGCCACGCCAGCAGGGCGGCCATGGCGACGAAAAAGAAGAGGCTTCCCCAGTCGGAAGCGAGGTACTTGCTCGCAGTCTCGATCACACCCAGCATCACCGCGGCCACAAGGGGGCCGGCAATGCTGCCCATACCGCCCACAGCGACCACCACCAGCACGAGCACGAGGTACTTCAAAGCGTAGAAAGGCTCCAGCGGCATCAGCTCGGCGCCCAGAATGCCGCCAAAGCCGGCGAGCGCCGCGCCCGCGGCGAAGCTCGCGCATTGCACGGTGCGGATCGGAATTCCGAGCGCCGAGGCCGTGCTGCTGTGGTCCACCGCTGCACGCAGCCAAATGCCAAAGCGCGTACGGGTGACGCTCCAGGCCGCCAGCGCGGCGACGGCACAGCCCGCACCGATCACGAGCAGCCGCTGCGCCGGCAGCGTGCGAAAGCCCAGGTCCACGGATCCTGCGAGCAGCGCCGGAAGAGGTATCAGCTGGACCTGAGGCCCTGCAAGTGCGTTGGTTGCTGCGATCATCACGAAACTCAGACCGATCGTGAAGAGCACCTGGTCGAGTTCCTTGCGACGATACAGATGGCGCAGGACAAGCACCTCCAGCACGCCCCCCAATGCCGCCGTGACAAGGACGGCTGCAGGAACCGCCAGCCAGAAACTCCATTGGGCTTCGCGGGTCAACAGCGCTGTGCAGTAACCACCGACCATCGCAAACGCGCCGTGGCTGAGATTCACGAAGCGCATCAGTCCCAACGTGACTGACAGGCCGACGGATATGACGAACAGGACCATGCCGTAGGCCAGTCCGTCGATCATGATATTGAGGAAGGTGTTCACCGAGCGGAACTCATTGGAAGGTAAGGTTGACCCAACGCGTCGCGCTTACTTCTCGAGGCCGAAATCGACCTGCGGGCCGAAGCTCTGGAGTTCCTTGTTGACCAGGTGGTCACCGACCCTCTCCACCTTCCTCAGATAGACGTTCTGCGTGATGTGGCGAGTCTTCGGGTCGATGCTCACCGGGCCTCTGGGGCTTTCCCACTTCAGCGTTCGTGCGGCCGCCAGCGCCTTGGCCCCCTCCTTCTTGCCACCGGTCGCCTCGATCATCTTCTGGATGACATACATGCCATCCCAGGCACCGACTGATGCGTAGTTCGCGACGGCGCTCGGATCGCGCTTCTTCAGCGCGTCGACAAATTTCTTGTTCTCGGGCGAGTCGTGCGCACCGGAGTAGTGGAAGGCGGTGGTCAAGCCCAGCGCTGAATCGCCGAACTTCTGCAGATCGAACTCATCCGTCTCGGCCGTGCCGAGAAACTGAACACCTGCCTTGGCCAGGCCGTTCTCGTTGTAGGCCTTGACGAAGCCCAGGTTCGGCGGACCGCCCGGCAGAAACGTGTAGACGGCTTGCGCGCCGCTTGCCTTGATACGCTGCACGAACGGGCCGAAGTCGGTGGTCGCGATCGGCATACGGATGGTCTCCACCACCGTTCCACCCTGCTTGCCGAACTCTGCTTTGAATGCTGCTTCGGCATCGATGCCCGGTCCGTAATCCGTCACGGCGGTGACGATCTTCTTCATGTTTTGCTTGGCGGCCCACTGCGCCATGGGCACCGTCACCTGCCACAGTGTGTAGCTCGTGCGGATGAAGTAGTCGGACTTCTCCGTGATGGAAGAAGTCGCGGCATTGAAGATGACCGTGGGCGTCTGCGACTGCTGGATCAAGGGCGCGACCGCCATTGCATTGGGCGTGAACACGAATCCACCCAGGTAATCCACCTTGTCCTTGACGATCAGCTCCTGCACCAGCGTCTTCGTGAGCCCAGGGTTGGGGCCGCCCGTGTCGCGATAGATGAACTCGATCTCGTGCCCCGCGAGCTTGCCGCCCTGGCTGGCGACGTAGGCCTCTGCGGCAGCCTTGAACAGCGAACCGTAGTGCGCAAACGGGCCAGAAAACGGGCCAATGACTCCCACTTTGACGGTCTGAGCGATCGCCTGGGGTGCTGCGAGCGAAAGGCCGGCGGCGGCGAAGAGCGCACACGCGATAGCGCGACGGTTGAGTTGCATCGTGGTCTCCTGTTGTAGTGGGTGCCCATTGCGCCTTGACGATCGCTGGGACGAACCGATTATGGTTGGTAAGCCAACGAGTTGCAATCTCAACCACCTGGTGCTTTCCCTAGGAGGAGAAACTGAAGTCTTTGCGGACTCCTTTCGAGATGAGGGCTGGAGATGGGTTTGCTGCGTGGCTCCTGCACACCCCATGCGAGTGCTGCGCTTCCGCTACTTGGAGGCCAGAGACGCCTGGCGATGGGTCAACTGAGCACCTTGAGCCGCTTCTGGACCCGTGCCATCGAGGGTGCTTTACCGCCACCACACGCGGTGCGAGGTAGTTAACTGCCAACCTGGCGTGGCGTTGATCGCAGGACTGCTCATGCTGCCGACTCGTTATAGGACGATCAGTCCCCGTCAAGGCGCGGTAAAGGACCAACGCCAACGTTCCGGCCGTGCGAATTTCGTGTTGCGTTCAACGGATATCAGGGCGCCGCTACCTCCGGCGGTTCGGCTGTGGATTTGCGTCGGCAGCCGCGCGCGCACGCGGAGCTGAGGGGCCTACTCTCAGCTTGGCAACTTCGCACCCGCCTTGCCGCGGACCAAAGTCTTGAGACCAAAGTCTTGAATCCACGGTCGCGTGTGATGAACGCGGCCAGCATGTGCGGCACCAATGCCACCGCATCCACCGGCACTTGATAGACGCGCGCATGCATTTCGGCATAGGCATCAAGCTGTGCCTTCAACTCTGAAGAAAGCGTGATCGTCATTCTCACTGAGGAAGCTACCGGCAGCTTGCCCAGGCTCAACCTGTTCGCGCCCTTGCTCATTGCGAACTCCCGCGAGCGAAGAAAAGCGGTTGGTATGGCCGCAGGATCAAATCCTTGCTCACCATCACACGCATCGGGTAACCCGGACGGATGGTCAGCGTGGGCTGGATGCTTGCATTGCGCTTCGTGATCTGCTGGCCAACTTGATTGATCGTGTCCTGCGCACTGTCTCGGCCCGCGATCACGATGCGATTTCCGTCGGTACTGCTCGCTGGCGCTGCCAGTTCGGCGCCCATGCCGAGCAGCGTGGACAGCGCCGCTCCGGCCAGGATCCGATCCCAGTGCCGATCGACGCCATCCTCGATCCCGGCGTAGCCGGCACGATCGATTCCCGGCAAGCGGTCCAGCGCCACCGACGATGTGTCAGGAAGGATCAGCCGCGTCCACACCAGCAGCACGCGCCGTTGGCCAAAGGAAACCTGGCTGTCGTACCGCCCGATCAGCCGCGAGCCCTGTGGAATCAACAGGTGCCGGCCCGTGGCCATATCGTAGACCGCCTAGGTGACGTTGGCGATGACCTGCCCCGGCAGATCCGAATTGATCCCGGTCACCAAGGCTGCCGCGATCAATGTGCCGGCCATCACTTGGTACGGCGAAGTGGGCAACTGCAGGCTCCCAAGATTGCGTGACGCGCCCTCCCCGGCTTTCGTCAGGAAGGTCTCTTTCGAGTCCTGCCGGTTCTGCGCTGCCGTCGGGTCGGACTGCGCCGCGCCAAGTGACACCCGCCTAGCCTGTCCGCGCCGAAGTAGAAGTGAGCCACCGCGCCAACTGATTCGTGAGCCAGGGGTGGAAGCCGACGTTGTGATGGTCGGCTGTGGATAAGTGTATGGGGGGTGCGGACGAAAACTTGGACTACCAGGAGGTAGTGCATATGTTCCTATCCAGACAGAATTCGACCCGTCGAGCTCTACATCAAGCTCGGCAAACGGGTCAGGCCCACCATCAGGCAGCTGGGTTACCCAACAAAGAATGTGTTGAAGGGTTGGTACCGCGAATATCAGCAGCGCCTCGACCTGCCTTTGCGCTACGCGGGCCGAGAACCGAAGTATTCGCAGGCGCAGAAGACGGCGGCTGTCGAGCACTACCTCGCTCACGACTGCTGCATCGCTGCCACCATCAGAGCGCTTGGCTATCCAGGCCGAGGGACGTTGAGTGCTTGGAGTCGTGAAGCGCTTCCTGAGGCCAGGAGGGCTGTCGTCGGTAATTTGGGCCGACGAAGGTATTACGGGCTCTCAGCCCGATCGAATACCGGGTGAGCCTTGGACTTGCGGCATAAACCAGTCCAAGTTTTTATCCGCACCCCCTCCAAGCCCTTGGCCTGCCTCGCCTTGCTGCTGGCCTTGTAGGCCAGTACAACGGCCTTCGAGATGCGCCGATGGCCGCCGACGGTGCGGCTGACGCCGCCGAGTGCGCCAGCATCCAGCAGGGTGTTGAGATGCGTACGGGACACGTGAAGGAGCTTGGCAGCGGCCTCGCTGGTCAGCGATTCATCTTTGTCTTCGACAGTGCCCTCCATTGGCGTTTCTGCAGAACCGTCGGCAAACGCCTGGACGTCGGCGGCGGTCAGCAGGTGCATCAGCATGGCCCGACGCCGGCGCGCAGCGGCCTGGTTCTTGAGCAAGCCTTGCGTGAACTCTTTCTCGAGGAAACCGGGCAGCACGTCCCTGACGACCTGGCCGATGGCCTCGGAGTTCACCTGGCGCTTCGTTCGGGTGGCGATGGCCTCGGTCAACTGGGCGACCAGCGATTGCGCGACGTTCTCCAGGGCGAAGTGGAGGCCGCTGGCCAGTTGCTGCTGGGTCAGCGTCGCGGAGGTTGAGCGGGCAAGCGTCGGCATGGCGGATATCCTGTGAACCAGGAGTATCGATATTCGTCAAATTCATCAAATTCGAAATTTCATACGCCGACCTGTTGGCGCCTCAGCCAAGCAATGCCAGGTCACCGGCGCGCTCATAGGGGGCCAGGAAGCGTCTTCCCGACTTTGCGGTGGTCGAGGTAGTACGCCCACCAATTCATCAACTTGATCCGTTCGTGCAGCCGAGCCGCTCGGTCATAGGCGGCGCGCACTTGATCACGCTCGGCGTGGGCAAGTTGACGCTCGATAGCGTCTGCATTCCAGCCCGATTCATTCGCCACCGTCGACAACAGCGCACGGAATCCACGAGCCGTAGCCAAGTACTTGTAGCCCATACGAGCCATTGCGCTGTTGAAGGTGTTCTCGCTGAGCGCTTTCGATGGATGACTGTGGGGATGGCGAGCCGCCCGATGTTGGACTGCAGGAGACGGTCGAGGTTGGCTCGCGCAGCAGTGCGATTGACCTTACTCCTGACCACGGCTGGCGAGTTCCACAGCCTCCGCCAAAGAATGAAGTTGATCCGCATGCTGGACCGCCAGCCGGGCCAGGATTTTTCGACCTTGTG
>Ga0308159_1002573_pt1 | contig 20590 bp, 14 predicted proteins | sample PhyCR1_FD_201040 | JGI IMG/M metagenome (GOLD analysis project Ga0308159, IMG submission 201040) | Phyllosphere microbial communities from UC Gill Tract Community Farm, Albany, California, United States - DLSLC.R1 | ecosystem: Host-associated > Plants > Phyllosphere > Unclassified | place: USA... | reverse complement strand
CACCCCCCGGTCCACCAGCATCGGCACGAGATGGACGATCAGAGCCGCGACGATGACGCCCAGCAGGAAGCCGATCAGGGCGATTTGCAGCGTCTTGCGGGTGATCTCGATGCTGCCGCGCTCGCGCCTGTCGTTGGCGACGCGCTCTCCGCGCCCCGTCAGGAGGCTGACGGGAATGCCGATCACGGCGATCACGATCGCTATGGCATGAAGGCCGGTGCGCCAGCCCTGCGCCGCGATCACCGGGCCGAGCAATGCGGGCGCGAGGATCGCCGCCATGCCGGAGCCCGTCAGCATCAGCCCCAATGCGAAGCCGCGCCCGGCATCGAAGCGCAGCGAGACGACGCGCGCCCAGATCGCCGGGGTCGTTCCGCAGCCCGCCAGAGAGACGAGCAGCCACAGGCCGTACCACGCGGTCAGCGACGGCCCGGTCTCGGCCAGCGCCACCAGGGCGAGCGGCGTGGCCAGATAGCTGGCGATGGCGATGGTGCGGTTGCCGAAGCGGTCGGCGAGGCGTCCCACGACAGGGGCGGAGAGGAAGATGCCCAGTTGCTGGAACGTCGCCGCGCCCGAGACTTCGGCGCGGGTCCAGCCGAACTCGGCCTGAAGCGGAGTTACGAACAGGCCCAGCGCGTAGAACCCGACGCCCATCATCCCCACCCCGATCGCCAGCGCGGCGGCAAGGACGGTCGGCCATCCGGCGGCCAGTTCGCTGCGGGCGGTAAGCGAGGGTGACGCAAGGGTGCTCATGGTCGCAGTGGTGCCATGGATCGGCGCGGTTGTGCATATGCGAGATGGCGGGAAGTCGCAGGGCGAATATCTGATGCCGCTTTGGCCAGTTCAGCGCTTCTCGCCATTTCGGCCCACCATCTCGTCATTGCGAGCGTAGCGAAGCAATCCAGGGCGGTGCAGTGCTGCCCTGGATTGCTTCGCTACGCTCGCAATGACGAACGGCAGGGGCACGAAGGAATTGGAAACCCGCGCGTCCCGCAGTAAGGAACGCGCATGAACCAGGCACCCATTCTCGTCATCACCACCGGCGGCACCATCGACAAGCAGTACTTCGACGCGCTGAGCGAGTACCAGATCGTCGAGAGCGTGATCGGCAAGCTGCTGGCCACTGCCCGCGTGGCGCATCCGTTCCGCGTCGTCGAACTGCTGCGCAAGGACAGCCTCGAACTCACCGACGAGGACCGCGCGCTGATCGCCGCGACGGTCGCCGGGGCGCCGGAAAGCCATGTCGTCATCACCCATGGCACCGACACCATGACCGACACCGCCGCCGCGCTCGCCCATATCGAGGGCAAGACCGTCGTGATGTGCGGCGCCATGCAGCCCGCCCGCTTCGCCGAGAGCGACGCGGCGTTCAACCTGGGCATGGCGTTCGGCTGCTGCCAATCGGCCGGGCCGGGCATCTGGATCACCATGAGCGGCACCGTGTTCGACGCGCTGAAGGTCCGCAAGGACCGCGAGGCGGGCAAGTTCGTCGCGCGCTGAGGGCAGTTCTTGCGTGTTTAACGTCGTCATTCCCGCGAAGGCGGGAACCCATCTCCTGACGTTTCGTGTTGCACTGGCATCAGATGGGTCCCCGCTTTCGCGGGGATGACGAAAGTGCTGCGCGCGGCCCCGAGCGCATGGACAGCGGCCGCTCTCACACAAATTTAACCACTGCAATCGTTGCGACAGGCCGGGTCTAGGGACAGCTCCCTAGGTCTGGCTTCGCAGGTCGATAACCGCCCCGGTGTACCCCTCGTCGGGTACGGGGGCCGCAGCGCGGTTTCCGGCGCTCCACCCGGAGGCCGTGGCTGCAACGAAGTTCAAGCTCGTTCGGCATCACGTCTCCCGCAGGACAGGACACGCGATGCTGGCGACGCCGATGACGACAACCGACATCCACGCGCCGCTGGTCCATGCCCCGATCGCCGCGCTGATCGTCGATGCGGCGGGCGTGGTCGCCTTCGGTAATGCCGCCGCCGCCTCGCTGCTGGCCGAGCCCGATGCCGAGGCGCTGCGCAACAGTCTGTTCTTCATGTGGTTCGCCGAAGACGATGCCGAGACGCTGCGGCAGATGTTCGAGGTCTTCTTCAAGGTTTCGATGGAAACGCGCGGCACCTGGTCGCGCCAGATGGTGCTGCACGGCGCCGACGGTTCGCGCCCGACGGTGACGATGACCCTTGCGCCCGTCGCGGGCGAGGAGGGCGACCGCGCGGTCGTCTACTTGCGCAACATGACGCGCGAGATCACCGCCGAGCGCCGCTTCACCCAGATGTTCGAAAGCATGCCGCTGGGCGTGGTGGTGGTGGACGGCAAAGGCCGGATCGCGCAGGCCAACGCCATGCTCGCGGTCCAGTTCGGATGGAAGGTGGAGCAGATGATCGGCCAGCCGATCGAGATGCTGCTGCCCGAGCGATACCGCGCAAGGCACGGCGAGCAGATCGCCGGATACGCGGCCGCCCCCAAGTCGCGCCTCATGGGCGGCGACCGCGACGTCACCGCGCTGCATCGCCACGGGCGCGAGTTTCCCGTCGAGATCGCGCTCACCAAATTCGAGAGCAGCGCCCAGCCGCTCTACATGGCGATCGTCAGCGACATTTCGCACCGCAAGCGCTCCGAACGCGCGCTGCAGCAGACCAATGCGCAGCTGGAGGAGTTCACGTATGTCGCCAGCCACGACTTGCGCTCGCCGCTGCGGGGTATCGCCGACCTGGTAAGCTGGATCCGCGAAGACCTCGAAGGCACCGAACTGCCCGAGGACGTGGTGCACAACTTCGACCGCATCGCCCAGCGCATCGAGCGCTCCGAGCGGATGATCGACGACCTGCTGGCTTACGCCCGCGCCGGGGTGCGCGATTCCCGCATGCACCGCATCGATCCGCACGAACTGGTCGAGGAAGCGCTGGAACTTACGGCAATCCCCGAGGGGTTCGAGGTCGATGTCGACGTGCAGGGCGGCGACATCGTCGCCCCGCGTGCGCCGCTTTCCACTTCGCTGCGCAACCTGCTGTCCAACGCGGTCAAGCACCACGGCGGCAAGGAAGGCCACATCCGCATCGCCGTGCGCGAGGAGGGGCGCTTCACCGTCTTCACGGTGGAAGACGACGGGCAGGGCATTCCGCCGGGCAACGAGGACCGCATCTTCAAGCTGTTCCACCGCGCCTCGCCGGGGACCGACGGCGACGGGGTGGGGCTCGCCTTCACGCGCCGCATGATCAACGCCCACGGGGGCATGGTGACCGTCCAGGGCCGGGGTCCCCTCGGCGGCGCCAGGTTCGAAGTCCACTGGCCCCGCATACTTCTGCGAGAGAACGAAGATGATGATTGATCTGGTCGCACCCCGATCCGCACAAAAAAAGACTGCCAACCTCAACGACGTGACCGTGCTGCTGGTGGATGACGACGACGTCGCGCGCGAAGGCGTGCTGCGCTCATTCCGCAAATACGAGGTGCCCTGCCGCACCGTCACGGCGGGTGACGGCGGGGAAGCGCTGGCGATCCTCACCGGCCGCCATCCGGACAAGCAGATAGAAACGCCGGTGATCGTGCTGCTGGACCTCAACATGCCGGGCATGGACGGTTTCCAGTTCCTCGACGCCCTGCGCGCCGACCCGGACTTGCGCCGCACGGTGGTCTTCGTGCTCTCCACTTCGGCCCGCGATCAGGACCGCAGCCGTGCCTACGACGGGCACGTCGCGGGCTACATGGTCAAGTCCGCCGTCGGTCCGCAGTTCGCTCGCCTCGCCGATTTCATCGGCAAGTATGCCCGCACGCAGGAGCTGCCCTGACGGCGGCCCCCCTCACGCAAGGATTCCTTCCTCCCATGGACCACCTGCACAACGGTACTCAGGACATTCACGCGCTGATCGTCGATGACGACGACGTCGACCGGGAGAAATTGCTGCGCCTGCTGCGCCGCGTTCCCCGCAACATCACCGTGGCGCAGGCCGCCTCGCAGGCCGAGGCGCTGGACATGATCCGCGATCCACAGGCGCATTTCGACATCGTCTTCCTCGACTTCGGCCTGAAGGACGGCGACGGGCGCGACCTGCTGCCCGAGATCCGCGCCGAGATCGACCCCGACGTGCCGATCATCGCCGTCACCGGCCATACCGACGAGCAGATCGCGGCGGACTCGATCAAGTCGGGCATGACCGAGTTCCTGTCCAAGCGCTCGCTCTCTCCCGAGCGGGTCGCGGCCTCGGTCGAGGAGGGGATCGCCTGGCGCAAGTACCGGCAGGACATGCGCCGCGCGGAGGAGGAACTGACGCACCGCTCGCTCCACGATCCGCTGACCGACCTGCCCAACCGCACGCTGTTCGCCGACCGGCTCTCGCAGGCCTGCGCGCGGGCGCGGCGCAGCGGCGATCCGTTCGCGGTGATGATGATCGACCTCGACCGCTTCAAGGAGATCAACGACAGCCTCGGCCATGCGGCGGGCGATGCGGTGCTGATCACGCTGGGCCGCCGGATGCGCGAGCACTTGCGCGAGGTGGACACGATCGCCCGCCTCGGCGGGGACGAGTTCGCGGTCCTGCTGCAGAACGTCGATGGCGACGAGTCCGCGCTGGCCGTCGCCACCAAGCTGACCGAGCTGATCGAGCAGCCGATCGTCCACGACGGGCGGTTGCTCTACGTCGGCGCCTCGATGGGCATTTCGCTGTGCCCGCAACTGGGCTATTCGCCCGAGGGGCTGGTGGAGGCCGCCGACGAGGCGATGTACGAGGCCAAGCGTGGGGCGGAAAAGGCAGTGATCGCGCGCGGCGAACAGCGCCGCACGGTGCGCGCCGATGAGCGCACAATGCTCCACGATATCGAGGACGCCATGGGCGCGCGGGCGTTCAACTGGCATTGGCAGCCCAAGGTGGACATGCGTTCGGGACAGGTTCTCGGCTTCGAGGCGCTGGTGCGCTGGACTCACCCGGACAACGGCCCGGTCGCGGCCGACGCGCTGATCGAGACGGTCGAGCAGTCGCACTTGCTGGAAGACTTCACCTACCTGACGCTGGACACGGTGCTGGGCCAATACGCGCGGCTGGAGCCGGGGCTGGACGGCGCCGGTATCTCGATCAATGTCTCGGCGCGGATGCTGGAGCGGCCGGGCTTCGTCGGTCACGTCGTCGAGGCCATTCGCACGCACGGCGTCGATCCCGCGCATGTCGTGCTCGAACTGACCGAGACCGCGCTGATCGCTCACCCCTCGCAGGCCAAGCGGGTGATCGAGCAGTTGCAGGACCACGGCGTTTCGCTCTCGATCGACGATTTCGGCGCGGGGTTCACCTCGTTCGGCTACTTGCGCGAGTTCGCGGTGCGCGAGATCAAGATCGACCGCTCCTACATCGCGCGCTTTACCGAAAGCCGGTTCGACCAGTCGCTGGTGACTTCGCTGGTGGTGCTGTGCGACTGCCTCGGCATTCCGCTGGTGGCCGAGGGGGTGGAGAACCCGGAGACGCAGGCGATGCTGGTGGCGATGGGCTGCACCTGCGGCCAGGGCTACGGCATCTGCCGCCCGATGCCTTACGAGGACGTGCGCGGCTGGGTCGACGGCTGGAATGCTACGCACGGGGACCAGCGGCTGCGGGCGTGAGGGCTACTCGTCAGCCTCCGGAGCCAGCTGCTGCGGAATATCGCGCCGGGCATCGAGCACGCGCCAGACGTCGATGTGGTCGGGCTGTTCGATATAGAACACGATCTGCGGGAAGTTCCGCAGGCGGCGATGACGCAGCCCGGGCACGTCGAGTTCATGGGCATAGCGTGGTGAGCCGATGCCCGGGTGCTCGCCGATGGTGCGATAGGCCGCCTGCAGCGCGTCGATGAAATCGAGCACAACCGGGGCCCCCGCATCGCGCATGTAGTGATCGATGGTGTCCCGGGCGTCGAGATGAGCCCGTTCGCGCGGGACTACGGGCTTGGCGGTCATTCCGAGTGGCGGACCCGGCTTCTCAAATCCTGAAAGTAGGCATCGTCCGCCGTTGCACCTGGAGCGGATCGGGCACCGTCAAGCAGCAGGTCGCGCAAGGACTGGCGGTCCTGTTCCTTGCGGATCAGGTCACGCACATACTCGCTGCTGCTGTCGTAGCCGCCGCCGGAAACCTGCCGATCGACGAACTGCTTGAGCGGTTCCGTAAGCGAGATGTTCATCGTGGTCATCCCGTAAAATCTACGCCCATGGCAGAGTTTGGCAAGGGGCTCCTACCGCCCCTTGATCACCCGCCCGATCGCCGAGCGCACATCGCGTTCGCCGTAGGGTTTGGTCACCACCGGCACGCTCTTGAACGCGCCGGACTGCAGCGAGCGTTCGCCGTAGCCGCTGGCGAAGATGAAGGGGATCGCCCGCGCTTCCAGTTCGTGGGCGACCGCCTCGCTGGTATCCTTGCCGAGGTTCACGTCGAGCATCGCGAAGCTCACGTCGGAGCCTTCGAGAATGCCGAGCGCGGCGTTGACGGAGCCGGCGATGCGGCAGTCGGTGAAGCCGAAGCCGCGCAGCACGTCTTCCGCCTCCATGGCGATGATCACGTTGTCCTCGACGATCAGCGCCGCGCCGGAGCCCAGTTCCTTGGTGAACTCGGCGGGTTGCGGAGGCTCGCTCACCGGCTCGCGCAGGACCGCGCCGGGGGTCTCGAAGCCGGAGATATGGTCGGAGGGGATCAGGAACAGCGCGTGCAACCCGTCCACCGGGTAGATCACCGAGGCCGAGCCGCCCAGTTCGTGCGGAATCGTGCGCTCGATGATGGTCGAGCCGAAGCCGCGCCGGGTGGGTTCCCGGACCGGCGGACCGCCTTCCTCGCGCCAGTCGATCTCCAGCGCGCCGTCGTCGCTGCGGTTCAGCGTCACGGTGACTTGCCCGTGCGAATCCGACAGCGCGCCGTACTTGCACGAATTGGTCATCAGTTCATGGATCACCAGCGCCAGGGTGGTGAAGGCGGCGGGGGCGATCAGCGCGTCCGGCCCGTCGATCACCACCCGGTCCAGCGAGTGGCTGGCATAGGCGTCGGTCTCGGTGCGGATCAGGTCGTAGAGCGAGGAGGGCGACCAGTCCTTGCGCGTCACCTGATCGTGCGCGCGGGCAAGGGCGTGGATGCGGCTGCCGACGATCTCGGCGAATTCGTCTATCGTGCGCGCGCCTTCCTTGCTCTGGGCGACGAGGCCGCGGATCAGGTTGAGGATGTTGCGCACGCGGTGGTTCAGTTCCGCGATCAGCATGTCCTGCTGCTGGCTGGCCTGCTCGCGCTCGACGTTGGCGGCGTCCGACAGGCGCAGCACGACTTCGAGCAGGGTGATGCGCAGCGCTTCGGCGGAAGAGACTTCCTCGTCGGTCCAGGGACGCGAATAGCCGCGCCGCTCCTCGCGCCAGATCTCGAAGCTCTTGCGCGGGGTCAGGCGCGCGCCGTTGGGGCCGAGTTCGATGGCCTTTTCGGGGTTGCCGGCCCACTTCACCTCACGCACCGCCTCGCCCCGGAACAGGACGATGTAGTCGCGCGGGGAACGGCTGACCGGCAGGGCCAGCAGGCCCGATGCCTTGTCCGCCCATTCCGCCGCAGGCGGGTAGACCGCGGAAATGTTGTCCGATGCCCAGACCGTGCTGGCTCCGGCGGTGTTGAGGAACCGCGCGAGGGTGGCGAACTGCGTCTGATCGGGCACCGCACCGTGGCCGATGAAGCGGCCGTCCACCCAGCCGACGACGCCGTCGAAGGGGATCACCTGCCGGATCGAATCGGTGAAGTCGTCGAAGGCTTCCAGCAGCGATCCGCCGCCGGCGACGCGGGCCATGATCTCGTCGTGGAGGCGCATCGATTCCGCGCGCTTCTCGGTCGAGAAATCGGTCTCCTTCTGCTCCAGCAGGTAAGAGAAGAATTCGCCGAACAGCTCGCTCGCGGTGCGTACCGAATAGGACAGCGTCAGCGGCGAATAGTGGTGGCAGGCCATCAGCCCCCACAGCTTGCCGCGCCGCATGATCGAGACCGACATCGACGCCTTCACGCCCATGTTGCGCAAGTATTCGATGTGGATCGGCGACACCGCGCGCAGGCCCGACATCGACAGGTCGAGAGGATCGCCGTTGGGATTGGTCGCGGGGATGATCGGCACCGTCGGGTCGTCGACGTCGCTGATGATGCGCAGCAGGTTGCGGGTGTAGAGCTTGCGCGCCTGCGCCGGAATGTCGGACGAGGGGAAGTGCTGGCCCTTGAAGCTGTCGACCATGCCGTTCAGGCTCTCGGCGATGACTTCGCCCGCGCCGTCGCCCTCGAAGCGGTAGACCATCACCCGGTCGAAGCCGGTGAGGCCGCGCAGATGGCGCGCGGCGCTGGAGCACAATTGCTCGATGGAGGGCGACTGGCGGAGCCGCTCGATCATCGGGCGCACGTAGGAAACGAAGTCGCGGCGCTTGCCGCCTTCGTGGGGCTCGATTTCCAATATGAAAGAGCGGCCAGAATTGTGCACGGCGACGTCGAAGACGCGGCCGTCGCCGATCAGGTCCAGCTCGAACATGCGCTCGACGGTGCCCGCGCTGCCGAGGATCTGCAGGCGCGTGCGGATGTCGTGCAGGGCTTCCTGCGACAGGAACTCGGTGGCGGAAAGGCCGACGAGGTCCTGCGCCTCGCGGCCGAACAGGTCGGTGCAGTTCACAGAGACGTGGTTGATGATCCAGTCGCTGGAGAACGACAGCAGCCAGCCAAAGCTCTGGATGCGGCCGATGATGTGGATCGGCTCGAGGTCGCAGGTGGACAGGTCTACCTGGTGCATCGCGTCAGCCATCGACACGCGCCGCGAGGCCGGCACTGGCGGCGAACGCGCGCGCGAACGTCTCGAACGCGGCGAGGGCGGCGGTGCGCAGCGCCTCTGCCTGATCGGGCGCATATGTGCGGGTCCGCAGGACCGGGACGAGCGCCTTCCAGGCGTCGTGGCCGCGCCCGTCGCTCATGTAGGCGGAGCGGAAGCCCTTCGACTCGCCCCAGTAGCCGCGCTGGCGGATGACCACGAGGCCGAGGCGCGAGCCGGAGACGACATAGGCGATGCCTGCCTCGCCGCCTGCCGCATCGAGCCCGGCAGGCGTCTCGATAGAGGGCACGGCATCGACGCCGAGAGCATCGAGATCGGCGCGCAGCATGGCCGGATAGTCCGGGCATTCGAGGCCGAGTTCGCTCTCCAGAAAGCCCCGGAACGCGGGGAACATCGGCTCCAGCCCGGCGGCGTGCGCGGCAAGGAAGCGCCCGAGCCCGTCACGGGTCATCAGGTCCAGCGCGCCAAAGGATGCGTCCAGCCGCTCGTGAGAGGGGCCGGTCGCTTCGCGCAGCACGGTCAGCATGTCGGGCATTACGGGCGATCCGAGGGCGTCTTGCATGATTATCCGAATAGGGCCCCGGGGGGCGTTTGCAAGCGAGCCGACAAAGCGCGCCTGGGACCGGGAACACATGATCCCGGTGAATGTTCCTGAGTAACACATACCATGTCGGAAACCTCCGGTCTGTTCACTTATGACCGCATCTTGGAACCGTAGTGCCTTGGCCGGGTTGTCGTTTCCGGACGGCGCAGGATCGCGACACTTTGCGTCGGCCCTTCCGGTCGTCACGCCGATGCGTCACGCCGAGCCGCCCAAGGAGCAAAAATGAGCACGATCCCGCAGACAAGCCCGGTTTCCGCCGCCGCGATCGCCGGCAGCGACCTGCTCACGGCGCTGCGGCAGGACGACCTCTCGCTGATCGAATCGAAGCTGGGCGAGTGCCGGTTGAAGTCGGGCGAAATCATCTACCAGCCCGGCGACAGCGTCGATTACTGCTATTTTCCGACCGGGGGCGCGATGTGTTCCTACTTCGTCGAGATGGAGGACGGCACGGCGGTCGAAACCATCCTCGTGGGCCGCGAAGGGGCGCTGGGCGGGATCGTCAGCCACGGTTCGCTCCCGGCCTATGCGCGGGCCAACGTGCTGCACGACGGGGTGTTCCTGCGCATCGCCTCGCGCGATATCGAGGCAGCCAAGGAGCGCTCGCCCGCGATCGCGCATCTTTTCGCGCGCTATGCCGATTGCGTGATGGCGCAGGTGTTCCAGTCGATCGCCTGCAATGCCGTCCACACGATCGAGCAGCGCGCGGCGAAGTGGCTCTCGGCGGCCGTGGATCGCATCGGGCGCAACGACGTGACGATGACGCAGGAGCAGCTCGCCTCGATGATGGGCATCGGCCGCAGCTACGCCAGCCGCGTGCTGCAGCGCTTCAAGCGCGACGGCATGGTGCGCACCCGTCGCGGCGGCATCGAGGTGCTCGACCGCGAGGGGCTGAAGAACCGCGCCTGTGCCTGCAACGACCAGGTCGAGGGGCATTTCCGCCGCGTGCTCGGGGACGTCTATCCCAAGGAGGGTTGAACCCCGTCGCGACGGGCCGTTTCGGGTCATCGTCGCAATACGGTCAGGATAACGCCATCGATATGCCATCGAACTGGCACTTTCACGTCATGAATGGCCCCTAGCACTCGCCCTCGCGACCAATAAGGGGGCAATATCCATGACCGAGATGAATCCGGTCACCGCCTATACGGACGGTGACGTCGATACCAATGACACCACGCAGCGCTCGCTGGAGAGCATGGCGGCGGAGCGCTATTCGCGCCGCTCGGCGATGTTCCGCGGCGCCGGTGCCACCACGATGGCCTTCATGGGCACCAGCCTTCTCGCCGCCTGCGGTGACGACGGCGAAGGCGGCAGCATCGGCGGCGCCGTTTCCGTCTCGGCGGGCAGCAGCGTCGCCACCAGCGCGGGCCGCGTCGTCACGCTGACCGGCACCGTCTCCGGCAACGGCCAGGATGCCGGCTGGAACCAGCGCACCGGTCCCGAAGTCACGCTGACCGGCAGCGGCGCCACCGTGAGCTTCATCGCCCCGGCCGTCGCGGCCGCCACCGACCTCGTCTTCCAGTTCAGCGCCAAGCCGCTGATCGGCGAGGCCGTGACCGCGACCACCACCGTGCGCGTCTCGCCCGCGGTGCTCGGCTTCACCGCCGTCGCCCACTCGCTGAGCGACGTCGCGATGGTTCCGGAAGGCTACTCGGTCACGATCATGACCCGCCTCGGCGACCCGATCGCCGCCGGTGTCTCGGCTTATGCCAACGACGGCAGCGACGCCGACTTCGACAAGCGCATCGGCGACCACCACGACGCGCTGCACTACTTCGGCCTCTCGGCCGCAGGCGCGCCCGACCGCAACAGCTCGACGCGCGGCCTGATGGTCCAGAACCACGAGAACATCACCGAGACCTACCTGCACCCGGCCGGTCCCAGCGCCGCGCCGCGCCCGCTGGCCGAAGCGCTCAAGGAGATCGAGTGCCACGGCGTCTCGGTCGTCGAGTATGTCGACGGCGGCAACCGCAAGTGGAGCTACAAGCAGGACAGCACCTTCAACCGCCGCATCACCCCCAACACGCCGATGTCGTTCCACGGCCCGGCGGCGGGTTCGGCCTACCTCGTCACCGCGTACTCGAAGGATGGCACCGCCGGTCGCGGCACCATCAACAACTGCGCCAACGGCGTGACCGGCTGGAACACCAACCTTACCTGCGAAGAGAACTACGCGGGCTACTTCCGCCGCGATGCGGCTGACGACGCCAAGCGCACCCCGGCCGAACTGGCCTCGCTGCGGCGCAACGGCATCACCAGCCGCTCGGGCAACTACAGCTGGTCGACCGCGTCGAGCACCGACACGCGCTTCACCCGCTGGAACGCGACGATCACCGGGGCCGCCGCCACCGACGACTTCCGCTACGAGCCGAACCAGTACGGCTGGGTGGTCGAGATCGACCCGTACAACCCCACCTCGACCCCGCGCAAGCGCACCGCGCTGGGCCGCTTCGGCCATGAAGGCGCCTTCGTGCGTATCGCCGCCGGGCAGAAGCTGGGCGCCTACATGGGCGACGATTCGCGCGGCGAATACCTCTACAAGTTCGTCTCGAACGAGACCTGGGCCGCTGCCGATGCCGACGCCACCGACCGCCTTGCGGTGGGTGACAAGTACCTCGACGCCGGTACGCTCTACGTCGCCCGCTTCAACGCGGACGGCACCGGCACCTGGCTGCCGCTGGTCTACAGCCCGACCTTCCCGAAGCGTCCGGCAAGCGGCACCTACCCCGAGTACACCTTCACCAGCCAGGCCGACATCTGCGTCAACACCCGCTTCGCCGCCGACGCGGTAGGCGCGACGCCGATGGACCGCCCGGAATGGACCGTGGGCAACCCGGTCACCGGTGAAATCTACCTGACGCTGACCAACTCGAACAATTCGTTCCGCCCGGTCACCGGCACCAACGCTGCCAACCCGCGCTCGTACAACGACCCCAAGGGTCCGTCGAACTCGGCACAGACCGGCAACCCGAACGGCCACATCGTGCGTCTGCGCGAAGACGGCGACACCACCAGCGCCACGACGTTCAAGTGGGACATCTACCTCTTCGGTGCCGACTCCACCGATGCTGACCCCACCAATGTCAACATCTCGGGCCTCACCACCGCGAACGATTTCTCGAGCCCTGACGGCGCGTACTTCTCGCGTTCGACCAACCCCTCGGGCCAGATCAATCCGCTGATGTGGATCGAGACCGACGACGGCGCGCTGACCGACCGCACCAACTGCATGCTGCTCGCCGCGATCCCCGGCCACGTCGGTGACGGCGGCGCCTATACGGTGAACAACGCGGGCAACACGCAGAACACGTTCGTCGGTGCCAAGGCGACTGCGGCCAACCTGCGCCGCTTCCTCGTCGGCCCGGTCGAATGCGAGATCACTGGCATCGACCAGACGCCGGACGGCCGCACCCTGTTCGTGGGCATCCAGCATCCGGGTGAGGGCGGTTCCTACTCGGCGCCGACCAGCCACTGGCCGTACTCGCAGGACGGCAGCACGCCGGCCGCCAGCGTGCGTCCGCGTTCGGCGCTGATCGCGATCACCAAGAACGATGGCGGCGTGATCGGTCTCTGATCGAAGCTCCCCTTGGGGAGAATGCCCTGAGGGAGAATGCAGGGGAGGGGGCGCCGGCGGGCGCCTCCTCCCTTGGCGTTTGTGCGGAATCCTCCCCGTTGCGCAGCAATGGGGAGGGGGACCGCCGCGAAGCGGTGGTGGAGGGGGCGAAGGCGCGCGGGTTCCCCCTCCGTCAGTCGCGGCGCGACTGCCACCTCCCCATCGCTTCGCGACAGGGAGGATTTAGGGTCAGAACCGGTCGGCGTTCATCACTTTCGCCCACGCCGCCACGAAGTCGTCCACGAACTTCTGCTTCGCATCGTCCGAGGCGTAGACTTCCGATACCGCCCGCAGTTCCGAATTCGACCCGAACGCCAGGTCCACGGGGCTCGCGGTCCAGCGCACCTTGCCGGTCTTGCGGTCCTTGCCGTCATAGAGCCCCGGCGCCGCGCTCTTCGACCAGACCGTGTCCATCGACAGCAGGTTGACGAAGAAGGCATTGTCGAGACTGCCCGGCGTCGCGGTGAAGACCCCCGCGCTCGACTTGCCGGCATTGGCGCCCAGCGCGCGCATGCCGCCCACCAGCACCGTCATCTCCGGCACCGTCAGGTTCAGGGCGTCGGCCTTGTCGACCAGCGCGGCGGCCGGGTCGAGCCGGTAGTCGGCCGTGTAGAAGTTGCGGAAACCGTCGGCCTTGGGTTCGAGGTACGCGAACGATGCCACGTCGGTCTGCTCCTGCGCCGCATCGACGCGGCCCGGCGTGAAGGGCACCGTTACCGGATACCCCGCCTTGCTCGCCGCCTGCTCGACACCGGCATTGCCCGCCAGCACGATGAGGTCGGCCATCGACACCGCTTTTCCGGACTTCGCGAAGTCGGCCTGCACCGCCGTCAGTTTCGCCAGCACCTTGGCCAGTTCCGCCGGATCGTTGACCGCCCAGCCGCGCTGCGGGTCGAGCCGCAGGCGTCCGCCATTGGCGCCGCCGCGCATGTCGGTGCCCCGAAAGGTCGAAGCCGAGGCCCATGCCGTGCGCACGAGTTCGGGCGTCGTCAGGCCGGAGGCGAGCACCTTGGCTTTCAGCGCGCTCTGGTCCGCCTCGCCCAGGGGTGCGAAACTCGCCTGCGGCAGCGGGTCCTGCCACGAGAACGTCTGGCCGGGCACGTCCTTGCCCAGATAGCGGGCCTGCGGGCCGAGGTCGCGGTGTGTCAGCTTGAACCACGCGCGGGCGAAGGCCTGCGCGAATTCCTCGGGGTTCTCGTGCCAGCGCTGCGCGATCTTGAGGAATTCGGGGTCCTGCTTGATCGCGATGTCGGTGGTGAACATGATCGGCGCGTGGGTCTTGCCCTTGATGTGCGCGTCGGGGACCATGTTGGCGGCCGCCGGGTCGGTGGGAATCCATTGTGTCGCGCCCGCCGGGCTCTTGGTCTTCACCCACTCCATGCCGAGCAGGTTGTCGAGGTACTGCGAGGTGAACTTGATCGGGTTCGCCGACCATGCCCCTTCGAGGCCGCTGGTGATGGCATCCTCGGCATTGCCCTTGCCGCACGTGTTCTCCCAGCCCAGGCCCTGCTTCTCGGTCCCGGCGGAGGAGGGATCGGCGCCCATGCACTTGCCCGGATCGTGCGCGCCATGGGCCTTGCCGAAGGTGTGGCCGCCCGCGATCAGAGCCAGCGTCTCCTCGTCGTTCATCGCCATGTTGCCGAAGGCGCGGCGGATGTCGGCGGCGGCGGAGATCGGATCGTGGTTGCCGTTCGGGCCTTCCGGGTTGACGTAGATGAGGCCCATCTGCGTCGCGGCGAGCGGACCCTTGAGGTTGCCCTTCGCGTCGCGGCGCTTGTCGGTCATCATCTTGGTTTCCGGCCCCCAGAACACAAGGTCCGGCTGCCATGCGTCGACGCGGCCGCCCGCGAAGCCGATGGTCTTGAAGCCCATGTCCTCCAGCGCGACATTGCCGGTCAGCACCATGAGGTCGCCCCATGACAGCTTGCGGCCGTACTTCTGCTTGATCGGCCAGACGAGGCGGCGGGCCTTGTCGAGACTGACGTTGTCGGGCCACGAATTCAGCGGCTCGAAGCGTTGTTCGCCGCCGTCCGAACCGCCGCGCCCGTCGCCGACGCGGTAGGTGCCTGCGCTGTGCCAGGCCATGCGAATGAAGAACGGGCCGTAGTGTCCGTAGTCGGCGGGCCACCACGATTGCGAGGTGGTCAGCACCTTGCGGATGTCCGCCTTGACCGCGTCGAGGTCGAGCGTGGCGAACTCCTTCGCATAGTCGTAATCGGCGCCGTAGGGGTTGGACTGCGCCTCGTGCTGGCGCAGCGCGGCGAGGTCGAGGGTGCTGGGCCACCAGTCCTTGTTGGACATGCCGCCGGGCTTGGTGCCGGCGGGAGGGGCGGGCTGTTCGGTGACCGTCTCCGCCTCGGTCGCGGCCTTGTTCGGCTTGGCCTGTTCGGCGGCCGACGCGGGCGCTGCGAGCGCGCAGCACGCGGCGCCGAGCATCAGCGCGAGCATGCGGTTTCCAGGGGTGTTCATGGCCTCTCTCCTCCTGTTGCTTTGGCCCTTGCAAGGGCGGCCAGAGGGTACGCCCCGAGGGACGGGACCGTTAGTGCGCTTCGTCGATGAGAGTGATCGGGCAGGGCGATCAAAATCGAAAGGTTAAGCGGGCCGCGCGATTTGTTGCCGCTCCATCGCCGGGGCGTTGCGCGCGGGCGGCTCTGGAAACGCGAGGCGAGCTGGCCTAATAGACAATCCTGTTGAATAGCGCGCATGGGAGAGACCGCGTGACCGAACCGGAGGCTTACGAGCCCAGCCGCCTCACCGCAGCGGACATGGACGCCGAAGTGCTCGCCACGTATCCGACCGAGGCGTTTCTCTCGAAGGACTACCTCGCCGCGGAAAAGACGCTGCTGTGGCCCAAGGTCTGGCAGATGGTCGAGCGCGAGAGCGACCTGCCGAACCCTGGCGACTGGCTTACTTACGATGTCGCCGACGAATCCGTGATCGTGCTGCGCAAGGACGACGGTTCGCTGAAGGCCTTCCACAACGTCTGCCCGCACCGGGGGCGCCAGCTCGTGTCGGTGCCGGACATGCTGCCGGGGAAGGTGCATGACGTGCGCGGGAGCAACCGGCGCAACTTCATCTGCGGCTTCCACGGCTGGACCTTCGACCTCGAGGGCCAGAACACCTACATCCTCGACCCGCAGGACTGGCAGAACAAGCTGACGGCAGAGATGACCTGCCTGTCCGAAGTCCAGGTCGATACCTGGGGCGGCTACATCTACATCACGATGGACCCCGACGCCGTGCCGCTGCAGGAGTGGATGGGCCGCGCGGGGGAAATCCTCTCGCACTTCCAGCTGGAGAAGATGCACTACAAGTGGCGCCAGTGGGCGATCTACGACTGCAACTGGAAGACCGCGATCGAGGCGTTCCTCGAACCCTACCACGTCGCGGGCACGCATACGCAGCTGCTGGCTTATGGCGATTACTACGCGCTGAGCCGCCAGTACGGGCTGCACTCGGTCTCCAGCTACGACACGCGCGATGCCAAGTTCGAGATGAGCGAGAGCGCCGGCACCACCCGCGCCGGCAAGGGCGACGATCCGCGCGTTTCCACCTACGAGCTGATCCGCGAGAACTACGAGACGGTGAACTACTCCGCCTCCACCGAGACGCTGGTGAACGCCGCCGCTCGCCTCCAGATCGAGCTTCCGGAGGACGCCACCCCGCAGGAATGCATCGCCCACTGGCTGAAATCCGCCAAGGCCGACGACGCCGCGCGCGGGGTGATCTGGCCCGAGGTTCCCCCTGAGATCAAGAAGGAAGGCGGCCTCGCCTGGGGCCTGTTCCCCAACCAGAACATCCTCCACGGCGAGACCTTCGCGCTGTGCTACCGCGTGCGCCCCTACAAGGACGATCCGGACAAGTGCGTGTTCGAAAGCTACGCCCTCGAACGCTTCCCGGAAGGGGAGGCGCCGCAGACCGAGTGGACCTATGCCGACCCCATCGGCGAGAACTGGGGATCGGTGCTGGCGCAGGACTTCTCCAACATGCAGTTCGTGCAGAAGGGCATGAAGTCCAGCGGCTTTCGCGGACCCTTGCCCAACCCGCACCAGGAGCAGAAGGTCATCAACCTCCACCGCAACCTGGCGAACTTCATGGGCGGGCGAGGGGCGCCGACCAAGCTGGACGTCTGGCCCCGGAACTGAGCTACATACTCGGGAGTTTTACGAGGGTTAACGGGCGCGCCGTCCATTTCTGACGCGCCTCCTCGAAAGGCTCGTCCATGAACACGAAGATCCTCGCCCTGGCCCTTGCCGGTTCCACCGTGGCGCTCAGCGCCTGCGCCACGGACGGCTATGGCGGCGGCTATGGCTACAGCTCGGTCGGCTGGGGCACGCCTTATGCCTATGACGGCTATTACGACGGGTACTACGGCCCGATCCACGACGGCTACTGGGGCAGCGACGACTACTTCTACTACCGCAACAACGACCGCGACCACCGCTACCGCCGGGGCGACCGCAACCACATCATGCGCGCACCCCCTCAGGGCCAGCACAACTACCAGCCCTTCCGGGGCGAGATGCGCCCGCAGCAGGGCATGAAGATGCCGATGTGGCGCGGCGGCGGCGATCATGATGGCGGCGGACGCGGCGACGGCCGCCGACCGGGCCGCGGCCGCCGCTGAGGCGGCTCAGCCGTCCTCTTCCCGCGTGCGCCGTGCCTTGATGGTGCGGCGCAGCTGCTCCAGCTTGGCGTCGATCACCGCGCGCGTCTCAGCCACGGTGGGCATCTGCGCCTCGATATCGCGCCGCACCCGCTCGTAGAGCGGCGAGCCCGGCCGCGCGTCCTGCGTAGGCGGCGCGGCATAGCGCTCCGGCATGCGCTGGCGCAGCAGGAACAGCATGAGCGTGGTGTCGTGGCGGGTATATGTGGCGACCACCTTGCCCTGGCTCGCCACCGGGCGTTCCTCGCCCAGGATCGCGCGTTCGAGCGCGCAGTCCTGCAGCCGCAGCATACCCCGGTCGACCGCCTTGTCCCACGCGGCGGAGAACCCTTCGGCGCCCTTCATCAGCCGCAGCTTGTAGAGCGCCTCGAGGCTCGCCCCGATCGCGCGGGCCGCCTGCGTGACGATCCCGCTGGCGGCGAGCGCGGCGATGAACATGCGCTGCCGATCGGGCGTGATCGAGTTGCGTCGCGGACGGCTGTGCAGATAGGGCGCGAAGCCGAGCAGCGGATCGTCCGCCTCGGGCAAGTCCTCGAAGAAGGCCATGGCCGAAGTGCGCCGCGAAGGCCGCACCGACCGGCACCCCACGCGTTCCTCCCCGAGCTTGTCTCGGGGAGGGGGGGCGCCGACGCAGTCGGTGGTGGAGGGGCACGCGCGGGATGGCCCGGCCTCACCGCCGGGCGCGGGGTCGTCAGAAGGTTTCACGCGAAGCCGCGAAGTCGCAAAGGATTTGCCGCCGCGCCGGCGTTCGGGATGCGCCGGGGGCGTGGAGGATCGGTCCGTCATAAGGCGTGGAACTCCATGGGATGTTGGAGTGGATGCCCCTCATGGCGGACCTATGTATCGCGGGCGGGGGTGTGTAGGAAAATGGTTTGTTGGCTAATCTCGTGTGCACGAGATCGTCTGCAAATGTGCACAGCGTTCATGCCAATCTCGTTGTGCTCTGGATGGTGGCTGGCTATGTTCAATGTATGGCAAATCAACGATCATGGTCATCCAAGCCGAATGGAAGCTGGAAAGTTACCGGTCGAAATTCGCAGCGCTCGGAAGGAGCCGAACAGACGGTTTCGAACCGTTCGGGTTCCACAGGTAAATTTATATCTCATGAAAATAGAACGACCGAAGTGGAGCATTATTCTTCGGCGTCGCCGCGGTTGTTCAAAAAGAAGATTTCTAATGAGCTGCCTTTGCCGGATGGAAGCCGAATAACGTCGCTGCGAAGGGATATTTTAGAATACGCTCTTTCTAACAGTCGAGATAAAATCAAGCCTGAGTAGATTGCTGATGAACAATGAAACGGCTGATGAAGAGGCCAAGCCTGAGCGAAAATTAGGTCGCCGAGCACGAATGGCGGCGATTTTACCGGCTGTTGGACAGGAGGAGGTTCCTTCTGCTGATGTTACGCCTATTGACCGCCCGCAATATAGTCGCGCATTTGAAAATTTCGTCAAGAATACTGACGATCTGGTCGGCTTATTGGCCTACGCTTTGTACAAAGAGGCGATAAGGGAAGAGGCTCGGCACGGCGTTAAGTTGGACGGATCAGTACGCAATCCGACGCCAGCATTGATTAAGGCTTTTCGGAGTGATGCGGAAAAAAGAATTTCAGATACCGTAAGGCGTGGAATTGAAGATGCTGCGCCAGATATTGAGCAAAGTGCGGTATCTGTTGCCATAACTGTCCTGGGCTCGGATATAAAAAATCATATAAATGAAAAAACAAGTTTTAAGTCGTCGCTTCTTGTTAATATTATTGCGTGGTTAGTAACTCTCGCAATTGCGACCATCGTTATATTTCTTTTTGGAAAGCCTGACATAACTGGCGTTCTAGTTGACCGAATGGCAAATACGCCTTCGTCATCGCCGGCGGCGGGCAAGTAATGCAACGTTCAGGAAAAAATAAATGCTCAGAGGTATAAAGCGTGTAGTTGGCTCCGATCAGGTCGTTGCAGGCCGCTTTTATCTTGCAACTTTTGGTCATGGTGAAAGTTTCATCATACAATGTGTTTCGCCTGAGAACCCTGATGGAGAGCTCCTGGCTCTTTATTTTAATCGCTCAGGTGAGGGGGATTTGTTTATCGGCGGATTTCCGTCTTCGGAAATTTTGGTCGAATTGCCTGACATTTCGGTACGGGTTGACCCGCCTTCATTTAGTGGAACTCCATATAGCGCCAGTCTGCGGCCCGGAATGCTTTTAGTTGAGGGTGAGGATATTCTGCTGACCGCTCCAACGGGGCGCACTTTTGGTTGGGCGGTGGTAAAGCTGAATGATGGCTCAATAGCCAACTCGCGTGCTTATCAAAGGTGGGCTGCATTCAGTCGCTGGTGGCTTGTTATGGATGACGACCAAGGCGAAGTGGAGGTTGCATCTTTTGGTGAAGCGGCGAGCGGCTAGCTCGCGCTTGACCCCATTCCCCCAATCTCCTAAAGGCGCGCATCCCTCGCGGGCATGCTCGCGGTGGATATACAGAGCTGAACATTGCCGTTCCGGCGCGTTTCTCGCAGTTTTTCCGTGGCTTTCGGGCCTCGGCAGGGCGGGAGGCACGGACCGCCATCTTCACCCGAATCGGGTGAGGGTGCATCCCTCGGGCGGGCGGCAAAGTAATCCGGCAGCGCTCAACGGCGGCCGGGTGGAGTGTTTTTCGGCTCACGGGTGCGGCCTTCCTCGTTGAACGAGGGGGCGGAGTAAACCGATAGCGGTCCCAGCCTTAGCTGGGATGACGGCTTGGTGGTTTTCCTTCTGCATCGCGTGATCGTCTACTCTTCTCCCGTCATCGCCAGATGCAGCCCTCCCGGCCCGGTGATCACCGGGGTGCGACGGGTCGATACCGATGGTTTCGGTGTCGATCCATCGCACTCCCATTTGAAAGAAGAGTATAGATGCCCACTATCAACCAGCTGGTCCGCAAGGGCCGCGAACCGCAGAAGGCCA
>Ga0308159_1002572_pt1 | contig 20596 bp, 19 predicted proteins | sample PhyCR1_FD_201040 | JGI IMG/M metagenome (GOLD analysis project Ga0308159, IMG submission 201040) | Phyllosphere microbial communities from UC Gill Tract Community Farm, Albany, California, United States - DLSLC.R1 | ecosystem: Host-associated > Plants > Phyllosphere > Unclassified | place: USA... | reverse complement strand
AGTTTCGGCGGCATGCCGGTGTTCTACGGCGACCCGCAACGCCCGGAAATCCTCCACGCGGCCAAGGTCGACCAGGCGGAATTCTTCGTGATCGCCATGGACGACCCGGAGATCAACATCAAGACTGCCGAGTTGGTGAGCAGCCTCTACCCACATATGAAGATCATCGCCCGCGCGCGTAACCGCCAGCACGTGCACCGCCTGGTGGACCTGGACGCCTCGCCGATTCGCGAGACCTTCTACTCCAGCCTGGAAATGAGCCGCCGCACCCTGGTGGGCCTCGGCCTGAGCCAGGCCCAGGCCGATGCGCGCATCACACGGTTCAAGAACCACGACCTGCAACTACTCGCCGCACAACACGCGGTGTACGACGATGCGGCCAAGGTGATGCAAACCGCCCAGGAAGCCCGTGCGGAACTGGCGCGCTTGTTTGAGATGGACCGGCTTGAGGAAGAGTCCGACAAGGTGTGAAGCTGGGGATGAACGATGCTGCGATTTTTCTGACAGAATACGGCGCAAATTCGTTCATCACCGGAGCGCTTCATGGCCACTTTCACCAAGACCGCCGTCCTGCTGGCCCTCGCGCTTAGCGCCGGTAGCGTATTCGCCGCCGCCAAACCGGCCACGCAAACCATCTCCACCTTGGGCGGGAAATTCTCCTTCAACCTGCCCAAGGCCTACACCGCCGACACCCTGCCGGCCGGCAAGGCCGAGGATGGCACTGCCGATACCCAAGGCACGATGTACGCCAACCCGACCACGAAAAGTGTGGTGATCGTCGCCGAAACGCTGCGCAAGGATGGGGTAACCATCCAGGATAACGACCCGCAGTTCCTCGACGGCGCCGTAGCCGGTTTCGTCAAGGACCAGAGCGCCGCCCTGCCTGACTTCAAGAAACTCAATGAGAAAAAACTCACCTTCAAGGGCCTCGGCTTGCGCCAGGTGGACAGCACCGCCACCCAGGGCGGCGGCAAGACCTTGAACTCCACCTTCCTGGGCGGTTCGGGCAACCATCTGTTGGTGATCCAGGCGATTTCGCGGGCAGATGATGCAAAAGGCCATGCGGAGTTGGTGAAGCAGATTACTGGTGCTAAGTAAGCCGCTCTTACCAGCAACATAAATCAAATGTGGGAGGGGGCTTGCCCCCACCCACATTTAAAACTGTAATTATCTTAGATTCTTCTCCAACCAGGCTTTCAGATCCTGCACTTCCGCGTCACTGATGGTGTGGTTCATCCCCGGATACCCATGAAACTCAGGCTTTAGCCCCAACCCCGTCAACACCTCATTCGCCCGCGTCGCCGACGCATACGGCAGCGCCTGATCCAACGTGCCGTGGCCGATAAAGATCGCCAGCCCGTTCAAGCCTTCATTCGGCTTCAACTCAGCCTTGAGCACCGGCAACACACTGCCGCTCAACGCCGCAATCCCGCGCACCAACGCAGGCTTACGCAGCCCTACCTCGTAGGACATGATCGCGCCCTGGCTGAACCCCACCAGGAACACCCGATCACTTTGGGTGTGGTACTTGGCCGTAGCCTGGGTCACAAAGTCTTCGATCAGCCTGGCGCTGCGTTGCAGGTCGGCGGTCTCGCCGTTGTAATCGGCCTCGCCGGTGGTCTTGGTAAACCAGCGATAACCGTGGGGATCCACCGGCATCGGCGCGCGGGCCGACAGATAGGTCCAGGTCGAGGGCAGCGCGTCCTTGATGCCGAACAGGTCTTCCTCATTGCTGCCGAACCCGTGCAGGAAAATCACCAACGGCTGGTTGCGCGCCTCGCCCTGGGTCTGCTCCAGGTACGCCAGCGGCAGGTCGGTGTGCAGGCTGTCGTCGGCATGGGCGGCGCCGGCCAGCAGGGTCAGCGCGAGGGCAAACAGTTTGAGCATGGGACGTTACCTCAGGGTTTGCGCAGCAAATAAGTGTCCATGATCCAGCCATTCTCCAGGCGCGCCGCCTTGCGCACCCGTTCGATTTCTTCCGCCACTTCACTGACTTTACCGCTGATGAGGATTTCATCCGGCGTACCCAGGTAGGCGCCCCAGTAAATATCCAGGTCCTGATCGGCCACGCTGCGGTAGGAATCTTCGGCGTCGAGCATCACCACCAACGTATCGGCATCACTCGCCTGCCCCGCCGCCAGCCGGCGCCCGGTGGTGATCTCGATGGACTTGCCAATGCGGTTCAACGCCACCTTATGCTGAGCCGCGAGGGCCTGCACGCTGGTGATGCCGGGGATGACCTCGAACTCGAAGGTGCAGCGGCCACTGGCCAGGATCGCCTGCAGGATACGGATGGTGCTGTCGTACAGCGCCGGGTCGCCCCAGGCCAGGAAAGCGCCGACTTCACCGTCGGCCATTTCCTCATTGATCATGCGTTCGAACGTTTGCTGCTTGTCGCGGTTGAGGTCGCGCACGGCCGTGGTGTAGTCGATATCACCGCGCACGCGCTCGGGGCAGTCGGCCTCGACAAAACGGTAGCCGGGCTCGGTGATATAGGTGTCGCAGATCTCGCGGCGCAGGTCGATCAGCTTGTCTTTGCTCTGGCCCTTGTCCATCAGGAAGAACACGTCGGTGCGGTTCAGCGCCTTCACGGCCTGCATCGTGATGTAGTCAGGGTTGCCGGCGCCAATGCCGATGATCAGGATGCGTTTCATGGGTTGCTCTCATTGCGGGGGCGACGATTTTGCCATGTGAGTCTCCAGGCGCAAGCGCCATACGCTGTTAAAGCGCAGCTCGGTGATGGCCAGGGGCTCGACGTCGATCCGATAAAACATCGTCATCGGCAACTGCATCACGTTCAGCAGTGCAGCGCGGATGATAAACGGGTGGGTGACAGCCACTACATGGCCAGGCTGCGCTTCAAGGGATTTGAGCCACTGAGCCACGCGCGCGCAGATCTGCTCCACCGATTCGCCGCCATGGGGGGCGCTGGTGCTGTCGGTAAGCCAGGCATTGAGTTGCACACTGTCAATCTGCCCGATGGCCTGGCCTTTCCAAGCGCCGAAATCACCGTCGCGCAGGGCCTCTTCGATCACCGGCTGAGCGCCGAACAGACCCGCCGTCTGCCGGGCTCGCGCCTCCGGCCCACACAGCAGGCGCGGGTTTTTGCTGTACTGCGCCGCCAAGGACAACGCCTCACCCTGCCAATCCATCGCCACCGACTCGTCATCGGGAAACCGCCCCTGCTTCTGCAACGGCGTGATGGCATGGCAAATCAGGGTCAAGCGGGTGGCCTGCATCGCAATTTCACTCTGTTTCGTCGCGCAGTCGGCGGAGACTGGCAAAGCTGTTACACATGTTACAACGAACATGAAAGCGCAAGCCGGTTGAATGCCGGCGCGGTCGCGCCACTGTATTCGGCCCTACAGCCGTAAGCCAGAACCTGTTTCAGCCCTATCGCTATCCATTTCGGGGCGCATCATCGCTGGAAGTTCTGATGGCTCACACTGCTGCAACGAATGCTGCTTTTTATGTGTACATATCCGTTGCTGCGGTAAAGGCTGATATGGGTTGCGCTCTTACATGGATTGAGACCTCAACCCGACAAACCAGGCCCAAAAAGAAGCCAAAGAGCAGGTAGCGACTGCTTCTCACGAACCTTGCACACCACGTCTTAAGCTAGCTGATTAGCGAATTTGCCTACTGCGTCAACCACCCTCTTGGCGCCATCCTGGATCTCCACGATGACCTCGCCTGCCTGGGTAGCAAGTGCAAGGCCCTGTTCCGCCTGGGACTTACTGTTTGCCATTTCACCAACGGTTTCATCAACCAACTTCTGGTTCTGCAAGACGACAGAGGCAATTTCTTCCGTCGCGCTGCTGGTGCGCCCAGCCAATTGTCTGACCTCATCCGCTACTACGGCAAAACCTCGACCCTGTTCGCCTGCACGAGCAGCTTCAATCGCAGCGTTCAAAGCCAACAGATTGGTTTGTTGAGCAATACTACTGATCGTCTGAATGATAGAGCTGATCAACAGTGACTGCTTGCCGAGCGCTTCAACGCCGCCAGAGGCTGCCTGCATATCAACGGCGATTTTGCGCATGGTATGCATCGTGTCGTTTACGACGACTGATCCGCGCTGAGCACTCACATCAGTCTGCTGGGAAATTTCAAATGCCGTTCGGGCTGCCTCACTGACCTCTTGTTCTCGGGCAACCTGGTCAGTGACTACCGTCGCAAACTTGACCACCTTGCACAGCGTCCCTTCAGTGTCATATACCGGGTTGTAGGTCGCTTCCAGCCATATGGTCTGACCGCGACTGTCAATACGTTCAAATCGACCCGCAACGAACTCGCCCTTGTTCAAGGTCAGCCAAAAATCTTTGTATCCTTGGGACGAGGTTTCTTCTGGCTTGCAGAAGATACGGTGATGACTGCCTTTCGCTTGTGCCAGGTTATAGCCCATCGCTTTCAAGAACTGGTCATTCGCCTTGAGTACGTGCCCGGACAGATCGAACTCGATCACTGCAGTTGAACGAAGCAATGCATCGATGAATGACGCATTCTCCGAAGCCTGTTCCAGACGAGAAGTAATATTCGTCGCACTACATGTGACATGGCTCAGCTTGCCACCTACGTCCGTTATAGGCTGCCAAAGCGCATGGATCCAGACCAGGGAACCGTCGGAATGCAAGTACCGGTACTCGTCCGTAATTGATTTGCCTGAAGCGACTGCAGCGCGAAAATTATGAAAGCAGGGAAGCTTCGATACGTAATGCGGAACAATTTCCGACATGGCACGCCCAACGAGACGATCTTGGGTGTAGCCCAAAGCAGATGCGAAATTATCGTTACATGCAATGATTTTGAACGTTGAATCGATGCTCAACGTCAGCATTTCACGATTAAGCCCATCGCGTAGTTGGCGCAGCTCGGACAGCTCTGCTTCCTGGGAAATGAGCTGTTTTTTGAGCGTGGTATTGAACATGAACAACCGCCTCTTTGGTTATGAGAGGCTATCGGCGTTTTCCCCTACAAGTTGAGAAAAACCGACGGACGTACCGCCGAAACGTTTTCCAATCAAAATGCTGGTAACGGGTTAGCGCGTACTCCGATTATTTGATGAGCCAGAGGATTTGTCCGCAAGACGCCTTACCATTTTTCAGGCTGCGCTATGCTGAGCGCAGCTGGTGGAAGCCTTACAAGGAAATGGCAGGATTTTGCTCCAGACGCATGTCCCGCCTCATCCGTCGCCTCACTCGATAATTCGCCTGGATTCAACCTGGCTTGCTACCGAGCCCATTGCAGGAAACTCCAAACGAAAGCTCGTTCCAGACGAATTGCTGTCTACGCTTACCCGACCGCCATGCAACTGCATAATTGAGCGAACGATTGCTAAACCTAATCCCCCGGAATCGTCCGGTTGACTACGTGACGGATCGCACCGGTAGAAGCGCTCAAACAGTCGAGGGAGATGTTGCGCTGAAATCGGCTGGCCCAGGTTATGCACAGTAATTTCAACCCTGTCCCCCAACGCCACACTGCTAATGGTGACTGCCGTAGCAGCAGAGCCATAACGCAGCGCGTTGGCCAGCAAGTTGGCCAGTGCTCGACGGATCAAAGCAGGATCAGCACGCAATTGATCATGGGCCTGATTGATCAGCGTCACATCACGTTCTTGCGCCACACCTTCAAAATACTCACACAGTTGCTCCACTAGATCGTGCAGGTTGATGAGCTCATTACTTACAGATGCATGCGACTGCTCGGTACGAGCGAGAAACAGCATGCTGTCGATCATTCGCGCCAAACGCTCATACTCTTCCTGATTGGAAACCAGCAAGTTTTGATAGTCTTCGATTGAACGACAATGCCTCAGGGCTTGCTGGGTGTGCCCCATCAGATTAGTGAGCGGAGTGCGCATTTCATGGGCGAGATCCTCCGAGAATCGTGATAGCTGGGCGAACCCCTCTTCGAGGCGTGCAAGCATCTGATTAAGCGCTTGGCTGAGTGCTTGTAGTTCACTCAGTTCATTGAACTCATCCAGCCGCAGATGCAGATGGTGTACATCAATTGCGGCAGCGCGCTTCGCCAGCAGGCGCACAGGTCGTAAGCCTCGCTGACTGACCCACCCGCCGAGCACAAAAGCCAGCAGCGCCCCGACCGACATCGCGAGCCATAGCTTGAGTCGGTAAGCCCCCAGCATCTGCTCACGCTCGCTCAACAACTTGCCGGCAATCAGGGTCAAGCCGCGGTCACCCTGCATGACGTGTTGCCAGGCAAGCCGCACTGACAGCGAAGAGTCTCCGTCACTCAGCTGAGCCTGGGCTGCAGTCGGTAACGTGGGCAAGCTCATGCTGACGGGGTTGATTTCGATCAGCACCTGGCCCGTGTCATCGATAATCCACAGCAGGTTGTCGCGATTGCCCAGCATATTTTCGTATAGCTTGGGCCGATTTCTGAGTTGCTCGACGCTGACACTGTCGTTGATCAACGCCTGCATGCGCTCCAGGCGCCCGAGCAGGGCCTGGTCATCGCGCCAAGCGATTTCTCGCTGTAACGACTGATAAAGATAAAAACCAATGGAGCCCAGCAGCAGCGCACTGACTAAGGCGAACATGACCGCCAGGCGCAAGCTCAGGGCACGCGGGAACAGTTTCAGGATTGCACCTCAAGCATGTAGCCGATGCCACGCACTGTGTGTATCAATTTGAGCGGATAAGGATCGTCAACCTTGGCGCGCAGTCGCCGAATGGCGACGTCGACCACATTGGTATCACTGTCAAAGTTCATCTGCCAAATTTGCGATGCAATCGAGGAGCGCGACAGCACCTCCCCTTCCCGACTGACTAACAGGTGCAACAGGGCAAACTCCTTGTTGGTCAGGGTCAGGCGTTCACCCTGACGCGTGACCTTACGCCGCAACAGATCCACGCTCAGGTCTGCCACCAAGAACTGCTCGACCTCACGGGGCGGCCCCCTGCGCAGCAGAGTACGTACGCGCGCCAACAACTCGGCATAGGAAAAGGGTTTGACCAGGTAATCATCGGCCCCTGACTCAAGCCCCTTGACCCGATCCGCCACAGAGTCACTGGCGGTAAGAAAAAGCACCGGGGTTTGCCACTTGCGCCGAATAATCTGAAGCAACTGCCAACCGTCCAGGCCCGGCAGCATGACGTCCAGGATGATCAGGTCGAACTCACTTTCCTGCGCCAGATACTGGCCCTCCAGGCCATCCAGGGCGACCTCAACCACATAGCCCGATTCAGTCAGGGCTTTGTGGAGGTAATCCGCTGTTTTCGCTTCATCTTCAACGACCAGGATACGCATCTTTTCCTCCAGAACTGGAGTATAGGCTAGCGCGCCTGACGGTTTTGGCACATTACATCTTGGTAATCATCAGGCAATCATTCTGACGCAGTGCACGGATCATGATGTCTGGCGATGACTCAGCCAGACAAAACAAAGGAAAAAACATGCGTATAAGCCTATCGACCTCATTGCTGATGTCACTCGCAATGAGCTCTGCGCTCGCTGTTGCAGCACCGGATCAAGTTGTGCAGCGCAACGACGTGTCACTGGCATTGGCCAATGATTTGCTAGATGCCGCGCTGGCAGCGTGTCATGCCGATGGCCGTACGGGTGTTGCGGCAATTGTCGACCGTGGGGGCAATTTAGTCGCCTTGCAACGCGACGATAACGTTGGCCCACACAACACATTAGCCGCCCAACGTAAGGCCTATACCGCCCTATCGACCAAGACGCCAACACGACTATTGGCAGAACGTGCTCGCAGTACACCCGATGCTGAAAACCTCAACACCCTGGATGAGCTATTGCTGCTGGGCGGCGGAGTGCCGTTGGTGTTTGAAGGGCAAGTCATTGGCGCTATCGGAGTGGCCGGTGCCGGTGGGGCAGCATTCGATGAAGGTTGCGCATTAGTCGCTATCAACAAAATTTTACCTGCCGTTAAAAACTAAGGACATCATCATGACTGTATTAAAAGCTCTCTTCGCCGGCGTTGTATTGAGTGTCGTATCGTCACTGGCACTGGCGGCAGCCAACCCGCTCAGCGTGCATGTACTCAACTTACAAGATGGTTTACCGTCCCCGGGTGTCAATGTCACGCTGGAAAAACAGGACGGCAAGAACTGGAACATGCTCAACAGCGCAGCGACAAACGAGCAAGGTCGTATTCCCGGTCTGTACCCCGATGGTCAGGCCCTGCAGAAAGGCACCTACCGCGTCACCTTTAAAACCGGTGAGTGGTTCAAAGCGCACAACGTCTCAAGTTTCTTTCCGGAAGTACCGGTCATTTTTGAGGTAGACGGTGCCGTTGCGCACTACCACATCCCATTACTGCTCAGCCCCTACGGTTTCTCTACCTACAGAGGTAACTGAGTTTCTAGCAAACAGAAATCTCAGTCAGCCAAATGGGTAGCGACTCTATTGTGCACGTGCCGGCGCACGAAGAGTTAAGCCAAAAAAAAGGGCCTTCAAGGGGCCCTTTGTACTCACCTGAAATTACTTGGAGAGCCAAGACTCTACTGTCGCGGCGCCGTGATCACTTTTCCACTGTTTCAAGCCTCCGTGGTTACCACCTTTTGTTTCGATGGTTTCACCGGTGTGTGGGTTCTCATAGACCTTCACCTGACGAGCTTTACGCGTACCTGTGTTCGGTGCGGATACCGGAGCGCGTCGACACTCCGCCCCCTGATTCGCAGAACCTTACTGCTCGCTTCGGGCCCGTCTCATCAGGCGCTTACGATCAATAAGGACGTGCAGGAGCATGCTGCCGGGAGGAAGTGCTTTAGCACTGCGGCTACCGCATTAGAGGCGCTTCATGCTGTTGGGGGGATGACTGCACGAGCTTCAAAGTATTGCGCCCTGATGCTTTAGCGTCATAAAGCGCCGCGTCCGCCTTGGCTAGCACGGCGGCTGTCGTATCGTCGTCATTGGGCACCACACAGCAAACACCCATACTGATGCGCAGAGAAATGGTTGCCTCACCATATTGAGCTGGTGACTGGGCCAAAGATTCGCGCAGCTCATCCAATACAGCAAAGGCCCCTTCAGGATCAGTGCTGGGTAGCAAGATCAAAAACTCCTCACCGCCATAACGACCAATACTGTCGGAATGACGAAGTCGCTGGGTTAGATGATTGGCGCAGTGGTTAATCACTTCGTCTCCCGCCAGATGGCCATACCTGTCGTTGATCTGTTTGAAGTGATCGATATCGACCATAGCGACTGCCAGGCTGGAACCCTCTCGTCGTGCACGTTCCAAATCCGTCGAAAACTGCTCAAGGATGGCTCTACGATTCAGGATACCGGTCAGCACATCTCGCAGCGTCATGTGCTGAAGCAAAGACTCGCTACGCTCTTTAGCCAGGAGCACCAAGCCGAGGGAGATCATCATCGCGGTGAACGTACCGATACTTACCGACAGTGTTTGCTTGAGGTTGCTTATAACGCATTTGCGCAGCACCTCCGCCAAGCACCGCGACAACCCGCATTCCCAAACCGATCAGGCTGATACTCGATCCGATGATCAACAACATGCGTGCACGACCTTGGGCGGGAATGTGCCGGCGCGTCCAGTAGATGATCAATGAACACTGCACCATCAACACGAGCGTCGCAGCGAGCATTCGCGGTTCCAGCGTGTCGATCAAACTGACCATCAACACCAGCATCAATGCTGCTGGAGCAAACACTCGCCACCAGGCGACAGGAAGCTCGACAATCCGAAAAACACTGGCCCCATAAAAGGCCAGTGCGACTGCCAGCAGGGTGTTGGCGGCGCCGTAGGTCAACCACAACGGTGCATGACCATAGAACGTATAGCCAATATAGGCCAAGGCGTGCGCTAACAAACCAAAGCCAATTGTTAGAAGACCGTCACGCTGGTTGAACTGTCCGACCAGGATTAAACAAAAAGCCATGATCGTTGCGACTAAAGCGACACAGGCAAAGAGAGTGGGCGTATGGGCGATCATGGCGTCTCACCGAGTGCTGGCAGGAGTGGCTGATCGCAAGTTTAGTTGAGCGGTTCAAACGTCGGAAAGATGTTTTGCATCCCATATCCACTGATCACTCGCAACTGGCCGCGCCTTCGCAACGTGGACTATTCGACCAGGTCCGCCACCAGAGAAGTCAGAACATCCAGCCCAAATGGCTTCGTTAGAACATGCGTATTGGGTTCGAGATGGACGTCTTTTAATACAGCGCTTTCGGCATAACCTGTGATGAAGAGGACAGGGAGATTGGGACGAGATTTGCGACCAGCCCCTGCCATCTGTCGACCGTTCATTCCACCTGGCAATCCGACGTCAGTAATGAGCAAGTCTACAACCGCGTCAGACTGAAGAATTTTCAAGCCATCTACACCGTCAGCAGCCTCAAGCGTGGCATATCCAAGGTTACTCAGGACGTCAGCCACAAGCATCCGGATTGAAGGCTCGTCATCGACTATCAGTATGGTTTCCCGCTTTCGTCCAGAATGGTCATCACTGATATCAGCCTCGTCAGGATTTGGCATAACGTGGCCATCGTGGCGTGGCAGAAAAATCGATACGGTCGTTCCTCTACCCGGCGCAGATTCAACCTTGGTATCGCCACCGGACTGACGTGTAAAACCGAAAACCATTGAGAGTCCCAGGCCTGTACCTGTACCGAAAGGCTTGGTGGTAAAGAACGGCTCAAACGCTTTGGAGAGCGTCTCAGCAGTCATACCCGAGCCGTTATCCGAAATAGATATACGAAGGTATCGACCGGGTACGATTTCATGATCGAGTTCGTCATTTCTTTCAAGCCATTCATTGGAAGCCGATATGACTATTCGCCCACCGTCAGGCATCGAGTCACGCGCATTCAGACAGAGGTTGAGTAACGAGTTCTCCAACTGGGCAGAGTCAATCAACGCAGGCCACAATCCCTCCATCTCGTTAACGTCGATGCTAATCGAAGGCCCAACAGCCCGTGAAATCAGTTCGACCATTCCCTCGATAAGCGCCTTCACATCAGTTAGCTGAGGTGTCAGTGTTTGGCGTCGAGAAAACGCCAAAAGGCGATGAGTAAGGGCGCTCGCCCTTTTGACAGCACTCTGGGCAACAGCAAGGTACTTATCAACATCTGCTGAGCGCCCTTGAGCGAGCCGAGTCTGCATCAATTCCAGACTGCCCGAGATGCCCGCTAAAATGTTATTGAAGTCGTGTGCGATGCCCCCAGTGAGCTGGCCCACCACTTCCATTTTTTGCGAGTGACGCAAGGTTTTCTCGATGTTCTCACGTTCACTGACGGCAACAAGAATCCGCTGCTCGAGGGTCTGGTTAAGTTCCTTGAGTGCGTCCTCGGCTTTTTTCCTGTCTGTCACGTCGATTGACGAGCCGATCAGTCCAATGACCTCGCCGCTCTCATCAAACAGGGGGGCCTTGGCCGACAGCCATGTAGCGGCAGAGCCATCAGCAAGCCGGACCTCCTCCTCAACTTGCTCTGATACACCACTCTCCATAATTCTTCGATCTGTCGCCATGATTACGCGACCCTGCTGCGGGTCATCCAGATACTCGACATCTGTTTTGCCAATGTAAAACTCAGGACTTTTACCGATCAGCTCGGTCGTACCCTGGTTAGCTACCAGCATCCTGCCTTGCCGATCTTTCGCAAACACTACGCCTGGGACTGCGGCAGTGAACGTTCGCAGCAGCGTGTTGAGCCTGTCGCGTTCGGCCTCTGCTACCCGCCGCGCTTCGATATCAATAAGGACGCCAGGAAAGCGCAGCGGTTTGTGATCCTCATCGAGTTCCACCCGCCCATTTGCTTCAACCCATCTGTAAACACCATCGCTTTGCAAAACGCGATATTCGCAGCGGTAAGCACCCCCTCTTCCGAGCGTATCGGTCATTTTGCTTTGCACGTGCGCAAAGTCATCCGTATGAATAGAGGCCGTGACCAGTTCCAGCGGCAACCCTTTTAAACATAGGTCAGGCGAAAGACCGAATGAACGCGCGAAGCGTTCATCTGCGGTAAAGCGATCTGCTGGCACATCCCAAACCCACGTACCAATGATGGCACCTGCATCAAGTGCCAGTTGAAGCCGTTCAGATGCCTGCTGAGCCTGCTGGTAGAGATCTGCATAGTCGATGGGAATACCATCAATGGCATCGTGATTCATTGCTTTCAACCTGTCTCAACCAAGCGCTTGGAAGCTTGGCAATACGTTTATTTTTAGAGGCGTGGGAGCATTATTCAGATATCACCAGTAATCAATATGGCGTCACTGTATTTACATCGACTAGCCTTTACCTGAGAAGGTTTAAAAATTAATTCGTACTCGCTCGAATGGAACAGGGATTGAGCAGATAAGCACCAGCATAACCCCGCAAACAAACACTCGGGGAGCCAACAAGTTGGGCTCCCTCCTTTGTCGCGTTACAGCTTGAAACGCGCAACGACCGTACGCAGTTCCCCTGCCAGCAGCGAGAGCTCCTGCGCAGTCACAGCGTTGTCCTCTATGCCTTCCATCAGCGCCACACTGCCGTTACGAATCTCGGTCACATTGCGATTGATATCCTCCGAGACGGCGTGCTGCTGAACCGCCGCGCTGGCTATCTGGGTGTTCATGCCGACGATTTGCTCAACGCCGTCATTGATTGCATCCAGGCTGGTCGAGGCCTGATCAGCCGACTCGATGCATTCCTGCGCGCGGAGTCTGCCCGCTTTCATTTGCTCGACGGCGTCGCCTGTCGCCAGTTGCAGCTCCTGGATAATACGGCGGATCTCTTCGGTGGAGTTTTGTGTGCGCGAGGCCAGCGTTCTGACCTCGTCGGCGACCACCGCGAATCCTCGACCCTGCTCACCGGCGCGGGCCGCCTCAATGGCCGCGTTCAGCGCCAGCAGGTTTGTTTGATCAGCAATGTTACGGATCACCTCAATAACGCCGCCAATTTGCTGGCTGTGTTGCGCAAGCGCCGAAACCTTTTGCGCACTGCGCTCCACCTCATCGGCCAAGGCTTCAATAGTCACGCGGGTCTCCTGCATCTTCGCCAGGCCGGTGTTGGAGGACTGGCTGGCGTGCTCCGCGGCGTGGGCGGCGCCCTCGGTGTTTTGCGCCACGTCCGCAACGCTGGTGGTCATCTCGTTGATAGCCGTAGCGACTTGTTCGGTTTCGCTTTGCTGTGCGCTCATCGCGCGTTTAGCCCGGTCAATCGACACCCCAATGCGCTGCGCCGCATCGGAGACCGATTGTGAACTGCGTTCGACCTGAGCCAGCGAAGAGCTAAAGGCCTGCACCATATGGTTAAGGCCGTTGCCCACATCGGCCATTTCATCTTTGCCACGCACTTGAATGCGCACGCTCAGGTCGCCCTGAGCAATCAGTTGGGTGGCAATCAACACATCGTTGATCGTGCGACGCATGGCGCTGTAGATGCCGCTGAACACATACACCAGCAACAGGCCAAGAACGACAAACATGCCGAGAATGAATAGGCGTTCCGACGTTTTTTCCTGAACTCGGCGTTCAAGCGCATTCAGCAGTGCGTCTTGCAGCGTGTCTTGCGCTTTGTACAACTCAGCCACTACCGCATTGCCCTTGCCCGGCAAGTTCTGCACGCCGCTGATGATGTCGCTTGGCGTGTCAATCAATACTTCGAGGTCAGCGCGGAAGCTGTCCAGGCTGGTAAAAGCACGGGTGATCGGCGCCTGAATACTGTCGGCGAGGGCGGGTTCTCTTCTACGCAAAAGTGCCAGGCTTTGCTGCAGCTCTTTATGGATGAGTAACTCGTTTTTGAGCATCGACTTGATGACGCTGCGCGTACCCGCATTCAACGTTTGCCCGTCATGCAGCCCGCTGGCCAGCCCGCGCAATTGCCCGACGATATTGATTTGTCGTGGCAGCCTCAAGGTGCTCTGATCGATCATGAACAACGATGCGTAATCTTCATCCAGCACCATGCCCGACGTGGCCGATACGTAGTACACGAAGTTCAACGTCTCGGTGAGCTGATCGTTCCAGTCGTCGAAGGTCGCGCTCTGGTTGGCATCCGCTTTCGCCAGCTCAATCAAACGCTGCGCCCCAGCGTGCAGACGCTGCACTCGATCACCGGTTTCCAGCTGCGTGTTGAGCTGCCGGTCGGTTGCGGCCAGTTTCGAAAATGCGTCCTCCAACTTCAACTGGTTGGCCGATAGATCGGCTTGAGCGCTTCTGTCACCGCTGAGCAAGCGGTTGGTGAGGGCGCGTTGCAACATCGATAAACGCAGTACAGGCGTTACGTCCAACAGATAGCGCTGGCCTAGCTGCTCCGAGCGAATGACCTCAAGGCTTGCGTTGATCTGATGGATAACGCGAGTACCGAGCAGAAACAGAGGGATCAGCACGATGATGGCGAGCACAGCGAACTTCGTGGAGAAGCGTAATCGGTCGGCCAGGTGTACGGCAGGAGCAAGGATGTTCATGGAGTTCTCACAGCCCGGAATGGGACGGTTTGCAGTTGATGTGTAGTTGAGAACACTCCATTTTCTCGAATGCCTGGCTCTGTCTGGCTCATTCGGCTAATCACGTTTTATGTAATTAAACGTTTCAGACATCCTGTCGGCATTGAGATTGAGAACTTTATGAAAAGTTGTACAGATATTTATTTTTGTACAACTTAGGAACGTCTGGAAAGCAGTGATGTCGCAGAGCCATCATTGCTTGAGGGGGAGCTTCTGACAGCCGCTTGCTTGCGCCAATAAAGGCATGACCCTACTGTTGCCGCCCCCGGATTGCTTTTAGAAAGCGGTCACACGACAACTACCCTGACACCGGGGGGGGAACCACAACTAGCCGTTAGCTGAATAACGGATATGTACCCCGGCCCAATCAATCAAACCACTCCCGCCGCCCCTCAAACGTCCCCACAATCAACTCCACAACCCCCCGCACCGCCTCCACATCCCGCACCTGCGCATTCACCGCCAGCCACACTTGGCGCTGCATGCTCTCACCCAACAACCCCGGCAACGCCACCAACCCCCGGTCAAAGCTGCTCATGTAATGCGGTAGCAGGCCGATGCAGGCGCCGCAGCGGATCATCTCCAGCATCAGCGAATAAGCCTGCACCTGCACCACCGCCGCCAGCCGCTGTTGCACCACCTGGTTCCACGGCTGCAACGCGTCGACCTGCGCATCCGGCTGCCACTGCACCAGCATGTAGTCAGTCAAGTCCTCCACACTGTCCGGCCGTGTGGTCAGGCGCGAGTAGCGCTTGGCGATGTGCGGCAGGTAGTGCAGGCGCGCCAGGGCCCGGGGCGGTTCGGTGGCGAAGCTCGGACCGGGCAGCGGGCTGTCGCCGTCCGCCAGCCACAGCACCACATCCACGTCCACCGCCTGCAGCGACAATTGGCTGTCGAGGGAGATGATCTCCAGGCGCACGCTGGCATTGCGCCGTAGCAAGGCGATCAGGTCGCGACCGAGAATGTCATGCAGGATCGGCTCGGCCACCGCCAAGCGGATCAGCGGCTGCTCGACCACCGGCAGGCGCCGGGCGTGGGCAAGGGCAACCAGTTGCGCCTGCAATTGCTGGCCGTCGCGACTGAGCACCAGGCCGTTGCCCTGATAGCAGAACAACGCATGCCGCACTTGCTCCTCGAGCTGCGCCAGGCGCTTGCGCAGCAGGGTCGCCTTGATATTCAGGCTGCGCGCCGCCTGCATAAAACAGCCGCAGCGCGCGCTTACCAGGAAATAGCGCGCCACCTCCGGGTCGATCTCGTTGGCCAGCGCCAACCAGCTGCTGCACGACTCGGCGGGCGCCCGATAGGCCGAAGGCCCCGGTTGGCCGGACGGTTCCAGTAATGCCATGTGAGACTCCCTGTCTTGTGGGTCGGTGCATCCAATGCGGGTTGATACGGGTTACTCCAGCACTTTGTTCAACTCGGCGCCGTCGATGCTCAAGGTCGGGGTGTTGAGCATGCCTTCCAGGTAGGCCTTGGCGATCTGCTCCTGACGCTGGGCGCGCAAGGCTTCGGTCAGGCGTGGGCGCAGTTCGTCGAGGCTGGCAGTGCGCGCCGGTTGCTGGCCGGTGAGCTTGAGCACATGCAAGCCCGCCCCGCTCTGCACCACGTCCGATACGGCACCGACCTTGAGCCGTGAGACCGCCTCGCGCACTTGCGGCACCAGTTGCTGCAATGGCTGCATGCCCGAATCGCCACCGCGCGCGGCGGTCTCCGGGTCCTGGGAATATTGCGTGGCCAGGGCGGCAAAATCACCCGGTGCGGCCTGGGCGCGGCGGCTCAGTTCCTGGGCCTGGCGACGCACGGCATCGGCGCTTTGCGGGTCATTCACGGCGAGGAAAATCTGGCTCACCCGGTACATCGGCGGCGTGACCCATTGCGCCTTGCCACTGTCGTACGCCTGTTGCAGTTCGGCGGCACTCGGGTAATCGGCCGGCACCTGGCTGACCGACAGCATGTAGTCGCGAAACACGATCTGCTCCGTGGCGGCGCGGGTCTGCTGTTCCACCTCGGGGCGCTGGCGCCAGCCCTGGGCGTCGGCCTGTTCGAGCACGGCCTTTTGCGCCAGGCGTGAGCGCAGCCAGGTTTCCAGCGCGCCACGGTTGCCGCGCAATTGCTCGCGGGACTCGGCCGGCAGGCTGGCGAGTACGCTGTTCAGCTCCGGCAGGTCGATTTGCTGGTTGCCCAGGCGCGCCACCGCCGGCCCGCTCGGTGCCGGGCTGAGCGCCGGCGCCGGCGCCGGCTGTTGCGCGGCCACCGGGTCGCTGCCCGGGCGCACGCTCAACCCCACCGCCACCACCAGCAAGGCCAGCGCACCCGCGCTGATCATCAGGGTTGGCTTCTTCACAGGACCGGTGCCTCTTCGTCAGCGGGCGCGGCCTGGGCCTGCAACTGTGCCGCCTGCTGGCTGTATTCACGCAGGTAGACAATGAATTCCTGCAACAGGCGGTCCCACAACTCCAGCTGGCTGCGCAGGTGCGCGGCGCCCACGCCGGCAACCACCACGTCCATTTCCATCAACAGGAATTCGCCCTGCACCGACAACCGCGCAAAGCGTCGCGAGGTGTTCCACACCTGGGCCAGGCCTTCGGGCAACTCGCCTTGAATTCGCAGCGCACAGCTATAGGTGAAATCCACATAGCCGCCCTGCTCTGCCGCCGGGTTGCCAAAGCGCACGGCAAAACCGATGCCCTGGCTGGCGCTGAGCAGTTGCACGATGCCGTTCTGTTCAGTCTGGTTCACGCGATAACCGGCCTCTTGCAGCAGCTCGGTGAGGCTCTGGGTGGTCACGCTGATGATCAATTCGTTCATGTTCGGTTCTTCCTTGTGATCAATGATTGACGCCCGCCTGGGGCGCATCGAAACGGCTCTTGTACAGATCGTCGCCAAAGCCCTGGGCCAGTTCCTCGAACTTGACCCGCGCGCCACTGGCGAAGGGCTGGCGAATACTCATCACCTCGGCCACATCGATCTTTTCGTAGGCCGCGAGCAACTGCTGCGCCACGCCGTACATCTGTTGATTCTTGACTGAACATTGCTGCACTTGTGTGTCACGTTCGCTCAGTTGCGCCTGCAAGCGGGCGCGCTCGGCTTCCTTGCCCTTGGCCAGCACCAGCAGTTCGTCATAAGCCTTCTTGAACTTGCCGATCTGTTCGTTGCTCGCCGCCACCTGGGCTTGGGCCTGGCTGTGCAGGCTCTGTTGCTGGCCGGCCATTTGCTCGGCCACGCCACGGGTTTTCTCAAGCTCGGCGGTCAGTTGCTTCATTTGCGCCTGGGCCTGTTTGGCCTGGTTTTCGGCGGCGATACGCGCCGCGCTGGCCTGGGCCTGCTCGCTTTGCAGCGCCTGCAATTGCTGGGTGGTGCTGCGCAATTGCGTACGCAGGCGCTCCTCCATGCCTTCGGCCGACGCCGCCGTGGCGACGAACAGCAACAACAGCCCGCAGATTCGCGTGTTCATGTGACATCTCCCTGCGCATCAAAAGCGCGTGTTGAGTTCCAGTTGCATCACATCCACTTCGAACGGCTGGCCATACACTTCGGACGCGCTCAACCAGCGCGCACTGGCGTAGATGTTCTTGTCGATGCCGTAGTTGCCGCCAATGAAGTAGCCCTTGGCATTGGTGCCGCCCAGGTGGAATGAGGAATCGTTGAAGCCGTCAGGCAAGGCGTCGGGCTGGATGTACTTGTAGCCGGCCAACACGTTCCAGTCGCCGCGCTTGCGCATTTCCAGGGCGCTGCCGAGGGTGAAGGAGACCATCAAGGCATTGCCGCCACTTTCAAACTGGCCCTTGCTGTTGATGTTGTTGACGATCTCGCCTTCGCTGCGCTTGAGCATCTCGTTCTTGTCGTAGGCCAGGTTATGAATGAAGTTGGCCTGGCTGCGCAGCTTGAAGTCGCTCGGCAGTTCGCTGTCCCAGACCAGGTTGAGGTCGAGCACGTTGAACTTGGAGGCCAGTCCGACGAACTGCGGGTCCGCGGTGGTGGCTGGCGTGGCCGGGTTGGTGGTGTTATTGCGCAGGTTGAACACCGTGTTGCCTTTTTGCATAAAGGCAACACGCGTGCCGTCGGTGTCGCAACCGGCAGCTCCGGCCCACGGAGAGCAAGGGCTGGAGCGCTCGCCCTCGATGTCCTGGAACTGGTAGTAGGCCGCGGCGAGTTTGAGGCGGTTAGCCCGGTTGATCTTCCAGTCGGCGCCAATCTGCCCGCCGAACAGCCACTTGGTTTCGCTGTCTTCCTTGTCGATTCCGTTGGAACTGGCGGTGTCGGAGGTGTACTCGACCGGGAACGCGCCGAGCGTGCCGAACAGGCCCCACTCGCTGTTGAGGCTGTGGTTGAAGATCGCCGCCACGCCGTCGAAGTTGAGGTCGTTGGAATACATCATGTCGGTGGAGTAGAACGGATTGCCGATACGCCCGGCGGTCAGGGTCATGTCGTCGGTGGTCTTCCAGGTCAGGTAGCCCTGGTCGAGCCAGATGTCTTTTTTGCCGAAGCCGCCGCCCAGGGTCTGGGTGGTGGACACCGGGTTATTGTCCGAGCCGGTGGCGATGCGGATGCCGGCGGTCCAGTCCGGCGAAATCACTGCTTTCATGCCCAGGCGGGCGCGCAGGCGGAACAGGTTTTCGCGGTCCTCGCGGGTGTTGAGCAAGGGTGGGAACCGGGTGTTGGAGTTTTTGTTGACGTCGTAGGGGCCGGTGTCATTGAGCTTGGCGAAGTCAGTGATGTTGTTGCTGTTATTGCCCGAAAAGTAGCGCGACTCATCGCGCAGGCGGATGTCGCCATCAAAGCTGATACGCGAAATCCAGTCCGGGAACGTATTGGGCTGGGCCCAGTTTTCCTGCTTGGCGGTGGCCATGACTTCGGCTTTGACCTGGTCGCGGATCTGATCGCGCACCGCTTGCGGCACGTACTGCACGCGCACATCGCCCGGCGCTGCGGTCGGGCCGGCGGCCACCACCGGCGCGGCATTCGCCTGGCGCGCCTGCTGGGCTTCTTTTTCGGCCTGGGCAATCAGGCCATTGGCGGTGTCCTGGGTCAGCACGCCTTGCTGCACCAACAGACGAATCAGGTTGATGGTGACGTTTTCCGAGGGGGCGACCGGGGCTGCCGTCGCCTGGCCAACCAGGGTCGCGATGACCATGCCAACCGCCAGGGTCAGTCGATTCACGGGGGAAATCATGTGTACGCAACTCCTGTAAAAAACCGTTGAAAAAGCGAAGGATCAATCCGGACGCCGGCCCTTGAGGGCCAAGCGCACGGGCAGCGTCATCGACGCCGGAGGTTTCTGGGTGGCACGTGGCGCACGCACCAGGGCAAGCATCTGCGCGTCGGTCTCGGCATCGCCGCTGGACTTGGCCACCACTGCCTTGGTGACCTCGCCTTCGGCGCCCAACCACAGGTCTATCTGTATCGAAAACGCCTTCTTGCGCAGCTCCGGGTCCTCACGCATCAGGCGCTGGTAGGTACCGGCCAAATACTGTTTGTAAGTGCCGGTGCCCAAACCGCCGCCACCGCTGCCAGCCATGCCGCCGCCCTTGCCGGCGCCGATGTTGAAACCGTCATTGCCGGACTGGGCGTCGCCGTCGATCTGCATTGGGTTGGCCAAGTCTTCGTTAGGCGAAGGCGGTGCTTCCTCGGCCGGCTTGACCTCTTCGGGTTCGGGGCTGGGCACCGGCTCGGGGACTTTTTCTTCGACCTGCGGCTCGGGCTCCTTGGGTTTCTCCGGCGGTGGTGGCGGCGGCGGTGGCAACGGAATAATCGTCGGCACCTTGGGCGCTTCGCGGCGCACGCCACTCATGTCATTGGCCCATTGCCACAAAAACCAGGCCGCCACCGCGCCCAGCAACAGGCCGGCGCCCCACTTCAGCGGGCGCAACGGTGGTTTCTTGTTTACGGGCAACGGCGTGATCGGGATCTGTGCGGTCATGGCTCAGCCCTGGCTCGGTTTGCCGGTGACCAGCCCGACCTGGGACAGCTCCAGCCGACGCAGCAAGTCGAGTACTTCGATCACCTTCTGGTACTGCACCATTGCGTCGCCGCGCACGATCACCGGGAAATCCGGGTTCAGCGCTTTCTCGATACGCAGGCGCTCTTCCAGCTCGCCGAGCGTCACCGGGTAGGCGTCGAGGAATACCTGGCCGCCGTCATTCACGGAGATGGCCTTGGT
>Ga0308159_1002569_pt1 | contig 20627 bp, 15 predicted proteins | sample PhyCR1_FD_201040 | JGI IMG/M metagenome (GOLD analysis project Ga0308159, IMG submission 201040) | Phyllosphere microbial communities from UC Gill Tract Community Farm, Albany, California, United States - DLSLC.R1 | ecosystem: Host-associated > Plants > Phyllosphere > Unclassified | place: USA... | reverse complement strand
CGTTGCCGGGCTGGCGGGTGATGACGTTGATCGCGCCGCCCAGCGTGTTCTTGCCGTAGAGCGTGCCCTGCGGCCCGCGCAGGACCTCGATCCGCTCCACGTCGAGCAGCGGGTTGTTGAGGTAGGCGGTGTTGGGGCGATAGATGCCGTCCACGAACAGGCCGACGCCCGGCTGGACCGACTGCACCAGCGTCACGCCGACGCCGCGGATCGAAACGAAGGCGCGGCCCGCGCCGTCGCTGCTGATGTTGAGGCCCGGCGTCAGCACGGCGGCCTCGCGCACCGAATTGATGTTGCGCTTTGCCAGCGCATCACCGCTGACGGCGGTGACGGCGACCGGCACGTCGAGCAGCGTCTCGGCGCGCTTGCGGGCGGTGACGACGATCTCCGGCGCGGTGTCGGCGGCGGATACCGCCTGCTGCGCCGCCTGCTGCGCCATCGCGGGGCCGGAGGCGAGGGCCGTGCCCAAGAACGAAACACCGACGAGCAGGCAAATCCGTGATTTCATGGTTCTCTCCCGTCGCCGCCCTCAGGGTCCGTGCCCGGAGAGTCGGCGTTGCAACCTATATGACAGGTCTAACCTATCTGAAAGGTTAAGGCAGCGGTCTGTGCTTTGCCGTTCGGTGCATTGAGTTGATCGATCGGTTCGGGTGCCGGGACGGGGGCTGGCATCGACAGCTCAGCCTGAACGGCTGGAGAGGGCTGGGCGCGGATGCGCAAACGCCGACAATCTCTTGCCCGTCGCCCCCGCGAAGGCGGGGGGCCCGCTTGTTCCGGGGAGATCCCGCCATGCGCGAGGGAAGCGGGGCCCCCGCCTTCGCGGGGGCGACGATGGTGAGGTACGAGACGAGCCGAAAAGCCCTCGATCAATCACGGTCGAATTTTTCCGCGCCCCACAGCGCCTTACCAGCAGGTATAGCCACCGTCGGCCAGGACGATGCTGCCCGTCATCAGGCTGGCGGCGTCGGAGGCCAGGAATGCGACCACCGATGCCACTTCCTCCACCTCGCCCAGCCGCGCCATCGGCGTGGAGTCGATCCAGCGGCGGTACATTTCGCCCTGCTTGTCGGCGAATTCGTTGAGCGGGGTGCGGATGTACGTCGGCGCCACCGCATTGACCCGCACGCCCCGGTCCGCCCACTCGGCGGCGAGGCTGCGGGTCAGCTGGTGCACCGCCGCCTTCGAGGCGTTGTAGTAGCTCTGCCCCTGCGGGCGGTTGACGATGAACCCGCTCATCGACCCGACATTGACGATGCTGCCCCGGCCGGCGGCCAGCATGTGGCGTCCGAAGGCGCGCGCGCACCAGAAAGTGCCGTTGAGGTTGACGTCGATGACGTTGAGCCAGTGCTCGTCCGCCACCGTCTCGGCGGCGGTTTCGCTGCGGGCGATCCCGGCATTGTTGACGAGGATGTCGATGGCGCCGAGCCGGTCGGCCACTTCGGTGACGCGGGCGGAATGGGTGACGTCCATCACCGCGCCGTCGCAGGCGTACCCCTTCGCGGCCATCGCCGCCCGCGCCTCGGCGATCGCGTTTTCGCCCAGGTCGGCGATCACGACCTGCGCGCCCATTTCGGCCAGCGCCTCGACGCAGGCGAGGCCGATGCCGCTGGCGCCGCCGGTGACGAGCGCGCGGCGGCCGTCCAGTTTCAGTCGTTCAAGGTACATCAGGCAGTCCTTCAGGGCAGGAACGGCGCGATCGGGAAGGGGGCTTCCTCGATCGCCTCGCCGCGCTCCACCTGGAAGACGTGGCGCCGCTCGCGGGTGAATTCGGGCCAGGGCAGGGTGCCGTCCCTCGCGAAGTCGACCCAGATGCGGTGCATGCGGTCGGCCAGGGCCTGCGGCGGGGCTTCGCCGCACAGGCCCTGCGGCCCGGTCGCGGCGGCGAGCGTGTCGAACACGAAGGGCACCTCCATCGCATGCGCCGCGCCCAGTCCCGCGAACAGCGGGGACTTCCATTCGAACTCGTACATGTGCGTGCGGCCGCGATGCTCCTCGGCGAAGCGGCGCGCCGGCCAGCGGAACACCAGGTCGTGCGCGGCATCGGTGAAGGCGTGGCCGGGCTTCACGCCCCGGCGGCCCATCCCGTAAGCCTTCAGCAGCTTGCCCGCCTGCGGGTGGACGCGGTGGAAAACGTAGGTGGCCAGCAGGCGCCCGATCTTCTCGCGCACGCCGGTCGGCACGAAATAGAGGTTCATCTCCTCGGCATTGCTGCCGATCAGAAGGTCCACCTCGGCACCCGCGCCGGCCTTCAGCGCGTCCAGCGGCCTGAGCGGCAGGACATCGTCGCCGTGGACGGGCACGAAGCGGCTGATGCCGAACACCGGCTCGTGGCGGTCCGCATCGCGCAGGTCGAGCCGGGTTGTCGGCAGGCTGACCTTCTCCACCGCGTCCAGCAGGCGGTCGCCCGGCTCCACGCTGCGAAAGCCCGCCGCGTCGGGCGTGATCTTCAGCAGCCTGGCCAGCTTGCGCACGAGCCGCTGCGCCACGCCGATGTCGCGCGTCATGCGGCCGTGGCCGCTCTGCACGATCGCGCGGCGCAGCAGGCCCTTCGCCAGCGGCGAGGCGATCAGGTTCGCGATCGCCATGGCCCCGGCGGATTCGCCGAACACGGTCACGTTCGCGGGGTCGCCGCCGAACGCGGCGGCGTTGCGCCGTACCCATTCGAGCGCGGCGATCATGTCGCGCAGGCCCAGGTTGGTGGGCACGCCGGGGATCGGCAGGAAGCCGTCCACGCCCATGCGGTAGTTGATGGCGATGCACACCACGCCGTCGCGCGCGAAGGCGGTGCCGTCCTGGACCGGGGCATCCTTGCTGCCCAGCACGAAGCCGCCGCCGTGGATGAACACCATCACCGGCCGGCCGGTCCCCTGCTGCGCGGGCGCCCAGACGTTGAGCGTGAGATAGTCGTCGCCGGCGCGCCAGCCGTGCCCGACCAGCGCCTGCACATCGAGGCCGGGGATCGCCTTCACCCGCTGCGGTGCGTTCGCGCCCGGCTCGAGCGCATCACGCACGCCGGCCCAGGGGGCAGGCTCCCGAGGCGGCGCGAACCGCAGGGCGTGCACGGGCGGAGCGGCATAGGGCACGCCGAGGAAGCGTGCCACGCCGCCCGTCACGTGCCCCCGCACCGCTCCGGCGGTGGTCTGAACTTCAGGTTCCAAGTTTCGCTCCGCTTGAGGCTGACCTTGCCGGGACTATAGCGCAGCCCGGCGGATTGCAGCCCCGTTCGGCTATGCCGAGCGGACCAATTCATTGGCTGCGGGCGTCGATGCCGGCATCATCCGCATCGACGCCCGTTCCAGCCCCGCTCGGCTCAGCGGCGGGTGGTGACGACGGCGCCCTGGATGCCGACGGTCGGCACGCTGCCCGAGCCTGCGATGGCGTTCAGGTAGAACGTGCCCGCCAGTTCCTGCGCGTCGGCTCCGAAGAACTTTCCGGAAAAGTTGCCCAGGTAGCCGTCGCCGCGTGAAATGGTGCCTGCCAGGCTGGAATCCCGGGCGGCCATCGTTCCGGTCATGCCGTAGCTGCCGAAGTCGGTCAGCACACCCGAAGCCCGGTCGGTTCCCGCCAGCGCCAGGGCGCCGCCGAAAGTCTGGGCGCCGAAATCGACGTCGAAGCTGGAGGTGCCCTTCACGTCGTAGCGTGCCGACGTGGCGCTGTTGACGCCGGTTCCGTAGGCCAGGCCTTCGTACCGGCCGGTGCCGGTGCGCGCCGCCAGGAAGTTGCTTCCGGTGACGAAGCCATACGTGAAATAGGATTCCTGCGTCGATCCCGCGCGCGTTCCGGTCCAGTGCCCGAAGGACGAGTAGGTGAGCGCCAGTTCGGTGTTCGCCGCGCCCGACTTGTAGAGATCCAGCGTGACCTGCTGGGCGCCATACCCGTTGTCTCCGGTCTTGGCGTAGGAGGTGAAGTTCGGGTCCCGGCTCGCCACCTTCTCGTTGACCGTGAAGCGGCCGCCGACCATGTCGGACGAATAGGCCTGGAAGTCGAACGTCTCGGAATTCAGCCACCTGACGCTGCTGCCCCCGTCGCCGCCGAGCCAGACGGCCGCCTGGCCGGAGAGGAGCCCGTCGAAGGTCTGGGCATCCGGCGTCTGGGCGGCATCGCGCGAACCGACGAGCGAGCCGACGGCCGCCATGCCCGAGGCATTGGCGGTCTGGAACGTGGCGCCCAGTTCCTCGCCGTTGGGGCCGTAGAAACGCCCCGCGATCGTTCCCGAAGCCTGGCCGTAGGAACTGCCGTAGACGGCGTTTCCGGTGAAGGTGCCGCCGCTGGAAGACAGGCTGCCCCCGGCGCGCAGTTCGATCCCGCCGCCGCTCACGCCCTTGTCCGTGACGAGCCCGCTTTCGGATGCATAGGCCTGGGTGGTGAACAGCCCCTTCGCGAAATCGACGTTGAACTTGCCGCTGCCCTGGAACGACATCGGCTCTTCCCCGGGCAGCGTCACCAGGCCGAACATGTCGATCCCGTAAGCCGCTGCGCCGGTGCGCGGGACGGCTGCCGATGCGGTGGGCAGGCCGTAGGTGAAGCTCGTGAACTCGGTCGACTGGCGGCCGCTGCCGACGGTGCTGCTCTGCCAGAAGCCCATCGCGACATATTGCTTGGCGGCGGTCCCGGTATAGGGCTGCTTCACCAAGGTCAGCGTCTCGCTGCGGGTGCCGTCGGAACGCCGGTAGACGGTGTCGTAGGTGTCCTGGCTGACGACGTCCGAGCCGCCGAAGGTCTGGTTGCGGGCATCGGTGATCAGCGCATAGGATTTCGAGCCGGCATCGTAGCGGATCGACATGGTGGCCGCCTTGCTGCTCCCGTCGATGGCCGTGCCGGTAGGCAGGTCCCAGGTGCCCGTCAGCGTGGCGGCATCGTTGGTGAACGACTGGCTGGCCTTGAGGTTGGTGAGGGTCGAGTTGCCGGAGGGCGCCGGGGTCGGGGTTGGTGTCGGGGTGCTGTCCACGCCCCCGGAACCGCCGCCGCCGCAGGCGGACAGCCAAAGCAAAGCGACGGCGCTTGCCGCGCAGTACCCGATCTTCATGTATGCCCCCGTTTCGTAGTCGCTCCGTTTCCATGGCGGCAGGCACACCGGCCGGTCAAGTCATGAACGGAGAGGCGCATTAAATTATTGAAATGGCGGGCCGCCGGGCAGGGCGCTGACCCGAATATCTGGACAATCGCCGCTGTACTGGGATAAGCGTTTTTCAAACGGGGGTGTACTATTTCAATTCGTCGACTGCTGGTCGCGGCGATGCTGGCGGGCATCGCGACCGGCATCGGCGCGCAGGACCGTTCCGTCCTGCCGGCGCCGGTTCCCGCGCAGGACCATCTCACGGCCACGCAAGTCTTCGCGCTGGCCGATCAGGCCCGTGGCCAGGGTGATTTCGCGAACGCCGAGACGGCCTATCGCGCCCTGACGCAGGACCCCGACATCGAGGTGCGCACCGAGGCGCGGTTCCGCCTCGGCATGATGCTGGCCGACGATCTCAAGCGGTACGACGCCGCCGCGCTCGAATTTCGGCGCATCCTCGACGACAAGCCCGGCGCCGCGCGGGTGCGGCTGGAACTGGCGCGCATGCAGGCGCTGCTCGGCAACATGGCGTCGGCGCGCAGGGAACTGCGCGCGGCGCAGGCGGCGGGGCTGCCCTCGGCGGTGGAGCAACTGGTGCGGTTCTACTCGCGCGCGCTCAATGCCCGCAAGCCGCTGGGCGGATCGATCGAAGTGGGGATTGCGCCCGACAGCAACATCAACCGCGCCACCCGGTCGGCCACGCTCGGCACCGTCATCGGCGACTTCACGCTCGACGACGACGCCCGGGCGAAATCGGGCGTCGGCCTCGACCTGCAGGGGCAGGGCTACCTGCGCCTGGGTATCGAGGAAGGCACCGACCTGCTCGTGCGCGCCTCGACCGACGCCACGCTCTATCGCGATGCGGACTTCAACGACATCACCGTGGCGCTCCAGGCCGGGCCGCAATATACCTGGGGCGGCAACCAGCTGACCTTTTCGTTCGGCCCTTCGCGGCGCTGGTACGGCCGCCGGCTGTTCAGTTCGACGGTCGGGGGCGGCGTCAGCTGGCAGCGGCCGGTGGGCAAGCGCGGGCAGGTGCGCCTCGACGGCAACGTCGGCCATGTCGACAACAGGCGCAATTCGCTGCAGACGGCGGACGATTTCACGCTGTCCGCCAGCTTCGACCGGGCTTTCAGCGCGCGCTTCGGGGGCGGGGTCCAGGCCTTCGGTTTCCGCGAGGCGGCCCGCGATCCGGGCTATTCGCTGGCGATGGGCGGAACCTCGGCCTACCTGTTCCGCGAACTGGGCCGCACCACGCTGGTCGGCACGCTGGGCTACAGCCACCTCGAGGCCGATACGCGGCTTTTCCTCTACCCCGACCGCCGCGTCGAGGATCGCTACAGCGCCAGTGTCGCGGCGACCCTGCGTGCGCTGCACCTGGGCAGCTTCGCGCCGCTGGTCCGCTTCAAGTGGGAGCGCAATCGCTCCTCGATCGAAATCTACGACTATCGCCGGGTCGTCGCCGAGTTCGGCATCACCTCGGCATTCTGACCGAGGCGCGCCGAGGATCGGCGCATGGACGCGAAACGCTGTCGTTAAGCGCGGGTTAGCGTGCGGTTAGCGTGCTTTCATCGCGCTTCGGGACATACTGGTCGGTGCAGGCGCGCAAATGAGGCGCTGGAGGACGACTTCCGCGCTGCCGCCGCGCACAGCCCGCCCTCCCGCCAGGCCGCCACGCGCCGCCGGTTTCAGGGCTGGTCCGGGCCGGTCTCGCTGGCCCCGATCCCCGGCGCGGCGGCGATGTGCCGTTCCGCGGCGGTCGCTTCGTCGATGAGGTTGCGCAGCGCCTTCGCGGTGTCCTGCATGAGGCGGGCGCTTACGGCCAGATCGCCGTTGACGAAACGCCGGAGAGCGCGTTCGTCGATGCCCAGGCGCCGCGAGGAAGCGGTCGTGCCGCCGAAAATCTGGATGCAGTGGGCGAAGTGGTCGCGCAGATCCTGCTCTGTCGGTGATGCGGTCATTTTTCCTGCTTTCACGCCTGTCGGGGACGATATGTCCCCGGCGCCTGCGACAATATGCGCGTGCTCGTCAAGCGCCGTGTGCCCTGCGGCGGCGGCGGGGCGCGAAGGATATCGGCGGGATGCAATTTTCGGCACCCAGGCGTACCTGCGTTCCCCCAAACAATTGAGCGACGTACATTTCATGCCCCGTCGCCCCCGCGAAGGCGGGGGCCCCGCTTGTTCGCGGGATGTCATGCCGTGTGTCAGGGGAGCGGGACCCCCGCCTTCGCGGGGGCGACGGGAATGGGGTACGACACGGGCGGGAAAAAGCTCTTGAACCATCACGATCGGATTTGCCCGCGCCGCTTAGAATGACCGTTGAACGGATCATAGTGCCAAGGGAGCGGGACCCCCGCCTTCGCGGGGGCGACGGGAATGGGGTGCGACACGAGCGGGAAAAAGCTCTCGAACCATCGCGATCGAATTTGTCCACGTCGCTTGCAATGACCGTTGAACGGATCATGCATCCGATATACGGACGTTCCTCCATGAACGATACGCCTCCGGCCATCGCCGCTCCCCTGCTGCTTTCGGCAGCCTGCCTGACGATCATGGTCGGGTGCGTGATCGTACCCGGCCTGCATGCGGCGGCGGCGGGGCTTCGCGTATCGGGAGCGGAGTGGCTGGTCACGCTGCCGTCGCTGGGGGTGATCCTCGGCAGTCCGCCGACGGGGTGGCTGATCCGGCGCGTCGGCGCCTATGCCACCTTGGCCGGAGGACTGTTCCTCTACGGCCTGCTAGGGGCTGCCGGGCCGCTGCTTTCGGGGCCGGCCGCGATCTATGGCGACCGGCTGCTGCTGGGCGGCGCCACGGCCGCGGTGATGGCGGCGGGCACCACCCTGATCGCGACGTTCTGGCAGGCTCGCGCGGCGCGCCTGCGCATGATCGCGGCGCAGGGCATGGCGATCGAGTTCGGCGGCGTCGTCTTTCTCGCGCTCGGCGGGTGGCTGGCCGCGCTCGACTGGCGCTATCCCTTCCTCCTCTACCTGGCGGCGTGGGCGCTGCTGGGACTGCAGCTCATCGGGCTCCGGCCCCCGCCGCCCGCCGTGCGGCCGGACGTCGCCGAAAGCGCCTCGGGGCGATGGCCGCTGGGCATCTTCGCGACCGCGACCGCTTCGATGCTCGTCTTCTTCACCGGCGTGCTCAACCTGCCTTCGCGCCTTGCCCTGATCGGGCTGGAGAGCACAGGCTCCGGGCTGTTCCTGTCGTTCGTGTCGCTGGTCGCGGTGGGGGCGGCATCGCAGCTTCCCCGCGTCATGACCCGGTTCGGCGAGGGCAGGACGTTCGCCATCGCATTCGCGAGCTATGCGCTGGCATTCGCCGCGTTCGGCGCCGCCGCATCGCTGTCCATCGCGCTCGGCGGCGGCGTGCTGCTCGGCATCGGGTTCGGGCTGTCGGTGCCGCTCGTCAACCACGCCGTCATCGACCGGAGCGAGGCCGCGACGCTGGGCCCGCTGCTTGCGACCCTCTCGCTCGCGCTGTTCCTCGGGCAGTTCCTGGCGTCCTTCGCGGCGCTCCTACCGGGCGGGCCGGCGACGCCGTTTGTCGCCGCGGCCGCCATCGCTGCGCTGTGCGCCGGTATCCGCCTTTTCGGGCGTCAGGAGACCTAGGGCCTGAACGTCGAAGGTTGTCAGGACGGTGGCAAAGCTGGCAAGCCCGCCCGATGGGAAAAGACGACGATACGACCGGCAAGCAGGTCATCGCCCGCGCGGCGGGCATCCTCAAGGCGCTGGAAGGGCAGGCGGAAGGGCTGACGATCGCGGCGATCACGCGGGCCTCGGGATTGCCGCGCACGACCGCGCTGCGCATCGTCGTCGCGCTTCAGGCGCAGCAGATGGTGGTGTCGGTCGATGGCCGCGTCCGGCTCGGCCCGGCGATCACGCGGCTGGCCGGGTCCACGTTCCTCGACGTGACGGCCATAGCGCGGCCGCATGTTGAGGCGCTCGCGCGGGGAGCGCGCGAAACCGTCAACCTCTCGGTGCTGCGCGGCAATCATGCCGTGCTGGTCGATCAGGTCGCCTCGGACCACGAACTGCGCGTCGTCACCCCGGTCGGGTCCGCGCTGCCGCTCTATTGCACCGCCCATGGCAAGGCGCTGCTCGCGGACATGAGCGACGGCGAAGTCTCGGACCGGCTCGGCGACGCCTGGGAGCGCCGCACCGCCAACACCGTCGCCGGCATGGCCCAGCTGCTGGCGCAGCTTCGCGGCATCCGGCGCGGCGGAGTGGCCTATGACGCCGGCGAAAACATCGTCGGCGTGAACGGCATCGGGATCACGCTGAGGACCACCACCGCCGAGCGGTACGCCCTGTCCATCGTGATGCCGCAAGTGCGCTTCGAAGCCGGCGCAGCGGACCTCACCGCCCGGATCAGAGAGGCCGCCGAGGCGATCTCGGCCTGCTTCTGAGCATCCCGGGTGCCGCGCCGCAAAGGCGGCATCGTGCACCGTATCGTGCTGGGCATCGTCCCGTCGTCGCACACGGCTGGGCCCGGGACCGGAATCCCGGGCCCGCTCGCCCGGTGGACCGCGATGCGGATCAGGCGACCTGGAGGTTCCCCTCCTTCGGCGCCTCGATGCGATCGCCGGCAGGTGCGCTGCCGGCGATCTCGATCTTGCGCGGCTTCATCGCTTCGGGAAACACGCGCTGGAGGTCTATCCTCAGCAGGCCGTTGTCGAAGCTTGCCGAACGGACCTCGACGAAGTCGGCCAGCTGGAAGCGCCGTTCGAAAGCGCGCGCGGCGATGCCGCGATGCAGGTACTGGCCCTGGTCCTTGTCCTCGGCGCGCCTGCCGGTGACGAGGAGCTGGTTCTGCTGCGCCACGATCTCGATATCGTCGGGGCGAAAGCCGGCCACCGCGATCGTGACCCGGTAGCTGTCGTCGCCCTGTCTTTCGATGTCGAACGGCGGATAGCCGTCATCCTCGCGCGTGCCTGCTTCGAGCAGGCTGAAAAGGCGGTCGAAGCCTACCGTCGAGCGCCGGTACGGCGTGAAGTCGAAGCTGTTTCTCATCTCCAAATCCTCCTTTGTCGAGCAATTCGGGCATGAGACGCGCCAGAGAGAGCCGGCGCTCTCGATGTCCAGCCGGACTGGCTTCGCGCCATCCGGCGACAAAAATTTAGGCGGCGGGCAAAGGCTTTCAAGAGGGGAATTTTCGGCCTCTCGGGGCCTGGCTACATGCCTTGCCCCTGGGCGTGGCCGTCCGCGCCCGCCGTCTGCGGCCGCGCCCGCTGGTCCCGGCTGCCGAGGTGGCTCTGGATGTCCCGTACCGCCGAAAAGTAGCGCACGAAAAGCTCGTTCTGGCTGCAGATGCCAAGCTTTGCATATGCCCGCTTGCGATGGGTCGCCACGGTATTGGGCGAAATCGAGCAATTCAGGCCGATGGCCTCGGTGGAATAGCCCATGATGATGCCCGCGCAGATCTCCGCCTCGCGCTGGCTCAGCTTGTGGGGGCCGGACAGAAGCACCTTCTTGAGGTGTTCGAGCGTTTGTTGCCGCAGTTCGCTGGGCAGGTCGCCCAGCGACGAGGGGGTGAACCGCAGGCCCTGCTCGTCGCTGTCGGCGACGACCTGGTAGTGGCGGTGCAGGCATTTGATCATGAAGCCGGCGATGGCGCGCATGATGCCCAGTTCGTCCTCGCCGAAACAGGTGCGGCCCTGCTTGCGGTAGAAGCTGGTATAGTAGACGGTGCTGCGGAAATTGCCGATCACGACCAGTTCGTGCGACACGTTCGGGCCGTCGTAGTAGTGCTGGCGATAGGCCGGGTCGTTGATCTTGGTGAGATCGGTGGCGTAGATGTCGATCGACACGGCGGCGTTCTGGCGCTGCACGTTGGGATCGGTGCGGAAGCCGCCCGCCACGTAGTCCCGGGCGAGCTGCCGCGCCAGTTCCAGCTCGTCGCCGTTTTCGCCCTCGACGATCAGCATGCGCGGATTGGCCGGGTCCGGGAACGTGAACACCGTGCATTCCTCGACGTCGAGCAGGTCGCGGAAGACGGAAAAGAACCGGGGCGCGAACTCGCGCGAGCCGATGGTGGAGACCAGGTCGCCCAGGCTGTCGAGATACCCGATGTCCATGGCCCGCACGGTCCGATCGGATTCCCGGCGCGTGGATGCGGCGGCGTCGTGTGCGCAGGATTGCTCAATGCGATTGGCAAGCAGTGTCATGGGTCATGGTCTCCGCCGCAGTTGGTACCGTCGGCCCTGGGTGTTTGAATGCGTCGTCCTCGTCTCGTGTTGTTCCGGGCCCTGCGATCCCGCCGTTTGCTCCGGTCTTGCCGGTACGGCGATGATTTCGTTGATGTGATCAGGTTGCGTCGGGAGCGAGCATGCGGTCAAGCCACCAGTTGTGGAATTGGTGAACGGCGCGCTCCATGAGCGAAAGGCGGCCGGCGCGCGTGAAGCGCGACTGCACGCCGGCGGCGATGCCGGTGCAGACCTCGACGTCTTCCACCATGATCGGCTCGATGAAGGCGCGGAAGCCGTCGAGCCTGGCTTCCAGGTCGGGCGTCTCGCGCGTGCCCCGGGGCAGGAGCAGCGACCAGACCATCTCGTGATCTTCGGGTCCGAATATGTTGAAGTCCAGCAGCAGCGGCGTCGCGGCGTCGCTCAGGCAGTGGAAGTAGGGGTAGATGTTGAAGACGCTGACGAAGCGGCGATAGGCATCGTCCAGCGACGGGATCGCCGGGGCGAACAGCGGATAGATCTCGTTGTCGCGCTCGTGCAGGCGAAACAGGCTCCAGGCGTTGTTCGGGTTCTCGTAATATACCGCCTTGTCGGCCGGGAACCCTTTTTCCGCCGATTCGGGATGTACCCATGGCTGGTGATAGGCTTCCGAGAAGTTCTCCAGGCTGATCTTCCAGTTCCACGGGACCCGCACGCGCTTGAGCTCGAAACGCTCCATTTCAGCGTAGCCGTAAGGCGCGACCATCGGCTCCAGTTCGGCCAGGGTCTCGGCCAGGGGCGCGGCCTTGCCGTCGATGTTGACGAAGACGAACCCGTGCCAGACTTCGTGCCGCAGTTCGGGCAGGCCGATGTCCCGGCGCACGAAGCCCTCGACGTCGTTCATGAAGGGCGCGGCCAGCAGGCCCCCGTCCAGCCCGTAGGTCCAGCCGTGATAGGGGCATACGATGCGATTGCCCTTGCACGTCCCCTGGCCCGAGACGAGCGTGGTGTTGCGATGGCGGCAGACGTTGGAGAAGATGCGGATGTCGCCCTGGCGGTCGCGCACCGCGAAGACCGGCTCGCCGACGAGGTGGCGCGCGACGTAGGCGCCGGGCGCTTCGAGGTCGCTGACGTGGCAGACCGGCATCCACCCGGAAGGAAACAGCTTCTCGCGCTCGATGCGGAACGTCTCGGGGTCGATGTAGACCCGGGGGGGCAGCAGGCTGGCCGCAGCCAGCGGCCGCCGCACGGCGTCCACTTCCGCGTCCGTCAGGCCGACGGCCTGGGGCGGCAGCGGAGCGGCGGCGTCGATTTCAAGCGCGGCGACGATCTGGGTCATGGGCTGCGAATCTCTCAAGGGGGCCTGGCGGGCCTGTCACTTTTCGAGGTGGATCATGACGCAAGCGCGCGGCATCGTCGTCACCCGATAAGAGGACAAGACGCGAGCCGCATTCCTGTCATGTTGCACCGCGATATGGGAGGGTTATCCCGTGTCTGGCGGCTCGTTCGGGCCTGTCCGTTGCAACGATGCCGGAGGTCACATGGTCCACTCCACGGTCGCAGGGTCCCGCAAACGCGGAACGGCGCGCAGTTTCGTCGCGGCCTCGGGCGCGAACCTGGTCGCCAACGCGACCTGGTGGATGCAGCCGCTGCTGATGCACGAACTCGTCACCTCGCGCGGGCTGGGCGAAGTGGCCGCCGGTATCGTCATTTCCGCCGAGATGGGCGCGATGGCGCTGGCGTCGGTGCTGGCCAACCGGCTGCTTGTCGGGCGCAGCCTGCATGCGGTGGCGCTTGCCGGGACGCTGCTGGCCCTGTTCGGCTCGGGCCTGACCTTGCTGGTCGACGGTTACGGCGCCCTGCTGGCGGCGCGCGTCGTCACCGGGGCGGGCGCGGGCTGCGCGCTGATGATGGCCAACGCGGCCGCCACCCACTTCGACGATCCCGACAAGACCTTCGCCCGGCTGGCCGTGGGCAACATCGTCTTCGGCATCGTCCTGACCGGCTGCATCCCGTACCTGACCGCCGCTTTCGGCGAGGTGCGCCCGTTCGTGCTGACCTTCGCGTCGATGGTGCTGCTGGTACCGATCCTGTTGTTCATGCCGCGCGACCTGCTGGTGGAGGCACCGCACCACGCCGGCGGCCGCACCGACCCGGCGGCGCTGCGCAACATCGCGATCCTGGCCTTGGCCACTTTCGCCATCGGCTGCGCCAGCGGGATCATGTGGGTCTACTACGCCATGATCGGCGAACGCCTGGGACTGACGCTCGAGCAGATCGACGGGGCGATCTCGATGGCGATCTTCTCGTCGCTGCTCGCCGCGGCGCTGGCGTCGGCGATCGGCGGGCGGTTCGGGCGGGTGGTTCCGATCGGCATCGGCCTGGCCGTGCTGACCGGCGCGATCCTGGCGCTGAGCAAGACCGACTCGGTCACGGTGTTCCGCGGCGCGACGATGTTCAACATATCGGCGATCTACTTCCTCACGCCCTACCTGTTCGGCGCGGGCGCCGCGCAGGACGAAAGCGGGCGCGGCGCTGTCTATGTCGGCAGCGCGTTCTATTTCACCGGGGCGATCGCGCCGGCGGCGGGCGGAGCGCTTTCGACTTCGGTGGGCATCGGGGTGATGGGCATCGCCACGCTGGTCATCTGCATCGCCGCCTTCTTCGGCATCGTTTTCGTCCAGCGCACGGCGCGGGGCGGGTCATCGGGCAGCCCGGGCGCCGGCGCCCAGGCGACCGTCCGCGCCTGAGGCACCGGGCACCGTGAAATCCCGCACCCTGATTTCGGCCGCCCTGACGGGCGCCGCCGGCGCCGGCATCGCCTGGCTCGCCACGCGCGGGGGAAGCGCGCTCCAGCCCGCCGCCACCGGCCGGGCCGAGACGGTGGCGGGCAACGACCGGGTGCCGCCGATGGTCGATACCGTGGTCATCGGCGGGGGCATCGTCGGCTGCATGACGGCGCTGTTGCTGGCCGAACGCGGCCAGCGGGTGGCCCTGTGCGACAAGGGCGTGGTCGCGGGCGAGGCTTCGGGCAGGGCGCTGGGCTATGTCGACCAGCTGTTCCAGCATCCCGACAAGGCGCCGCTGATCGCGCGGGCCAAGCACTTGTGGGAAGGCATGGCCGAACGCATCGGCGCCGACAGCGGCTATCGGCGCACCGGCATCGCCGCCGTGTTCGCCGATACCGCCGCGCTCGACGAAGCGGCGGGATGGATCGACTGGACCTCGGGCGCGCCGGGGATCGATGCGCGGCGCATCGATGCGGCGGAACTGGCGCGGCTGGCCCCGGACATGGCGGGCCGCGCGGCGGGGGCGATCTACCAGCCGAGCGACGGCATCGCCGAACCGCGCCGCGCCGCACCCGCGATCGCGCGCCGGTTTCGCGACCTGGGCGGGAGCCTGCTCCAGTTCTGCGCCGTCGACGCGATCGAGACGACCGGCGGCCGCGTCAGCGGTGTCGAGACCGAGCGCGGGCGTATCGGTTGCAGCGCGGTCGTGCTGGCGGGCGGGGCATGGTCGCCGTTGATGGCGGCCTCGCTGGGGCTGGATCTGCCGCAGTTCATGGCTTTCGGCAGCGTGCTCCGGCTGGCGGGCACCGAGGATCCGGCGTTCGGCGCCGGGCCTGCGCTGATCGACACTGCCCGCAACATGGTGATGCGCCCGAACGAGGCGGGCGGCTACGACATGTGCTTCGGGCGCGGGACGGTTCCGCTGACCTGGACCGGCCTCGCCAACCTCCACCGGCTCGCCCCGGCGCTCAAGGCGATGTGGCGCGAGCTCGATCCGGCGCTCGATCCGGGCGTGCTGTTTTCCGACATCTCGATGATGCGTTCGAAAGGGCGCGGGGGCGTGTCGCCCTACCGGCGCACGCGGGCGCTGGCGCCCCGGCCGCACCGCCGGCTACTGGAGCGTCTGGAGCGCGAGGCCGGCAATGCGTTTCCGCGCCTCGCCGGAGCCTCGCCGGTGGAGCGCTGGGCGGGCGTGCTGACCAGCACCCCCGACAACATGCCGGTGCTGTCCGCCGCGCCCGGGATCGACGGGTTTTTCGTCGGCTCCGGGTTCTATTACGGCATGACGGCGGGGCCCGCCGCCGGTGAGGCGCTGGCCGACATGGTGACTGGCCGCGCCCCGCAATTCGATCTCGAACCTTACCGCATGAGCCGTTTCAGCGACGGTTCGCGCCTGCATTTCCGCGCCTGAAGGAGCCCCCAGCGTGTCATTGCCGCTTGCCGAATACGCCTCTCTCGATGCCACCGCGCTGGCGGCTCTGGTCCGTTCCGGCGAAATCAGCGCCGCGGAAGCGGGCGATGCGGCGCTGCGGGCCATCGGTGCGCTCAACCCGCAGCTGAACGCGGTGATCGAGACTTACCCCGCCGCTCCCGCCGCAGCGGAGCCGGGCCCCGGCGCGCCTTTCGGGGGGGTGCCGTTCCTGCTCAAGGACATCGGATCGCACGACGCCGGAGTGACGTGCGAACTGGGCAGCCGCCTGGCGAAAGGCCTGAAAGCGCCGCCTTTCGCCTCCGAACTGGTGAACCGCTTCCGCGCTTCGGGCGTCACCGTGCTGGGGCGCAGCAATATCCCGGAACTGGGATCGAGCTGCACCACCGAGCCGCTGCTGCATGGCCCCACCCGCAATCCCTGGGACACCGGGCGCACGGCGGGCGGCTCCTCGGGCGGAGCGGCGGCGGCCGTGGCGTCGGGCATGGTGCCGATCGCGCATGCCAACGATGCCGGCGGCTCCATCCGCTGGCCCGCCGCCGCCTGCGGGTTGGTCGGGCTCAAGCCCAGCCGCAATCTCAACCCGCACGGCCCCGGCGAGGCGCTGGCGCTGAACGGCCTTGCCGCCGAGCACATCGTCTCGCGCTCCGTGCGCGATACGGCTGCGATGCTCGACGCCACGGCCGGACCGGATGAAGGCGCCTGGTGCTATACGCCCCGGCTGGACGGATCGTACCTGCAGCGCATGACCGAGGCGCCGGGGCGCCTGCGCATCGCCCTCGACCTGCACCCGCGCTTTCCGCCGACGACGCTCGATCCCGAAGTGGTCGCGGCGATACGGGCCGTGGCCCGGCACTGCGAGGACGCCGGCCATGTGGTGGAGGAAGCCAGCGTGGTCTTCGATCACGAAGCGATGCTGCCCGCCTTCGCGACCATCTGGGCGACCGGCCTGCGCGGCGCGGTGGAGGCGCTTTCGGCGATGACCGGGCGCCCGATCGACGAAACCACGCTGGAGCCCCACGTGCTGGCCGCCTGGCGCGACACGGCCGGGGTCAGCGGGGTGGACTTCAACAACGCCCTGTCGAAGATGAACATGGTCGCGCGCGCTTATGGCGAGACGTTCCGCAGCTACGACCTCGTGCTGACGCCGATGGGCCGCGAACCCGCCTTCGAAATCGGCCGGATCGGGAAGATCCCCGCCGACACCTTCTTCGACTGGTTCATGGAGATGTTCCAGCACTGCCCGTTCGCGTCGGCGGTCAACATCGCCGGCCTGCCGGCGATCTCGCTGCCGCTGGCGTGGAGCGCGGGAGGCCTGCCGATCGGCGCGCAGTTCGTCGCGCCGCTGGGCCACGAGCTTCGCCTGCTGCAGCTTGCCGCGCAGATGGAGCAGATGCTGCCCTGGCAGGACCGCATTCCGCCCGTCCACGCCTCACGTCTGTGAGGCGGGGCCGGGCGGGGCGGCTCAGTCCTCGGCCATCATCGCGCGATAGGCTTCATAGCCCGCGATCACGCCGTCTTCGCGGCGGGGGTGAAGGGGGCCCGGGCTGAAGCGGCTGGAGCGCATGCCGGCATAGTTGCGCTCTCCGAAAGCCTTGTCCTCGGTGTTGGTGACGTGGAACACCTCGACCAGCCGCTGCCGATCGTAGTCGACGCCTTCCACCGCGTCTTCGTGGACGTACCATTCGCATACGAAGTGCGATTGCCCGACCGAAAGCGGCGTCAGTTCCAGCGATACCGCGTGGTCGACGAAGAACACCGGGCCGTTGAACAGCGGCCAGAGCAGGAAGCCGGCGCTGTCGCCGTCGCGCGCCTCGCCCAGCGGCAGCGTGCAGACCCGCTCGCCGTCCATCGAGAACGTCTTCATCCCGCCGCGCAGGGGGAAATGCCCTTCCTCGCCCCGGGCCGCGCGTTCGGCGGCATGGTCGGCGAAGAACGACCGGAAATCGCACGCCACCGCCAGCGAGGGATGCCCGCCGTGGCCGCAGTGATAGCACTCCAGGTCGTTTTCCATCATCGCCTTCCAGTTGGCGTCGATGACGTATGTTTCGCGGTGGGCCAGCTTGAGGCGTTCCGGGGCGAAGCGTTCGATGCGCGGGCTGTCGGTCATCGGCGCCAGCGTTTCGGCCAGCGAAGGACCGCCCTCGCGGCCAAGCCGCGCGTAGAGGAAGCCGTGCCACACGTCGATCTCGGCTTCCTCGAGCGACCAGTCGGCGAACGCGAAATCGCGCCCGTCGGTGGTGCCCGGCACGCGGACCAGCTTGCCGCGATTGTCGTAGGACCAGCGGTGGTACGGGCACACGAACCCCTGGGTGCAGCCCCTGGCATCGGCGTCGAGGAGACGGTAGCCGCGATGGCGGCACATGTTGAAGAAGGCGCGGGGCTTCCCGTCCCGGTCACGCGTGACGATGAGGCTTTCCGGCCCGACCTGCTTGACGAAGTAGTCGCCGGGGGCCTGGATCGAGGATACATGGCCGACCAGCAGCCACTGGCGATGGACGATCCGCTGCATTTCCCGCTCGAATATCTCCGGCGAGAAATAGTATTCGCGGGGCATCGCCCTGCCTGACTGCATCGCGTCCGGCTTCAGGTTGCTGTCCATCGTCTTGCTCCCTCAAGGATATGGCGGGCCGGCTCAGTCTCCCGCGCCGAGGCCGAGCGCGCGCAGGCGCTGGCGATAGGCATGCGACACGTTGTCGACCGGCAGGTGGATCTCGCGCGTCATGTCGAGCGGCAGATCGGGATCGGCAAGCTCTGCCAGGACCTTGCGGTCCTCGGCGTTGACCGTCGCCAGCACGGCGACCAGCGACTTGCCCGCTTCGGGGCCGCCGGCGACCTTGTGCAGCTGGAACACGCGCGAGACATAGGCGCTGATCGGGGCGGCGATGTCGGCGGATATCAATCGGCGATCGGGATGATTCGCGTAGGACACCTGGAAATCGACGATGAACGGCAGCACGACCCGGTAACGGTACTGCGCCGGTTCGTCGCCGCCGTCGTGCCCCTTCTCGACATACTGCGCGGTGAGGACCACCGCGTCGTCGTGCTGTTCCACCTGCGCGGGTTTCAGCGCGCGCAGCTTCTCTCCGCCCAGCGTCGCGGCATGGACGTAGGGCAGGTGCGCGATGTCGATGAAGTTCTCGATCTGGCGCGGGGCCGAAATCGCCCAGTCGTCGACCGGGCCGAAAGTGATGTCCTGCGCGGCCATGTCGTCGAACATGGGGAGAGAGGGCAGGGCGTGCCGGTCCGGGTCTCCGAGGCAGGTCCAGACCAGTCCGTACCGCTCGCGCACGGGAAAGGCCGTGACGCGGTAGCTGGCGGGAAGGCGCGTCTCGCGGCCCAGGGCGGGCACCAGCCGGCATTGTCCGGTGCCGTCGAACCGCATGCCGTGGAACGGGCATTCGATGCGCCCGTCGACGACTTCGCCGCTGCTGAGGCGGACGTAGCGGTGCGGGCACTTGTCGCGCATGGCGGCGATGGCGCCGTGCTCATCGCGGAAAAGCACGATCTCCACGTCGAGAAGCCGGGCCTTGACCGGCGCCGCGCCGACCTCCGCGGCGATCGCCAGCGGGTACCAGAAATGGGACAGGACTTCCCAGTCGCCGGCCGCGATCTGCGACGCGCCGGGGCGCAGTCCCTCTGCTGGGCGATCGATGGGGACGAACACGGCAATCTCCTTGCGGGCCGGGGGCACCAAACATGGCCGGGCTCGACCGCACGGCAGGTTGGATGGGGGGGAGCGATGCGCCCATACCCTGTGAGGGTGACTGCGCGGCCCGGGAGGCGGGGTCACAATGGAAGGGTATGTCGGGAATGACGCGCTGCACAAATGATGAGGCCCGACAGCGACGCCGTTTTCGCACGATCGACCGATAACCGAAGAACAAGGTCGGCGCTCGCCCAATCCTCCAGGGAGGTACCGATGAAGAATGTCCGTTTGATGATATCTACGGCTTTGTCCGGCGTGGGCATGATGCTCGCGCCGGGCGCCGTGCATGCGCAGGATGAGGGCGCCCAGGGCGGTCTCCAGGAAATCACCGTCACCGCCACCCGGCGCAGCACGGATGTGCAGTCGACCCCGCTCGCCATCACCGCGGTGGGCGGCGACGAGATGCGCAGGGCCGGCATCAGCAATCCGTCCGATCTCACCGGCATCGCGCCGAACCTGACCGTCGACCAGGGCTTCAGCGCCGGCCAGACCCACGTGTCGATCCGGGGCCTGGCGTCCACCGACTTCGGCCTGGGTTCGCAGAGCCCGATCGCGCTCTACATGGACGACGTGTACCAGTCGTTCCAGTACGGCCTGGGCACGCAGATCTTCGACCTCGACCGCATCGAGGTGCTGCGCGGGCCGCAGGGCACGCTGTTCGGCAAGAACACCACCGGCGGCGCGCTCGCCTACTACTCCAAGGCGCCCGAACAGGGCGTGACCGGCGGTTACTTCCAGGTCGGCGCGGAGGGCGGCGACTTCGGCCTCTACAACGTGGAGGGAGCGTTCAACATGCCGCTCACCTCGACCCTGGCGATGCGTGTCAGTGCCCGCGCGGAGCACCGCGACGACTATATCGACAACCTCTACGACGATACCGAGCTGGGCCACTACAGCAACATGAACGGCCGCGTGCAGCTGGCCTGGGAGCCCACCGCCGACACCAAGGTCAACCTCAAGGTGTTCGGCGTGCGCAGCAACGGCGACGGTCCGGTCTACATCGGCCGGTGGCGCGGCAGCGAATGCGACGCCTCGCATGCCTACGATATCTACAACTCGTGCGTGGACGGTGTCGCCGCGCCCGATTCCGAGGATTCGCGCCATACGAATTCGGAATCGCCCACGCTCGAGAAGTACCACACTTACGGCGCCACCCTGAAGATCGACCAGTCGCTGGGCGAATGGGGCCTGACCAGCATCACCGGCTGGCAGAAGAGCGCCAATACCCTGCGCACCAACGACGACGGCGCGGCGGGCGACCTGTTCCACAGCTACCAGGCCTCGCGCACCGAGCAGTTCAGCCAGGAAGTGCGCCTGGCGACGCCCGACGCGAACCGCGTCAAGGCGATCGTCGGGGCGATCTACGGCTGGGACAAGATCGTCGCCGACCAGGGCTCGGGCTCGACCGAACTCGACCCCGCGTTGGGCTACGACTACTATGCCGGCAGCTATTCCACGCAGACCACCAAGACCCTGGCCGCG
>Ga0308159_1002567_pt1 | contig 20647 bp, 21 predicted proteins | sample PhyCR1_FD_201040 | JGI IMG/M metagenome (GOLD analysis project Ga0308159, IMG submission 201040) | Phyllosphere microbial communities from UC Gill Tract Community Farm, Albany, California, United States - DLSLC.R1 | ecosystem: Host-associated > Plants > Phyllosphere > Unclassified | place: USA... | reverse complement strand
GAGGCCTTCATCCGCGGCGAGCTCGCGCGAGAGCGGCCGGACGACGGCTTCTTCGGCGAGGAATCCGGGGCGGAAGAGGGCACGAGCGGCATCACCTGGGTCGTCGACCCCATCGACGGCACCGTCAACTACGCCTACGGCATCCCGGCCTGGGCCGTCAGCATCGCCGCCGTCGAGGGCACCGCCGAGACCGCCTCGTGGACCGCGCTCGCCGGGGCCGTCTTCAACCCCGTGACCGGCGAGCTCTTCCGTGCCTCGCGCGGCGGGGGAGCCTGGCTCGGCGACCAGCGACTGTCGGTCGGCGAAGTTGGCCCCGCCGGAGGGCTCGTCGCCACGGGCTTCGGCTACAACCCCGAGACGCACGGCCCCGCGCTGGCCCAGCTCTCGCGCGTCATGCCCATCGCCCGCGACGTGCGCCGCATCGGCGCGGCGTCCCTCGATCTGGCATCGGTGGCCGCCGGGCGCGTCGACGCGTATTACGAGCGCGGAACCCAGCCGTGGGACCACGCCGCCGGTTCTCTGCTGGTCGCCGAAGCGGGCGGAATCGTCGGGGGCGCGCCCGGCGGGCGCCCGGGCAACGGCATGGTGATCGCCGCGGGCCCCGACTTCTACCGCCGTCTCGAGCCGCTCCTCGACTACGAGCGGTGACAAGAGTCGCGCCCATGGCTTTCCCAGACCAGCCGGGGTAGGGTGTTTACCAGTTCGTTATCTTCCGCAACCCGAACCTGCGGAGATGGCCAAGCCCCCAAGCCCGAAGCCGTCGCTGTGTGCGACACGACACGAGAGCCCTTCCGCGTTGCCGTCAGAAGCCTCTGAGACTGAGCCCGCCGTCACCCGACGGTCTCGTCGCCCCCTCTCCACGCCCGCTCCCGAGACGACCCCCCGGCTGACCCGAGCCGAGATGCGCCGTCTCGCCGCGAGTAAAAACCCCGTCGCGACGCTCGACGCCCCCGCGTCCGAGCAGAAGGCCGCCGATCCCGCACCGGTCGACGCCGACGCCGCCTCTCAGCCCGAGCTGATCGAGAGCGTCGCCGCCGCCGTCGTCGGAACCGTCATCGCCGCGACCATCGAGCCCACGCTTCCGCCTCGCGAGAGCGCCGCAGTTCCCACGCAGAAGATTCCGGATGCCACGGCCTCCGACGCCCTCGAGGTCACCGTCGTCGACGAGCAGCGTCGTTCCGACGACGTCGCGGTCATCCTGCAGAGTGCGGACGGCGCGGTCGCGACCACCCCGGTGTCGCTCCCGACCTCGCCCATCACGCTTCCCGTGAGCCGTCGCTCGCGCCGCCGCCCTCAGGCGTCGGTCATCCTCGACTCCACCGTCGACGAGGCTCCGGCCGCCGTCGAGGCCGGTGTCGCTGCAGCCGAGTCCGCCTGCGCCCAGACGTCGACGCCCGTCGTCGAACAGCCCGCCGCCGCCTCGAACACCGCGGGCGACGCCGTCGCCGACGAGTTCGCCACCGCCGCGCGCCTGTTCTCGTTCACCGGCGAGACGCCCACGCAGAAGGCGGCTCCCGTCGCTCCCGCACCCGAGCCCGTCTCCGAGGGACTGCCCGCCGCGGCGGCCCCCCGTACGCGCCGCAACGTCCGCCGGATCGCGGCGACCTCGTTCTCGGTCGGCGTCATGGGCGTCGTCGGGCTCCTCACCGTCGGCATGACCATGCCCGTCAGCGCCATCGCCTCGGCGAGCGGCACCGACAGCATCACCGCCCCGACCGCCGACACCGCCACCACGCGTCTCGCGGTCGGCGGAGACGTCGCCTCGTCCGACGGTGCGATCCAGGCCTACGTGGCCCCTGCCCAGTCTCAGGCCGCGGTGGTCGACCGTGCCGACGGCTACACCGCCACCACGTACACCAAGATGGCCGTCGACTCGGGCATCAAGTACCCCACGAATTTCTACACCAACAATCCGACGTCGCCGATCCAGTGGCCGTTCGCGGTCGGTGTGTCGATCTCGTACGGCTTCGGCATGCGCGACGGCGGTTTCCACGAGGGCGCCGACTTCGTGCCCGGCGAGGGTTCGCCCGTGCAGGCGATCGCCGACGGCACCGTCCGCATCGCGACCGAGCAGGGTGGCGCCTTCGGCGTCACGGTCCTGATCGACCACGTCATCGACGGACAGCTCGTCTCGAGCCGGTACGGCCACATGCAGTACGGCTCGCTCCAGGTCACCCCGGGGGAGAAGGTCCACGTCGGCCAGTTCCTCGGCCGCACCGGCAACACGGGTCGCTCGTTCGGCGCCCACACGCACGTCGAGATCCTCCAGAACGGCACCACCCCAATCGACCCGATCGCGTGGCTGCGTCAGCACGCCGGCGGCTGACCCTCGATTCGTAAGAGAGTGTCCCGGTCTGATATTCTCTTCTAGTTGCCCGGAGCGATCCGGGTACGCCCCGATAGCTCAGTGGCAGAGCACTTCCATGGTAAGGAAGGGGTCGTCAGTTCAATCCTGACTCGGGGCTCAAGCATCCTCACCTGAATGCAGGATGCCGTGCGGCGGGGTAGCTCAGTTGGTGAGAGCGCACGACTCATAATCGTGAGGTCGCGGGTTCAAGCCCCGCTCCCGCTACCAAGGTCGTCTTACTCGAACAAATGACTTCAAGATATTGAGTCAGGGGTTCGCGAGCAGAAGCGTCGGAATCATCTCCGGCGCTTTTTTCGTTGGCGGCTGCCTCAGGCGCTGGGACGGCGGACACGGATGCGAACGGGCTGGGAATCAGGATGAAAGGTGATGTCAGGCACGAGCCCATTCAGGCAGCTGGCGGACGCACAGCCCTCAATCCACCGACAGACGAAGGTGCGGGTGAGTACGAGCGGCGACCGGGCGTGCCGTCGGGTGACACCACCGTTTCCCGTCGGGCACGAGCCGACAATCAGCGATTCCGCGCAGGTTCCCAGCGAGGCTGCCTGTGTATCGGGCAGTGTTCTTCCACGGGCGGCGATCTAGCTCACCCACGGGTCGTCGTGGAGTACCGGTCAACGTGCCCAGAGGTGTGGCGTTTCGAAAGATCGACCCTAAAGAGTGTCCGCACCGCGCGGATCTCCGCTGTACCGTCCGCGGTCGACGATCCGAGCCCGGTAGCCGGCGTCCTGCTGGGCGGCCACGACTCGCCCCAGCCGTTCCGCTCGCTCCGTGTTGCCCTCAAGGTGATGCGCTGAGCGAGTCGCGAGATCGACTGCGACGGCGAAGTAGAAGGTAGACGCCGACGTTGGGGTGATGCTCGTCAATCCAGCCGACGAGAACCCCGTTCAGGCGTACCTTCCAGCGCGGTGGCTCGTGTCTTTGTCTGCGTGTCGAACGCTGCACCTTGCGCACCTCCACGCCCGCGAGCGGTGGCTCGTCCATGTCAATCGTTTGGCAGAGGAGCGATGCTACGACGCATGGAACATTTGTTCTAATGCGGGTTCGCTCGGCGAACACCTTGTTTGCGGAGCGGTCTAGCACCCTGAAGCAATCACTGCTGCCGTCCGTGACCGTGAGTGCCTGTTGATTCAGGGTCAGAACGGGTCGGGGTGAGGATCTGAGGTTGTTGACTCTGTAATCGAAGTCTTCAACTACACATCCCAATCGAAGCGGTTCGATACTTGAGACAGATCAACAATTCGCGCTACTGCGTCCACCAAAAGGGGGACATGCAGCGACTGAGCGACACGTGTATGTTCAAGGTGGGGGGCGCTACTCGGGGCGTCACGTATTTAGAAAGGCGATTGATGACTCGCAGGGGTTTAAGCAGCCTTGCTTTCGGTAGCGCGAGCGGGGTGGCCGCTATTGTAATGGTTGCCGCTGGCGCCCTACCCGCGCTAGCTGCAGAGGAGCCGGATTCGGCATTCCGACTTATACAGGACGCGGCGCCTGACGTCACGAAAGGCGTGAATGACGTCGCCACCCTGACACCTGATGGCCTCGTCTACGCTGTAAGCTCGGGAGTGGTAACTACCCGATTGACCCATCTGACGCTTTGACCATGAGTGTTGACGGTGTTGAATATTCGGTTAAATTACCGGTAACCGCTGATTCATCCCTCGCTTCAGATAACGCGCTGGCGCCGACTTTCGACAATCACGACGGTTCGACCACGAGCGTCCTTATCAAAGACGATCAGCTGACGGTCGCATCGATTCTTGCCGACAGTAGCGCGCCTCAGGAGTACTCCTACGACTATTCCGGGATGGGGGAGCTGAGACAAGACACGGTCGACGGCGGCGTCACGATCTGGCGCGACGGCGCGATGATCAGCGCTTTGTATCAGCCCTGGGCGATCGACGCGAATGGGGTTTCGGTTCCGACTCACTACGTCGTCGAGGGCTCTACGCTCACGCAGGTTGTCGATCACACCAGCGCGAGCTACGCGTACCCGATCGTCGCGGATCCCACGCAGACGCTCCCCGGGAGCAACGCCTACTATTCCAAGATTGTCCTCAACATCAACTCTTCCGCAGGTACAACTGTCGTCTCGGTCTACCCTGCATCCGGCGTCAACTGGCTCCGAGTGCCGCGATCGACGGGTGTGCAGGCTTATAACGACATCGTGCCGTCGGCTTACGAGGGCCGTAAATACCATGACCAGCTCGTTTGTCACTGGGCCAACGCGGGCTACTGGAAGACCCCGTGGAACCTGGATTCCTGGCGTCCGGATGTCGGATACGACGCGACAGTCGCCGCTGGCTGCAACCCGTAATTAGAAGGAGGCCGAACGCCATGCTGAACAAATCACTCATTGCCATCGGTGCTTTACTCATCGGCGTGCTGCTTGTCTGGTACGGCGGATGGACACTCTTCGCCGACGCGGTCGCCGCAGATGCTCAGGGAACGCGGGGCGGGCTCGCTCCCCTGCCACTTATCGCAGCCGTGGTCGGAGTCGGCGCAATCGTGTGGGCACTTTGCGTGCTCGCCTGGCAGCTGGGGAAAGCACTTCACCGCCGCGCCTGAATACAACTTGCCCGCAGAGGTGCCCCCGGCCGAGGAAAACTGGCCGGGGGCGCTTTGTTTTCGGCGCCTCTAGACGCCTCGTCATCACGCCTCACACGACAATCAAATGCCGGGTGCGCCTTCAACGACCGAGCGGCAACGACGCGCAGGCCGCGCGATGTGAGCCAAGCGTGACTGACGCATGACAAGTCCGACCATCTTGCCGCGCCTCGTCCGATCGGACGAATTTCACGACGGCGACCATGTTGTTCACTGAAAAGAGCGGCACCCCTCGTTGCCGGTCTGCGGTCTCGTAGAGAACTCCTCCAGAGTTCTCGGCCGCACCCGTCAAGGAGGTGACCCGCTCATGAGCGAGTCCAACGCCACCACCCCGCCCGCCTCGCCTGCGTCCGCGAACGGACTCGGCTACGGCCCGATCAAACCCCTCGCGGTCAGACTCAACGAGTCCAACCGCACCCAGCTGGACATCATCGCCCAGCTCAACGACCGGACCGTCACCGACGAAGTCCGCCTTGCCATCGAAGCCTGGATCGACAAAACCAAAGCCGACCCGGCCATCCAACGCCGCGCGCAGGACGTCCGCGACGAAATTGAGCGCGAGGCAGCAGGCAAACGCGATGCCATCGCTGCAATCTTCGACACCACCCCGCCGCCGAAGACCTCGCGCACGCCGCCGAAGCCTCAGGGCACCTGACGGTCACCCCTCACGGGCGGCCGGCTCGAGCGACGTCCATCCGGACGCTTGCTCGCCGGCCGCCCCGCCTCACCCCGCCCCGCCTTATGAGCTGCTCGTTTGTGCTCTGTGATTCCACGAGAAGCACCCCGGTTCCCGGTCGCACGCACAAAGGAGGAACACCACCATGGTGCAAGGCATCATCAGCCCGGCAGACAACACCGCACCCCTCAGGACCGCCACATTGGATTCGCTCGAGGATTACCAGCGAGCCGTCGGCGGCTGGATCGAAGCAGTAGACATCCCTGACCTTGGCGTCACGATGTACGTCAACGAGGAGGGCTCATCCGCGATTTGCCGTTCAACCGCCGCACGACGTTTCTGTGGCGGTTCCACGTCCCGCAGGCTCGCGACGCCCGGATCGTCGGCGACGTCGTTGTGGTTGGACTGACCGACGACGAAGGCGACACTACCGACCTGCCGATCGAACTCGGGCGGCGACTGCTCGAACCCGGGGTCTATCGCGTCCGGACCCGTGAGCGACGCGGAGGTCGATGGCACGAGGAACCGATAGACCGCGACGACTATCTCGAGACGGTGATCTGGGCGGCGCTTCTGCAGGAGGTGTATCCCACCCTGGAAGTGCGGATCGACCGCATCGAAGACATCGGTGGCACTAGTAACGAAACTTGACGGAAACGGTGACCACTGACCAGTGATCACCGCTTTCTCACATCGAGCGCTCAGTACTGGACGTTCGCGGAGTCATCCTCACGCCACTCACCTTCCAGATTCGACATCCTCGTCTCTCCAGCGGTCTGCCGCTTGAGCGAGCACGAAGTCGACGTTCGCAATACTCGACGTGGCGAGGAACGAGACCACGAGTGCGAGCGTGTCCTCGTCGAGTGCAGGCGCCGGGGTGCTCAGCGCTAGGTGGATGGCCTCGCGTACATCAGCGGGCAGGGCTTCATCGGATACATTCACGTTCCGGAGCAGTTGCTTCTGCTGTTCGGCGTGTCGCTCGGCCGTTAGGGCTGACAGGAGACGAGCCCGGTATTCCTCGCCGCTCATCTCCGGGTTATCTTGCCGTTCGGTCTCGTCGCTATCGTGTAACCCCGCGGATTGCTCGTTCTCTGCGTCGCTCGTGGTTGCAGGATCATCAGCGAAAGGTTTGCGGCCGGCGTTGCTGTGCTTCGCAGCTTTGAGCATGGACCAGGAAACCAGGTCTCTGACTTTCTCGACAGTCGCGTCGACTCCCCAGTCGACAAAGCGCCGGATGTACGGGTCAAGTGAGCGGAGCGCGATGTCCGCAAAGTGGAATCGAGCGAGGTCGCCTAGTGATGGCGCTGTCGAGGTGATCGGCGAGTGCTCGCGAACGATATCCTCGATGTTCGCGGAGCGTGACTCCGTGGGGCCGCGGAGTTCTCCTGACTCCTCTTCGTACAGGAGGTCACGCTCGTACCCAGGTGTGTGACGTGAGTTCGGTCGTTGTGTGCCAGGTTGTCTCCGGACCCAACGCAGCTCTTCATCGTTGCTCATTCGGTTATCTCCTCAAGGGCGAGACTAGGCCCACTCGACCATCGCCGTTGGCTGTGTCGATTCGCTCGCCGCTCAACGTTTGACTCGGTAGAAGTTGGGTGCGGCCCGCAAAACGGACGACGCTAGCTCGGTCATGTCGAGAATCGAACTCGCCACGACTGCGAAAAGCTTCGGACGATCGACGTCATCTACCTCGAATCCGCAACCAGCAGATTCAACGAGAGGTTGTAAGACATCTGCTTGCGGTCGATTTGCAGCGAACACGACGGTCGGGTAGTCGGCCCACGGCCGATGCCCCTGATGGTGGCTGCGGCAGCTCGCCGCGGTGACGATTCCTACCGCATTCATCGCGTAGACCAACCCCGCTACACCCACTTCGAGACCATTGAGTCCGTACCAGGCATCATCCTGGTCGAAGAAGTCGGGAGCCTCGTCGTTCGGTATGTCCGGCATCTCCCATTCGATCGCGGCCGCGAGATCGTCGAACTCGCGTGGAGTCGATGAGTTGGCATCCAAGTACTCAATCGCCTGTCGCTCCGCTTCGATCACCGCGCCGGCCTCTTCCAGGTCCGTGACGATGAGCTCCGTGTCGTGGAAGTCGCCGATACCGCCGCTCTCTTTCAGTTCATCGGGCGACGGAACCCAGAACGATGCGGCGAGTGGGACTGTCGGATCGACGTCAATGTCGTAACGAGGAATCATGTGTCGATGCATGCCGCAGAGCGGACGTCACCGCTGCAGTGGATTACCTGGTTGCCGTCCCTCGGAGAGGCGATGGGGATACTGTCGCCTCTTCTAGAAGACGACGAGCCTCCTCGTGGCGCGTGATCGGCGAGTTGTCGAGAACATGGCGGACCATATTGCCAAAGAACCGCCCAGCGGAAAGCTCCTCGGGCACGGCGTCCAGGTCAAGGTCCACCGACGGGCTGGACTGGAGCTGAGCCAGGAGGTCTCCCAGCACTTGGTCGTTCGTGGGTAGCGGTTCGATCTCGGGAGGCGGGAGGAGCTCAACCTCTGTCGCTTCCTTACGTGCCTCCGGCTCTTCGCCGCTATGAGCCTCTGACATGTCCCGGTCACCTGCGCCTGCGCACTCGTAGCGGGGCACGATCAGGGCGACTGCGTCATACGCGTCGTCCTCACGTCCAAGCTTGGCAAGGAGGTCGAGGATCCACGCAGCTGCGCGCGGCGCCTCGCTAAATGCGTTGCTCCTCAGCGAGAAGACGAAGCCGAGCGCAGCGCGAGGGTGTCGGCTCCGTAGGTTTTTCGCGTCGCCGTAGCTCTCCTCCATGCGGTTTGGCGCATTGTTGGTGTACGAATCGTCCATCCGCTTGGTCGAGATCAGCAATTCGGGGCCGGTGTCCCAGTCGGACATCACGACGTCGACTTGCTTCATGTAGTTCTTGCCGAGAACCTTGGCGCTCGCAGCCACTGTGCCGCCGAACGTTATCCCCGACGCAAGGAGTTCGCGCAGCCGGGCAGCGTCGGCTTTTCCCATGTTGTGAAGCAGGCCAGCGATGGGCCCGGGGAGGATGCGAGGAACGTCATCGCGCGGCCACACGGCATCCGGCTCGAACCCCGCTCGCCGCAGTTCGTAGGCTGTCCAGACGTCGAGCGCCAGAGCAGGCAGGCCGGTGGTCGATGACGACCCGAGGAACGCTGGGACGCGCAGGAGCATCTTCAATGTGTCGTAGTCGAAGAGGGGGTCGTCGTAGCCGCGGGGCTTCATGTAGACGGAAAACGGCCCGTTGTGGAGTCTGAGGATCACAAGGCCGGTGTCTTCTACGCCCTCGTCCTCTTGGGGTGCGACGGTGACACGACCGGCGATGTCGGCCTGCACGTCCTCGAATTCCGTAATCCAGGATTGCAGCAGGGCGCGAGGACGTCGCGGCGGAGATTCTCGATCGGCTCGTCGGTCACAGGAAAAGCCTATGCGCCGCCGGGGTCGCGCGGACAGGTGCGCTGAGATACCGTTTCGGGCCCTTTGTCAACAGGGCCGGGCTGAGCCATGCCCCGGTGCGGTGCCGATTACCGTGAAGTCGCGCGTCCGAATGGGCGTGGTGACACGAAACGAATCGATACGGCACGGCCGATGACTGCACTGGCTCTTCACACCTCACCCATCTCGACGGCGCTCACGCGGTACATGTTCGAGAGGACCCGGTGCCTCACGGAGGCGCGACGCACCCTGGGACTCAACGACATCGATGTCCTAGCCATCCTGCACGTCGCGCGGAACCCGGGCGTCCGCCCCTCCGACCTCGGGCGTCACCTCGGGGTCACGGCGGCAGGGGTCACGACCATCGTCGACCGGCTCGTGAGTCGAGACGTTCTGCGCCGCGAGGTCGACCCCGACGACCGACGGGTGATCCACGTCTTCGCGATGGTCGACCTGACCACCGATCCGTGGAAGTGCCTCACCCGCTTCGACGACGCTTTCGAGGCGGCGCTCGCCGGCCTGGGGCTCGAGCTTCAGCACAGCGTCGCCGCCCTCTTGGATGACGCGACCAGCTCCGCGGCGCTGAAATAGCCCCAGCTCTACGACTCGTCGGCCCAGCGGTCCCGAGGGCGATCGTCGTCGTCGTCGCGGGTCGGCGCCAGGCTCGTCCACTCCAGCTGGAAGCCGCACTCGCGGCATTCGTCGGCACCGCCGCCCTGTTCGAGCAGAGGGTGCATCGTCACCCCGCACGAGGGGCAGATCGGCTGCGCCGTGTCGTCGTAGGGGTCTCTGTAGGTCATGGCCGTCCCGCTCGTCGTCGTGGGGGAGACAACCGCGGTTTCCGCCTCGGTGTTCCCGGGGCGGACACCAGTCCGCTCCCGTTTCAGATCTCGGCCGGCTCCGGCCAGTGCACGCGCACGTCGAGGCGGCGCCGCTCGGCGGTGTCGATCCCGGAGGTCAGGAGGGTGACGAGAGCGCCCATCGCCTCTCGACCCAGCTCGTCGCCGTCGACGTCGATGGCGGGCACCTCGTCGGCGCCGATCGCCTCGGCCACGAGGCGCTCCGCGCTCACGACGACGTCGCCGGGGCAGGCGACTCCGCGGGCCCGCAGGGCGAAGACCAGTCCGAGCCCGATCGAGGTGGCGTAGGGGACGACGGCGGTGGCACCCGAGGCGACGACGGCGTCTGCGGCAGCCACGCCCGCGGCGAACGTCGCGGGGAAGGGGCCGAGCTGCGTGAGGTCGACGCGATGGGCCACGGCGCTCGAGATGGCGGCGCTGCGCTGAGCGTCTTGCCACGACCCTTCGGGACCGCCCAGGTAGGCGATCGACCGGTGGCCCGCGTCGGCGAAGCGGCGGGCGAGATCGGCGAACGCGCGCGCGGTGTCGGCCACGATCGAGGTCATCCCCTCGACCTCGCGGTCGACGAGCACGGTCGGACCGAACGTCCCGATCGAGCGAACGACGTCGTCCTGCGCGCGCGGCGCGACCACGATGCAGCCGTCGACCTGTCGCGCGAGGCGCGCGAGATCGAGCAGGTCGTCGTCGCTGTCGAGGGGGTGTACCGCGACCGTGAGCTGCAGGTCGGACTCGCGGGCCCGCGCCTGGGCGCCGGCGATGATGGGGGTGAAGAACGCGTTGTCGAGGGTGGGGACGACGAGGGCGACGATGCCGCTGTTGCCGCGCGCGAGGTGGCTCGCGGCGCGGTTGGGCACGAAGCCCAGGTCGACGGCGGCCGCGCGAACGCGCGCGACGGTGTCGGGTGCGACGAGGTCGGGGCGGCTCAGGGCGCGTGAGGCGGTGGACTTCGCGACCCCCGCCCGTGCCGCGACATCGGCCAACGTCGTCACGGCGCCCCCTCCGGTCGGCACGAACCTCGCGCACGGTCGGTTCATCCTACTGAGGGGCGACAACCGGTTGCGCCGACGCCCGTCCCGCGTTTAACACGCTGTTTACACGGATGGTCGCGCGAGGCGCCGGGAGACCCCTACGGTGGAAGCAACCGGTTGCGCAACCGGTTGTCATCTCCACCCGAACGGAGTCCGCCCGTGCTCTCACGCCGCACCGGACTGCTCGCCCTGCCCGGGCTGGCGCTGCTACTGGTGGGATTCCTCATCCCCTCGGTGGCGATGCTCTTCGCCCCTCCCGGAGTCAGCCCGCTCGACATCTTCGCGCGGCTCGGGAGCATGCTCACCGACCCCTACGATCTCGCGATCATCGGCCGGACCGTCGGGCTCGGGCTCATCGTCACGGTCGTCTCCATCGTGCTGGGCTTCCCCATCGCCTACCTGCTGGCCCGGTCCACCTCTCGGTGGGCGGGGGTCCTGTTGGCGCTGGCGATCTTCCCCCTGCTGCTGAGCAACGTCGTGCGCACGTTCGGGTGGCTCGTGCTCCTCGGCTCGAACGGTGCGGTCGGGCAGCTCCTCGTCGGGCTCGGCATCGTCGAGAAAGCGCCCCAGCTGCTCTACACCGAGCTCGCGATCGTGCTGGGTCTCACCCAGCTCTTCCTGCCGCTCGCCGTGATCTCCTGCTACTCCGCCGTCGCCCAGGTCGACCCGGGCCTCGACGACGCCGCCAGAGGACTCGGTGCCGGACGCACTCGCACGTTCTGGGGCATCGTCGTCCCCCTGTCGGCACCCGGCATGGTGGTCGCGGCGACCCTCGTCTTCGCGGGGAGCGTCACGGCGTACACGACGCCGTACCTGCTGGGCGGATCCAGCCAGCGGATGCTCTCGACCCAGCTCTTCTCCTACTCGAGCGTCAGCATCGACTGGGCTGCCGCGAGCGCGACCGCGATCATCATGACGGTCCTGGTCTTCGCGGTCTCGGGACTGTCGGCCGTCGTCGGACGGCGGGGGGCCACCTCGTGAAGACCTCGCGTCCCGTCGCGGCATCCCTCGCCGTCGCCGGCTACATCGTGATGATCGTGCCGATCCTGTTCGTGGTGGCCACCGCGTTCACCGGGGGGCGTTCGCTCCGCTTCCCGCCCGAGGGCTTCTCGCTCCGCTGGTTCGAAGCCGCCTTCGCGTACAGCCCCTTCGTGTCGGCGCTCGTGTCGAGCCTCGAACTCGCCCTGTTGGCCACGCTCCTGGCGCTGGCCATCGGCGTCCCGGTCACCCTCGCCATCCACCGCGGACGACTCCCCGGCAAGGGCATCGTCGAGGGGCTGTTCCTCTCGCCCCTGATCGTTCCCGAGCTCGTGGTGGGTCTGGCGCTCTACCAGCAGCTCATCATCGGTCTGCGCCTCGACAACTTCCCGGTGCTGCTCATCGGGCACACGGTCCTCATGCTGCCCTACGCGGTGCGCGTCACGGGCGCGTCGCTGGCCCTGGCCGATCCCAGCGTCGAAGAAGCCGCCCGCGGTCTGGGAGCCTCGCCCATCCGCGCCTTCTTCAGCGTCACCCTGCCGCTGCTGCGCCCGGGCATCTTCTCGGCGGGGCTGCTCAGCTTCGTCACCTCGTTCAACAACGTGCCGCTGTCCCTGCTGCTCCAGAGCCGCGAGTTCCGCACGCTCCCGGTCACGATGCTCGACTACGTCCAGCAGAGCTACGACCCGATGGTCGCCGCGACCAGCACCATCATCCTCGCGGGCACGGTCGTCGTGGCCGTCATCGCCGAGCGCACGGTCGGCTTCGCCCGCATCTTCGGAGGGATCAACCGATGACCACTGCAGCAGAATTCGTCGGGGTCACCCAGCGTTTCGGCGACTTCACGGCGGTCGACGACATCGACCTCGCGATCCCCACGGGGCAGCTGACGACCCTGCTCGGACCGAGCGGATGCGGCAAGACCACGTCGCTGCGCATGCTCGCCGGGTACACCCAGCCCACGGCCGGACGCATCATGATCGCGGGAACGGATGCCACGCGCATGCCGCCCGAGAAGCGGGGCCTGGGCATGGTGTTCCAGTCGTACGCCCTCTTCCCCCACATGAGCGTCGCCGAGAACGTCGGATACGGGCTGAAGCTCCGCAAGGTCCCCACGGCCGAGCGCACCCGCCGCGTCGCCGAGGCCCTCGACCTGGTGGGCCTCGGGCATCTCGCCGCGAGTCGGCCGAAGAAGCTCTCCGGCGGACAGCAGCAGCGCGTCGCCCTCGCCCGTGCGATCGCGATCACGCCCACGCTCCTGCTCCTCGACGAGCCGCTCTCGAACCTCGACGCCCGACTCCGCGTGCAGATGCGCGCCGAGATCCGGCGTATCCAGGCCGAGACGGGACTCACGGTCGTGCTGGTCACGCACGACCAGGACGAGGCCCTCGAGATGTCGGATCGCATGGTGCTCATGCGTGCCGGGAAGATCATGCAGGAGGGCGCCCCCGTCGACGTCTTCAGCGCTCCCGCGAACCGCTTCGTGGCGGAGTTCCTCGGGTACGAGAACTTCCTCACCGCGGCTGACAGTTCTCTTCTCACGGTCCGTCCCGAGCACCTGGCGCTGGGCTCCGCCCCCGCGGCCGGCGGGCTGCATCTCGACGGTGTGGTAGCCGACGTCGCCTATCGCGGCGTCGATCGTCTGGTCACGGTCGAGACCGTCGACGCGCAGGGCACGACCGTGCGACTGGTCGCCGACGTCCGCGACGACGAGGTCACCGCGCGCCCCGGCGAGCGCGTCACCGTGTCGGCATCCGATTCCCGCCTCATCCGTCTCGCCGCCTGAGGCGAGCCTTCACCGATCCACCCGACGCTCCACCCCACAGCAGGCGGCATCCCCACCCGCCGTTCGAGAGGACCTCGCATGACCCGCACCCCGACGCGCCGCATCCTCGCGGCCTCGACCGTCTTCGTCGCCACCGCCCTGGTCGTCTCCGGCTGCTCCTCGGCCGGTTCGAGCGATGCCGCCGAAAGCGACACGATCGTCGTCAGCACCTTCCCCTTCGGGGTCGAGCAGTTCCAGGAGGCGGTCATCGACCCCTTCACCGCCAAGACCGGCATCAAGGTCGAGGTCGAGACCGGAAGCAACGCCGACCGCCTGTCGCAATTGCAGCTCGCCGCCGGCGACCCGGGGATCGACGTCATGCTGATCTCCGACACCTTCGCCGCCTCAGGGCAGGAGAAGAACCTGTTCCAGTCGTTCGACGAATCGAACGTCCCGAATCTCGCGACGATCGCCGACTTCGCGACCGAGGAGGGCTTCGACGGACCGGCCTACAGCTATCAGCTGAACGGCACGCTCTACAACACCGACGACGTCACGGCCGCTCAGGCCGCCGACTGGTCGCTCTACGCCGACCCGGCCCTCAGCGGCCGCCTGGCCTTCCCCGACATCTCCGTGACGGCGGGGCAGCTGGCCGTCTCCGGGGTCGCCGACGCGCTTGGAAGCGGACCGTACGACGTCGACTCGGCCTACAAGACGCTCGGCGAGTGGGCTCCCGGCATCCTGCAGTTCTACTCCTCGTCGACCGAGGTGACGAACCTGTTGACGCAGGGCGAGATCGTCGCCGCCGACGCGCTCAGCGGCTTCGCGACCACCCTCATCGCCTCGGGCGAGCCCGTCGCCTGGACCGCTCCGGCGAAGGGCCGCTACATGGCCACGAACCGCGCCATGATCCCCGAGGGGGCGCCGAACGTCGAGGGGGCGTACGCCTTCATCGACTACCTGCTCTCGGCCGAAGCGCAGAGCGCGTCGGCGAAGATCGTCGGCGACCTGCCGGTCGCGCCCAACGCCGAGATCCCCGAGGCGATCACCTCCGTCGTCGGCGACATCGCCGCCGACCCCGTCGCGGCGGGCTACTCCACGCTCGACCCGGCGCAGATCCTCCCGAACCGCGCGCAGTGGGTCGAACGCTTCGCTCGCGAGGTCTCGTCCCGTTGACCCCCTGACCGGCCGTCGGAGTTCCCCCCGCTCCGGCGGCCGCCCGCCCTCGCGCTCGACGCGGGGGCGGGCATCCATTCCTTCAACGTACGAACGGTTCCATGACCTCCGCACCACCTCTCCCCGCCGAGTACCTCCGTCGCCTGCCGAAGGCCGATCTGCACTGCCACCTGATCGGGACCGTCCGCGCGTCGACGTTCGCGGAACTCGCTCGACGCGAGTCGCTCGCGCTCCCGGCCGACCCGGAGCGCATCTTCGCCGACATCAACTCCCTGCCGCCCGACCCGGCGCTGTACCGGAACACCCGCATCCCGGTCCCGCAGGAGCGCGGTGCCGACGAACCCGCGGTGTCGTACTCGCTGTTCCAGGTCTCGAACTGGGTCGTGGAGGTGCTTCGGGATGCCGATGACCTGACGCGCATCGTCTACGAGGCGTTCGAGGATGCCCACCGCCTCAGCGGCACCCGTCATCTGGAGCTGTTCTTCGACGCCCTCCCGCCGCACCTCGAGACCCTCGGGTACGCGGGAGCGGTCGAGGCCTACGCCGAGGGCATCCGTCGGGCCGAGCGGGACTTCGGCATGACGGGCCTCATGATCCAGGGGATCGATCGCAGCCGCAGCGGCGAGGAGGCCCTCGAGGTCGTCCGCCGCGTGGTCGATCATCCGCACGAGTACGTGGCCGGCATCGGTCTCGACAACCTCGAGACGGCCGGGCCTCCCGAGCGTTTCGCCGAGGCGTACCGGCTCGCCGGCGAGGCGGGTCTGGGCCGCACGGCTCACTCGTCGGAGCATGCCCCCACCGCCGTCAACACCATCACGTGCCTCGACGTGCTGGGCTGCGACCGTATCGACCACGGCTACTACGTCCTCGAGGACGACGACGTCGTCGCGCGGATGCGAGACGAACGGGTCGCGTTCACCGTGGCATCCACCACCTCCCGGCGGTCGTGGCGGCCGTGGCGCCGCGCCTCCATCGGCGCGATGCTCGAGGCCGGGCTGAACGTCATCCCGTGCTCCGACGATCCGGGGATGTTCCCGACCACCCTGGCGGCCGAGTACGGCATCGTGTCGGAGCAGATCGGTGCCTCGGCGGAGCAGGTGCGGCGCATGGCGCTGGCGTCGTTCGAGGCGTCGTGGCTGCCGGCCGATCGACGTGAGCGGGCGGTGGCCGACGCGGAGCGCGAGACCGCGGCGCTCGACGCCGAGTTCTCGCTCGAAGGCGCCCCGGTCCGCTCCTGAGTCCGCGTCCCGACGTGCGCCGGCGGGCATAGGCTCGGCGCATGCCGATCCCTCGCGCCGCCGCGGGCTCCGCTCCGGTGGCGGGGGTCGCATGACGGCATCCACCCCCGCTCCTGATCCACGACGCTGGAGCGCGCTCTCGGTCATGCTCATGGGGCAGTTCGCCGCCCTCCTCGACGTCAGCGTGACGAACGTCGCCCTGCCCTCGATCGGGCGGTCCACCGGGGCGGGCTCGAACGAGCTGCAGTGGATCGTGACCGGGTACGTGCTCGCGTTCGCCCTCGTTCCCGTCATCGGCGGGCGGTTGGGCGATCAGTGGGGGCGGCGGCGCATCTTCACCATCGCCGTGCTCGGGTTCGTGACCGCCAGCGCGGCCGTCGGTCTGGCGCCGAACGGGGGACTGCTCATCGCGGCCCGGGTCGTGCAGGGACTGTTCGGCGGGATGATGGGGCCGCAGGTGTCGGGCTTCATCCAGAACACCTTCCCCGCGTGGGAACGGGGGCGGGCGTTCGGTCGGCTCGGGCTCACCGTCGGTGCGGGGACGGCGCTCGGTCCGGTGATCGCGGGACTGCTCATCTCGGCGGGCGGCCCCGAAATCGGGTGGCGTCTAGTGTTCTTCATCAACGTGCCGGTCGGAATCGCCGCCGTTCTGCTGGCTCGCCGATGGGTCCCCGCCGATGAGACGTCGCCGACGCCATCCGGTCGGCGCGTCGACGTGCTCGGTGCCGCCCTGTTGGGAGCCGGGGTCCTGTGCCTGCTGTTCCCCATCGTCGAGACGGGTCAGAGCGGCGGCCCGGTCATGTTGTTGCTGCTCATCCCCGCCGCGGGATTCCTTTTCGCCCTCGTGCGTCACGAAGCGCGCCTGACGAGGGCGGATGCCGGACCCCTGCTGGATCTGCGGCTGTTCCGCGTCCGCTCGTTCGTCACCGGCGTCGTCTTCGCCGTCGTGTTCTTCTGCAGCAACACCGGCATCCCGCTCGTGCTCGCGCTGTACTACCAGGACGGTCTCGGCTTCACCGCCCTGCAATCGGGCCTGGGCGTGACGGCTTACGCCATCGGGTCGGTGGTGGGAGCGCCCGTCGCCGGGCGCTTCGTCTCACGCGTGGGCCGGCCACTGCTCGTCGGTGCGGTCGCGGTGTTCACGAGCGTCACGGTCGTTCTGGGGCTGCTCGTGCAGATCGGTGCCGAGGCGACCGATCCGGTGGGCGTCATCCTGCGGCTGTGCCTGCCCCTGTTCGTCCTCGGGGTCGCGGGCGGAGCGATCGTCACCCCGAACCAGACGCTGACCCTCGCCGACGTCGACCCCCGCCGAGGGGGCGTGGCCGGCGGCGTCGTCCAGACGGCCCAGCGGGTGGGGTCGTCGATCGGGCAGACGGTGCTGGGTACGACCTTCGCGCTCGCGGTCGCGGGCGCCTCCGCAGCCACCACTCCCGGTTCTCCCGCGGGGGACCCGAGCGCTTTCGCCCACGCGTTGACCCTGGCCCTGGCGGTGTCGGTGGTGTTCTCGGGATCGGCCATCGCGCTCAGCGCCATCGAGGTGCATCGACACCGGCGGCGCTGACGCGAGCGGCGCGCGCGGGCGTTAGCGTCGAGGGATGCACGCCCCCTCTGCCCGCCTGGGTCTCGGCCTCGCCGCTGTCGGTCGCCCGGCCTACATCACGACCGCGCGCGACAGCGACCTGGGCGACCCCGCCGGCCGCTCGATCGACGCGATGCGCGAGCGCGCCCACCTGTTGCTCGACGAGGCGTGGGCGCTCGGCATCCGGTACATCGACGCCGCCCGCTCGTACGGCCTGGCCGAGGAGTTCCTGGGGTCGTGGCTCGCCGCCCACCCCGGTGGACGCGAGCACCTCACCGTGGGGTCGAAGTGGGGGTACGCCTACGTCGGGGAGTGGAGGATGGATGCCGCCGTGCACGAGCGCAAAGAGCACTCGGTCGCCATGTTCGATCGGCAGTGGCCCGAGACGCTCGAAGCTCTGGGAACGGCCCCGGATCTCTACCTGGTCCACTCGGTGACGCCGGATAGCACGGCGCTGGCCGACGCCGAACTGCTCGATCGGCTGCGCGGGCTGAAAGCGGGGGGTGTGCGCGTCGGTCTGTCGACGAGCGGGCCGCATCAGGGCGAGGTGGTCCGCTCCGCTCTGGAGATCGAGGACTCCCCGTTCACGGTGTTGCAGTCGACGTGGAACCTTCTCGAGCCGTCGGTCGCCCCCGCGTTGCAGACCGCCCACGACGCCGGGTGGACGATCGTCGTCAAAGAGGCCCTCGCCAACGGCGAGCTCGCCCGCGCCGAATCGGGCAGTCGCCTCGAGGCCCTGGCATCCGGGACGCCGTCCGACGTCTTCGCCCTCGGCGCCGCCCTGGCGCAACCGTGGGCCGACATCGTGCTGAGCGGGGCGACCACTCTCGCGCACCTGCGCCGAGGCGCGCGGGCGCGACCGGTCGACACCTCGGGGGAGCTGGCGACCGATCCGATCGACTACTGGCGCCGCCGGTCGGAGCGCCCCTGGCGCTGAGCGCGGCTCAGGGCACGCAATTGAGCGTCGCGACCGAGCCCGAGACGTTCGCCCATGACGTGGCGATCGCGGTCGCGAGCACTGACCCCGACGACGAGCGAGCCTGCACGTACCCGGCTGATCGCGCGTTGGCGATGGAGCGCACGGTGATGCCGGGGGAGTACGTGCCGCACGTCGAGAACGACACCCGCGTGCCCGTCAGGTTCGCCCCGGTGAACGCGCAGACGTTCCCGTCGGCGCACCCACCGACAGCGCGCTCGTGTTCTGATGGCGCGTCGATCGTCATGCCGAGCTCCGGCCATTCCGCGTGGTGCGAGTCGATGACGACCCCGCCGGGGATCTCGGCGAGAGCCGTGGCGATATCGGGGTGCAGATCGTCGGTCGTGGTCATTCGGTGCGTGCCTTTCTCTCGGAGACGTCCCAGAGGGTGTAATCGGTGATGGAGCCCGCCGGCAGCTTGAGGACCTCGTTGTCGGCGAGCAGTTCCGACTCGAATCCGACAATGCGTCCCGTGTCGGCCGACAGCAGCAGGGTCGCCTCGGAGGTGGTCAGTCCGGACGGCACCGCCGCGAGACCGACGACCGGACGACCGAGACGGTCGAACGCCGTGCCGACCACGCGCAGGCCGGGGGCCTGAGCGACAACCTCGAGCAGGGCCGCCTGCTGCGGGCCGGTGAGGGTCCACTCACCCAGAAGCGACCGAGCGCCGAGCATCGCGTCGCCCGCCGTGAGCTGATCCCCGGCGCCGGTCGAGGTGAGGACGAGCGCCCGCATCGCCTCGACGGTGGGTTCTGGCGCGGTGGGGGAGAGCGGCGAGAACTGGTTCTGCACGAACTGCAGGTCGCCTACGACGGTTCCCGGCGTCGGATCGCCCGCGGGCACCGTGTCGCCCGCCGCGTTGGTCGCCTCGGCCGCCGTCGTCACCATCGAGCCCGAGAGGTCCGCGTTCCAGCGCACGTCGATCCACTCGCGGCGGAACACCGTCGCCTCGGCCTCGTCGGGCGAACCGCTGTAGTACCACCCGAGCGAGAGGGATCGTCGTTCGGGCTCGGAGGGACCCGACCCGTCGGTCAACCGCTCCTGCGCCTGCGCGATCACCTGGGGCGCGTCCTCGGACATCGAGGTGAACACGAGTGGTTCCGGTGTGAGGGCGGATGCCGGGCTCCCCGGCATCCACAGGACTCCGGTCACGATCGCGAGCACCAGGACGACGACCGCGGCGGCCGAGCCCCACGCGGCGTACGCGGGTCGGCGGCGCGTTCGCGGCGCGCTCCCCGCGAAGTCGCGAGCCCGACGCTCGGCGTCGAGAGGGATCGGCGCGTCGAGGGGCGTCCGCGCGGGATCCAGCCGACGCAGCGCGCGGGTCAGGTCATCGTCGCTCATCGAACACCTCCTCGACGGACAGGGGCGTTCCGGACAGGAGGGGGCGGAGCTTGGCCCGCACGCGGTTCAGCCGTGTCCACACCGTCCCGGCGCTCGCGCCGACGACGAGGCCGACCTCGGCGGCCGAGAGGTCCTCCCAGTACGTGAGCCAGAGGATCTCGCGCTCCTTCTCGGACAGGCCGCGGATCGCGTCGACCAGTTTCTCGAGCATCTCGCCCTCCGACTCGTTCGAGAGGGTGCGCACCTGGTCCTCGATATGCATCCATAGGGCCCCCTCCCGGTCTCGTCGTCGGTACTCGTTCGCGATGAGGTTGCGCGCGGTGCGGTACAGCCACGGCAAACCGAACGGCTCGCGGGGATCGCGCTTGCGCCAGGCGATCTCGAAGCATTCCATCGTGAGGTCGTCGGCGGCATCGCGGTCCGACACGCGCCGCTCGATGAATCGCCGAACGGCGTTGTAGTGCTCGCGGAAGAGCGCCACGAAATCCGCGTCGTCCGTCACCGCTGTCTTTCCTCGTGCGTGTACCGGGGCTGTGTCGGTGCGCCGGCGAACCTTACGGAGGTGCGGGAGAAAAGATTTCCGGACCCGTGTGTAAGGAATGGCGCACGTCGAACACGGCAT
>Ga0308159_1002566_pt1 | contig 20653 bp, 19 predicted proteins | sample PhyCR1_FD_201040 | JGI IMG/M metagenome (GOLD analysis project Ga0308159, IMG submission 201040) | Phyllosphere microbial communities from UC Gill Tract Community Farm, Albany, California, United States - DLSLC.R1 | ecosystem: Host-associated > Plants > Phyllosphere > Unclassified | place: USA... | reverse complement strand
GGAATGCGGCCGGCATGCACGCCGCTCGCGATCAGGTTGCCGCATTCCCACTGCCAGAGGTTGGGTGCCTGCGGCTCGACCTCGTCGCGGCGGATGCGGGCATAGAGGCGCCGCGTGTGTTCGCCGGCCGCGTCGGGCAGCAGCCAGGCGGCGGTCACGGAGGCATCGAGCACGAAGGCGGTGGTGGACATGGTCATGCGGCGGTGCTCCGCCCGCTGCGGCGCAGGGCCGGCGCCGCCGTGTGCGCGGTCGCGGCACGGATGCTGGCATGCAGCGCATCGATCTGCCCCAGCTCGCGCGCGATCTGCTCGTCGGTGATCACCGGCCGGCGCCGCACCGGCAGCATGCGCACCACTTCTTTACCGTGCCGGGTGATGCGCACCTCCTCGCCCTGCTCCACCGCCTCGATGAGCGCGGAAAAGCGGGTCTTGGCTTCGTAGATGCCGACGGTCTGCATGCGCAAAGGCTTCCGGAAAAAGAAAAGTCTGGCCTGAACAAGAATTCAGACCAGACTTTACCAAACCGACCAGAAAATGACAATCAGACCAGAATGTCCGTAAGCGCCAATTTCGTCATGGCACACAATGCCACAGCGGCCCAACGCGCGGGCAGCCGTGCAAGGGCCGCCCCGCCGCACCGGCTGCGTCCCCCTTCCCGAACGGCGCAGCCGTTCGAGAGAAGGGGGAAGGCGCGAAGCGCCTCAGGGGGATGTACCCTTCTAGTCCGCGCGATAGTTGGGCGCTTCCTTCGTGATCTGCACGTCGTGGACGTGGCTCTCGCGGATGCCGGCGGTGGTGATCTCGACGAACTCCGCCTTGTTGTTCATCTCTTCGATGGTCGCGCAGCCGCAGTAGCCCATGGCCGCACGCACGCCGCCCGCCATCTGGAAGACGATGGAGACCATCGAGCCCTTGTAGGGCACGCGGCCTTCGATGCCTTCGGGCACCAGCTTGTCGGCATTGGGGTTGCCGGTGCTCGATTCCTGGAAGTAGCGGTCGGCCGAGCCCTGCTGCATGGCGCCGATGGAGCCCATGCCGCGGTAGCTCTTGTAGCTGCGGCCCTGGAACAGGATCACTTCGCCGGGCGCCTCTTCGGTGCCGGCGAACATGCCGCCCATCATGATGGTGCTGGCGCCGGCGGCCAGGGCCTTGGCGATGTCGCCCGAGTAGCGGATGCCGCCGTCGGCGATCAGGGGCACGCCCGTGCCGCGCAGGGCCGTGGCCACGCTGTCGATGGCCATGATCTGGGGCACGCCCACGCCCGCGACGATGCGGGTGGTGCAGATGGAGCCCGGGCCGATGCCGACCTTGACCGCATCGGCTCCCGCCTCGACCAGCGCCAGTGCGGCGGCGCCGGTGGCGATGTTGCCGCCGATCACATCCACCTGCGGGTAGTTCTGCTTGACCCAGCGCACGCGCTCGATCACGCCCTTGCTGTGGCCGTGGGCCGTGTCCACCACGATCGCGTCGACACCGGCCTTGACCAGTGCCTCGACGCGCTCCTCGGTGCCCTCGCCCACGCCGACGGCCGCGCCCACGCGCAGGCGGCCGTTGCTGTCGCGCGCCGCGTTGGGAAAGCTGGTCTGCTTGGTGATGTCCTTGACGGTGATCAGGCCCTTGAGCTCGAACGCGTCGTTGATGACGAGCAGGCGCTCGAGCTTGTGCTTGTTGAGCAGCGCCTTGGCCTCGGAGGCGGTCGCGCCCTCCTTCACCGTGATGAGCTTCTCGCGCGGCGTCATGATGTCGCGCACCTTGACGTCGTAGCGGGTCTCGAAGCGCAGGTCGCGCCCCGTGACGATGCCGATCACCTTGCCCGCGTCGCAGACGGGGAAGCCCGAGATGCCGAGCTGCTCGGACATCTGCAGCACCTGCAGCACCGTGTGGTCCGGGGTGATGACGACCGGGTCGCGCACCACGCCGGACTCATAGCGCTTGACCTTGGCGACGTGGGCCGCCTGCTCCTGCGCCGTGAGGTTCTTATGCACGATGCCGATACCGCCCTCCTGCGCGATGGCGATGGCCAGGCGCGCTTCGGTCACGGTGTCCATGGCAGCGGACACGAGCGGGAGGTTCAGGGAGATATTGCGGGAGAGTCGCGTCGCGAGGGACGTGTCCTTGGGGAGGACCTGGGAGTACGCCGGCACCAGCAACACATCGTCGAAGGTGAGCGCTTTTCCTAGAAGGCGCATGAGATTCGCTCCAAAAAAACGATTGTACCCGCCGAGCCGCACCCTCTGCTCCGGCCGGGCTCCCCGGGGGCGTCAGCCGATGGCGCGCCCGGAGGGCCGAAGCTACACTCGCCGCATGACACTCCACCGACTTCTCGTGCTCGTGTGCGCCACGTCCTGGGCGCTGGCGGCTTCGGCGCAATGGCAATGGGTCGACAAGGACGGGCGCAAGGTGTTCAGCGACCGCCCTCCGCCGGTCGACGTGCCCGCCAAGAACATCCTGAAGCAGCCCGGCGGCAGCCTGCAGCCCGCGCCGCGCCCGCAGGCCGCGCCGGCCGATGCGGTGGCCGGCACGCAGCCCGGCGCCGCGGTGGCGGCCCGCCCCGGGGCGCCCGCCTCCGCCGCGAGCGCGCCGCAACTGTCCGGCACCGACAAGGAGCTGCAGGAACGCAAGGCCCAGGCGGAGGCCGCCGAGGCCGCGCGCAAGAAGGCGGAAGACGACCGCATCGCCAAGGCCCGCGCCGAGAACTGCCAGCGCGCGCGGCAGCAGCAGTCCATGCTGGCCTCGGGCCAGCTCGTGAGCCAGGTGAACGCCCAGGGCGAGCGCGCGTTCATGGACGACGCGACCCGCGCCGCCGAGCTGCGCCGGGCGGAAGCGGCGATCGCCTCCGACTGCGCGCGCTGAAACGGGCGGCCCTGACCGGTGCTCAGAGCGGCTCACACGACCCAGCGAAGCGGTTCTGGCCAGGCGTCGTATCGCAGGCAGTACGATGAGTACGACAAGATGCGGCAACGACGCCAGAAGGGTCGTGTTAGCCGCTTTCAGTACCCGGCCTTGGCGCCGGGACGGCGTGCGGCGAACAGCCCCGTCGCACGCGCTCCCTGCCGTGCGAAGCGCTCGCGCCGCGCCTTCTTGGGATCGACCCGCAGCGGCCGGTACCACTCGATGCGGTCACCCGTCTGCAGGATGCGGCCAGGCTCCACCGGCTTTCCCCAGATGCCGCAGGGCGCACCATCCTCCACCGGCCCTCCGCAGGCACGCAGCGCGTCGCGCACCGTGGCGCCCGCGGGCAGCTCCAGGGCGACTTCGCGCACGTCGCGCGGCCCGGGCGACCACGCGACGGTCACCACCACGCGACCCGCGCCGTCACTCCCCATACACCTGCTCCGCGCGCTGGATGAACGCATCCACCATGCTGCCCGCGATGCGGTCGAACACCGGCCCCACCAGGGCAGCGAGCGCGATGTTGTCGAATCCGTAGTTGAGCTGCAGCTCCACCTTGCAGGCGCGCTGGCTGCCGTCGCCCACGGGATGGAAGCGCCAGTCGCCGTCGAGCTGCGAGAACGGCCCCTTCACGAGCCGCATCTGCACGCGCCGGCCCGGCTCGTGCTGGTTGCGCGTGACGAAGGATTTGCGCAGGCCGCTGAAGGCGATGCCGACCTCGGCGGTCATGCCGTGCTCGTCCTGCTCCAGCACCCGCGCGCTGTCGCACCAGGGCAGGAATTCCGGGTACTTCGCCACGTCGGTGACGAGGGCGAACATCTCTTCGGGGCTGTACCAGATCAGGACGGACTTGTTGACGTTTTTCATGGATGGACGGGGATGGCGGGCCGCGGCAGGGCGGCGCACTAGAATCCCCGGAAAGCGCACGGACGATCGTTCGATTGTAGGGAGGGCTTTCAAACCCCTCCATGTGCCGCATCTGATTCCCCATGGCCAAGAAACCCGACACCCAGTCACGCATCGCCGACAACAAGAAGGCGGCCTTCAATTACTTCTTCGAGGAACGCCACGAGGCGGGCATGGTGCTGCACGGCTGGGAGGTGAAGGCGCTGCGCGAGGGCAAGGTGCAGCTCACCGACGGCTACGTCGTGATCCGCGAGGGCGAGCTCTACCTGATCGGCTGCCAGATCAACGCGCTCAAGACGGCCTCCACCCACGTGAGCCCGGACGCGGCCCGCACCAAGAAGCTGCTGCTGCACAAGGACGAGATCCTGCGCCTCATCGGCAAGGTGGAGCAGAAGGGCTACACGCTGGTGCCGCTCAACCTGCACTGGACGAACGGCCGCGCCAAGTGCGAGATCGCACTCGCCAAGGGCAAGGCCGAGCACGACAAGCGCGACACGATCAAGGAGCGCGAGGGCAAGCGCGAGGTCGAGCGCGCGATGAAGAGCCGCCACCGCTGAGCGGCCGCAAAAAAATTTCGGGCGGTGCGGAATAAACCGATCGCGCCCGGTGTTCTATCCTGCGTGGGGCCGGCATGTCGCCGCCACCCGCGCCTACAGGAGCACACACCGATGACCCGACTCTCCACCCTCTTCGCGGCCTCCGCCCTGGCACTGGCACTCGCCGGCTGCGCCTCCATGTCGTCGTCCCGCATGCCCGGCGGCGTCGCCGAGAAGAACGGCGCCCTCGTGGGCCCGAACGGCATGACCCTCTACACCTTCGACCGCGACCCGGCGGGCGGCGGCAAGTCGGCCTGCAATGGCCCCTGCGCGAAGAACTGGCCGCCCCTGCTGGCCGGCAGCGACACGCCCACGGGAGACTTCACCGTGGTGGAACGCGACGACGGCGCACGCCAGCTGGCCTACAAGGGCAAGCCGCTCTACTACTGGGTGAAGGACACGCAGCCGGGCGAGCGCACCGGCGACGGCGTGAACCAGGTCTGGCGCACCGCCAAGCCCTGATACGAGTCCGCCATCCCAGCGATAACTGCGTTGCTTCGCCTTGCCGTGCTGCAGCACTGTCTGCGGCTGCGCGCCTTGTTCTCGCTGGCATGGCGAACCCTTATACGACGCCATGAACGCAGTCGGCATACCCTCGCCATGGTGACTCCCCCCAGGTAACCGCCCCATGGACGACATCACGCCGCACCTGCCGGGCCTGCGCCGCTACGCGCGGGCGCTGACGGGCAACGCCTGGGCGGCGGACGACCTGGTGCAGGACACGCTGGAGCGCGCCTGCCGCAAATGGCTGCTGTGGCGCCCCGGCACCCACCTGCGCGCGTGGCTGTTCACGCTCATGCACCGGGTGTACCTGAACCAGATGCGCGCGGTGCCGGCGCAGCCGCCGATCGACCTGGAAGCCGTGCAGGACCATCTGCAGGCGCCGCCCGCGCGCACCGACGACGCGCTGGACCTGGACCGCTGCCTCCAGCGCCTGCCCGCCGACCAGCGTGCGGTGCTGCTGCTGGTGACGCTCGAAGACATGGATTACGCCGCCGCCGCCAAGGTGCTGGGCGTGCCGGTGGGCACGGTGATGTCGCGCCTCTCGCGCGCCCGGCAGCGGCTGCGCGAACTCATGGAGCCGCAGGCCCGCACGCCCGGCACGGTGCCGGAGGCGGCAGCGCCGCGGCCGACCTCGCCGCCCGCGGTGCCGCGGCTGCGGCGCCTGAAATGACGCTGGACCGCAGGCCATGAACACCCCGCGCAACCCCACCACCGACGGTGCCCTGCATGGCGCGCCTTCCAAAGATCCGGACACCGGCCTGGACGACGACCGCCTGCATGCGCTGGTGGACGGCCGGCTGCCGGGCGACGAAGCGCAGGCTCTGCGCCGGCGGTTGGCCGGCGACCCTGCGGCACGGGAGCGCGTGCACGCCTGGCAGGCCCAACGCGAACGGCTGCGCGGGCTGCATGCCGATTGGGAAGCGGCACCGGTGCCGCCACCGCTCGCGCAGGCGGCACGCGATTTCCAGACCCGGCGCATGCGGTCGGCCCAGGCCTGGCGCATGGCCGGCCTCGCGGCCTCGCTCGCGCTCGCCTTCGGGCTCGGATGGACGCTGCACGGCACGGTCCGCCCCGCCGATCCGGCCGCCGCCACGCTGGCGCGCTCGGCCCCCCCGCCCCTCGCACCCACCCAGCGTTTCGCGCTGCAGGCCGCCGCCGCGCATGCGGTCTACCAGCCCGAGCAGCGCCATCCGGTGGAAGTGGGCGCGGCCCAGCAGGAGCATCTCGTGCAGTGGCTCTCCAAGCGCCTGGGCCGGCCGCTGCACATTCCGGACCTGCAGCCGCAGGGCTACGAACTCGTGGGCGGGCGCCTGCTGCCGGGCGATGCCGGCCCGGGCGGCACCAGCGGTGCGCGCGCGCAGTTCATGTACCAGAACGCCGCGGGGCAGCGGGTGACGCTGTACCTCGGCGCACTGCCTGCCGCCGGCACGGCGGGCGCGTCCGGGAGAACGGCCCCCACGCCCGCGGCGGAAACCGCGTTCCGCTACGAAGGCGACGGGCCCGTGCCCAGCTTCTACTGGGTGGAGGATGGCTTCGGCTACGCGCTGAGCGGCCCGCTGCCCCGCGAGGCGCTGCTGGCCATCGCGGCGGCCGTCCATCCGCAGCTGTGACTCAGCGCAGCGCGGCGAGCGGATGCGCGTGCGCGGGCCAGGGGCTGTCGAAGAACGGCTGCCACATCGCGGGCGTGACGTCCTCGATGCGCGCCGGGTTCCAGCGCGGGGCGTGGTCCTTGTCCACGGCCAGGGCGCGGATGCCCTCCACCGTTTCGCTCTGGCCGGGCCGCAGGTAGAAGCAGTGCCGCACCATGTCGCGCTCCATGCGCAGGTCGGCGGCCAGGTCCATGCCGCGCGCGCGGCGGATCTGCTCCAGCACCACGTGCAGCATCAGCGGTGAGCGCTTGCGCAGCGTGGCCGCCGTGGCGCGCGCCCAGTCGCTGCCGTCGGCCTCCAGCGCGGCGAGGATGGCCGGCACGTCGGCTGCGCCGAAGGCGGCGTCGATGCGCGCTCGGTCGGCCGTGGCGGCGGGCTGCGGTTCGGTGAAATGCGTGGCGACCCAGCGTTCGACGGCGGCACCGTCCTCGAAGCTGCGCGTGCCGAGGCCGTCCCAGAGGCCTGCCTGTGCCCCGGCCGGCACGCAGCCGTCCGCCAGGCCCAGCGCCACCGCGTCACCCGCGCCGATCGTGTCGCCGGTGAGCGCCAGCCATTCGCCGGTGCGGCCGGGGCAGCGCGAGAGGAAGTAGCCGCCGCCCACGTCCGGGAACAGGCCGATCGCGGTCTCGGGCATGGCCATCTTGGTGCGCGGGGTGACGAGGCGCAGCGTGCCGCCCTGGCTGATGCCCATGCCCCCGCCCATGACGATGCCGTCCATGAACGCGATGTAGGGCTTGCCGAAGGCGTGTATCAGGTGGTTGAGCGCGTATTCCTCGGTGAAGAAGTCCTCCAGCTGCGGGTTGCCCGTGCTGCCGGCCTGGTGCAGGAAGCGGATGTCGCCGCCCGCGCAGAAGGCGCCGAAGTCACCCTCCTTGTTCGTGCCGCGGATGGCCACCGCCAGCACGGCCGGATCGGCCTGCCAGCGCAGCAGCGCCTCCATGAGGTCGCGCACCATGCCCAGCGACAGCGCGTTCAGCGCGCGGGGGCGGTTCAGCGTGATGAAGCCCACCTGCCCGCGCACCTCGGCCAGCACGTCGCGTTGCGTTGCATCCATTCGAGTCTCCTTCGTCATCCTGTTGTTGGTCAAAGCGGTGCCCGAAATTGTGCCGCACGCCGCGCGGTGTGCCCGGTCTCCTACAGGACCTGCGCGGGCCGCTGCCTAGAATGCCCCGGCATGCCCCTCGACGCCGTGGCAACGCAGCATTGCCCGATCCCCTCCGCCGCCGCCCTGTCCGCTGAAGGCGACTGCGGCCCGGCCCGCGCGCGCCCTGCAGACGCCGCCGCCCACCTGCCCGGGAGCCCGCCATGGAATGGCTGAGCGACCCGTCGGCCTGGGCGGGCCTGCTCACGCTGGTGGTGCTGGAGATCGTCCTCGGCATCGACAACCTCGTCTTCATCGCGATCCTCGCGGACAAGCTCCCCCCGGAGCAGCGGGACCGCGCGCGGCTGATCGGCCTGTCGCTCGCGCTGGTGCTGCGGCTGTGCCTGCTGGCCGCGATGGCGCACCTGATCCGGCTCACAGCGCCCATCATCGAATGGGGCTGGCTGTCGCTGTCGTGGCGGGACATGATCCTGCTGGGCGGCGGCGTGTTCCTGCTGTGGAAGGCCACCACCGAGCTGCACGAACGCCTGGAGGGCGTGGACACGGCCGGGCCGAAGCAGCGCGAGCATGCCGCCTTCGGCGTGGTGCTGGTGCAGATCGTGGCGCTGGACGCGGTGTTCTCTCTCGACTCGATCATCACCGCCGTGGGCATGGTGCAGCACCTGCCGGTGATGATGGCGGCCGTGGTGATCGCCATGGGCTTCATGATGCTGGCGTCGCGCGCGCTCACCGCCTTCGTCAACCGGCACCCCACGGTGGTGGTGCTGTGCCTGAGCTTCCTGCTGATGATCGGCTTCAGCCTCGTGGCCGAAGGCATGGGCTTCCACCTGCCCAAGGGGTACCTGTACGCCGCGATCGGCTTCTCGATCCTCATCGAGTTCTTCAACCAATGGCGGCTGCGCAACATCGCGCGCCATGCCGCGCGGCTGCCGATGCGCGAACGCACCGCGCGCGCGGTGCTGCGGCTGCTCGGCGGGCAGGAGGCCGGCGGCGCGGGCGCCTCCGGAGGCACGCCCTCATCCCCCGGTGGAGAAGCTGCGCTGCATGCCTTCCGGCAGGAGGAGCGCAGCATGGTCCGCGGCGTGCTCTCGCTCGCCGACCGCTCCGTGCTCTCGATCATGACGCCGCGCGCCGACGTGGACTGGATCGACATCAGCCAGGACAAGTCCGCGCTCTACCGCCAATTGCAGGCGCAGCCGCACGGCCTGTTCCCGGTGTGCGATCGCGGCGGTCTGGACGCGGTGATCGGCGTGGGCCGCGCCAAGGACCTGATGGCCGACCTGATCGCCCACGGCACCATCGACCGCCGCAAGAGCCTGCAGGCACCGCTGGTCGTTCCCGAGACCGTGAGCATCCTGCGGCTGATGGAGAACCTGCGCCGCTCGCGCAACCACCTCGCGCTGGTGAGCGACGAGTACGGCACGATCCTGGGCCTCGTCACGCCGATGGACGTGCTGGAGGCGATCGCGGGCGAATTCCCCGATGCGGGCGAAGACCTGCTGCTGCAGCCCGTGGCACCGGACCACTGGCTGGCGGACGGGCTGGTGGACCTGCACACGCTCGCGCGGGCCGTGCGCGTGGAGCGGCTGGCCCACAGCGCGCACGATGCGAGCACGCTGGCCGGGCTGCTGCTGGAGACCTTCGGCGAACTGCCCGCGCCCGGGCGCACCGCCGTGCTGCATGGCCTGCGCTTCGAAGTGGTGGCCGTGCAGGGGCGCCGCATCGCGCGCGTGGACGTGCGGCGCGACGACGGCGCCGAGCCGGCCGGTGCCGGCACCGCGTCGACATCGACATCGCCATCCCCGTCCCAGAAATGAAAAACGCGCCCCGTGGGGCGCGTCATTGGCTGTGCTAACCAGAGCCCCGGCCGGGGCCCCGTTCACATGCCGCGGCTGGCGCGCTTGCGCTCGTTTTCCGTCAGGTGGCGCTTGCGCAGGCGCACGCTCTTGGGCGTGATCTCGACCAGCTCGTCGTCCTCGATGAACTCCACGCCGTATTCCAGCGTGAGGTCGATCGGGGGCGTGATCTTGATCGCGTCTTCCTTGCCGGACACGCGGAAGTTGGTCAACTGCTTGGTGCGCGTGGCGTTCACGACGAGGTCGTTGTCGCGGCTGTGGATGCCGACGATCATGCCTTCGTACACCGGGTCGTTCGCCTTCACGAACATGCGGCCGCGGTCGTCCAGCTTGCCCAGGGCGTAGGTGAAGATTTCACCATCGTCCATGGAGATCAGCACGCCGTTCTTGCGGCCGCCGATGTCGCCCTTGTGCGGCTCGTAGCTGTCGAAGATGTTGGAGATCAGGCCCGAGCCGCGCGTCAGGTTCAGGAATTCGTTGGTGAAGCCGATCAGGCCCCGTGCCGGGATGCGGTATTCCAGGCGCACGCGGCCGCGGCCGTCGGATTCCATGTTGACCAGCTCGCCCTTGCGCTCGCCGAGGGCCTGCATCACGCCGCCCTGGTGGCCTTCCTCGATGTCGGCCGTCACCAGTTCGATCGGCTCGTGGCGCACGCCGTCGATGTCCTTGAACACCACGCGCGGCTTGGAGACGGCCAGCTCGTAGCCTTCGCGGCGCATGTTCTCCAGCAGGATGGTCAGGTGCAGCTCGCCCCGGCCCATCACTTCGAAGATGCCTTCCTCGTCGGTTTCCTTCACGCGCAGGGCCACGTTGTGCTGCAGTTCCTTCTGCAGGCGGTCCCACAGCTGGCGGCTGGTCACGAACTTGCCTTCACGGCCCGCCAGCGGCGAGGTGTTCACGCAGAAGTTCATGGTCAGCGTGGGCTCGTCCACCTTCAGCATCGGCAGCGGCGCGGGGTTGTTCGGGTCGGTCACGGTCACGCCGATGCCGATGTCCTCGATGCCGTTGATCAGCACGATGTCGCCGGGGCCGGCCAGCGGGGTCTGCATGCGGTCCAGGCCCTGGAAGGTCAGCACCTGGTTGACGCGGCCCTTGACGCTCTTGCCGTCCGGACCTTCCATGACCAGCACGTCCTGGCCGGGCTTGAGCGTGCCCTGGCTGATGCGGCCCACGCCGATGCGGCCCACGAACGTGGAGAAGTCCAGCGCCGAGATCTGCAGCTGCAGCGGCGCTTCCGGGTCGCCCGAGTTCGGGGGCACGTGCTTCAGGATGGTGTTGAACAGGGCCGACATGTCGGGGCCCCACTGCTCGCCCGGTGCGCCTTCTTCCAGCGACGACCAGCCGTTGATGCCCGAGGCGTACACCACGGGGAAGTCGAGCTGCTCGTCGGTCGCGCCCAGCTTGTCGAACAGGTCGAACGCGGCGTTCACGACCTTGTCGGGGTTGGCGCCCGGCTTGTCGACCTTGTTCACCACCAGGATGGGGCGCAGGCCGAGGGCCAGGGCCTTCTTGGTCACGAAGCGCGTCTGGGGCATGGGGCCTTCCTGCGCGTCGATCAGCAGCACCACGCTGTCCACCATCGACAGGGCGCGTTCCACTTCGCCGCCGAAGTCCGCGTGGCCCGGGGTGTCGACGATGTTGATGTGCGTGCCTTCCCAGCTCACGGCGCAGTTCTTGGCCAGGATGGTGATGCCGCGTTCCTTTTCGATCGCGTTGTTGTCCATCACGGTGTCGACGACCTTTTCGTGGTCGGCGAAGGTGCCGGACTGGCGCAGCAGCTGGTCCACCATGGTGGTCTTGCCATGGTCGACGTGCGCGATGATGGCGATGTTGCGGATTTGTTTGCTCATAGAGTGGGTTCCAATGTGCCGCGCTCTGCCCGCGGCGTGCTTTCCAGAATCTGTGCGATCTCCTGGGGGCTCAGGAGGCGCTCGGGGATGAGTTCGCCGGCCGCCACGCGGCCGACGCCCAGCAGGGCGCGGGGTTCGTCGCCGAACACCGCCACGGCGGGCGCATCGGGCCAGGGCCCGCGGCGGCGCACGCCGGAGAGGAAACGCGCCGTATTGTCGTGGTCCAGCGTGACAGCCGCATGCCCTGCGAGCAGCGTCTCCACCGGCTGGACGCAGTCCATGCGCGCGGCCTCGTCCATCGCTTCGAGCGCGGCGAGCGTGACGCAGCGCTCCACGCCCAGCCCGCCCGTGTCGACGCGCCGCAGGAAGGTCAGGTGCGCGCCGCAGCCGAGCGCGGCGCCCACGTCCTCGCCCAGCGTGCGGATGTAGGTGCCCTTGCTGCAGGTCACGCGCAGGCGCACCGCGGGCTGGCCCTCGGCATCTTCGGCCAGCGAGAGCTGCAGCGCATGGATCACCACGTCGCGCGCCTCGCGCTCCACGGCGATGCCCGCGCGGGCGTATTCGTAGAGCGCCTTGCCGTCCTTCTTGAGGGCGCTGTGCATCGGCGGCACCTGCCGGATCGGGCCGGTGAACTGCCGCTGCACGGCCGCCAGCCGCTCGGGGGCGAGCCGGGCCGGGTCCACGTCGCGGCGGTCGACCACGTCCCCCTCGGCATCGCCGGTGGTGGTGGTCACGCCGAGCCGGGCGACGGCCTCGTAAGTCTTGGGCGCGTCGAGCTGCAACTGGCTGAATTTGGTGGCCGCGCCGAAGCACAGCGGCAGCACGCCGGAGGCCAGCGGATCGAGCGTGCCGGTATGGCCGGCCTTTTCGGCGCGCAGCAGCCACTTGGCCTTCTGCAACGCATCGTTGCTGGAAAGGCCCAGGGGCTTGTCGAGCAGCAGCACTCCGTGCACCGGGCGCCGCTGCACCCGGATGCGGGGAGCGCGTGCGGTCATGCTTCGTCGTCGTCTTTGGAACGGGAAGCCACGGCACGCGCGATCAGCGCGTTCATGTCCGACGCGCGCTCGGTGGTGCGGTCGAACATGAAGTGCAGCGTCGGCACGGTGTGGATGTGCAGGCGCTTGAAGAGGCCGTTGCGGAGGAACCCCGCGGCCTGGTTCAGCGCTTCCTGCGTCGCGTCGGCGTCGCCCACCAGCACGCTGAAGAACACCTTCGCGTGCGCGTAGTCGGGCGTCACTTCCACGGCCTGCAGCGTGACCATGCCGATGCGCGGGTCCTTCAACTCGCGGATCAGCTCGGTCAGATCGCGCTGGATCTGGTCCGCGACCTTGAAGCCGCGGTTGGGCGTGGAGGATTTTTTAGCAGCCATATCGTTGCCCCTGCCGCGGCGCCATTCCCCTGGAAGGGGAAGGCGCGAAGCGACTCAGGGGGTGCATCACAAGGTCCGTGCAATTTCCTTGATCTCGAAGAACTCCAGCTGATCACCTTCCTTGATGTCGTTGTAGTTCTTGAGCTTGATACCGCACTCGAAGCCTTCCTTGACTTCCTTGACGTCGTCCTTGAGGCGGCGCACCGACTCGACTTCGCCCGTGTAGATGACCACGTTGTCGCGCAGCAGGCGGAAGCGGCAGTTGCGCGTGACCTGGCCCGACGTGACGTAGGAACCTGCCACGGTACCGATCTTGGAGGCCACGAACACGGTGCGGATCTCGGCGGTGCCGATCTCTTCCTCGCGCTGCTCGGGTGCCAGCATGCCGGACATGGCGGCCTTCAACTCGTCCACGGCGTCGTAGATGATGTTGTAGTAGTGCAGATCGACGTCGTTCGCCTCGGCCGTCTTGCGCGCGCCGGCATCGGCACGCACGTTGAAGCCGATCACGATTGCCTTGGAGGCGATGGCCAGGTTCACATCGGACTCGCTGATGCCGCCCACGCCCGCATACACGAGCTGGACCTTGATCTCGTCGGTCGAGAGCTTGAGCAGCGAGGCGGCGAGCGCTTCCTGCGAGCCCTGCACGTCGGCCTTGATGATGATGGGCAGGTTCTGCACCTCGCCCGCCGTCATGTCGGCGAACACGTTCTCGAGCTTCGCGGCCTGCTGGCGCGCCAGCTTGGTGTTGCGGAACTTGCCGGCGCGGTAGGTCGCGATTTCGCGGGCACGGCGCTCGTCGGAGAGCACCATGAACTCGTCGCCGGCCTGGGGCACGTCGGACAGGCCCTGGATCTCCACCGGAATGGAGGGACCGGCGGACTTGGTCGCCTTGCCGTTCTCGTCCAGCATGGCGCGCACGCGGCCGGAGGTCTGGCCCGCGAGCACCACGTCGCCCACCTTGAGCGTGCCGGACTGCACCAGCACCGTCGCGACGGGGCCGCGGCCCTTGTCGAGCTGCGCTTCGATGACGAGGCCCTTGGCCATCGCCTCGACGGGCGCCTTCAGTTCCAGCACTTCGGCCTGCAGCAGCACCTGCTCGAGCAGGTCGTCGATGCCCATGCCGGTCTTGGAGGACACGGGCACGAAGGGCGATTCGCCGCCGTACTCTTCGGGCACGACTTCCTGGGCCACCAGTTCCTGCTTCACGCGGTCCGGGTTGGCATCGGGCTTGTCGGCCTTGGTGATCGCCACGACGATCGGCACCTTGGCGGCCTTCGCGTGCTTGATGGCTTCCTTCGTCTGCGGCATGACGCCGTCGTCGGCGGCCACCACCAGGATGACGATGTCGGTCGCCTGCGCACCGCGGGCCCGCATGGCCGTGAAGGCCTCGTGGCCGGGGGTGTCGAGGAACGACACCATGCCGCGCGGGGTTTCGACGTGGTAGGCGCCGATGTGCTGCGTGATGCCGCCGGCTTCGCCCGCCGCCACCTTGGCGCGGCGGATGTAGTCCAGCAGCGAGGTCTTGCCGTGGTCGACGTGGCCCATGACGGTGACCACGGGAGCGCGCGGCAGCGCCTCGGCCTGCTGGCCGGACACGTCCTCGTCGGTGAACGCCTCGGGATCGTCCAGCGCGGCCACGACGGCCTTGTGGCCCATCTCCTCGACCACGATCATGGCCGTGTCCTGGTCCAGCGGCTGGTTGATGGTGACCATCTGGCCCATCTTCATCAGCGCCTTGATGACCTCGGACGCCTTGATCGACATCTTGTGCGCCAGGTCGGCCACCGTGATGGTCTCGGGCACGTGCACTTCGATGACGCGCGCCTCGACCGGTGCCGACTGCTGGTGCGAATGGTCGTCGCGGTCGTTGCGGCGGCCGCGCGGGCCTCCGCGCCAGTTGTTGCGGCCCACGCCGCCGCTGGCGTCGCCGCGGGTCTTGATTTCCTTCTTCTTGGCAGGATCGCCGGCCCAGCTCGAGGAGAGCTTGGCGGACTTCACTTCCTTGCCGCCGCCGGCCGGCGCACCGGCCGCGGGACGCGCGCCCGGCGTGGCCGCCGGCTTGTGCAGCGTGCCCTTCTTGGCGTCGGCCGCGGCCGCGGGCTTCGGAGCCGGCTTCGGCTCTTCGGGCTTCTTGGCGACCAGCACCTTCTTGGGCGCGGCCATCATGGCGCGGATCGCCTCGGCTTCGGCCAGGGCCTTGCGGCGGCGCTCGTCCAGATCGGCGGCGCGCGCGGTTTCCTCGGCCGCACGGGCCTTGGATTCGGCTTCGGCCTTGGCGCGTGCCTCGGCCTGCGCGGCGTTGCGCGCGGCGGCTTCGGCGGCGGCCTCGCGGGAGGCTTCCTCGCGCACGGCGGATTCCTGGGCCTTGCGCTCGGCCTGCTGCGCGGCATAGGCGGCGGCACGTTCCTCGGCCTCGCGCTCGCGGCGTTCGCGGTCTTCGCGTTCACGGCGCGTGGCGCTCAGCTCCTGCTCCTGCTGGCTGATCAGCTCGGCCTGGCGGCGGGCCTCTTCCTCGCGGCGTGCGAGTTCCTGGTCCTCGGCGGACGGCGCGGCGGTGTCTTCCGACACGGCGCCCTGATCGTCGGCAGCGCCTTCGGCGACGTCGTCACGCTTGATGAAGGTGCGCTTCTTGCGCACTTCCACCTGGATCGTGCGCGCCTTGCCGGTGGCGTCGGCCTGCTTGATCTCGCTGGTGGACTTCTTGGTGAGCGTGATCTTGCGGCGGTCGCCCGTGGCGGTGCCATGGCTGGCCTGCAGGAAGGCGAGCAGCTTCTGCTTGTCGGACTCGGTCAGCGCATCGGACGGCGCGGCCTTGGCCACGCCAGCGGACTTGAGCTGGTCGAGCAGGGTTTCCGGCGATTTCTTGAGTTCGCTGGCGAACTCGGCAACGGTGTTACTGGACATATTCGGTTCGTACCTCCCCTGACCCTTACTCTTGCCCCGCGAACCAATGTTCGCGCGCCTTCATGATCAAGGCTTTGGCCTCTTCCTCAGACTGGCCGGTCAGGGCGGTCAGTTCATCGATGGCCAGGTCGGCCAGATCATCGCGTGTGTGGACGCCGCCTTCGGACAGCTTGCCGATCAGCTCGGGCGTCAGGCCCTCGAGATCGCGCAGGTTCTGCGAAACGCCTTCCACGCTTTCCTCGCGAGCGATTTCCATCGTGAGCAGCGCGTCCTTGGCGCGGGCGCGCAGCTCGTTCACGGTGTCCTCGTCGAAGCTTTCGATCTCCAGCATTTCCTGCAGCGGCACGTAGGCCACTTCCTCGAGGCTGGCGAAGCCTTCCTCGATCAGGATGTTGGCGATCTCCTCGTCCACGTCGAGCTTTTCCATGAACAGGCGGCGGGACGCGTCGGTCTCGTTGGCCTGCTTCTGGGCGGACTCGGCCGCGTCCATGATGTTGATCTTCCAGCCCGTCAGGTCGGAAGCGAGGCGCACGTTCTGGCCGCCGCGGCCGATGGCGATCGCGAGGTTCTCCTCGTCGACCACCACGTCCATCGCGTGCTTCTCTTCATCGACCACGATGGAGGACACGTTGGCGGGCGCCAGGGCGCCGATCACGAACTGCGCCGGGTCTTCGGACCAGAGCACGATGTCGACGCGTTCGCCGGCCAGCTCGTTGGTGACGGCGTTCACGCGGGTGCCGCGCACGCCGACGCAGGTGCCGATCGGATCGACGCGCTTGTCGTGCGACAGCACGGCGATCTTGGCGCGGCTGCCGGGGTCGCGGGCGCAGCTCTTGATCTCCAGCAGGCCCTGCTCGATCTCGGGCACTTCGTTGCGGAAGAGCTCGATCATGAACTCGGGCGCGGAGCGCGAGAGGATGATGGGCGCGCCGCGCAGCGTCAGGTCCACCTCCATGATCATCGCCCGCACGCGGTCGCCGTTGCGCAGGTTTTCCTTGGGGATCATCTCGCTGCGGCGCAGGCGGCCTTCCACGCGGCCGGACTCGACGATGATGTCGCCCTTGTCCATGCGCTTGACGGTGCCGGTGAAGATCTTCTCGCCGCGCGACATGAAGTCGTTCAGCAGCATCTCGCGCTCGGCGTCGCGGATCTTCTGCAGGATGACCTGCTTGGCAGCCATGGCGCCGATGCGGCCGATCGGCACCGATTCGATGCCTTCCTCGATGTACTCGCCCACTTCGATGTCGGAGATGCGCTCCTGGGCGTCCATGAGCAGTTCTTCGGCATCGGGGTTCTGCAGGCCGGCGTCATCGGGCACGACGAGCCAGCGGCGGAAAGTCTCGTAGTTGCCGCTGTCGCGGTCGATCGCCACGCGGATGTCCACTTCGCCGGGATAGAGTTTCTTCGTGGCCTGGGCCAATGCCAGTTCCACGGCGCCGAACACCACGTCGCGCTCCACGTTCTTCTCGCGCGAAATGGCTTCAACCAACATCAACAGTTCGCGATTCATCGACGACTCTCCTATCTTTCAATCCCTTGAAGGCCCGCGCCCCGCGTCGGCCCTTGATTCGAATTCGCTGCAGCAGGGTTTCAGCCCTCGGCCGCGCCGCCCTTCGGGCCGCGCCCCTTGAAATCCACGATCGGCGCCAGGCGCGCATCGCGCAGCTCGTCGAGCGTGAAGCCCAGCGCCTGCAGCGGAGCGGGCACCCGCTTCTTGCTGACCTTCTGGCCGGGCTTCGGGGGGGGCTCGTCGCTCCAGACGATCTGCCAGCCCCCGGCCTCGGTGCGTTCGAGCGTGCCGCGGAACTTCTTGCGGTTGGCGCTCACCTGACCGGCGGCCGCCTCGCCGATGGGCGCCTTGAGCGTGATGTCGATCACCTCGCCGGCGAAGCGCTGGAAATCCTGTTCGTGGCGCAGCGGGCGGTCGATGCCGGGCGAGGAGACTTCGAGGCGCTTGTACTCGACGCCATCGACCTCCAGCGCGAACTGCAGCTGCCGCGTGACCTTCTCGCAATCTTCCACAGTGACGAACTGCTCGGGGGCGGCCGGCACGGAGGCAGCGGCAGCGGCAGCGGCAGCATCGGGCGCCGCGGCCTGCGCGGGCGCCTGCCAGGGCAGATCGATGGTGATGCGCAGCAGCCCGCCGGCGGAGCGTTCGATCTCCACCAGGTCGTAACCCAGCCCTGCGACGGTTTGTTCGACGATCTGCTGCAATGCCACGTGTCGTTCAGTTCTGTTCCAGAAGTGCAAAAAACCCGATAACCGCCGAGGAGTCTCCCCCGACAGCTTCGAGCTCGAAGAAAATCGAACGGCCAAAAAAAACGGGCGGTGGGGACCCGCCCGTTTGGCCGTGAAGCTCCTATTGTAGCCTGCAGCGCCCGGCTTTGCCAAGCTGGCGGCATGCAATTTGCATTGCATCCGCGCCACACATCGCGGCGTTGCGCGTCAGTTTCCTGCCACGCCGCGCGCCTGCCGGACACGCTCGAACACCGCCTGGGCCTGCGCCTCCACGGGCGCCCCCCCGCCCTGCTCCCGCAGGGCGGCGAGCATGCGGGTCAGCACGCCCGCCTGGGGCAGCACGGGGCCGAGGAAGCGCGCATGGGCACCGTCGGCGACGAGCACGGTGGGGAAGGTCTCCACGTCGAGATCGCCGGCGAGGTCCTCCTCGTCCTCCACGTCCACCCACTCGAAGCGCACGTCTGGATGGGCGGCCCGCAGGGCATCGAAAACGGCACCGTACTCGCGGCAGACGCCGCACCAGGCGGCGCACAGGCACACCACCCACCAATCCGGGGCCGCGGGGGGGCCACCGGCGGAAAGCGGCGCTGCTGGAGAGATGGTGTCCTGCATGGTTTTTTCAACGACCTCGGAAAAACGGGCGCGGGGATGGCCGCGGATGGGGCGGGTGGAGCCGCCCGCCGGCTCAACGGCCGCGGCGCTCGCGGGCCCGGTAGACATCCATGGTAGCGACCCCGGGCGCCCGGTTGCCCCACGCGTTGCGCACGTAGGTGGCCACGGCCGCCACTTCGTCGTCGGAGATCACCTGGGTGAAGGGCGGCATGCCGTGGGGGCGCGGATGGCCGGCGGTGACCGGAGGATAGCCGCCCTGCAGGATCGTGCGCACCACGTTGACCGGCGTGTCGAGCAGCACCGCCCGGTTGCCGGCGAGCGGCGGGAAGGCCCCGGGGCGCCCTCGGCCGTCGTCGCCGTGGCATTGGGCACAGTGCCGGGCGTAGAGGGCGGAGCCCTGCTCCATCGCCGCCTTCGGGGGCTCCGGAGGCGTCGGTCGGCGGCCCTGCGGCTCGCCGCCGGGCAGCGCGCGCAGATAAGCGGCGATGGCGCGCAGATCGGCATCGTCCAGGTACTGCGTGCTGCGGAACACCACCTCGGCCATCGGCCCGGTGACGGTGCCGCGTGGCGCCACGCCATCGCGCAGCAGCGCCACCGCCTCCTCCACCGGCCAGTCGGCGACGCCGGCCTCGTGGACGGTGTCCAGCGCGGGCGCATACCAGTTCTGCACCGGGATGAGCCCGCCGCGCAGGCCGGCGGCATCCCGCGTGGCGCCCAGCGCATTGCGCGGGGCGTGGCAGGCGGCGCAATGGCCCAGGCCCTGCACGAGGTAGCGCCCGCGGTTCCACTCCGCCGGGCGGTCGGCTTCGGGCGCCAGGCCGCCCGGCCGGAAGAACATCGCCCGCCACACGGCCAGCGCCGTCTGCGTGCCGTACGGAAACTCCAGCGCATGGGGCCGCGCGGGCTGGCGCACCGGCGGCAGGCTGCGCAGGTAGTCGTAGATCGCGTCCGCGTCCTCGCGCGTCACGTGCGTGTAGCTCGGGTACGGGAATGCCGGATAGAGCAGCCGGCCGTCGCGCGAGCGGCCGTGGTGCAGGGCGCGCCAGAAGGCCCCGGCAGACCAGCGGCCCAGGCCCGTGTCCGGGTCGGGCGTGAGGTTGGTGCTGTAGACGGTGCCGAACGGCGTCTCGATGCCGCGGCCGCCCGCGAACGGCGCGCCGCCCGCCTCGGTGTGGCAGGCCATACAGTTGCCGGCGCGCGCCAGGTACTCGCCGCGCGCGACGGACCGTGCCGCGGGCGGCGCGGACGGCGGGCCGTCGCCCTCGGGCAGCGGTGCCTCGCCCCAGCGGTTGAGCCAGGCCACCGCCGACGCGCAGGCCACCAGCAGCACGGCGACGGCCAAAGCGGCCAGGGCCCATCGCTTCGGCCCGCGCGAGCGAGCCGTCGTGGTCGTGGGCGTCGGCGCGGGTGCTGCGTTCATGGCGCATCTCCACGGGCCGAGGCCTCCACGCCGCCGCACGGCATCGGCAGCGGCCCGGGCGCCTGCGCGGCCGGCTTGCCGGTCCCCGGCACGGGCTGCGCGGCCAGCCAGGCCGAGACCGCGCTGACGTCCTCGGCCGTGAGCTGCCGCGCCACGCGCGCCATGCAGTCGGGCGCGTGCGAGCGGCGCTGGCCCGTCTGCCACGCGCCGATCTGGCTGTTGAGGTAATCGCGCGGCAGGCCGACGAGCGCGGGAATCGCGGGCTGCACGCCGGTCATCGCCGCACCATGGCACTGCACGCAGGCCGGAATGCCGCGGGCCGCGTCGCCCTCGTGCACGAGCCGCCGGCCGCGTTCCAGCGCCGGGGGCGCGGCCTGCGGCGGCGGGGGCGGTGCGTAGGGCAGCTCCAGCGCGGCGAAATAGCCGGCGATCTCGCGCAGATAGCCGTCCGTCATGTGCTCCAGCAGGTACGACATCTGCGGGTAGCTGCGGCGGCCGTCGCGGAAATGGAGGAGCTGGTGGTAGAGGTAGCCAGCCGGCTTGCCGGCGATCCGCGGGAAATAACCCTGCTGCGTGGCCCGGCCTTCGCGGCCATGGCAGGCGGTGCAGGCGATCACGCGGTCGGCCATGCCAGGGTCCACCGCCGGGCTGAATGGGGCTGGGCTGGCAGGAACCGCCGTGGCACCTGGCAACCCTTGCGCCGGGCCCTGCCCTTGTGCCATGGCGACGCCCGCCCATCCCACCGCGGCGGCG
>Ga0308159_1002565_pt1 | contig 20670 bp, 20 predicted proteins | sample PhyCR1_FD_201040 | JGI IMG/M metagenome (GOLD analysis project Ga0308159, IMG submission 201040) | Phyllosphere microbial communities from UC Gill Tract Community Farm, Albany, California, United States - DLSLC.R1 | ecosystem: Host-associated > Plants > Phyllosphere > Unclassified | place: USA... | reverse complement strand
GTCTTGCGGCCCTCGGGGTCCTTGTGGGTCGTCACCAGCCCATCGGGCTTGTGGTAGCGGAACAGGCGCGTGTGCTCCGGCGCCGAGACCAGCTTGCCGCCGACGGAGACGCTGTCCCCCATCGCGACGAAGGTGGCGGGCGTGTCCACGCGGTGGCCGTTGAGGGCAACGCGGCCTTCCTCGATCAGCTTCTCGGCGTCCCGCCGGCTGGCGATGCCGGCGCGGGCCAGCCACTTGGCGATGCGCTCGCCGCGCGGGCCGGCCTCGCCCTCCTCGGACGCGGCGGGCCCGCCGGTGTCCGGAACGGGATCGATGATGTCGTCGTCGTCGCCCAGGGGCAGATCGTCAGGGAGATCATCATTCATCGGGCGGCTTCCACGAAGGCGTCGAAGATGCGGTGGTCGGCCGGGTCCACCGTGTATTCCGGATGCCACTGCACGCCCAGGGCGAAGCGGTGGCCGGGGTGCTCGATCCCCTCGATAACGCCGTCCGGCGCCACGGCGTTGACCAGCGCACCGTTGCCGGGACGCTCGACCGCCTGGTGGTGCGCCGAGTTCACTGCCATGCGCGCGGCGCCGGTGATACGGGCCAGCAGCGTGTTGGCGGCGATGGCGACTTCGTGCCCCGGCTCCGTGCGCGGGTTAGGCTGCTCATGCGCCAGGGCATCGACGATGCTGTCCGGGATGTGCTGGATGAGCGTGCCGCCGAAGGCGACCGCCAGCAATTGCTCCCCGCCGCAGATGCCGAGAACGGGGATGTCCCGCGCCAGGGCACCGCGCGTCACCGCCAGCTCGAACGCCGTGCGGCCGGATTTCAGCGAGACGGTCGCATGCGCCGGGCCGCCATTGTACAGCGCCGGGTCCACGTCGAACGCACCGCCGGTCACCAGCAGGCCGTCGATCCGGTCCAGATAGGCTTCCGCCAGCTCCGGCTCATGCGGCAAGGCGACCGGCAGGCCACCGGCAGCGGCAATGGCGGACAAGTAATTCTGGCGGATGGCGTACCACGGCAGCTTGGACCAGCCACCGGCCGGCTCCGCATCCAGTGTCACGCCAATCAGGGGAAGCTTACGCATGGGCCGTTGCTAGACCGACCCGCAGGCGGCGACAAATGTTATTCGGCCATGGTGGGTTCGTGCGCGGGGCACACCGGGTGGCTCAAGGAAGAGATGCGGGGAAGGCCGGGGAAGGAATTCCCCGGACCCCATCTTTTCTTTTTTCGAGTTTTTCGGGCGTGGCTGCTGAGGGTGCGGTCTTGAGTACCGGCTGGGTGCGCCGGAGGTCCAAGACCTCCGGCGACTGACCGTTCAGCCCGCGTGGCCCATTATTAAAATCATCAAGCAGAGTCCGCTCCTGGTCCTGAAGCGCTTCGTCAAACTCGCAGAAAAAAAGAAGGGGTCCGGGGAATTCTTTCCCCGGCCTTCCCCTACTGCCTGTCTTGTCGCCCCTCCGCCGTTCTCCCTGGCAGAGGGAAAAACCCCAGCCTGGCGCCCGAGGCGGCTTGCCGATCTTCAGCTTCCGACGGCTTGGCGGATTCGCTCCACCTGGGTTCGGGTGGCGGGGTCGCGCAGGGTGGGCAGCAGGCGGGTGGTGGTCTGGTGCAATTCCTGCCGGGCCTCGGCGGGCAGGGAGGAAGCGAAAAGCGGCAGGTCTTCGGCCACGGCGGTGGCCAGCAGGCGGGCGTTCTCCGGCTTCAGCACCGGCTGGCCGAGCTGCACCAGGATGCCTTGGCTGAGCTGGGCGAGGCCGAGGCTCATCCGGCGCAGGCCCTGGTCGATCTGCGCCTGTTCCGCCTGGCGCTGGGCGGGAGGCAGGCGGCGCACGCGGTCCCGCGCGCCTTGCTGCAGGGTGGTGCCGATGCGCAGCAGGAAGGTGAAGGCGCGGGTGGTTTCGTCCTGGAAGGCGGCCATGCGCCGCTCGGCTTCGGCCGGGTCGGCTGTGTTGGCGGCAAAGGCGGTCAGGTACACCCGCAGCACGCGTGCGGCGCCATCGCCCCAGCGCTGCAGGTCGGGCGTGCCGGCTTCCGGCTGCGGGCGGCCGGCTACCACGGCCTGGCTGTTCCATAGCGCATTCAGCAGCGGCGCGGCGCGGGGGTCGGAGAGGCGAGGCAGGGCGGTGGCCGAGCTGCCATCCGGCGCCAGGCGGGCCAGATCCCGCGCCGCGTCGGTCCCGCGCCGCACTGCCTCCGGCGCCACCTGGGCCTGGGCGGCCGGGGCCAGGAGCGGCGCCAGCAGGGCAGCCAGCAGCGGCAACATCGGCAGGAGACGCGGTGGCAGAAACGGCATGGGGCTTCCGATACAGGTTGGGATGGGCTTGGCGGCTGGGGCAGGCTTCACCGAGCCCTGGCCCCGGCCCTGTCGCGGCGGTGTGATTCCCCCGCTATGTGGGTGGTCATGACGCCGATCGAAATCGCATTGCAGGAAGCCCGTGCCGCCGCGGCGCGGGGCGAGGTGCCGGTGGGCGCGGTGGTGACGGACGCCGCCGGTACCGTGCTGGCACGCGCCGGAAACCGGGTAGAGGAGCTGCACGACCCGACCGCGCATGCCGAAATCCTGGCCCTGCGCGCCGCCGCCAGCCTGCGCGCCAGCCCGCGCCTGCCGGACTGCACCCTGACCGTCACCCTGGAACCCTGCCCGATGTGCGCCCAGGCAGCGAGCTTCTTCCGGGTCAAACGCGTGGTCTTCGGCGCCTACGACCCGAAGGGGGGCGGGGTTGAACACGGCGCGCGCATCTTCAACGCGGCCTCCTGCCACCATGCGCCAGATGTCATCGGCGGGATGCGGGAAGGCGAGTGCGCGGATTTGCTGCGGGCCTTCTTCGTGGCGCGGCGCTGAAGTCTGGGGGGAGGAAGGCCGGGGAAGGAATTCCCCGGGCCCCTTCTTTTAATTTTTCGAGTTTTTCGAGGGCTGCTGTTGGAAGGGTTAGTCTTGAGAGACGGCTGGGTGCGCCGGAGGTCCTCCGGCGACTGAGGGTTCAGCCCGCGTGGCCCATTATTAAAATCATCAGGCAGTGCCCGCTCTCAGTCCTGAAGCGCTTCGCCAAATTCGCAGAAAAAAAGAAGGGGTCCGGGGAATTCCTTCCCCGGCCTTCCCTGGGGACTACCCCAGAGAGGGCAGCCCCGCCAGGGTGCGAAAGCCTAGAAGTCGCTCACGCGTCCTTTGCGTTCCCAGTCCCCGAAGCGAGTGGGTTCCGGCCCGGTGGGGCCGCCGATTTCGGGTGGCATGGGCGTGGGTTTGGGTTTTGGGGTGCCGTCCGGCTGGGCCGGGGGGGCGGGGGTTTCGTCGGCCGGCGTCGCGGCCTCTTGTCCAGGCTTTGTCATCCTCCCCATCTGAGAGCGAACGGTGCGACTGGGAAGGGGTGCATGGGCGGGTATCTGCGGACGACGATCCTTCTGGCGGCGATGACGGCGTTGTTCGTCGCCGTGGGCGGCGCCATTGGCGGGCAGGGGGGCATGCTGGTGGCGCTCGGCGTCGCGGTGGTGACCAATTTGTTCGCGTGGTGGAACAGCGACAGGATGGTGCTGCGGATGCACAATGCGCAGCCCATCGGGCCGCAGGATGCGCCACAGCTTTACCGGATGACCCAGGCGATGGCGGCGCGGGCCGGCCTGCCGATGCCGGCGCTGTACCTGATCCATGAGAACCAGCCGAACGCCTTCGCCACCGGGCGCAACCCGCAGAACGCGGCGGTGGCGGTGAATACCGGCTTGCTGGACCTGATGACGGAGGAGGAGGTGGCCGGGGTGGTGGCGCATGAGCTGGCGCATATCCGCAACCGCGACACCTTGATCATGACGGTCACGGCCTGCCTGGCCGGCGCCATCGGCATGCTGGCGCAGTTCGGCTTCCTGTTTGGCGGGCGGGACCGGGAGCGGGGGCCGGGGCCGATCGTCGGGCTGTTGCTGATGGTATTGGCGCCGATCGCTGCCGCCATCGTGCAAATGGCGGTCAGCCGGTCCCGCGAATACGAGGCGGACCGCGGCGCGGCGGAGATCACCGGCAACCCGGCCGGGCTGGCGCGGGCGCTGATGCGGCTGGAGCAGGGCAAGACGGGGCATGTGAACCAGGCGGCGGAGGCCAATCCGGCGACGGCGCACATGTTCATCATCAACCCGCTGAACGGGCAGCGGATGGACGGTCTGTTCTCCACCCACCCACGAACCGAGAACCGGGTGGCGGCGCTAATGGCACTGGCGGGGCAGGGCGGCCCGGGCACGGGTGGCTGGCAGCAGGGGGCGCCGGTGGCCCCGCCGATGGCGGGCCCGCGCGTGCCGGGCAGCCGGATTCCTGGCAGCCGGTTGCCTGGCAGCCGGGCCGCAGGCAGCCAGGCCCCTGGCAACCAGGCTTCGGGCAACCAGATACCGGGCGGCAGCGCGCCTTCGGGGCCGTGGTCCCGCCCCGGTGCGCCGCCGCGCCGCAACCCTTGGGGGTGAACGACGCTTGATCTGGTCTGGGGAGTCTGCTGTCTCAGCGGGGCAGCGGAGATTTTTGCCAGCGAGCAGGCAGCGCCGATCATGCGAGAGCATTTGGCCGATCGGCAGGCGTAGCTGATGCGGACAATCCGCCATGACCGGCCCTTCAGGCTTTCCGGGCGGTCTTTGAGGTGCGTTGCGGCGGTGACAGCCCGGTACAACCGCAAGTTTTTGAAATAGCCGGGAAGGCTCCGAACCCCCTGACCGCCGCGCCGAATCCGGCCTATGCTGTGGGGGAGCGGAGCTGCCGCCGCTGAAGAACATCCTGGCCGGAGAATGCCATGCGCCGCCGTGTGCTGCTCGCCGCACCGTTGCTTGCCGCCCCCCTGATGCTGCCAGCCATAAGCGGGGCCCAGGCCCAGCCGGCTGGCGTGGTGCTGGAGGAGTTCCAGGTGCCGTCCGGCACCGGCATCCAGCTCTACCTGCGCAACAAGCGGCAGGATGGCGCGACCGCCGCGCGGGCGGACCGGGTGATCCTGTGCATCCACAACGGCACCTTCCCCGGCAGCACCAGCTTCGACCTGCCGGCCGGCGGCGTGTCCTGGATGGACTACATGGCCGGGCGGGGCTTCGACGTCTGGACGGTGGACCTGCGGAATTTCGGCCGCTCGACGCGGGAGGCCGCGATGGGCCAGCCGCCGGGCGGCGCGCCGCTGACGCGGGCGCCGGATGCGCTGGCGGATATCGCCGCCGCCGCCGCCTTCATCCGGGAGAAGCGCGGCGTACCCAAGCTGGTGCTGCTCGGCTGGGGCTGGGGCGGCGCGCTGGCGGCCCGATTCGCCGCCGACAATGCCGCGCTGGTGGACCGCGTGGTGCTCTACGCGCCGGAATGGCCGAAGGACAGCGCGGCGCCTGCCGCCCCTGCCAATGGCGCGGCCCCGCTGCCCTCCTACCGCAGCCTGACGCGGGCGGAAGTGCGCACGCGATGGGTGGAGGGGGTACCGGACAACCGCCGCGCCGCCCTGTTCCCTGCCGGCTGGTACGAGCACTGGGCCGACACGACCTTCGCCACCGACCCGGAAGGGGCGCGGCAGGTGCCCTCCGTCCTGCGCGTGCCGAACGGCCCGCTGGCGGATGCGGCGGCCGGTAAGCCCTTGTTCGACGCTGCGAAGGTGACGGTACCCACCCTGGTGACGCTGGGCGAGTGGGACCGGGAGACGCCACCCGCCCAGGCCTTGGCCTTGTTCCAGTCCCTGGCCGGCGTCACGGCCAAGCGCCTGGTGGTGCTGGGAGAGGGAACGCACGGCATCATGCTGGAGCGGAACCGCGGCGCTTTGTTCCAGGCGGTACAGGTGTTCCTGGAAGAAGCCTTGACCGGTTGACCTTTTGTCAGGTTGTTGTTGCGGCGTCGCCCGGCTATCCCTAGATACGATGCGTCGACTGATTTGGTTTTGGCCGCGTGCCTCGCGCCCGGCCTGCGCGCATCGTGCCTGGTGCTCGTTCCACAGGTTGATCCGCCGCGCATGTCGCGTGGTGGCAACATTCGTTTAACGGAGCACCCCGATGGCCATCGGTACCGTCAAGTGGTTCAACACGACCAAGGGTTTTGGTTTCATTCAGCCGGAAGACGGCTCCAAGGATGTGTTCGTGCACATCTCTGACGTTCAGCGCGGCGGCATGCAGGGCCTGAACGAAGGCGAGCGCGTCGAGTTCGAGCTGCAGCGTGGCAAGGACGGCAAGGTTTCCGCCGGTAACCTGCGCCGCGCCTAAGTGACGAATGGCCCTGCATGCCTTCGGGTATGCAGGGCCTTCTTCCGGGGCGGCTTTGGTACTGACGCCTTGGAGCCTGCCGGGACCCGCAAGGTCCTTTCGGCCCAGGTCCATGCGGCCAGGTGCTTCGCAGCCCTGCCGCCAGTGCCCTTCGCCCCGCGATATCCCAGACCTCGATGGAAGGGAGTACCGCCATGGCGCGAGCCCCCAATTATAATCAACAGCGTGCTGACCGCGACCGGGCCAAGCAGGCCAAGGCCGATGCCAAGCAGCGTGAGCGTGATCAGCGCAAGGCTGAGAAGACCATGTCCACCGAACCGGGTGATGAGCCTGCGCCGGAGCCTGAGGACGAAGCGCGCGGCTGAGCCCTGATCGCTGCCTCTCCGGGCAGCGGTGCAGGTCTTTGCCACGCGGGCTTGGCCGTTCGGCGTTCTATGCCGGACGGTGATGCCGTAATTCCCAGCACTGCCACGGCGTGGCGGCTGGGCGTTGCGATCACGGCGGAGACGGCCGGGGAAGAAATTCCCCGGACTCTGCCTTCGCGCCCCGCCAGGGCGCCAGCCACGTGAGAGCCCCGCCATGTGCGGCGCCGCAGTGGTCATCCGAACCTCACCTTCATGGATCAGATCAGGCGTTCAGGGCATGGCATTTCCCTGATCCCGTAGCTTTGGCGTGGCCCCGGATTTCCGGTCCGTGCCCTGGCCCGGAAGCCCACTGAAAAGCCTGTCCTCGCTGGATTGACAGCCGCCGACCCCGGGCGGAGGCTGGCATGCGGGAGAAGAGGACGGACGTCTATGGACCAAACCAAGAAGCAATTCCGGCTGCGCAGCCAGCGCTGGTTCGATGACCCGGAAGACCCGGGGATGACTGCGCTGTATATCGAGCGCTTTCTGAATTTCGGCATGACGCGGGGCGAGCTGCAATCCGGCAAGCCGATCATCGGCATCGCCCAGACCGGCAGCGACATTGCCCCCTGCAACCGCCACCACCTGGCGCTGGCGGAGCGGGTGAAGGCCGGCATCCGCGACGCCGGCGGCATCCCGCTGGAATTCCCGATCCATCCCATCCAGGAAACCGGCAAGCGCCCCACCGCCGCGCTGGACCGCAACCTGGCCTATCTCTCCCTGGTCGAGATCCTGCACGGCTATCCGATGGATGGCGTGGTGCTGACCACCGGCTGCGACAAGACGACGCCCGCCTGCCTGATGGGCGCCGCCACGGTGAACATCCCGGCCCTGGTGCTCTCCGGTGGCCCGATGCTGGATGGGCACTGGAAGGGCCGCCTCTCCGGCTCTGGCACCATCGTCTGGGAAGCGCGCAAGCAGCTCGCCGCAGGCGAGATCAACTATGACGGCTTCATGCAGATGGTGGCGTCCTCCGCCACCAGCGTCGGCCACTGCAACACCATGGGGACCGCCCTCTCCATGAACTCGCTGGCCGAGGCGCTGGGCATGTCGTTGCCCGGCTGCGCCGCCATTCCCGCCGCCTACCGGGAGCGTGGCCAGATGGCGCACGCCACCGGCATGCGGATCGTCGACATGGTGAAGGAGAACCTGCGCCCCTCCGACATCATGACGCGCGAGGCGTTCGAGAACACCATCGTGCTGGCCAGCGCCATCGGTGCCTCCTCCAACTGTCCGCCGCACCTGGTGGCCATCGCCCGCCACATGGGCGTGGAGCTGACCACCGAGGACTGGCAGACGATCGGCGCCGACATTCCGCTGCTGGTCGATTGCCAGCCGGCCGGGCGCTTCCTCGGCGAGATGTTCTATCGCGGCGGCGGCGTGCAGGCGGTGATGAAGGAGCTGGCCGAGGCCGGCAAGCTGCACACCACCGTCCGCACCGTCACCGGCAAGACGCTGGCCGAGGACCTGGCTCTGGCCCCGCTGCCGGACCGCGAGGTAATCCGCCCCTACGAGAAGCCGCTGCTGGAGCAGGCGGGCTTCGTCGTGCTCAGCGGCAACCTGTTCGACAGCGCGGTGATGAAGGTCAGCGTCATCGACGCCGATTTCCGCAAGCGCTTCCTCTCCGACCCCGAGGATATCTTCGAGGGCAAGGTCATCGTCTTCGAGGGGCCGGAGGATTACCACGACCGCATCGAGGACCCGGATCTCGGCGTGGACGACCACACCGTGCTGGTCATCCGCAATTGCGGCCCGGTGGGCTACCCCGGCAGCGCCGAGGTGGTGAACATGCAGCCGCCGGGCGCGATGATCAAAGCCGGGCTGCACAGCCTGCCCACCATGGGCGATGGCCGGCAGAGCGGCACTTCTGCGAGTCCGTCCATCCTCAACGTCTCCCCCGAAGCCGCGGTCGGTGGCGGGCTGGCGCTGATGAATTCGGGCGACCGCATCCGCATCAACCTGAAGACCCGCAAGGTGGACCTGCTGATCTCCGAGGAGGAGATGGCCGCCCGCCGCGCCGCCTGGACGCCGCCGAAGCTGCTGAACAAGACGCCGTGGGAAGAGATCTACCGCTCCATGGTCGGCCAGCTTGGTACCGGCGGCTGCCTGGAGCCGGCGACGTTGTACCTGAACATCCTGGAGACACGGGGCGAGAGCCGCCACAACCACTGATCCGGTGGCTGTAGGATGTCCGACAACTCGGCTATAGACTGCTTCTAGCCGGCTGGGGCGGAGGGGCGGGGGAAGCATCCCCCGCTCCCTCCTCCCGGCGTGTTCGGGTGCCGCCCTGCCAGGGGGCACCGGGCGGGTGGCAGAGACTGGGGCCGGGTGGATGCTGTCCGCCTGGCCTTCGCTTCCATGAAGGGGATTCCAAGGATGGCCGGAAGGCTGCAAGGAAAGCGTTGCTTCGTCACCGCCGCGGGCCAGGGCATCGGCCGCGCCGCCGCGCTGGCCTATGCGCGGGAAGGCGCCACGGTGGTGGCCACCGACCTGGACGCCGCCAAGCTGGCGGGGCTGGCCGAGGCCGGCATCACCGCCCTGGCGCTGAATGTGCTGGACGACGCGGCCGTGACGGCCACCATCCAGGCCAACGGTCCCTTCGACATCGTCTTCAACTGCGCCGGCTTCGTGCACCAGAATGATGTGCTGACCTGCAAGGACGACGACTGGGACTTCGCCTTCGCGCTGAATGTCCGCGCGCAGTGGAAGGTCATCCAGGCCGCGCTGCCGGGGATGCTGGAGCAGGGGGGTGGCGCCATCGTCAACATGGCCTCCGCCGCCGGCTCGGTGAAGGGCGTGGCCAATCGCTTCGCTTATGGCACCACCAAGGCCGCCGTGGTCGGGCTGACCAAGAGCGTGGCGGCGGATTTCGTCACCAAGGGCATCCGCTGCAACTGCGTCTGCCCCGGCACGGTGGACACCCCCTCGCTGGGCGACCGCATCGCCGCCAATGCCGGCGTGGCCGGCAGCGTGGATGCGGCGCGCGCCGCCTTCGTCGGCCGCCAGGCGATGGGCCGGCTGGCCACGCCCGGGGAGATCGCGGAACTGGTGCTGTACCTGTCCGCCCCCGAGAGCCAGTTCGTCACCGCCCAGGCCATCGTCATCGATGGCGGCTGGACCAATTAATCATCCAACGAGGAATCGCTGAATCATGAAGCTGCTGCGTTTCGGCCCGCCGGGCCAGGAAAAGCCGGGTCTGCTCGACGCCCAGGGCACCATCCGCGACCTGTCGGGCGTGCTGCCCGACTTCTCGGGTGAGGCGCTCTCCCCCGCCGGGCTGGCCAGGCTGGCGGCGTTGGACACCACCTCCCTGCCGGCGGTCTCCGGCAGCCCTCGCATCGGCTCGCCCATCGCGCACATGAAGAACTTCGTGTGCATTGGCCTGAACTACGCGGACCACGCGGCCGAGACCGGCGCGGCGATTCCGAAGGAGCCGATCATCTTCCTGAAGTCGCTTGGCGCGCTCAGCGGCCCGAACGATGATGTGCAGATCCCGAAGAACAGCCAGAAGACCGACTGGGAAGTCGAGCTGGCGGTGATCATCGGCACCCGCGCCAAGAACGTCTCCGAGGCCGAGGCGATGGACCACGTCGCCGGCTATGCCGTCTGCAACGACGTCTCCGAGCGTGAATTCCAGATCGAGCGTGGCGGCACCTGGGACAAGGGCAAGGGCCACGACACCTTCGGCCCGCTCGGCCCCTGGCTGGTGACCAAGGACGAGGTGCCGGACCCGCAGGACCTGGCGATGTTCTGCGAGATCGACGGCAAGCGCTACCAGGACGGCTCCACCCGCACGATGATCTTCGGCGTGCAGAAGCTGGTCTCCTACGTCTCCCAGTTCATCACGCTGCATCCGGGCGACGTCATCACCACCGGCACGCCGCCGGGCGTCGGCATGGGGCAGAAGCCGCCGCTGTACCTGAAGGCGGGCCAGACCATCCACCTCGGCATCGCCGGGCTGGGCGAGCAGACGCAGAAGACCGTCTCCGCCTGACGCCATTGCGCGGGACCCCTGACGGGTCCCGCGCGTGGACATTGACCGGCGCCACGCGCCGGATCGAGAATGCCGCCTCGTCCAAGGTCGACAGCGCCGGATCAACCGGCCGGAGGAGGCGTCCCATGCCATCCCAGTTCTCCCGCCGCGCGGCTCTCGGGCTGGCGGCGACGGCGGCCCTTGCCGCCAGCACCCCGCCCGTCGCAGCCCAGGCGCCCGCCACCCAACCTGCCACACCGGGCCAGGCCATCGCGCCCGTCCAGGGTCGCTGGATCGCCCGCGACTTCCGCTTCAGCACCGGCGAGACGATGGCGGAACTGCCGCTGGCCTACACCACCATCGGTGCGCCCACCGGCATCCCGGTCCTGGTACTGCACGGCACCGGCGGTTCCGCCCGCAGCCTGCTGACGCCGATCTTCGCCGGCCAGCTCTTCGGCCCCGGCCAGCCGCTGGATGCCAGCCGCTACTACGTCATCATCCCCGACTCGCTCGGCGCCGGGCAGTCCGCCAAGCCCTCGGACGGCATGCGCGCCAACTTCCCCCGCTACACCTACGACGACATGGTGCGGGCGCAATACCGGCTGGTGACGGAAGGCCTGGGTACTCCCCACCTGCGCCTGATCCTCGGCCAGTCCATGGGCGGCATGCACGCCTGGCTGTGGGGCGTGATGTACCCCGATGCGATGGACGCCATCGTGCCCATGGCATCGCAGCCCACCGCCATGGCCGGCCGTAACTGGATCATGCGCCGGATGCAGATCGAGCTGATCCGCCGCGACCCGGCCTACCAGGGCGGCAACTACACCGAGCAACCGCCGAGCCTGCGGATGGCGAACGTCTTCTACTCGCTCGGCACCAGCGGCGGCACGCTGTTCCTGCAGGCCGCCGCGCCCGACAGTGCCGCCGCCGACAAGCTGGTGGAAGCACGGCTGGCCGCGCCGCCGCCGCTGGACGCCAACGACTTCATCTATCAATGGGACGCCTCGCGCGACTACGACCCCTCCGCGCAGCTCGGCCGCATCAAGGCGCGCGTGCTGGCCATCAACGCGGCCGATGACGAGCGCAACCCGCCCGAGACCGGGCTGATGCAGGCCGCCATGGCGCGCATCCCGAACGCGCAGATGCTGCTGATCCCGGCCAGCGAGAAAACCCTGGGCCACGGCACCACCGGGACTGCCAGCTTCTACGCGGAGGACCTGCGGCGGTTCATTGGCAGCCTGGAATAGGCTGGGGAGGGGGAGCGCGATTTACGCTTTCGCGCGTGGCTCCTCTGGGGCGGAAGAACGGGGGAGAAGGAATTCTCCCCCGTGCCCCCTCTTCTTTTATTTTTTCGAGTTCTGGGTGCTGATGGTGGTGGGGCGCGCCAGTGGCGGGAGGGCTCTGGCGGTTGTTTGGGTGTGCTGCTGGGGGTGCTGGCACTGGTTCAGGTGTTATGGTGCGCCCTGCTCCGCCGTTGGGGGTGGCAGAAACATGGGCGCTCCATATTAGGAGCGACGTCTGATCATCCAGTAGAAATCTATAATATTTAAAACTCTGTGTAGGACGTCGCCGGAAATTTGGTGCCGCGGGGAATTGACAAATGAGGTGCAAGCAGAAGGCGTAGACGGGCGGTTCAGCCATCAGAACATGACCCGGGCAGGAAATGCCGCGGCCGGATCAAGCAGATTCGTGAAGCATGCCCGCGCGTCTGAACGGAAGCGAAAGCCCAACCACCACCCCCGCCGAGAAAAACTCGAAAATGAAAGAAGGGGCCCGGCGAATTCCTTCCCCGGCCTTCCTTCACCCCGCGATCCCCCCTTGCCGCAGCACGAACTCGGCGATCTCCGCGACGCCCTGATTGGCTTTAAGGTTGGTGAAGATGAAGGGCCGGTCGCCGCGCATCTTCTTCGAATCCCGGTCCATCACGCCGAGATCGGCGCCGACCAGGGGCGCGAGGTCGGTCTTGTTGATGACCAGGAGGTCGGAGCGGGTGATGCCGGGGCCGCCTTTGCGGGGGATCTTGTCGCCGGCGGAGACGTCGATGACGTAGATGGTCAGGTCCGCCAGCTCGGGGCTGAAGGTAGCGGCCAGGTTGTCGCCGCCGCTTTCGATGAACAGCACTTCCAGGCCGGGAAAGCGGGCGGTCATCTCATCGACGGCGGCAAGGTTGATCGAGGCGTCCTCGCGGATGGCGGTGTGCGGACAGCCACCGGTCTCGACGCCGATGATGCGCTCGGGCTCCAGCGCGCCGGAGCGGGTGAGGAATTCGGCATCCTCGCGCGTGTAGATGTCGTTGGTGATGACGGCGATGTTGTGGGCGTCCCGCAGGTGCTTGCACAGCCGGTCGGTCAGCGCCGTCTTGCCGGAGCCGACGGGGCCGCCGATGCCGACGCGGAAGGGGCCGTTGGTGGCCGCACGGTTGCCGGGCGTGAGGGGGCGGGCCTGATCGTCAGCATTCATGAGCGGAAGAGCCTCGTATATTGCGTCTCATGACGCAGGGAGAACAGGTCGAGCACCGGGGCGGCGGTGCCGATGCGGTCGAGGTCGGCGCCGAGGGCCGCGGCTGTCGCGGCTTCCAGCGCCGGTAGCAGCGTCGCGGTGGCGATCTGCCCATCCGTCTGCCCCAGCGGCACCAGCCGCACCCCGGCGGAGACGATGTTGGCCGCGAAGGCGGAGAGGAAGCCGAACAGCGCCAGACGCAGGTCCACGCCCTGCCAGGCCGCGGCGGCGCCCAGCGCCACCGGGTGGGAGATGGCGTTGCCGTGCCGCATGGCGAACGCATCCAGCCGCGCATCCGGCCAGGCGGCGCGGGTGACGCGCAGGAAGGCGGTGCCCTGGGCCATGGTCTCCAGCGCCGTCTCGGCCGTGCCGCGCCAGGCGGCGGCTAGGTCGGCCACAGCGTCCAGTGCCGGGCCATCCCCGGCGGCGCGGTAGGCGGCCACCAGCAGGGCGCCATCGATGCGCCCGGCGCCGGCCTGCAGCACGCTACCGACGAAGGCGGCCAGGGTGGCGCGGTCCCGCACCGCGCCGTCCTCCACCGCGCGTTCCAGCCCGTGGCTGTAGGTATAGGCACCGACCGGATAGGCCGGTGAAAGCCAGGTCAGCAGCCGTTGCAGGGCGGCGGTATCGGTGGCGACTCCGGCGGTGGGGGGCAGCGCCGCTGCGTCAGTGGGCGTGGACATGGCCATCGCCATGGTCGTGCAATTCGCCGTGGCGGTGGCCGGTGTGGCGGTTGTGCTCGCCATAGGCGCCGCCTTCCGGGTTGAAGGGGGCGTCGATCCTGGCGACGGTGGCACCCAGCCCTTGCAGCATGCGCAGGATGACGTGGTCCTCCCGGATCAGGATGCGCGCGCCATCGATCTCCGCCGGCAGGTGCCGGTTGCCAAGATGCCAGGCCAGCCGCAGCAGATGCTCGGCGCTCTGCCCGCGCACCTCAATCAGCGGCTCCGGCGCCGCGCGCACCAGCACCACGCCGCCACCTTCGATCAACAGGCCGTCGCCGTCGCGCAATGCCACGGCTTCGGGAAGGTCCAGCAGGAATACGAAGCCGTTCTCGCCCGTGTAGCGGCGGCGGCGGCGGTGCCGGTCGTCGAAGCCGGCGGTGACGGTGTCCTTCGCCGTGCGGGCTTGCCATTGGCCGGCGGGCAGGATCTGGGTGGCGCGGGGGAGGGGGGAGTCGGTCATCGTCGTGCTCAGAACAGGAAGTAGCGTTGGGCCATCGGCAGGGTCTGCGCCGGCTCGCAGATCAGCAACTCGCCATCCGCGCGTACCTCGTAGGTCTCGGGGTCGATCTGGATGCGCGGCAGCGCGTCGTTCAGCACCATGTCCTTCTTGCTGATGTTGCGGGTGTTGCGCACCGGCAGCAGCATGCGGTTCAGGCCGAGCTGCCCGGCCAGGTCGCGTTCCAGCGCCACGCCGGAGACGAAGGTGATCGCACTGGCCTGCATCGCGCGGCCAAAGCCGCCGAACATCGGCCGGTAATGCACCGGCTGCGGCGTCGGGATGCTGGCATTGGGGTCGCCCATCGGTGCCATGGCGATGGTGCCGGCCTTCAGGATCATCTCCGGCTTCACGCCGAAGAAAGCCGGGCTCCACATCACCAGATCTGCCAGTTTGCCGACCTCCAGGCTGCCGACATGCTCGGCGATGCCCTGCGCGATGGCCGGGTTGATGGTGTACTTGGCGATGTAGCGGCGGATGCGAAGATTGTCGTTCTGGCCTTGCTCGCCCGGCAGGCGGCCGCGCTGGACCTTCATCTTGTGCGCACATTGCCAGGTACGGATGATCACCTCGCCAACGCGCCCCATCGCCTGGCTGTCGGACGACATCATGGAGATGGCGCCGAGGTCGTGCAGGATATCCTCCGCCGCGATCGTCTCCCGCCGGATGCGGGATTCCGCGAAGGCGACATCCTCGGCGATGCGGGGGTCGAGGTGGTGGCAGACCATCAGCATGTCGAGATGCTCGTCCACGGTGTTCACCGTGTAGGGCATGGTCGGGTTGGTGCTGCTCGGCAGGAAGTTGGGCTCGCCGATGACGCGCAGGATGTCCGGCGCGTGGCCGCCGCCGGCGCCCTCGGTATGGAAGGCCTGGATGGCGCGGCCGCCGATGGCGCGGATGGTCTCTTCGACGAAGCCGCTCTCGTTCAGCGTGTCGGAATGGATGGCGACCTGGATGTCGAACTCGTCCGCCACGCGCAGGCAGGTATCGATCGCCTTCGGGGTGGTGCCCCAGTCCTCATGCAGCTTCAGCCCGCAGGCGCCGCCGCGGATCTGCTCCTCCAGCGCCTGCGGCAGGGCGGCGTTGCCCTTGCCGAGGAAGCCGAGATTCATCGGGAAGCTCTCTGCCGCCTGCAGCATCCGCGCCATGTGCCACGGGCCAGGCGTCGAGGTCGTGGCCAGCGTGCCGTGCGCCGGGCCCGTGCCGCCGCCGAACATGGTGGTGATGCCGGAGGCCAAAGCCTCCTCGATCTGCTGCGGGCAGATGAAATGGATATGCGGGTCGATGCCGCCGACGGTGAGGATGCGCCCTTCGCAGGCGATGATCTCTGTTCCCGGGCCGATGACGATGTCCACACCGGGCTGCGTGTCGGGATTACCGGCCTTGCCGATGGCGGCGATGCGCCCGTCCCGCAGCCCGACATCCGCCTTGATGATGCCCCAGTGGTCGATGATCAGCGCGTTGGTGATGACGGTGTCCATCGCGCCCTCGGCCCGGGTGCGCTGGCTCTGCCCCATGCCGTCGCGGATGACCTTGCCGCCGCCGAACTTCACCTCCTCACCATAGATGGTCAGGTCGCGCTCCACCTCGGCGAAGAGTTCGGTATCCGCAAGCCGTACCTTGTCCCCCACCGTGGGGCCATACATGCCGGCATAGGCGCTTCGGGAAATTCTCGTTGCCATGGCTCAGACCTTCCCTTCCGTCTCGCCACGGAAGCCGTGCACGACGCGGTCGCCGCCGAAATCCACCAGGCGCACCTTGCGGCTCTGCCCCGGCTCGAACCGCACGGCGGTGCCGGCGGCGATGTCCAGCCGCCTGCCGCGCGCCTCGGCCCGGGTGAAGGAGAGCGCCGGATTGGTCTCGAAGAAATGGTAGTGGCTGCCGACCTGGATCGGCCGGTCGCCGGTATTGGCGACCTCGATCTCCACGCCTACCCGGCCCGCATTCAGCTCGATGTCGCCGGCGGCGACGATGACTTCACCCGGAATCATGGCGCGTTCCTCAGCGGATCGGGTTGTGGACGGTGACGAGCTTGGTGCCGTCCGGGAAGGTGGCCTCCACCTGGATGTCGTGGATCATTTCCGGCAGGCCTTCCATCACCTGCTCCCGCGTCAGGACCGTGGCGCCATCGCGCATCAGCTCGGCCACACTGCGGCCGTCGCGGGCGCCTTCCACCACGAAGTCGCTGATCAGGGCGATGACCTCGGGGTGGTTCAGCTTCACCCCGCGGGCGAGGCGCTTGCGCGCCACCTCCGCCGCCATGGCAATCAGCAGCTTGTCCTTTTCACGCGGCGTCAGGTGCATCGGGCCATCCTTTTCGGGTCCATTGTGGCGCGAAGGCGTTCAACTCGTCCAGAGTCGGGGCAGGCGGGCCGGCAGGCCAAGGGCGTGTGCCCGTAACATGGGCAATGCCCGGGCCACGCTCTCCCGCACCGCGCTGGCGGGGCCCAGCCAGCGGGCCAGCATCAGGCCGGGCCGGGGGATGGTGGCGTCGAACCCCTGCTGGCGCAGCAGGTCCCGCGCCGCCAGCGCCGCATCCTGCCCCGCGCTCAGCAGCAAAAGGGCGGAGGCCTCGGCGCTGCCGAAGCCGAAGGGCGATTGCAGGGGCGTGCCGAGGTCCCCGTCCAGTTCCATCGCATCGGCCCAGTGCAGCCGCCCGTCCCGCCACAGCCGCCAGGAATCGAACAGGGCGCCGTGCCCCAGCCGCTCCCCGCGCGCAACGCGGCCATAGACCAGCATCTCCGCCGCCAGCAGCCGCGCGCCGGGGGCCAGCCGCGCCTGCATCCGCCGTTCCAGCCGGGCGCCATTGAATAGGATGGTCTCCTGCGGCAGCCATTCCAGCGTGGCGCCGGGGCCGACTTCCAGCACCGTGTCCAGGCGCGTGGTGTCGCCGGTACTGCGATACACCTTCTCCGCCGCCGGGGTGGTGACGCTGGCGCCCGTGCCGGCCTCCAGCCGCACCGAGACCTCCAGCGAATCGCCGCCCGCCAGCCCGCCGCCGACATTCACCAGCGCCGCCAGCGGCACGTCGTCCGGCTCCGGCGTCGGGAACAGCACCCGCAGGGGCGCGGCATTGTACAGGTGCTTCAGCACCGTGCCGCGCGGGGTGTGGATGAAACCCAGTTCCGCCCGGCCGTGGGCGCGCTGGTGGCGGGGAAGGGGGAGTGACATCAGGCTCCAGTTTGCCAAGGTGGGGGCTGGGGGGAAAGAAGGCTGGGGGAAAGAATTCCCCCAGGACCCTATCTTTCTTCTGCCGGTCTTCGCGATGTGGCTGCTGCTGCCGCGCGCTTTGTGAAACGATCCGATTGCGCCGAAGACTGACGCTCCAGCCCGCGGACCTCATAGGATCCCATCAGGCCCCGCCTGCTGCGTAGGCCGTCGGCCTCAGGTCCATGTCCAAACTCGCAGAAAAAAGATGGGGGTTCGGGAGAAGTCCTTCCCCCGACCTTCTAACCACCCCCCAACACCCGCACCGCCAACGCGGCAGCCGAAGCCCTGTTCTCCACGCCCAGTTTCGAAAACACGCCTTCCAGATGCTTGTTCACCGTGCGCGGGCTGAGCACCAGGATCTCCGCGATATCGCGGTTGGACTTGCCGCGGCCGAGCCACAGCAGCACTTCGGCCTCCCGCGCCGTCAGGCCCAGCCGGTCCCGCAGCACGGTTTCCTCCCGCGCCGGGTCGCTGGTGGTGACGCGGAGCAGCAGTTCCTCGTGCTCTATCTGGCCGACATGGTGGAACTCGATGTGGCGGCCATCGGCGAGCGGGACGGGGGCCAGGCGCGCCTCGGCGGAGGACCAGCCGGGCAGGCGCAGGCCGGAGGCGCCGGCATCGGCGGCATCGGGCGGGCTGGCGGCGCGCAGCAGGGCGGCCGCCTGCGGGGTGGCCCACAGCACCGTGCCCTCGCGGTCCACCGCCAGCAGGAAGCGGCCGGCGACGTCCAGCGCCGCGTGGGCGCTGCGGGTCAGCCGGGCATTGGCCAGATGGGCGCTGATGCGGGCCAGTACCTCGTCCGGTGCCACGGGCTTGATGACGTAGTCGACGCCGCCGGCATCGAAGCCGCGCACCACGTCCTCGCTCTCCGTCAGGCCGGTCATGAAGATGACGGGGACGGAGATGAGGTTGGCGTTGCGCTTCATCCGCCGGCAGGCCTCGAAGCCATCCATGCCGGGCATCACGGCGTCCATCAGCACGATGTCGGGGGTGATGCGCTCGATGATGGTCATGGCGGCGGCGGCGGATTGCGCCACCAGCACCATGTAGCCGGCGCTTTCCAGCGTGTCGTTCAACAGGCCGAGCGTGCCGGGCGCGTCGTCCACCACCAGCACGATGTCGCGGCGTTCCATCAACCTTCCTCCTCCGGCAGGGCGGCGACGAAGGCGTCCAGCCGGTATTCCGAGATGTAGCCGCGCAGCTCGGCGATGGCGGGGGCGGCGGCGGGGTCCTCGGCCTCCAGCGCGTCCAGCCGTTCGCGGATGCCGCCGACATAGCCGATGGCGGCCAGTTGCCGCAGATTGGCCGCCTGGGTGGGGGTCAGCCGCTGGCTGGGTGCGGCGGGGGCGGGATCCGAGAACGTCCAGGTAACGCCGAGGAGCTGGCCGATCTTCTCCAGCAGCGCGGTGAGGGAGACCGGCTTGGGCAGCACGTCGTCATGGTGCTGACCCTCGCCGGGCGGTGCCAGTTCCAGCGCGTTGGCGGAGACGATGAGGATGGGGGCGCTATGGCCTGCTTCCTCCCGCAGGCGGCGGGCCAGTTCCCAGCCGGTCATGCGGGGCATGGCGATGTCCAGCAGGAACAGGTCAGGCGGCTCCGCCTCGGCCAGGGCCAGGCACTCGGCGCCATCGGCGGCCAGGCGCACGGCGAAGCCCAGCGGCTGCAGCAGGTCCGCCAGCAGGGCGCGGTGGTCGGCATCGTCATCGGCCACCAGCACGCGCAGGGGCCGGCCGCTTTGCACCCGGCCGGTGACCGGGCGTTCCACCACCGCCGGCAGTTCTCCCTTGCCGGAAAGCAGCAGGCGGACGCGGAAGCGGCTACCCTCGCCCAGGTGGCTGGTGACGCTGATCTCGCCGCCCATCACTTCGGTCAGCATCTTGGTGATGGTCAGGCCGAGGCCGACGCCGGGGGTGGAGGGGGCGTGCGAATTGCCGCCGCGCTGGAAGGGCTCGAAGATGCGGCCGAGATCGTCCTCGGCGATGCCGATGCCAGTGTCGATGACCTCGAACTCCGCGACCTCGGAGCGGAAGCGCAGGCGGAAGGTGACGCTGCCGGTGCGAGTGAACTTGATGGCGTTGGAGAGCAGGTTGATCAGGATCTGCCGCAGCCGCCGCTCGTCGGTATGGACGATGCCGGGCAGGCGGGGCGGCGCGTCGAAGCTGAAGCCGATGCTCTTGGCCTCCGCCTGCAGGCGCAGCATCTGCACGAGTTGGTCGAGAAACTCGGGGAAGCGCACTTCGTCCCGGTACAACTCGATGCGCCCGGCCTCGATCTTGGAGATGTCGAGCAGCCCTTCGATCAGCGCGGCCAGATGTTCGCCGCTGCGGCGGATGGTGCGCACGCCGTCCCGCTTGCGTTCGGGGATGGCGGCGTCACGCTCCAGCAACTGGGCGTAGCCGAGGATGGCGTTCAGCGGCGAGCGCAATTCGTGGCTGATACCGATGACGTAGCGGCTTTTGGCGATGTTGGCGGCCTCGGCGGTTTCCTTGGCTTTCTGCAGGGCGGCATCGGTGCGCTGGTGGGCGCGGATCTCGCTCATCAGCAGGCTGGTCTGCCGCCGCGTCTCCTCCTGCGCCACCAGCCGGCTCTGCCGCGCCAGCACCAGTGCCCAGGCGGTGATGCCGCCGAGGACAGCGAGGACGAAGAAGGCCTTCCAGAAGGCGGCGTCGAGGTCGATGCTGGCGGGCGCCTGCGCGCGGATGCCCAGGAACACCAGCCCGACCGTGGCGGCGAACAGCAGGAACACCACCAGGAAGGAGCCGACGGGCGTGACCAGCGCGCGGATCACCGCCTCTGGCAACGCGGCGCGCAGCGGCGTCATCACCTGGGCGGCGAGGCGGGCATGCGGCTTGCAGCCATCGCCGCAGCGCGCATCCAGCGTGCAGCAGAGCGAGCAGATGGGACCGGTATAGACAGGGCAATAGGCCATGTCGCGTGGCTCGAAATCATGCTCGCAGATGACGCATTGCAGGGAAGGCTTGTCGGCCCAGGCGGCGCGCGGCTTGCGGGCCAGGTAGTAGCGGCCGCCGGTGGCCCAGGCGATGGCGGGCGCGGCTGCGAAGGCGACGCCGAAGGCGATGAAGGTGGACATCGCCTGCGCCAGCGGCCCCAGCACGCCGTAATAGGCCAGGAAGGACGCGGCGACGGAGAGCGCCATGCTGCCGACGCCGACCGGGTTCACGT